>Ga0134126_10005476_pt1 | contig 15873 bp, 16 predicted proteins | sample KB31752_FD_96881 | JGI IMG/M metagenome (GOLD analysis project Ga0134126, IMG submission 96881) | Terrestrial soil microbial communities with excess Nitrogen fertilizer from Kellogg Biological Station, Michigan, USA - KB3-175-2 | ecosystem: Environmental > Terrestrial > Soil > Unclassified ...
AAACTGCAATCTAAAAAATCTTACAAATACTATATTTCCGGAATTTTGCTTAAAAGAAGCGTTGAAATTTACCGATTATTCAATATTCATCCGGTTGGTGGAGTTTCGCGATATCATTTTCCTTGCGTTAGAGCTGTAGCCATTCCCGAAACTAATATTGGAAATGTTTTATTTGGAAAAGTTTTACTTCATCCGAGTTTTTATAGTTATGCTAGTACGGGCTTAATGGTAGATTATAAATGGATGGCTCATGGGTCGACTACTCCTCAGCTAACTTTGAAATATTATGTGAGAGGTTGTGTACTTTTGTTAAATGAAAAAGAACATTACGACTTAAAAGAATATATTAAAGAACATTATCAAACTTGGGGAAAGATTCTGGAGCTGAATAGTCCTTCGCGATATCTCTCGATTAATAATCCCATCTTTCGTCCAAGACAACTAGAACATGCTAATTTCGAAAGTATATTAAAATATACTGATACGATTATTCCTTGTAAAAGTAAATATCAATATCTTCCCGATGATCTCAATTTTATGGAGAAATGGCAGAATTCCCAAAAAATATCTAAACACGGTTTTGATTTAGTTTTGAGATTTCGGTCTGGACACATTCAGCCCATTCGTTGGTGGAAAATTTTGGCTTACATTAGTCATATTCGAAAAACTAAAAAATGAAGTTGATATATTGTACTTTTTAATTTTTTCCGTATTTTACATTCTCTTTGCAATATTAATATTGTTGTTGAGGTAAAGTGATGGTTTGTCCATTAAAAATAACTCTCACGGAGTCTTTATCCAACATATCAGAAATTTTATATTCAGCCAATTGACTTTCGCCATTAAATATACTAAATTTTGAATCGTAAATATTATCAAGGTTTTGAGTGTCGTAATCATGACGATCAATACTCCAATTTTTCGCTTGAACAACCCCATCATACATTTGATCATAAACTGTATTTCCTAATACATCTCGAACACTCCAATTATATTTAGCTTGAAGGGCTGCTTGATCAACAGTGATCGGTTTAACATTAGAATTTTTATAAACATAATAAGCCCCGAAATCGTGATTTCGATAAGTATCAAAATTTTCCTGCTCTCCTCGCCATAACCATATAACAATAATTAAAATAATTAAAACAATTAAAAAAGCATAACCCCAATTCACTTTCATTTATATATATTTTAATTTAAATTTTATAAAATATATATTCTGCAAATTTATAAAATTCACATATAAAAAATATAAAAGTTTGTGTGTGAATTATATTTATAAATGTAATTTATAGTTATAATCCCCAACCAACAGTTATTTTAGGATCACCGGGAATAATATTATTACTAATCACTACATGTAATTTTTCGGCTTTCATTAATTTCATTATTTCTTCTGCGATTTTATCATAGTCATAAGTAAATGTGATTTTTTCATCTTTATTTTTTTTATCGGCTTTCTCAACTTGCTTTTCATTAAGTTTGCCAATAGGTTGGAATTTTTTAGTTTTATTTTTATCGGCTTTTTTGATATTTCGAGCTATTTTTTGAACTATCTTTTTGATCTGAAAAGTTGCGGATGTTTCTGTTTTAACTTTAGTAAATACTTCTAAATCCGAAACAATATCTTGATAAACCAATTTAACCATTTCTTCAGTTTTAACTTTCATTTGTTCCATGGTTGCCAAAGTATTTTTTTGTAATCTGTCAAGTAAAGTATTTCCATCAGTGGGAGTTTCCATTTCTTAAGTTTATCTAATTATATTTCGATAAAATATGTTTTTAAAATATATATTGGAAATATACGATTCAATTTTATTATTTTGAATATTTAAAATATAAATATTTAATAATAAATATACTAGATCAAAAATGTCAACCACGACACGTCAATATCATCAAAAAGAAAAAACCGTCAATGGTGAAAAATTAGTTCTGCGAAAAGCTTATGTTAAGGAAGGTTATGTCAGAAAAGCTTATACTCGTAAAGACGGTACTAAAGTTAAATCTACTAAAGTAGAATCTACTAAAGTTCCAGCAAGTTGGATTAAGAAAAGAGGGCTAACGCATGGTAAATATGGTCAAATTCCTATAAAAAATAATAGACATTTGCGAGAGTTCGGATATTCTTTTAGTAAAGATAGTGCTCAAAGACATATGGCTCTACGCAGAGCAGTTGATACTTATGGTAGAAATTGGGCGGTTAAAAGATTGACAGCCATCGCGAACATTCAGCCTAATTTACCAAAGTATGATAATTTAGTAATAAAAGCTCGCCGTGATGTAAAATATATTCAGAAAATTGCCCCAAGTAAAACTGCTCTCAAAAAAGCAAAAAGTTCAGGGCTGGAAATTAAAAATAGAAATAAAGTCAAAAAATAGAGTTAAAAAAAATAAAGATTATTAAGATTATAGTAAACCAATTTTATCAAATAACTTTATGGATAAATTAATTTAATTTTAATTCTTTTCGAAGATTATCAGCTTTTAATTTAACGATTTGTAATCTTAAGCTGGCAACCTCTTCTTGTAATTCATTATTTTTTATCAATAAATCAGAACATACTTCTTGTAATTTGAGAATTTCTTTTTTATTTTCAATTCCCTTCCATTTCATATCTTTCTTGGGTGATAAATAAAGTTCATAACAAGCACAACAATATTCATTGATCATAATATTTCCTTTGGTTTCTAAACGATGACTTACATACCAGCTAGTAACACCTGGTGGAAGAGTTTTGGCAACGAAATTATCGGGAACATAAGTTGGATCTTTGGAAGCACAGTAATTTCCCAGAAGATGATTTTTGCAAATGTGTCTTCCTTTAATAATTCCTTTGTAAACTCCATCTAAATAACCAAGCTGACCCGAAATATAAATAGGAACTTTAGTCTTAACTCGTAACTTTTTTGGCAGAAAATCACCTTCAACATTATCTTCCGGCGTAACATTTTCCCAAACATAATCTACTCTAACTCCATCAATATAAATATAATTTTCACCAATATCGACAAATAATTCGCGATTATTTTTTGTAACATTAATTTCACCGTTATTTGAAATATCAAAGACTATTAAAACGAAACAACCGCGACTATTTTTTCTGGAAAGACAGATTAACTTAGCTAAACATTTTTGACAATAATATGGAGCGAAGTTACCAAAATTTGCTGAATGAATAATTTTGTTTTTGTAGTTATTTCGGCATTCAAAACTTCGACAATAACCGATATGTTTTCCATTACGATCAAGGAATTCTTTTATTTTTTCGGGAAATATTTTTCCATCTTCTTCAAACAAAGCTCTATTTTTTTCAAGAGCTGAATTATCGAATTTAGAAGTTAATGCGGCGCGGATTAATAATTGTTCCTGTTCAATCTCATCAACAATTTTAATATCCATTCTTTTTAAGATTCTTTTTGGGATATTAAAAAATATAAATTCAATTTGTTCAAGCTTTTGGAATCATTCGTAATATTAACTTCTTGTGATGTGATTGTGAAAATATTTAAAGTTTTTCTCAATTTTGATAGAAAAGAAAACATATTTGATGGGATATTTTTTAATAGCTTGATTGAACATTTCGACTACTTTTTTAATAGGATTACTCCCCGTTTGACAGCCGAAATCTGTTAAAATTAGACAATTAAATCCTTTGTTTAGTGCCAATTTGAAAATGTTTTCTATTTTGTTTTGCATTTTTTCTTCTTCTGATTTATGATCATAAACATCTTCCATACCATTTTCTGTTTTAATAGAAATCAGCGCTGGTCTTTTGATAGGTGGTGACAAAACCAAAGAGAATTGTAAATGTTTCGGCAACATTTTGTTTTGTATATTTTTAAAGATGGTTATTTTGGGGCAATAAATCATTTCCAAATCCCGCAAAGGATAAGAAGATTCCTGAACAACCGCGCTAATATTTGTAAAACGATAGAAGTCACATTCGGTAGAAATTACTCCATGTTTGGCACTTTCTAAAGAGTACATTTCATTAGCATCAATCAAAACTAAGGGTTTGAAATTAGCTTTCAAAACTTGAAGAAGGGTAGTGATGGTATCTTCATTGAAAACTTTAATTATTTTTTTATCAATATCTTCTGATTCTGAGAATTCAACATTATCTAATTTGAGAGATTTTTCTTGAGGGTAATGATCGACTATTCTATATGTGTCTTTCCAAATAACTTTATTTTTTCTTTGCGTTTCCTCCATCTGACTTAATTTTATAGCAGGATTAAGTTGGTTAATTTGCTAAAATTAAATAAGTGTATTACAAATATGGCTTATCATTTTAATATTTAAAATTGAGTCTCCGACGATTAAATATCTAATTATTACTGTTTTATCATCTTCTATAACATATACTTTTTTACTTAGATTAATTTTAGCAAATTCTTGGTTATCGAAAAGAGCTTCCGCGATCAAAATTATAAATGGAGGACCTTTGATATACGTTAAACTTTGTTCCAAATCACTTGTTAAATAAATTCCATTACCATGAGCATTTCCATGAATCATCAATTTGGATTTAGAACAATTTTTCAAACCGTTTCGCAAAATAGAAAAATAATTTTCTGAATAAGATCCGTGATATAAAAGTTTACTTTGATGTGATTTTTTACGTTCCGCAAATTCATCATCTTTTTTATTTATTTTATATATTTTAATATCTGATTCTCTAAAAATTTCTTCCAAATCAAATAAACAACTCATCACAATAAATTTCAAAAATCGATAGTTTTCCTCACCGATTTCCTTAGCTAATTCTTGGTCATTTTTAATCAGCTTGTTAAAAACATTCGGCCACATATTTAAAAGTTTTTGACAACAAATTTGTACCCTATCAAAATCTCGCTCACCTTTGTCAATGAAACTAGTTGGGAAAGGAACCATGATGAAATTTTTCCTAGGAGAATCTACCGCACATTTCGCTAAATCTAACATAAGTTTGTACATCTGAGGATTAGCTGTAATTTTCCTGACAACATAATCACTGATAATCATATTTTCTATTTTTTGTTTGCATTCTATCTTTTTACAAATGGTCGGTTTATTTGAAACTTCTATTAAAATACTTTGACAAATATAACAAGTTGTAAATTTTACGGGAGTTTTTGCGGACATTTTATAGTTAATTACAAAAAATTGATTTATATTTCATATATAAATATAAAGAAAGATTGTCAAAGACTATCAAAAAAAGATGGAAAGTGAGTATATTAGTTTGAAGACTAAGGAGTTGGAGGCACTTTTGAATGAAAAGATACAAGGATTAGATAATTTTACAGAAAATATTCTTACTTTGGAAAAAGAAATTAGTGGTAGGATAGAAGAATTAAGTAAATTAAAATCAATCTTCGAAAATATTAAAATAGATAATTTGAAAATCAAAGAACAAATTGAACATCAGAAAAAGTTGGATCAAGAAAATTACAAAAAAGCGGCTGAAGAAAAAATCAAAAAAAGAAAGGAAGAAATAGTTCAGGAAATGATCGCTGGACTAAACAAGGAAGAAATGCAATTTCCGATGGCTGTGATGCATTTGATGAATACTGGAAAATATGAAAATATTGAGTTATTAATCAAATCTTCCATCATCAATTCCGAAATCGAAAGATTTGATCCGGAAAAAAATCCACAAGAACTTCTCGTTGATAACATCAAATCAAGTATTATTATGGAAGCTCGTGCGAGTAAAATCGACAATTTGTGTAAAGATGCTAATATTGAAATTGAAAACATTCTTGCCAAAGAAAACAAACACATTTGTCCTAATTTTTACGACACTTTCATCACTAATTCTTTTGATGTAACTTGTATCACTAAGAAAAAATGATTGTATCCTTCTCTTTTGCTATTTTTTCCTTCTCTTTTGCTATTTTTTCTATAGTTTCTTGATCTAGTTTGATTTCAGTGTAATTTACTTTGACACTTTCGATAGGAAATTTTTTTTCTTTGTAAATTTTGGAGCGGGTATTAAATTGTGTATTGAGAGTTGTGTTCATATCACGAATATCAATAATTTCTCTTTCAATCCCTATATCACCGCCCTTTCGCAAAATTCTACCAATTGTTTGCCGCATTTTATTTCGAATAGGATGTATGAAAATAATAGTGTCCATTCTTGGAAAACTATTTCCTTGCTTACCGTATTTATAAGTTGTGAAAATTACTCGAGCTGAATTTTTAGCTAACTTTTTCTCCTCATCTCGTGCTCCTCCCATAAATTTGACTAATTTAGTATCTTTTTCTTCTTTATTCCCTTTATTTTCATTCTTCTCTTCGTTTTCTTCGTTTTTATTTTCTCTCTCATTTTTTTCTTTTTCTTCTTTCTTCTCTTCTTTATTTTTTTTGGATTCTTCTGTTTTATCGATAAAGAAAGTGGACATTCGGTCTTTTAAGATTTCGTAAAGATCATCTAAAATATTGCGATGAACAGCGAAAACAAAAATATATCGTCCTTGTTGATATTTTTCCGTGATTTTATCGATAATTAATTTATTACGATAAGGATCTCTGGTAAATTGTTTATACATATCAGTTGCACTGGTCCAATTAGCTGAATTTTTGTAGCGAATAGTATATTCTGGGGGTCCGTAATATTTGATAACTTCTACTTTACCTTTCCATTCTAAAGTTTTAACTAAATCTGAAAATCCCGGTATTTCTACAGCTTTGATCACTTTACCAACATGTTTATAATAAACTACATCCATCCCACTTAAATTTTCATCAGGAGTGGCGGTCAGCCCTAATCCATAAGTAAAATTGGTTCTCCAAAAAATCTCGGAATAAGTTGCTGTGGGAAAATCGTGAATTTCGTCGTAGACTACTAATCCAAATCTTTTGAAATAATCATGTGACGAAATTGTTTTAATAACTTTTTTACCATCTTGAAAAACAGGAAATTTAAACTCATCTTTAATAGCACTTTTAATAGTCATAATTACCACATCTCCATCTTCTTTTTTTTTGGAATGATATTCTCCCAACTTCAAATTCTTGAGATAAAGATTCATAGGGTCATACCAACTTTCCAAATTGGAAATATTAGGAATAACAATCAAAGTTTTTTGTTTGAGTTTTTCAATAAGTGCTGCTGTATTATAAGATTTACCTTGACCTGTGTCAGCTACGAAAATACAACTGGCCGCACCCACTTTAACTTTTTCAGTTGTATAAACATTATTCATTAAATAATCTACACAAATTTGTTGATATTCTTCAATATCCACTAATGTTTCTTGAGGAAATTTTGTTGCAATACTTTCACCAATCTTAATACAATTTAAATAATTAATTTTGGTATCAATCTTTGCACTGGTCTTTGCATTGACGTTCTTATTTTTAGAGCCTTTGGTTTCGGCTAAATATGTTTGCTCGATAATTTCCTGGATCAAGGATTTAATTTTGGAGAATCTAGATACAGCCATGTAAATTTTTTCATTAACTGAGATAAATTTATACAAAAGCATTTTCTTAACATATGATCTTTTTCCAATGACATTAGTATGTGTCACGGTTAATTGGTTTTTAAGTTTAGCAATCCCACTTTCTCCAATAACTTTTCTAAGCTGATCAACATCTATAATAATTCCATTCCTCGAAACTAAACAATTAATTTCATCAGGCATTTTCTTTAAACTCCTTCTTGAGCTTTTTTAATAATTTCTTTTAATTCTACACTTGATATGCTATTTTGATATTCCTTAGAGATTATATTCTCAATTTGATTTTTGACGTGTTTTTCAAAATCTTCTAATTTCTTTTTTTCGTTTTCGGTTAATTCACCAGAATCTTTAGTATAAACTTCTTTAATATTATTTTTCTCAAGTTCATCTCGTAAAATAGAAGAAGCTTTTAGATAAGCTAAATTAGCGATTTCTTTAGTATCTTTTTCTGGTTCGTTTAATAGTGGATCCTTATCAAGTAAAGTTAAAGATGAGATCACTCGACCAACTCTACCATTAATACAAACTAAATGAGATTTATCGGGAAGATTATCTTGTTCTTGTGAATTGCCGGGAAATAGAAGATTCATCATAGCATCTACTAAATCACTCTTTTTTTGAAAACAGTCCACTAGTTGATCTATCAAAGCGATTTTCATAGCCTTCGAATTTTCTTGATTATCTGAGTGATTGATTCTTTCCCAAACTAAAACTAAAATCCAGGATTCTGAAATAGGATCTGCATTTGTTAGCTGAGCAATCGAAGAAATCGTATTATCTTTAGAAATTTCTTCTAAAACTTTTTGTACTTTCTTTTTACAAAGTTCATTTCGCGCATGAATATTTTCATCTGGATCGGCGGGGAAATATTCATTAGCAAAGGCCAGAATTTGTGCATTTACTTCATTAAATTTAGCTTTTTTAATATCATCTCTACTCAGCCCTGCCTCTTCTAATTCTTTAGCTTGAGATAAGGAAAAATAGTTGTTCAGCTCTACTAACCGATTATATTTTTTAGTTAAACTAGAGATTATTTGAGGATTATGAACATTTTGTGAATCATTGTCATGTTCTTGTAATTTTTCGAAATAGGAATCGGTTTTTTCTTTATCTTTGATAGGTTCCGGAGCAATTTTTTGTTTACGAAAGATTCTAATCCTAACACGATTAACTCTAGGATTAATGTTATCTGTTCGATTTGTTTCTATTTTTATAGGTGAAATCAAGTCCGCAACATCTAAGGGTGGAGCATCCTTAACTAATCTATAAGTAAAATAAAAGAGAAAAATAATTAAAATAACCAAAACAACTGCCAAGAAAATATTTCGGTGCATTTTTCAAAAGAAATATATTATGTTTTGATTACTTCTTTAGATTTAAAATATTACAAAAAGTCAAAATCAAAATCAAAAAAATATAAAATCAAAAAAAAATATAAAATCAAAATATATAAAAAGAAATACAAAATAAGAGAAAAATACGAAACAAATATTTAATTTTGATTGATCCAATCAGATTCTCTTTTGACAACTTCTTCTTCCTCGGGTGAAAAATCATTTTCTACTTTTAAGATCTGTCGCATTTCGGAAATGGATTTATCCTGAATAAGTTGAGCTATTTTATAACAACAGAAATTTTCTAGTGGAATAATACTTAAAAGATCACTTTGATGAGTTAATTCGATTAAATTACCATCGATATTATTCGTAAATTTTTCACACCAATCTTGAATTAAATTATCTTTATCGTATATTTGTGGTACATTTTCAAACATATTTTTATCTTTTTTGGACAAACTTAAATAATATTCTCCAAATTCTTTAATTCTTTGAAAAATTGTCAAACTAGTATGAATGTGTATTACTTCTCCTTCTTTAAAAACATTGGATAAATTTATAAATTCCAATGGTAATTGTTGAATAGAATTATCTTCCAGAGTTACTTTAATAGACATTTTTTTTGATGATAGTAAATTATCTATAATTTATAGATAATTTATAATTTTAATTTATAAAATTTTTCTTTCAATTTTTATATTATAAAATATCTCCATTTTATAAATAGTTTGATAAAAGAATTTGATTTGACAAATGCATCTTATAGTTATCATAATTTTACTACTTATTTTAACTCATTTATGGTTTCAACAATTTTTAGAAGATGTTCAAGAGGAAATTGTAATTTGGGGTTCGGCTTATGACGAATATCTGAAACTACTTCAACAATTTGGTAAACCCAAACCTATTAAAATGGAATCAGCTTCTGGAGTAATTTGGGAATTAAAAGATAATCTTTTTCGAAAAATTATTTTATTAAATTTGGAAAAAGAATCTTTAATTATTTTTATTAGAATTAAATTATTTGCGGGATATCAAAATATTCAAGTTACCAAAAAAGCTCAATATTTTCAACTTTCTCAAATGCATAAACTGATTCCTAAATTAAGTTATGCTTGTGGTGGAATGTCCTTTACTTCTGACACTTGGGAAAAATCTTTGTTATTATCCTTGCTTTTAACAAAAATTTCCACCTCAGAGCTTGATTTTGAGGAAATTAAAAAAGATCAAATGATCGAAAAATTAGCTGATCTTTGTCAAGATGGTTCAAAAAATAATAAATGTTATCAAATGTTACAAGATTATCATCACTGCAATTCCCATGCTCGTTCTTAAACACCGGATTGTGCATCTTTGATGAGATTGTCTAACATTTGCGGTTTGAGATCGGGATAATCTTGGCGAATAGTTTTCTCGATTTCTATTTTGAGATGGTCGTTGAAATCTTCTACTTTTTTACCTAATTCTTCGGATGGTGAATTAGTCTTACCATTATAAGCGTCGGCTACATCCGAGGGAATTTTTTTCAATTCATCCTGAATAATTTGATATGATTTGGAAAACACTTCATTTTTCAGAATTTCAGTAGTTCGGATAGGTTTAGCTATTTCTGTATCTTTATCCAATAACGTTAAAGATTGTAAAGCTCGATTGCAGCGACCATACATACAAACTTCATGATATTTTCCATAATTATCGACATCCATCGAATCAGCCATAGAATCAAAAAGAGCTGATTTTAAATCTTCTTTTTTCTCCTTATTTTCTGGACTATTAATCCTATTCCAAACATTTAGCAAAATTTGATCTTCAGTGGTTTCCAAGTTGGAATGTTCATTTCCTTCATTAAATTTACTGAATATTAGCAAAGCTCGATCACGATGTTCTTCAGACGGAAATTTATATTTAATCATTTCTTGACGAACATCTTCCAAAGATTCCGATTGTTCAACTCCTCCTGTTTCAACGTCTTTATTATTTTTTTCCACAATCATATCATAAATGGTTTTGGTATCATTGTTAACTTGAGAATCATGAACATTCTGTGGGTCATTAGTGATATCTTTTTCAGCATAATAAGTTTTTAGCGATTCGGTTTTAGGCTTGGGTTTGCTAGATTTTCCGCCCTCAGCTACTTTAACACGAGCTTCTCGAACAACATCTCGAATTCTGTGAAAATCTGGAACAAAAGTAGTGATTTCATCATTTTCCTCTCCATTTTGAATCAATTGATTAATGTAATCTTCGTAAAAATCTTCTGCTCGATTAATCATAAATTCTGGAGGTAATTCATTTATTCTAGTTTTTTTTGGTTTGTCCTTGATTCGGAGGGAAGTTTGGTTTTCGATAATATCTACAGGATTGCGAATAATTCGATTGAGAGTTCGATTGTAATAAGCTGCGGCATTTAATTTAGATTTCTTTTTGTCTTTTTCATCAACATCGGAATTATTAAATCTATATAAATCAGCGATCATAAATGAGTTTGCAGCAGCTTTTCCTGCTTGTTTTTTAGACAATAAACCTTCATTTTCTTGCTTATTATACATTTCTTCTTTTTTAAGAGCTTTCTTCATAGCTAATTTTGCTGTATCATCATTTTCATATCCCACAGTTTTCTCGTATAAATTAATGACATCGGTAAAATAATTGTCGTAAGTCTTTTTTCCGGAATTTAACATATCTTCATAGGTATCTCTAAAAGCACCCTCAGGCATTTGACCATTTTTGTATAAATGATGAATTACCCAAATTAAAACTATAAAAATAATAATCACCAATCCAAAAATAGTCCAAAAAGACATTTTATGTAAATATATTAAGTATTTGATTCTTTAATTTAGATAAAACGTTCATATACTTTTTTATAAAAATCATTATATCAAGTTTGTTTCATGATAAAAAGCCGAAACATAAACTTCAATGTACTTTTTGATCATTCAAGAAAATATCAATATTATATTTTGTTTGTAAAATACATGTTGTCGTAACCCGAAAACATAATTTATTGTTAGTTTTCTTCAAAATCTAAATTAGAATATTTTACAGAATATTCATCATTTAAATGATATGTTGTGGATGTAATCGTTCTATCGGATACATAATCATAAATTAAATTTGATAAAAGAACTAAAAAGTAACTTTTGATTTCAGGATTCATAACGATTTTAAACTCTTGCACTCCGATACCTTCCAATCCAAAAACGCTGGAAAAAAACTCTCCATTACAGTAAAAGTCAATAGTAGTTCGAGTAAAGCTATTATAAAATGCTTTATATTTAACTACATTATGAAAAATGACGGTATTGAGATGAGAATGATCGTGTTTGACAAAAATAATTTCGAAATCTATTGCGTTTTTTCGATAATAAAAATATTTTTGAATAATATTGTCAAAATAATAACTATAAATCTGAAGAGTTAAGATAAATTCTCCAGCTAAACTAAAAGTTTTTACAAATTTAGTATCTTTCCCATCAACATCAAGAAGACCAATTTTATATCCGGGTATTGAGTCAATTTTTAGACCTGAGATATTTTGGATGTATCTTTGAAAATATTTTTTATCTTTTAAAATTTGATTCAATTCTTTATTAACTTTTGATAAGACTTCTAATTCAATATTACTTAAAAAATCAAAAATTAAAGAAAATAAATCTGGAACTATATAAATATTTCTAAAGACGAACTGCATTTTATATTTATTATTCAAATAAAATTTTAGACGTTCATCATTTTAAGACCACTCGCTGTAGGGCTAATATATTTTCCTATATTAGCCTGAACTAAGACTTGATATATTAAAATAACTAAATCAAAAAGAAGTCTGTTATTATCTATTACGGATTCTGGTTCAACCCTAGGTTCTGTGATTGATGAAATAGAATAATCTATCAAATGAGATATATTAAAGGTTGAAAATCCGCTATAGGTGATTGTGGATCGATGTGAAACTATTCCAAATGGCCCACCTTCTATAACATAACCTTGAAATCTGATATTAATATATATTGGAGTTTCTTTTTGAAGAAAGGTAAAATCAACTGATCCTGTATCACCATCGATAAAACCTTTGAAATCCAATGACATGGGAGCATATCTGACTAATTTATAGTGAAAAGCTGATGATAAATCTTGGTAAGTATTTTTGATTCTGGAAATATAATTTTTTAATAACATAATATTTTTACTGTTATCAAATTTTGAGAGATTTTCATTAGAGTTTTTATCTTCGTTGATGGCGACGTTATATCCAGACATTGGAACAAATTTATAACCTAAATGAAATTTAAGATATTCTTCTTTAAATCCTAGGCCAAAATAAGAACCGAATTTTTTATTAACAAAAGACAAATTACAAATATCTACTGGTCTTAATTTCATAAAAATATTGATCATTAGGTCGTTGAGAAAAATATCATTGTCCAGTTCCATTATTCTGCAAGTTTTAAGAACAAAAATAATAATAAAAAATAAATCAAATTTTATTTAAGTAAATTAAGAATTCTGGAAATAATTTTAAAGTTATAATCATCTAAATCTAAACATTCTAAAATTATTATATCTAATTTTAGAATTAATTGAAATTTAAAATCATCTCCATCAGCATAATTCTCAAAAATTTTGGGATAATTTTCGATTGGTGGTTCGCTGATAATATCGGAAATTGAATAAATGATATAATTATCGAATTTAATATCAGCTTCGTAATGTATAGTTTTATTTAATGATTGATTAGAAATAAAAATATTATTAAACGAGATGGATATTTTTATCGGTTTATTGTTAAAATAAAAAATACATTCCAAAATCCCTTCTTCTTTTAAAATCGGATAATTTTTGTGACTAATCATTCGATAATAAAAGGATGGTTTTAATTGCTTATCTTCTTGAATTTCACAATTTACTAAAATTAAATCTTTTTTATTATTTTTGAATTTTTTAAACTTTTGAAACTTTCCGGCTATATCTAAAATTCCTATATAATATTCAGAGAGAGATGGAAATTCATAACCCAAATACCATTTCAAATATAATTCTTTAAACTCCGGATTGTTAAGAGCTGAATTTAACCCCCTGTAAGTTAATGTTAGATTGCGAAGTTCCCCATTATTTAACTCAATAAAGATCAAAAAGTTCAGATTTGGTATGAATAAAATATTTTTCAATAAATTCATTTTGTTTGATATATCATTTTTAAAAACAATTTTTCAAAAAAGTATTTTTATAATTTCCCAGTAGTTTTGTAATTTTCAAAAAGACTTTTAGTAAGTATTGCAAAATGATCAGTTTCGTGGTATAAAATCAAATAAATGATTAAAATAAATTCATCCGATAGAAAATTTTTCAATTCCATAAAATGTTCTATTTTGAATGGGTCAATTACTTCAATAATTTTACCACCATGATATATTTTATATGATATGATCGCTGATAATAATCCGCCGATAATAATACATAATTTATGTTGAATTATTTTTTCTGAATTAAAGAAACTAACACCTTTGATTTTATTATCGAAATAAATGTTTATTTCGTATGTTCTATCAAAACTAACAAACATAAAATAGTGACTACCAGATGAGCATTTCCATGTATCACTATTTATTTTTTCATCATATCCTCCCCAACTACCAAAACGATATAAAAAGAAAGGTTTGAAATCTTTGAAAGCATTTTTAATATCTACACAGCTAAATGCGGGGACAGTTAATTGTTTGAAATATTCTACTCCGAAATTTAAAACATCAAAAGTTATGACTTCATATTCATCATCTATATTTTCAACACCAGTATGTATTTTGATAAATCTTTCCATAAAATTTATCTCATCTTTTTCACGTCTATACACTCTACCATTTTTCCAAACATTATTTCTTTTATGTTCCGCATCTAATAATCCATAAAAGTATTTATTAGTGATCGACATATTATAAATAGTTTTTCGGTTGAAATGATCAAAAATCAATGGAAAAATATCTCTGGATTCAAAAACTTGCTGCATTGTGTCTTTTTATACTTATAATTATAAGTATAAAAAAGAAATCATTTTTTAAATTAATCCTCTTAAAATAGCTTCATATATGCTGCTTAAAGTATCATCTAATTCGACTAAGATTTCGTAAATAGTCATAATATAAGTTTTATCTAGGGGATTTTTCATAGCCGATCCGTGAAAAGAACCTGTTTTTTCGATTCTTCCGCTTGTATTTCTGTTTTTATAATCTAATATTTCCACAGAATTTTTATAAATCGTCGCAAAATGTCTAAGAATATTATCAGTTTCTCTTTCGACGTTGAGCATAGATATTTCATGTTTATATTCTATTTTAAATCTGATTGTCTTTCCACTTTTTTCCAAGAAGATTATTCTAGCAATATAGATATTTTTTGTAAAATCAAATCTTTTTTGATAATAGCAAATCGGCAAAATATATTGTGTCAGATCTTTAAAATTCCCCAGTTCATTACGATAATATACCATTTTTATAATCGGAAACTGAATAATGTTTCTAACCTTATCAGTTTTAAAATCCAAAACATAAACTTTATATTCCGGAAGATTTTTGACAATTCCTTCAGGAATCTCCAAGATTTTCATATTCTTATTATATATTTTCTTTAGCATCTCTTCGCCATTTAATTCAGATTCAAAATGAGTATTAACTAATGATAAATTATACAAATCTTTTCGTTCTAAGTATTCAATTATTATATGAAAGATGTCTTTGCATGCGAAAACATTGTTTCTTTGGTAAGTTGTTTCCTGTAATTTTTTTTGAATAGTATTAAATTTTTTTGGACATTTTTTGAGCGAATGATAATTATCTATCGCAAAGATCCGATGACTCAATTTTAAAATGGTTGCGATGATATTTTTTACGGAGGTTTCGTATGATTGATTTTTTCGAATAGACAAAGTTGCTGAAATATTTCGAAGATATTTTATCATTTTTCGATCATTAGCTCCGAGAAATTTTTCAATCTCTAAGTTCTCCCCGCTAAATAAAAGATAAATTTCTCCGAAGGTAAAATCATTATAATAGATTTTCTTTTCATCAAAAATAAATTCAGTAAATAT
>Ga0134126_10005477_pt1 | contig 15873 bp, 17 predicted proteins | sample KB31752_FD_96881 | JGI IMG/M metagenome (GOLD analysis project Ga0134126, IMG submission 96881) | Terrestrial soil microbial communities with excess Nitrogen fertilizer from Kellogg Biological Station, Michigan, USA - KB3-175-2 | ecosystem: Environmental > Terrestrial > Soil > Unclassified ...
GTCTCGCGCGCGCTCGACGACGTCTCCTACGACGAAAACGTCATCAGCCACGATCGCGGCCAGCGCGCCTTCTCGCAGAGTTTCGCTACCTTCTCCTCCCGCCACATCACCGCCTTTGGCCTGAAGAAGGGCCGCAAGATGATGCTGCGCTACGCCGAGCCGTTGCAGCAGATCGAGCAGCGCTACGGCGTGCCCGGCCAGGTGCTGGTCGCGATCTGGGGGCTGGAGACCGGCTTCGGCTCGACCATCGGAAAATTCGACACGCTGAGCGCGCTGGCGACGCTCGCTTATGATTGCCGGCGCAGCGAGAAATTCCACGAGGAATTGCTGGCGGCGCTGAAGATCATCCAGCGCGGCGACCTCTCGCCGCGCGAAATGCGCGGCGCTTGGGCCGGCGAAATCGGCCAGACCCAATTCATGCCGACCTCCTATCTCAAATACGCCACCAGCATTGCCGGCGGCAATAGCGGCGACCTCATCCACAGCCCCGAGGACGCGCTCGCCTCGACCGCCAATTACCTGCACGCCAAGGGTTGGCAGCGCGGACAGGGGTGGAATCCGGGCCAACCGAACTTCCAGGCGCTGTTGCAATGGAACGCGGCGACCGTCTACACCCGCACCATTGCGCTGTTCGCCGACAAGATCGGCGGCAATCAGGAATCGGAGTGAACGGGCGTCAGAGCCCGGTGACGAATTTCGCCATCACGACGATGATCGCCATCTGCATGACGCCCTGAGAGGCGACGGCGAGGAAGTACCAGCGCATCAGCCGGCCGATGCGCGCGCCGTCCGGCTGCGGCTTCTTGAGTTCGAAATAGACCTTCAGATTCGTCGGCAGCAGGAAGCAGAGCCCCTGGAGCGTCAGCACCGTGACGATCGCCAGCGCCGCGACCACCCACCAGAATTGCGGATAAGGCGCGGCCATGAGACCGATCTGCTTGGCGTGGAAATAGCCGGCGGTCGAGGTGACGATCGACAAAGTCGGGAGCAGGAACAGGGTCTTGGGCGTCAGCCGGAGCACGAAGGCGCGCCGCGCCGGCGCCGGCATGGCGCGCACGATCGGCCCGACCACGAAGCCCATGAACAGGTCGATCCCGGTCCACATGACGCCAGACATGACATGCACGAAATTGAGCAGCCAGATGTTGTCGATGGCGATGACGAGCGCCAGCACGACGAAGGCGATCGCCATATAGACGAGGTTCTTCAGCTCGATCGGCGGCGCGTCAGCGGGCGCGGCGGCGGCAATATTGGTCATAGCCGCCGCCAGACTATGAGGCAGAACATGGCGGCGCCGACGAACAGGCCGAGCGAGCCAAGGATCACCGGCAACTCGACGCCGCCCTTGAGGGTTAAATAGAGCCCGATCACCATCAACGGCGTCGACAGCGCGAAAATCCAGAATTGCGCGGTCGCCAGCGCCGAGCGCGCCAGCTCCGGCCATTGGCGCAGCGTCAGCCCGAACAGCATGTGGCAGGCGAAGCCGACGAGGTTGATATGGGCGTGCAGCGGCGCGAGTTCGAAGGATTTCGCCATGCCCATGTAAATGCCGAGCGCCATGCCGACGACGAGCCATGTCGGCCCGAGCTTAAGATAAAGTCTGGCTACGTCCATGGCTCGCGCCTCCCCCGCCGACCGCTAGAAAGCCACGGCAAAGATGGTAAGGCAAGCGCGGTCTGCAGCCAACCTCAAGCCGGACGTTATCGGCATCGGGGCGCGGCGAGCGGCGCACGGCGGCGGCGCGGCGCTCGCTGGGCCGCGCTTGCGGGCGGATTGCGCTTATCGCGTTAATGGACCATAGAGGCCGCTGAGGGGGCCATCGAGACTCAAGCCGACAGGATGAGGCGCGATTGAGACCGAGCTTAAGCGGGCCACGGCGGTTGCCTGCGCTGTTCATATCCGACTTGCATCTCGGCACGCGCGGATGCCAGGCGGAATTGGCGCTGGAGGTGCTCGCCGGCCACGAGGCGGATGTCTATTACCTCGTCGGCGACATCATCGACGGCTGGCGGCTCAGCGAAAGCTGGCGCTGGACGGAGGCGCATAGCGCCGTTGTGCGCCATTTCCTCGAACGCGCCCGCGCCGGCGCGCGCGTCGTCTATATCCCGGGCAACCACGACGAATTCCTGCGCCGCTTCGCCCCTCGCCGCTTCGAGGGCGTCGAGATCGTCGAGGACGCGGTGCATGTGGCGCGCGACGGCAAGCGCTATCTCATCGCCCACGGCGACACTTTCGACGTCGTCATCCAGCGCTCGAAGGCGCTCGCCGTGCTCGGCGACCGCGGCTATCGGCTGGCGCTGGCGATCAACACCGCGCTCAACCGGGCGACGCGCCGGCTCGGCCTGCCCTATTGGTCGTTCTCGGCCTGGATCAAGCTGAAGATCAAGACCGCGGTCAACGCCATCGGCGATTTCGAGCGCCAACTGGCGGCCGAGGCGCGTCGGCGCGGCGTCGACGGCGTCATCTGCGGCCATATCCACCACCCGACGATGCGCGAGATCGACGGCATCGCCTATGTCAATATCGGCGATTTCGTCGAATCCTGCTCGCTGGTGATCGAGCGCGAGGACGGCGCGCTGACGCCGCTGCGCTGGGCGCGGGAACGCCGCCCGGCGCCGGCGGCGCTGGAGCTTGAGGTCGGGACCGAAAACGCCGGATGAGAATCGTCGTCGCCACCGACGCCTGGGGTCAGACCAACGGCGTGGTGTTCGCCTACCAGCGGATCGCCGAACCGGTGCGCGAATTCGGCGCCGAACTGGCTTTCGTCACTCCGGAGGGGTTTCGCTCCGTACCGATGCCGACCTATCCCGGCATCCGCCTCGCCTTCGCCACCGCCGCCGAGGTTGGCCGGCGCATCGAGCGAATAGGGGCGACGCATGTGCATATCGCCACCGAAGGCCCGATCGGCTGGGCGACGCGCCGCTATTGCATGAACCGCGCCCTGCGCTTCACCACCAGCTACCACACCCGCTTTCCCGAATATGTACGCGCCCGGCTGCCGGCGCCGCTCGCTTGGAGCTACGCCTATCTGCGCCACTTCCATGCGCCGGCCGAGCGGGTGCTGGCGCCGACGGCGTCGATGAAGCAGGAATTGGAGCGGCGCGGCTTTGCCCGCGTCGCGCTGTGGACGCGCGGCGTCGACCATGCGCTGTTTCGCCCGCGCCAGAGTTCGAGCCTCGACCTGCCGCGCCCGATCTTCCTCAATGTCGGGCGCGTGGCGGTGGAGAAGAACCTCGAGGCCTTCCTCGACCTCGACCTGCCGGGCTCGAAAGTTGTCGTCGGCGACGGCCCCTCACGCGCCGCGTTGCAGCGCCGCTACCCGCATGCGCATTTCCTCGGCGAGAAATTCGGCGACGCGCTTGCCGAAATCTTCGCCTCGGCCGACGCCTTCGTGTTTCCCTCGCGCACCGACACCTTCGGGGTGGTGCTGATCGAGGCGCTGGCAAGCGGCTTGCCGGTGGCGGCCTACCCCGTCACCGGCCCGCTCGACGTGATCGAGGACAGCGGCGCCGGCGCACTCGACGACAACCTGCGCCGTGCCTGCCTGGCGGCGCTCGACATTCCGCGCGAGCGGGCGCTGGCGCGCTCGCTCGCCTTCACCTGGCGCGAATCGGCGCGCCAATTCGTCGAGCATGTCGGCGCCGCGCGCGAGTTGGCGGCGGCCTGAGTTTCACTCGGCCTTTTTCAACTCCTTGAGCTTGCCGAACACCGCCTCGACGTCGATCTTCTCCTCCTCGCGCGGCTTTGGCGTCGCGGATTCGCCGAACACGTCCTGCGCGCTCGATGGCGCGGGACGGGCGGTGGTGATTTCGGCCGGCACCAGGGTCGGCCCCTGCGGCGCCTCGACCTTCGGCCGGTCCTTGGCGGCCCGGTTGACCTCGAAATCGAGGTCCATCTGCGAGCACAAGCCAAGCGTCACCGGGTCCATTGGCTGGAGGTTGGCGCTGTTCCAGTGGCTGCGCTCGCGAATCGCCTCCAGCGTGTGCTTGGTGGTGCCGACGAGGCGCATGATCTGCGCGTCCTTCAGTTCGGCATGGTTGCGCAGCAGCCAGAGGATGGCGTTCGGCCGGTCCTGGCGGCGCGACAGCGGCGTGTAGCGGGCGCCTCGCGGTTTCTTGAACTCGGGCACGCGCACTTTCGAGGTCGCGAGCTTCAGCTTGCGCTCGGGGTCCTTCTCGGCCGCCGCGATCTCCTCGCGGCTGAGCTGGCCGGTGGAGATCGGGTCGTAGCCCTTGATGCCGGTAGCGACCTCGCCGTCGGCGATGCCTTTGACCTCCAGCGGGTGCAGCTTGCAGAACTCGGCGATCTGGTCGAACGAGAGCGAGGTGTTCTCCACCAGCCAGACGGCGGTGGCTTTTGGCATCAGCGGGGCATCGCTCATCGGAAACTCCTGTTTTCGGCCAAGCTTTGGACCAAGCGCCGCCGCCCTGCGACGAGGGGGAGGCTTGGCCTCTCGTGCGAATTGAATGGGAAAGCCTGTTATATAAGAGGAACGCGGCGGGAAGGCAAACCTTTCCCGCCGTTCAGACCTTGGCCTGCCGGCGCAGCGCCGTGACCTCGATCTCGATTTGCATTCGCGGATCGGCGAGGCCGACCGAGATCATCGTCGCGGCCGGCCGGACATCGCCGAACCAGCGCCGCAACACCGGCCAGCATTGTGGAAAATCGGCGGCGACCGGCAGCATGTAGGTCGCCCGCACCACATCGGCCATGCTCGCGCCCGCCGCGACCAGCGCCGACTCGATATTGCGCAGCGCCTGCTCCGTCTGCTCGGCGAGATCGGGCGAGATCGTCATCGCAGCGTAATCGAAGCCGGTCGTCCCCGCAACGAACACGAAGTCGCCCTCGACGACGGCGCGGCTATAGCCGATCTCGGCCTCGAAACGGGAGCCGGAACTAATGAGTCGGCGGGTCATGGCGGCTTGCTTGCTCGTGGCGCGAGATCGGACCATACCCCGCCCCGGGAGGAGACGCCATGACGACGACCATCGGCTGGGACATCGGCGGCGCCCATCTGAAGGGCGCGCGCGCCAAGGACGGCCGCATCGTCGCCGCCGCGCAGGCCGCGACCCCGCTGTGGCAGGGGCTCGCCTGCCTGGACGCCGCTTTCGCCGATCTCGTCGGCCGCCTTGGGGCCGCCGACGCCCACGGCGTCACCATGAGCGGCGAACTCTGCGACGCCTTCGCTTCGCGTCGCGAGGGCGTGGTTGGCCTGGCCGCCATCGCCGCCCGCCATCTGCCGGCGCCGCGCCTTTACGCCGGCCCCGCCGGCTTTGTGCGCATCGAGGAGGCTGCCGAGCAAGCGGCGAGCGTCGCCTCGGCCAACTGGCGGGCGAGCGCGCAGGCGACGGCGCTGAAAGTCGCCAACGCGCTGTTCATCGACATCGGCTCGACCACCACCGACCTCATCCCCATCGTCGGCGGCCGCGTCGCCGCGATCGGCGTTGACGACGCCTCGCGCCTCACCCATGGCGAACTTGTCTATACCGGCCTGACGCGCTCCTTTGTCATGGCGATGGCGGCGCGGGCGCCGTTCGCGGGCCAGTGGACGCCGCTGATGAACGAATATTTCGCCAGCGCCGCCGATGTTCACCGCCTGCTGGGCGAACTCGACGCCGCCGCCGACCTGATGGCGACCGCCGACGGCCGCGACAAGAGCCCCGCCGGCTCTCGCGCGCGGCTCGCCCGCATGATCGGCCGCGAGGCGCGGGAGGCGCCGCCGGAGGCGTGGCGGCGGCTCGCCGCCTGGTTCGCCGAGGCGCAGACGCGCGACATCTGCGACGCCGCTTTCCTGCGGCTGTCGCGCGGCGATCTCGCTCCGGGCGCTCCGGCGGTGATCGCCGGCGCCGGCGAGGCGATGGCGCTCGAGGCGGCGCGGCGGCTCGGCTTGCCGAGCTTGCGCTTCGCCGAACTCACCGGCGGCGGCGACGAGGCCTCGCTGTGCGCGCCGGCCGCCGCCATCGCGCTGCTGCTGGCGAACGTGCTATAGGGCCGGCTACAGTTTTAGGAGGAAACATGCGCGCCTTTCTCATCGCTTTGGCGCTGCTCGCCGGCCTGCCGGCGCAGGCCGCGGTCTCCGCGCTCAACGATTACCCGACCGACGCGCGCGCCGATTATGTGTTCGCCTGCATGAAGACCAACGGCGAAACGCACGACGCGCTCGAACGCTGTTCGTGCTCGATCGACGTCATCGCCTCGCTGCTGCCCTATGACGCCTATGTCTCCGGCGAAACGGTGGCCTCGATGATCCAGGACAGCGGCGCCCCTGGCCGCGCCATCAAGGCGTCGGCGCTCGCCAGGAGTAAACTCGTCACCCTGCGGCGCGCGCAGGCGGAATCGGAAATCCGCTGCTTCTGAGATCAGGAGCCGCTGGCGAGCGGCCAGGCGTCGTGGAAATGCGTGTTGTCGATGTCGCGGGCGTCGACGCGCAGCGACTTGGCGCCATTGCGGGCGAAGTCGACGCGGAAATTCGGATTCTCGCTGATCGAAATGCCGCCCTCGACCGCGAAGACGAGATCATCGCCCTGATAGACGGCGAGGTGATCCACATAACGCGCCAGTGTGTAAAGCCGCGTCACTTGGTCCATCTGCATGCCGGTATTGTTGGGATGATGCAGCATCACGACAAAATCGCCGCGGCCGGGGCCAGCGTCGGCGATGACGCGCAGCTTCATCTTGCCGAGATCTTTGTTGGCCTCGTCGGGCGATTTGGTCGCTGGGGCCGAGCAGCCGCCGGCCGCTTTCACGTAAGCCTTCGTCATATGCAGGCTGCCGTCGCTGAGTTGGGCGATCAGGCGCATATAGGTGTAGGCGTCGACGCGCACCCGCGTGGCGAGGCTGGTGACGTCGGCTTTCGGTCCGAGCGTGAACGCGCCGGCGAGCGGCACGGGATTCTCGTCGATCACCAGGCTCAGCTTGACGACGCGGCGCGTGTCGCCCTTCGGCACATGCACGCTCATCGTCACCGGCGTCAGCGCCGCGTCTTCAGCGCGCGGCGGCGCGGTCAACGATACGAAAGTATTATCCTGCGCGATCGGCGCATCTTTGAACAATTGTATCTTTATATTGTCCCATGAATCAGGCCTTGTCTGCGAATCAGGCGCCGGTTGCGCTGCGGCGCCGGTGGCGACGAAACCGATGAGAACGAGGCAGCGAAGCATGTTCATAGTAGGAACTCTGACCCTGGGTGGCGCTGCCGTCAGCGATCCCACTCGTATTCGGCGTAGGCGTCGACGGCGTTGCGCGCGTTGTAGGCGTCAAACAGCTTCCATTTCGGCCGCTCTGAGGCAGCAGCGGCGGCGGCGCTGCGCATGTCGAGGCCCCGCGCGAGCGCGGCTTTGATATCGCGCGACAATGTGTCGAAATAGCGCCGCTCGTCGTTCAGCGCGGCGGGCCACGGCTCGCCGACCGGCCCATGTCCGGGCACGACGCGCGCGGCGGGAATGGCGGCCAGTTCGTCGAGGGTCTTCATCCAACCTTTGATTGAGCCGTCAATCACCGGCAAGTGTTCGTTGAACACGAGATCGCCGGCGAACAGCGTGTGGCTCTGCGAATCATAAATGGTGAGGTCGCAATCGGTGTGCGCGGGCGGCCAAGCCTTCAGCGTCAACTGGCGGCCGCCGAGGTCGAGCGACATTGTGTCGGAAACCAGCAGCGTCGGCGCGACGAGCCGCACCTCGTTGATCGCGGCGTCGCCGAGGATCGGGCGGAATTGCTTGAGATAGAACGGGCCGCGGGCGGCGAGCGCGCGCGGCAGGTTCTTGTGGCCGACGAAGACGGCGCCGAGGCCTGAAAACGCCGCATCGCCGAAAACGTGATCGGGATGTTCATGCGTGTTGATGACATAGAGAATCGGCTTGTCGGTGAGGTTGCGGATGGCGGCGAGGAAACGCCGGCCGACCGCGACGCTGCCGCCGGCGTCGATGACGGCGACGCCGCGCGCGCCAATCACCAAGCCGACGTTGGCGACGTCGCCCTGGTTGATCGCGTCGGCGTCCGCGATGGCGCCCTCATGGGCGTAAACGCCGGGCGCGATTTGCTGCAATGCAAAATCGTCGCGCGGCGCGGCGGCCGCTTGCTGGCTCCAGACAAGCGGGTGGCCAAAGAGAAGAATGAGAGCCGCCCAGCCCGGTAATCGCCGCGCCGGCGATCTGCGCGGCGGCGAATTCATGCTGCGTTGCACCATTGTCATTTTGATTGATTGAGCTTCGTTCAGTAGACGCTACTTATAAAGCAAGCCTTAGCCGGTCATGCCTGAAAATTGTCAAGTCCTCGAATTTTCGCTTGCGCTGGCGGGGGCGTCGAAATAGAATGCGGGAGTAACCGGCTTCACGGGCGTCGAGGATAGGGAGCCTCGACGCATCTTCGCAAGCAGGCAAGATTCCCGGTAGGGAAGATGCCTGAGTCTTGACTGTTGTGACACGCTGCCGGTCACGAATCCCCATGACAGGTGTCGCCATTGGCGACGGCGCGCGACGCATGTGTATGCGCTGTTGCGAATATTAAGATGTATGGGAGGAGCAAAAATGCGCAAATATCTTCTTGCGACGTGCTTGAGCGCCGCAGCGTTCTGCGCGGCGAGTTTTGCATACGCCGCTGACGATCCGCTGCTGGCTATGCAACAGGACGCCAAGCAATGGGTGACGCCGCGCGCCAACTATGCGGCGACCGCCTACTCCACATTGAATCAAATCACCACGGCGAACGTCGGCAAGCTGGCGCCGGCGTGGCAGTTCTCGACCGGCGTGTTGCGCGGTCACGAGGGTGCGCCGCTGGTCGTCGGCGACGTCATGTACGTCACCACGCCGTTCCCCAACATCGTCTACGCTCTCGACCTCAACAACGACGGCAAGATCCTGTGGAAGTATGAGCCCAAGCAGGACCCGAACGTCATTCCCATCATGTGCTGCGACACCGTCAACCGCGGGCTCGCCTATGGCGACGGCAAGATAGTGCTGCATCAGGCCGACACGACGCTGGTGGCGCTCGACGCCAAGACCGGCAAGGTCGATTGGTCGGTGAAGGACGCCACCTCGGTGACGGGATCGAGGGGCGAGAGCGGCACCGACGCGCCGCTCATCGTCAAGGATAAGGTGTACATCGGCGTCTCCGGCGGCGAGTTCGGCGTGCGCGGCTGGATGTCGGCCTACGACCTCAAGGACGGCAAGCTGGCTTGGCGCGCCTATTCGGAAGGCCCGGATTCCGACATCATGGTCGATCCGGAGAAGACCACCTCGCTCGGCAAGCCGATCGGCAAGGATTCCAGCCTCAATTCCTGGAAGGGCGACGAGTGGAAGATCGGCGGCGGCGACACCTGGGGCTGGTATGCCTATGATCCGAAGCTGAACCTGATCTATTATGGCTCCGGCAACCCCTCGACCTGGAACCCGGCGCAGCGCCCCGGCGACAACAAATGGTCAATGACCATCTTTGCGCGCGACGCCGACACGGGCATGGCCAAGTGGGTCTATCAGATGACGCCCCACGACGAGTGGGATTATGACGGCGTCAACGAGATGATTCTCACCGATCAGAAGATCGACGGCAAAGAGCGCCACTTGCTGACGCACTTCGACCGCAACGGCTTCGGCTACACGCTCGACCGCACCGACGGCGAGTTGCTGGTGGCGCAGAAGTTCGATCCGAAGGTCAACTGGGCCACCGGCATCAACATGGACAAGAGCTCGCCGGACTATGGCCGTCCGATCCGCGTCAAGGCGATGTCGACGGAGAAGACAGACGTCAACGTGCAGGGCATCTGCCCGGCGGCGCTCGGCTCCAAGGACGAGCAGCCGGCGGCCTATTCGCCGCAGACTGAGCTGTTCTACGTGCCGACGAACCATGTCTGCATGGACTACGAGCCGTTCAAGGTCAGCTACACCGCCGGCCAGCCCTATGTCGGGGCGACGTTGTCGATGTATCCGCCCAAGGGCGACAGCAACATGGGCAACTTCATCGCCTGGGACGGCAAGACTGGCAAGATCGTCTGGTCCGATCCCGAGCAGTTCTCGGCTTGGGGCGGCGCCCTGGCGACGGCCGGCGGCGTGGTGTTCTACGGCACGTTGGAAGGCTATCTGAAGGCGGTCGACGCCAAGACCGGCAAGCTGCTCTATAAGTTCAAGACCCCGTCGGGCATCATCGGCAACGTGATGACTTACGAGCACGCCGGCAAGCAATATGTCGCGGTGCTGTCGGGCGTCGGCGGCTGGGCGGGCATTGGTCTGGCGGCCGGCCTCACCAAGCCCAACGACGGCCTCGGCGCGGTCGGCGGCTACAAGGCGCTGTCCGATTACACCGCGCTCGGCGGCGTATTGACGGTGTTCGCGCTGCCGACCGACTGAGACGATATCGTCTGATGTAAAGGTTGAGTCCGGCGGATCGGGAGTTGCCGAACGCCGGACTTTCTTATGAAACAGACGCTTCTCGGTTGGCGTCCTGGGAGGGCAGGTTTCGTGAAATTTCCCGTTTGGCGATTTTTATTGACCCTGGCGGTGGGTCTTTCATCCGGCATCGTTGTCGCCAAGGCGGACCCGCCAGGCAATCCGGCGGCAGTCAAACAAGGCGACGACGGCTATTGGCGCGATAAGAGCGGCGATCCAACTTACAAGATAGACAAGGACGGCACGGTTGATTACGCCACCTTCAACGGTTTCCGGCGCTTCAACTCCACTTGCAACGTCTGCCATGGCCCCGACGGCAGTGGGTCCTCGTTCGCCCCGGCGTTGGCGGATTCGCTGAAGACCATGGACTACGCGACCTTCGCCGGCACGGTGGTCAACGGACGCAAGGACTTCCTCAATGGCAAGGACAACGTCATGCCGTCCTTCGCCGAGAACAAGAACGTGACCTGCTATCTCAACGATATCTACGTCTATCTGCGCGCACGCTCGACGGGCGCCCTAGGGCGCGGCCGGCCGGCCAAACACGTGGCAGCGACGGACCAATACGGCGCCAACGAAGACAAATGCATGGCGGACGATTGATCCGCTCGACGCTTGGGCGCAAAGTGCGCGCGCCGGCGAGACGGATCGGACAAGGAGGCTAGCGACGTTGGAACGAGACTCTGGCGCTGCCGAAATTCTGTCGCGGGCGCCCTCGGCGATCCCCGGCGCCGCCGCGCGGCCGGCGGCGAGATGGCGGTGGTTCGGCGCGGCGGCGCTGGCGTTGGCGCTGGGCATGCCGCTGGCAACGGCGCGGGCGCAGAACGCCGACGCCAACGGTGCGCTTGAACTCGTCGATCCGCATGTGTTCCGCGCTTGCGCCGACCCGCGCGACCTGCCGTTCTCCAACGAGGCCGGCGAAGGCTTCGAGAACAAGATCGCCGCCCTGTTCGCCAAGCAGCTTGGCAAGGATCTGGCCTACACCTACTATCCCGACGCGACCGGCTTCATCCGCAATACGCTCAACGCGCTGCGCTGCGACGTCGTCTTGGGCGTCGCGCTCGGCGACAACATGGTGCAACCGACCAATCCCTATTACCGCACCGCCTACGCCGCCGCCTACACCAAGAACGGACCGCTGGCGGGGCTTGATTCGCTGAGCGACCCGCGCCTGAAGACCGCCAAGATCGGCGTCATCGGCGGTACGCCGCCGGTGACTTATCTTGCCGCCAACGGCCTGCTCGATCATATCAAGTCCTACGAGCTGGTCGTCGACACTCGCTTCGAATCGCCGAGCGCGCAGATGATGGCCGATCTCGACAAAGGCGTCATCGACGTCGCGCTGGTATGGGGGCCGCTCGGCGGTTTCTACGCGCGCACGGCTCATACGCCGATCGCGGTGCAGCCGCTGGTGAAGGAGACTGGCGGGCCGAAGCTCGTCTATCGCATCGCGATGGGCGTGCGCCATTCCGATCAGCACTGGAAGCGCGCCCTCAACAAGCTGATCGCGCACAACCGAACCGAGATCGAGACCATCCTACGCGGCTATGGCGTGCCGCTGCTCGACGAAAACGACAAGCCGATCAGCCCATGAAGCGCGGCGCGCGGCTGGCAATGAAGCGCGGCGCCCAGCTTGCGATCTTATGCCTCGCGCTCGCCGCCGCGGCGCCGCCCGAGCCTGCCGGCTATCGCAACGAAGCGTATCGCGGGCCGACCCCGGCGACGCTGAGCGGCGCCAAGGTGCTGACCAGCGCCGAGGCGCATGCGTTGTGGATGAACAAGGGCGCGGTCTTCATCGACGTGCTGCCGCAAGCGCCGCGGCCGAAGAACCTGCCCAAGGACGTGCTGTGGCGCGACAAGCCGCGCGACGACATTCCCGGCAGTCTGTGGTTGCCCGACACCGGTTACGGCGAACTGGCGCCGTCGATGCTCGGCTATTTCGCCGCCGGCCTGAAGCAGGCGAGCGGCGGCGATCTCAACCGGACGCTGGCGTTCTACTGCAAGCGCGACTGCTGGATGTCGTGGAACGCCGCCAAGCGGGCGCTGACGCTGGGCTACAAATCCGTCGATTGGTACCCGGACGGCGCCGACGGCTGGCGCGACGCCGGCTATCCGCTGGAGCGGCGCACGCCGCAACCACGCCCGTCATGAAGCGGCTGTCACAACACCGGGCGCAAGATCTTGACCAAGGCGCCGATGCGCGCCTCGACCGCCTGCGGCGCCTCGCAGACATAAGAGATCGTCTGCCGGCGCTCGTCGTAGATGCGCAGGTCCCATTGCAGTTTCTGCAGGGCCGCGTCGTTGGGCGCCAGGCCCGGCGTCTCGGCCTTGTGCGCGGCCTCGTTCTCGGCGCGGATGCGCTCGGCCATGGCGCGTTGCTTGTTGCCGAAGCGGTCGAGGCCGTGGATGATCTCCGAGCGCTGGTGCACGAGATCGTTAAAGGCGGCGGCGAAGGCGCGTTTGATCTTGTCCTTGGCATTCGGCTCGGGGGAGGCCGCAAGCTTGACCACCGCCGCTTGCACGTCAGCGATCGGCACCCGCCGCTGCGACATCTGCGCCGCAAGATCGGCGACCTCGGGATCGTCGCTCGGCGCCGCCTGGGTGTCGATCGGCGGCCCGTCCCATACGGAGGCGAGCGGAAAGCTTGCCACCTTGGGCTGCTGACACGGCCAATCCTGGTCCGCCGGTTGGCGGCCGGCCGCTTGCGCCGGCAGGGCGAAGGCCGATACAATCAAAGCGAAAAGGCCGCTGCGCCCCAGGTGTTTCATCTGTGTTTCCTCGTCGAGGCAGACATAGGCGCGCGCCTCGCCTGGCTCAAGCGGATTCGCCCCGCAGAGCCACGCACAGCGCGGTGGAGACAGTCATGACTCTCATGCTCGCCAGTGTCGCCGATGCCGAGGAGGCGGCGCTCGTCGCCCGCCTCGGCGCCGACATCGTCGATTTCAAGGATCCCTCGCGCGGCGCCATTGCCGCTGTCGAACCCGAGATCGCGCGCGCTGGCGTCAGCGCCGTCGCCGGCATGGCGCTGACCAGCGCGACGCTCGGCGATCCCCCCTATGCGACCGAAAGCCTCATCGCCCGCGCCCACGCCTTCCGCGAAGCCGGCGTCGATATGCTGAAGCTCGCCGTCGACGGCCCGGCGCTTGCAGCGCTGAGCCCGTCGCTGGCCGAGATCGCGCGCGGCGGCGCGCTGATCGGCATGCTGTTTGCCGACGAAAACCCGGATTTCGAACTGCTGGCGCAGTTGCAGACGCTCGGCTTCTCCGGCGCCATGCTCGACACCCGCCGCAAGGGCGAGGGCCGGCTCATCGACCATCTCGACCTCGCGCGACTCGCCACTTTCTCGGCCCGCTGCCGGGCGCTCGGCCTTACGGCCGGGCTCGCCGGCTCGCTGGAGCCGCCCGACATCCCGCGCCTGCTGCTCACCGGCGCCGACGCGCTCGGCTTTCGCGGCGCACTCTGCGCCGGGCGCCAACGCGGCGCCGGCATCGACCGCGAGGCGGCGGCGCTGGTGCGCGACCTCATCCCGCGCGAGCGGCGCGAGGACGCGCCGAACGTCGACTGGCGGTTGCTCGGGCGCGGCCTCGTCGGCGCCGACGAGCCGGAGAGCGATCTCGACCGCATATTCGTGCGCGATTTCGTCGTGCAGACGGAGATCGGCGCCTATGATTTCGAGCGCGGTCACAAGCAACGCGTCGCCTTCGACGTCGAGGCGCTGGTGCGCCGCACCGGCGCCGAGCCGCGCGACATGCGGGCGATCTTCTCCTACGACGTGATCCTCGACGCCATCCGCATCGTCGCCGCGCAAGGCCATCACGAATTCGTCGAGGGGCTCGCCGAGGCGGTGGCGGCGATGATCCTGAGGCACGAGCGGGCGCGGCAGGTGAAGATCGTGGCGCGCAAGCTCGACGTCATCGACGGCGCGGTCGGCGTCGAGATCGTGCGCCGGCGCGCGGCGGCGGCGGCGGCGCCGGGGCCGCTGCACCAGAGGTTGGGGCGGTAACCGGAAGGACTTTTCGGTTTTATTCACGGGAACCACTTCCGTATAGTTCGTATAGTTTTTTTTTTGAATTTTGTGTTTGGCCTGACGAGGCGCGCTGACTCGGAGGAGGACGCGAATCTTCGGCCAGGCGACGCGGATCTGTCGATGCTCGATCAGCGTGGGATCGCGCCGGTCGACGAAACGCCCCGCCGTCGGAAGTGGCCACCAACCCTGTCAACCGGCGATTCGCAGGCCGGCAGTGCGCCGCAGGGTCGACGGTCGGCCCGTCTTGATTGTGACCAAGCCAAACCAAGGGGTTGACCGCGGCGCCCGATCAGATAGCCTCGCCGCGGCCTGGAGCGCGCCGACCAAATCCGACACAATTCATAACAAGGCAAGAATTTGTCATAACAAGGCAAGAATTTGATTGGAAATTTCTGCGGTCCTTGCCGCTTGGAACTGATTCCATGGACACAAATATTAAAATCTCCGTTCGTGATATAAGAAAAGACGAGTGCCGGTTGATCGCCGAATTGCTCGCCAATGGATTGGGATATCAACCAGAAATATTCTGGCTGATGCTTTATCAAATAGGAAATCGTCCAAAACTTGAAAAATATCCACAATACGGCCTTGTGCTTGAGGATAACGGCCGCATCGTGGGAACGATATTGACAATATATTCTAGAATAACGCACTCACTTCCGGAGCAAGTACGATGTCATCTGACCGGGTGGTGGGTCGAACCAGGTTACACGCTCTACGCGGCGCTGCTCGCCAAAGTCGCGACGAAATACACTGAGGTCACTTACATAAACGTCTCAGCGCGACCGCACACCTATAAAATTATCGAGGCGCAAGGCTTTCGCCGCTACGCTCGCGGGCAATTTCTGGTCCTCTGTCCATTGCATCTTTTGGACCAAATGCATCTTTTTGACCAAAAAAACGACGCCGCAATCTTCGTTCATGACGGGCCGCCGCCGCAGGCTCACCGGCCGGCCGAGCTTGAGATGATGGACCTGCACGCGAAATACGGCTGCGTCTGCTTGTGGGGCACGGTGAACGGGGAGGCCTACCCGTTGATATTCCGCCGGCGGAATTTCAAAGGCGTATGGCCTGGGGCCGAGGTCATATTCTGCAGGGACGCGTCCGATCTCAGGACCTTCGCCGGCCCATTGAGCCGCTATTTCCTGAAACAGGGAATAGCCGTTTTCTCGATCGACGCGAATGGCGCTTACGCCGGGTTGAAAGGCCGCTATTTCGACGGCGTCGAGCCGCGTTTCTACAAAGGGACCCCTCCTTCGCTGGGCGATCTGGCCTTCACGCTGAACGCTATGATACCCTTCACGCGCCACAGCGCGAGCAAAGCCGGTTCTCACTGAGTCTCGGGGTGGACCTCTTGGCCGCTTTTGCAGAAGGCCTGGCTCACCTTTCGTATCGCGTTTGTTGAATTTTGTGTTCGGCCTGACGACGCGCGCTGCCATCCGACTCGGGACTGGATGTTGGATAAAC
>Ga0134126_10005478_pt1 | contig 15871 bp, 11 predicted proteins | sample KB31752_FD_96881 | JGI IMG/M metagenome (GOLD analysis project Ga0134126, IMG submission 96881) | Terrestrial soil microbial communities with excess Nitrogen fertilizer from Kellogg Biological Station, Michigan, USA - KB3-175-2 | ecosystem: Environmental > Terrestrial > Soil > Unclassified ...
CGCGTTGTAGATGAAGGCAAAGAACAAATTCTGGCGGATGTTGCTCATGGTAAGTTGGCTCAATCGACGTGCATTGACGATGCTGCGCAGGTCGCCTTTCACCAACGTGATGCGTCCCGTCTTCATCGCTACATCCGTACCAGTTCCCATTGCGATTCCGACATTGGCCTGTGCGAGCGCAGGTGCATCGTTTACGCCGTCCCCCGCCATGGCGACGATCGCGCCCTTAGCCTGCAACTCCTTCACTACCTCAGCCTTCTTCTCCGGCAGAACGTCAGCTTCAAAATCGATTCCCAGCTTCGCTGCAACTGCAGCTGCGGTGGTGTGGTTGTCCCCGGTCACCATCAGGATGCGGATGCCTTCCTTCTTCAACTGCTGAATAGCGTCGAGCGAGGTATCTTTGATAGGGTCGGCGACTGCGATCAGCCCGGCGAACTTCCCCTCCGACGCAATAAACATTACGGTCTGCCCCTCTTTTTGTAGGGCGCTGGATTTGTCGCTCAGCACGTCGGAAGAAGCGCCAAGATCCGCCATCAGGGCGGCGTTGCCGATGCCGACGCGCTTCGATTGTAGTTGGCCAGTGACGCCTTTTCCTGTAATGGAATTGAAATCCGTCACCTCCAGCAACGCGATCTCTTTCTCCTTCGCTGCGGCCAGGATTGCTGCGGCAAGCGGATGTTCGCTTGCCTTTTCGAGGCTGGCGACCATCTGCAGAAGTTGTGCCTCGTTAAAGCCCTCCGCAGGAATCACGGATGTGAGACTCGGCTTGCCTTCGGTGAGCGTTCCAGTCTTGTCCACGACCAGGGTGTTCACCTTTTCGAACGTCTCCAGGGCCTCGGCGTTTCGGATGAGAATGCCCGCTGCGGCCCCACGGCCCGTACCCACCATAATCGCCATCGGAGTTGCCAACCCCAAGGCGCACGGGCAGGCGATGATCAGGACCGCGACAGCGTTGATCAGCGCGTGTGCATACGCAGGCGGGGGACCCAAGACGGCCCAAAAGACAAAGGTGATGACAGAGGACGCAAGCACCGCGGGGACGAACCAGGAAGCGACTTTGTCGGCGAGGCGCTGGATGGGAGCACGGGATCGTTGGGCTTCACTCACCATTTTCACGATCTGGGCCAGCAGCGTATCTGCGCCGACCCTCTCCGCTTTCATCACAAAGCTTCCCGTCCCATTGAGGGTGCCGCCGACTACCTGTGCACGAGGTGTCTTCTCAACGGGGATGGGTTCACCGCTGACCATCGACTCATCCACCGAGCTGCGGCCTTCGGTCACTACTCCATCTGTCGGAATGTTTTCGCCTGGACGGACACGAAGGATGTCACCCACCTGAATTGCACTCAGATCGACATCGCTTTCCGTTCCGTCTATGGCAATGCGGCGAGCGGTCTTGGGAGCCAGTCCAAGCAATGCCTTGATCGCACCGCTGGTCTGGCTGCGCGCCTTCAATTCAAGTACCTGGCCCAGCAACACCAGAACCGTAATGACCGCTGCCGCCTCGAAGTAAAGGCCGAGATTGCCCGACATATCGCGAAAGGAAGCAGGAAAGATGCCCGGTGCAACGACAGCGGCAACACTGTAGAGATAAGCAGAACCGGTACCGATCGCGATCAACGTGAACATATTGGGGCTGCGATGTACAACCGACTCCCAGCCTCGCTCGAAGAATGGCCAGCCCGCCCAGAGGACCACGGGTGTTGCAAGTGCGAATTCGATCCAGCCGAGCAGCGCTCCCGACAGCAGATGTTGAATCGGATGAGTGGGCAGGATATCCGAAACCATGACCGCAAGTAGTGGAAGCGTGAGCGCGACGCCTACCCAGAATCGGCGCGTCATGCTCACCAGTTCAGGGTTTTCGTCGTCGATAGAGACGGTGCGTGGCTCCAGCGCCATCCCGCAGATGGGGCAGGAGCCCGGGGCATCGCGCACAATCTGCGGATGCATCGGGCACGTGTATTCCGTCCGTGACGAGGGTACCTGAATGGTTGCTGACTCGAGCGCCATGCCGCATTTTGGACAATGGCCCGGCCCTGCCTTGTGTACTTCGGGGTGCATCGGGCAGGTGTAGTCCGCCTTGGCTTCGTCTTTCGTTGGTACCGGGATGGCGAGGGCATCCACCTTCGTCTTGAGGTACCTTGCAGGGTCAGCGCGAAATTTCGTCGCGCATCCCTGGCAGCAGAAATAGACTTTCGTCCCCTCGTAGTCCTCGGACGCGGCGTTCGCGGGATCAACCGTCATGCCGCAAACCGGATCGATTGTGGACGACTTGGTCGGCTCGCTTGCCATCTCAATACCTGAATCTTTCATATCTTTGTTCGGGTTGGCGCAGCAGCACATGGTGTCTCCTCGTTCCTGTACTGTTGCTGACGCATGAGCCCGCACCGTCTTACAGTTGGCTTCGCCGACAGGTGCAATCCAGACATTTGTGCTCGGCGCACGCACCGCAGACCGTCGTCAACTTCTTTGCGACTGTTTTCCGCGCCCGGTGCAATCGTACCGAAGCGTTGTTGGCCGATGTTTGTTGCGATTGAGCGAACTTCTCGACGGTCACGCCACCGAGGTCAACTTGCTCAATCGCAGTGCGATACTCGCTCTTCAGGTCACGAATCACGTCCGCGATGCAGGCACAGGCTGTCTGCGCAACCTCCGCCTCGTAGCTGACAGGTGCTTCAGCGGCGAACGCCTCATGGGCGCTTGTACGCGCGGCCTTTCTTCGATAGTGATCTGTGATCGCATTCCGGAGAATGCGATAGAACCACGCGACTGTGCTCTCGTCGTCACGGATCTCGGAACCGTGTTCCACAGCCTTCAGGTACGCAGACTGGAGGATGTCCTCCGCAGCAGCCCTGTCTTCAACGCGGCCAGACAGAAAGCTGAGAAACTTCGCCTGGTGAGCCACAATACGCTTCAGCGGATCGGAAAGCCTAACTGTATTGGTCGTACCCTCATCCGTTGCCATGCCGGCCTCCTGTGCCCCCTCGCGATAAAACCTTGGAATCTCCCTGAGGACAGGCCAGAAAACAGTCCACCCACAGGGGAGCCCGCGCATCGTGGCGTAGTCACGCTGCCCGCTCTACTGAGCGGCCTTGATCGATTCCATGGTCACGGTAGTTCCACTCAGCTTGCCCTTGACGATGACGTTTGCGCCCGCGAATTTGTCGATCGCTGTCTTGTCTCCCTTGAGGGTATAGACCTTATCTCCGACCACGAGGGCATAGTCAGATCCCGACTTTACGCACTCGCGTGTGCATTGCGCCGCGCTCGCGCCCTTCATCATGTGCGTCTTTCCGCACATGGAATCGCTAACAGTTCCGGTTAGGGATTTGGTCGCTTGGGCCACGGCAAGCGACGCAGTCAGTATGAGTCCAGGCGCTACGACAGCCAATGAGCTAAAACGCATGAGTATTCTCCTTTGGGTTTGATTACTGCAGTTGAGGTTGAGTTTCGGACTGCGCCTTGGAATCAGCCTGAGTAACGGGTTGGAGGGTTCCGTTGCGTAAAGCCCGCTCCTTCATCATGACGAAGAAGACGGGCACGAGGATCAACACGTGAATGGTTGAGGTGATCATGCCACCAACGATCGGGGCGGCAATCGGCTTCATTACATCGGAGCCGATACCGGATTCCCAGAGAATCGGAACCAGACTGGCGAGGACCGCGCATACGGTCATGAGTTTCGGCCGCAAGCGCTGGACGGCTCCTTCGATCGCCGCGGCCTCCACATCAGCATTCGTTAATGTCCTGCCGGATTGCAGCTTGTGTTCGAGCGCCTCGTGAAGATAGACGACCATGACTACACCGGTCTCCACTGCGATCCCGAACAACGCGATATATCCGACCGCCACTGCGACGCTGAAGTTGTAGTGGAGGAACCACTGGAGGAGCAGCCCTCCACTCATTGCGTAGATTGTCGGAAAGATGAGCACCAGCGCTTCTGCAACCGAGTGGAATACGAGGTACAGAAGAAGAAAAATCACGAAGAAAACAACCGGAAGGATCAATTGCAACCGCTGCTTTGCCCGCAGTTCGAGTTCGTACTCTCCCGACCACTGAAATGTGTAATTGGCCGGTAGCGAGAGTTTGTCGTGTAGCAGCTTGTCTGCTTTTCCAACGAAGCCGCCATAATTGGTGTTCGAGAGATCGATGTAGATATACCCGGTGAGCGCGCCATCCTCGTCGCGGATCATTGCTGGGCCATGGGAGAACGAAACACGCGCCACTTGACCTAGAGGGATTTGCGCGCCAGATGGCGTGCCAATCAGCACTCCGCGCATCTGATCCACATTGTCGCGAAAGTCTCTCTGATAGCGGACGTTGATGGGGTACCGCTCACGTCCCTCGATGTTTTCGGCAACATTCTGCCCGCCGATGCCTGACTCCACGGCGGTTTGAACATCCGCTATCGACAGGCCATAGCGAGCGGCCTCCGCGCGATTGACATCCACGTTAACGTAGAAGCCCTGCGCAACCTTCTCGGCGAAGATCGACCTCATCTCCGGCAGTCCAGAGAGAACATTCTGAATCTGCGAGGCCACTCGCTGGATGCCATCGACATTAGGTCCCTGCACCTTCATGCCCAGCGGTGTCTTGATACCGGTCAGTTCCATGTCCAGGCGGTTTTCGACGGGCATGGTCCAAGTATTCGAGAGCCCCGGAAACTGAAGCTTTTCGTCCATCTGCTGAATGAGCTTTTCGTAGGTCATCCCGGCAGGCCATTGCTCGCGCGGCTTAAGCATGACTGTCGTGTCGTACATGTCGAGCGGTGCGTTGTCGGTTGCGCTATCGGAACGGCCAACGGCACCGAAGACACTTGCGACTTCCGGGAAGGTGCGAAGGATGCGGTCCTGCTGCTGCAGGAGCACCTTCGCCTGCTCAATGGAGATGCCGGGAAGCGCAGTCGGCATATATAAGGTAGAACCTTCAAAGAGAGGCGGCATGAACTGGCTTCCCAGGCGCGACGCGAGCGGAAACGTCACAATGAGAAAGATCAGATTCACGACAATAGTGAGCCAGCGAAAGCGCATGCAGAACTTCAGCACGGGGAGGTAGATGGCTTGTGTGATTCGAGAGATCGGATTTGCACGTTCCGGCCGCAGCCGTCCCCGGATCAGCATTACCATCAGGACAGGAACAAGCGTGATAGCGAGGATAGAGGACGAACCAACCGCCAGAGTCTTGGTCCACGCCAGCGGACGGAACATACGTCCTTCCTGCGCTTCAAGCAGGAAGACCGGCAGGAAGGACACGACGATGATCAAGAGCGAAAAGAAGAGGGCCGGACCTACCTGTTTAGCTGCGTTGATAAGAATCGTTCGTCGCTCAGGCTCTGATACGGGTTCGGTATTATGCTCCTGCCGATCGGACAGATGGCGATAGCCATTTTCGACCATCACGATGGAAGCATCGACAAGTACGCCAATCGCTAGCGCGATACCGCCCAGCGACATGATGTTCGAGGTCACTCCCAGCCAGTACATCGGAATGAACGACACCAGAACCGCAATAGGCAAGGCAAGAATGGCAATGAGCGCGGATCGGAAATGAAACAGAAAAACGATGATCACCAGGCTGACGATGACCGCTTCTTCCAAGAGATCCCGCTGCAGAGTTTTGATGGATGCATCGATCAGGTCGGAGCGATCGTATCCGGGCATGATCTGGACGCCCGGCGGAAGTGACGGTGCGATCTCATGGAGTTTCTGTTTGACTCCGTTGATGACGTTGAGCGCGTTCATGCCTTGGCGCATGACGATGATTCCGCCAACGGTTTCACCCTCTCCATTCCACTCGGCGACTCCTTCGCGGATATCAGGGCCAAAGCTCACTGTTCCCAAATCGCGCAATAGAATCGGCGTTCCGTTCTTGCTGCCGACGGCAACCGTTGCGAGATCGTCCAAAGAACGCAGATAACCGAGGCCGCGGATCATGTACTGTGCACCGCTCAGGTCGAGCACCCGTCCACCAACCTCATTCGTGCTCATCTTTACTTTGTCGAGCACTGTAGAAAGCGGAATGCCGTAGGCAAGCAACTTGTTGGGATCGAGCTGCACTTGATACTGCCGGACGAAGCCGCCGATGCTGGCAACCTCGGCGACTCCCGGCACGGTTTCCAGCGCGTAGCGCAGGTGCCAGTCCTGCAAGCTGCGTAGGTCGGCTAGGCTGCTCTTTCCGCTCTTATCGACGACGGCGTATTCATATACCCAGCCTGCCCCCGTTGCATCGGGACCGATAGAAGGATGGACATTCTGAGGGAGACGCCCGCTGATCTGCTGCAGGTATTCGATGACACGCGAACGCGCCCAGTAGAGGTCTGTACCATCCTGAAAAACTACATAGACGTAGGAATCGCCAAACATCGTCTGCGCGCGTACCGCTTTGACATGAGGTGCGGCGAGAAGACTGGTCACGATCGGGTAGGTTACCTGATCTTCGATGACATCGGGCGGCTCTCCTTCCCAGGCTGTGTGAACGATGACTTGAACGTCGGAAATGTCCGGCAGTGCATCAAGAGGCACGTGTTGCAGAGACCAGATGCCCGCAAGTGTAAGCAGCAGTACCGCTGTAAACACCAGAAAGCGATTGCGCGCGCAGGATTCAATGATTCGAGAGAGCATTACATGCCTCCCGTTGCGTTCACGCTCAATTGCTTTGTAGCAATGATCTGACCGTTCTTCTGGACGGAGATGGTCACTTGCCAGGTCCCGCCGGAACCGAGAGAGCCGTTGCCTTCGTAAAGGCCATTGCCTTTCTCATTGAGTTTCGCCGTGGTGTTCATGGCGGCCATGCCCATCGCCGGCATCGCGGCCATATAGAATGTGACCGTAACTTGAGCTCCTGTCGTGGGAGCGCCATTTGCCTCCGTCAGTTTCACTCGAAAGACATTGCTGCCCTTTTGCGGCGGATTGGGATCGGTTGTGAAATCGATGTTCGCCTGCGCGGAAGCAGGTGCATTGCCCGGAGAAGCATTGGCCCCGGCGCCCGGCGGCGGTGGAACAAAGGAACCTGCGGCAGCCTGCAATTGGCTTTCTGAGTCGATCAGGAAGTTGGCCGAGGTGACGATGGATTGATGCACTTCCAGCCCCTTGAGAACGACAAAGTCATCCCCAACACGAGGCCCGACGGTGACTTCCTTGGGCTCCAAACTGCCGTTCCCGTGATTGAGAAACACGAGTTGCCTGGTTCCGGACTGGAAGACCGCCGAGGCCGGCACGACAAGCTTGACGTCCCAGGCTCGTTTTCAGAGCGACATTCACGAACATACCCGGCTTCAGCTTGAGTCCCGGATTCGCAACCGCCAGCCGCACACGAACGGTGCGCGTTGCCATGTCTACTTGGGGCAGGATCTCTTCAATTTGTCCGGAGAAAGTACGCCCCGGATACGAATCAGCGGATATCTGCCCCATATCGCCCGGCTTTACCCTGCTCACGTCGTCCTCGCACATCTGAGCCTTCCCCCACTCGTGCGACAGCTCGGCGACGGTATAGAGCTTGGTCGATGGCTCTCCATACATATTGGGCAGGGCATTTCGCTCGGTGATGTATCCCGCAACCGGGGAGTTGATGGTGAGGTCGCTGATGGGTTTACCGGTTTCCTTCAGCTTTTGAATCTCACCCGCAGGTACCTCCCATTGCTCCAACCGCTGTTCTGCCGCAGCCGATAAAGAATCGGCTCCGGCGGCAACTCCGTCGATGGTACTTGTGCTCAGTGTCTTTTGCCTCTGCCGTGCCAGCAGATAGTCCTGCTGGGTAGCAACAAGGTCTGGGCTGTATATCGTGAAGAGCGGCTCTCCCTTTTGGATGTACTGATAAGTGGCATTCGCAAAAACCCTTCGGATGTAGCCGGGGAAACGTACCTGCACATAGGAGACCAGCCGCTCATTGATATCCACCGTTCCGGTTGCACGTATGTCGTCGCTCAGTTGCTTGTACTCGACAGTCCCTGTAGTAACGCCGATGCGTTGCATCCGCTCGGGCGTGAGTTGAACGGGTACGAGCGCAGTTTCCATCTTCTGTTCGGGCGTGGACGGGTCTGACGTTTTCATCTCCGGAGTGGGTCCGGAAGCGGCCGGCTGGACTTCTCCGGGCATCGTTGCCGACATAGACGGCTTTGCCCGATGGGAGCGGTATACCCAAATCCCACCAAGAACCGCGAGGACCGCGATCCAGACGAGAGAGGTTCTCAGGACATATTTGTTCATCGGAGTGTCGCTCCTGTCATCGATTCGAGATGGGCCAAAGCAGCTTCGTGATCTTCAAGCGTCTGTGCGTATTCGAGCTTGAGGTTGAGAACGTCTGTGAAATACGAAAGGACATGGATAAACTGTTCCCGATTCGACGCGTATGAGTTCAGAGTGGCTCGGTATGCTGCGTCAGACTGGGGGATGAGTCCCTCGCGATATTCCTTCAAGAGCTCTTCATCGCTCGTTGCTTTGACATACCCCTGCTGGACTTCCGCGAGTTGCTGCTGCAGATGAGCGTCGAGTGTCTGCTGCGATTCCGCACGGTTCTCCGCAGCCTCTGCGATCTCTGCATTGACCCGCTTCTTGCGCGGAAACCGCACGTCGAAAGTGAGCATGTAGTAGTCGCGATACTTGCGGTCGGTGTTCTGGTACATGTAGCCGAGTTCAAAGTCCGGCTTCCCCTCGCGCTTGGCTGACTCAAGCTGCGCGTCCTGCTTACGAATCGAGCTTGCATCGAATTGGATCTGGGGATTGCCCTGCCGAACCATCCAAAGAAGTTCTGCGGAGGTACGCTTCAAAGGGGTTTCGGTCAGATCTTCTGTAACGATGTCTGCAGATCCCTGGTCGCGATGGAGCAGGCCTTTTAGATGTGCCTGGACTTGCCACATCTGCTGATGGTGCATCGTGATTTCTCGCACGATCTTAGTCCGCTCGACCTGGGCCTGCAGAACATCCTGCTGCATTCCTTGTCCCACCTGGTAGTGGGCGGTTGCACTTTGAATGAGCTGGTCGAGGACACCTTCGTTTTGCCGCAAAACCCCGAGCGTTTGCTCTAGATAGGCCAGTTGGAGATAGTCGGCCTTCACCGCATCGGCAATGCCTGTCTTCGTCACGTCAATTTCTGCCTGCTTTGTGTCGGCATCGCGTTCGGCTACCTGTCCGCGCAGTCGCAGCTTTCCTGGGTAGGGCAGCTCCTGCGACGCTCCGACGCCGATGTAGGAAAAGTCGCTGTTGGTGTAACCGGCAAACGGCTTTGGACTGCCAACGCTGAATTGCTGGTAGGTGAATTTTGGGTCAGGCAGCGTGGTCACCTGCGGCGCCATTTGTTTTGCGGCCCGCGCACCATGATCTGCTGCTGAGATTTGCGGGTTGTTTGCCTTAGCCTCAGCTAGAAGCTGGGACAGAGGCGTAGGACTACTCGCCATCGGCTCCTGCCCGTGGGCAGAAAGCATAGTGGCCAGCACAAACGTAGCGGTCAAAAAAGAGACCACGTTCATACAGAAGCTCCATTCTCAAATGCAGTTCAAGACAATGGCCGATGCACAGACGTGAGTCTGCGCTCAGCAAGAGTTGAGTGCGAGAGTGGAGCTGATCAGATTCTTAAGATGGAAATTGTGGAGGGCGGAGATTTCGGCGGTGAGTAGTCTGCCTGTTCAAACCGGCCGGCATCAGAGGAGATCTGATTCAGAAGTTCGGAAGCAGTCAGCCAGACAATGGAAACTGGAATAGAATGCGACGCCGATGGCCTTGTTGCCAACGCATTATCGAGAGCGCTCGGGGGAGTCTTTTGGCAGCAGCCACTCGATTTGGACATCTGCATCTGTCCGCACTGGTAGTTCATCATGCGGCAGCAGGCGCGCTCTTCGGTGGTCATCCGCCCGGCGGGGACCATACAGGCCATCGCCGGGGTCAGCGAGGTCGCCAGCAGCAGCACCAATACTCCGAGTTTGCGCAGTGCTCTCATTCCTCTATCCAGCATACCTTAATTCCCAGGTTAAATCGCAACCCGCCGTACGGGATCAACAGCAACCTCGCAACTGGATTGGCGGACACTTCGTGGAACCGTACGAACAGAAGACACAGCAATCGCCGGTCTTTGGTCGAATCAGGGCTTTGCACTTCACACATTCATAAAAGAAGAGACATGAGCCAGTCGGCATTATCTCCGGCTTTTCGTGGCCGCAATGCGGACAAGTCAGCATGGATTGAAGAACGACTTCAGAAGACTTCACTTTTGCGTCCCATTGTGTAGCGTCGAAGGGAAGCCAGCATTCGTGGTTGCTTTCACCAATGCTTGCGGACCCACCTTCTCGGGGTCGTATTTCACGGTTGCAGTTTTGTGATCGTAGTCGACCTTGGCATCAATCACCCCAGGCACTTTTTCCAAAGCTTTCCGAATGGTGATTGAGCACATAGAGCAGGTCATGTTCTGCACGTCGAGAACAGCAGTTTGCGGGGTTGCCGCGAAGGCCGCTATTGGCAGGCCAATTAACAGGGAAGCAAAGGCTTTTCGCATCATGGGTCCCTCTTACTGGTAGAAGAGCGGCATGAGCCACGGTACCGCAGCGAGGCCGAGCAGCACTGGTGCCGCGATCCAGAAGATGAAGCGTTGAGCTTTCCTCGTGCGATCAGCAGCGCAATTTGCATCCGAATCACAACTCTGCTTCACGAAGTAAAGTTGCCGGAAAGCAAGCCCGAGAAACACTATGACGAGCGCGATGAAGACTGGCCGGTATGGCTCCAACGCCGTAAGATTGCCGATCCATGCTCCACCGATTCCCAGACTCAAAAGCAGAAGTGGACCTACACAACAGGCGGACGCTCCGATACTGGCCAGCATTCCGCCGACGAGCGCCATCTTCGCATTGAGAGGTGATCGCATTTCCAGGCAGTTCTTCTCAATATCACTCTAAACCCCGTACCATGGTACGGAGTCAAGGAGACAGATGTGAGCGACAACCTGACCATTGGCACATTGGCTTCCCGGAGCGGCGTAAACGCGGAGACGATCCGTTACTACCAGCGCCGTCACCTGCTCCATGAACCATCGAAGCCGGCTGGCGGCTATCGTCATTATTCATCGGAGACAGTGAAACGGGTGCGGTTCATTAAAAGGGCGCAGACTCTCGGGTTCACGTTGGAGGAGATCAGTGGGTTGCTAGAACTTGATGAGAGAAAGGCATGTCTGGAGACGCGAGAGATCGCGGCGCAGAAGCTAAAGTTGATAGAAGAGAAACTTTCTGACCTCTCAAGAATGAAGAAGTCATTGTCCCGTCTGGTGCGCTCCTGCGACGCGTCCTCCGCCGGTGAACCATGCCCCATCATTCATCTCCTCATACTGGATTAGAGTTCGGTCAATTGAGAATGGGCCACAGGAACATCCGCCTTATTCAGGTTTGAAGCACCAAATAGCATCCGACGTCTTATGGAGTTCCACCTCGGAAGTTGCCCGCAGATTGCAAGCACTGCGGTCTCCCGACCTCGGTTTCTGGTGCTCTACCTATTCGTTTTCGGGTTCGGGGAGGTATGGCTTGTCTTTGCGTTCTTTCAGATCGACGCGAAGTTTCTCAACGACGCCCTGCAGGTCCTCAATGGAAGGGATTTCGTCGCGCAATGGCTCGGGCAATTGGCGAGTGACGCGGTAGGTCGATACACCAATCGGTTTGGCAACGTCGCGCAGGGCGTATTCGACGATAGATTTGCCTCGGCTTTCACAGAGAAGCAGTCCAACCGTGGGCGCATCTGGAGTGGTTCGTAGCAGAGCATCTGCTGCGGAGAGGTAGAAGTTCAATTTTCCGGCATACTCGGGTTTGAACGGTCCAACCTTGAGTTCGATCACAAAATAACAGTGCAGCCGAACATGATAGAAGAGCAGATCGAGATAAAAGGTCTGCCCGTCCACTTCGAGCGGAACCTGGCTGCCAACGAAAGCGAAGCCTCGACCAAGCTCGAGAAGAAGATCGCGGAGATGAATGAGCAAACCGCGTTCCAACTCGCGTTCTTTATAGCTGGAGGCCAGGGTCAGGAAATCAAATTGATAAGGGTCTTTGAGAATCTGTTCAGCCAGATCTGAGCCCTCGGGCGGAAGCGCTCTGGAGAAATTCGAGAGGGCTTTGCCTTGACGCTCATGCAGTCGGCTTGAAATCTGATGCACGAGGACATTGCGGCTCCAGCCATGTTCGACGGCCGATTGGAGATACCATTCCCGCGTGGTGCGATTCTTGATGCGGTCGAGGAGGACCATGTGGTGGCCCCAGGGCAATTGTGCAGCAACCTGCTGCACAATTGATTCGTCCGGCCACTCTCCGGCAAAGGTGCGCATGTACTTCAGGCTCCGCGGACTGAACCCCTCCACACCGGGAAACTCGGCGCCGAGATCCTTCGCCAGCCGGTCAATGACCTTCGTTCCCCAGCCTTCGGCCTGTTGCCGGTGCAGAATGTCCCGGCCAATCGACCAGTACAGGAGAATAAGTTCCCGGTTGACGGCAAGCGTAGCCCGCACCTGAGCGGTGCGGACACGCTCCTTGATGTCTTTGAGGAGGGCAGCGTAGCCCGGTGGTGGTTGGAGCGATTTGGTCATTGTCCTCTCTAAGGTAGGGCACCCGCAAACTCGGATGTCCTGTAATGGTGGTCACCAATTGTCGCGACACGTCGCCAACAAGGGTTGGTGCAATTTGTTTATGACGGTGTTCCCAGGCATTTGTGCAGCGGCCTGCTGCACTATCCCGGGGAACAGACTGAGGAGTTTGGGCTGATCCCACACGGATCAGCCCCCTGGCCACTTGGTTTAAGTTTTGCCCGCATTTTGCCCGCAAATAGCGCCCAGTAGGCCGTTTTTGCCGGTTCTGCCGGTTGTTAAGTACTGTGCCGTCTATAATTTGCGGTTCGAGCTATTCCATGGCATGGAAGAGGTCATCGGTTCGATCCCGATCAGGTCCACCAATCCTCTCAACAGCTTAGCGAACGAGCCGCAGTAGTGGCTCGCCCGAATTTTGCCCGGAAACAAGAGCCTGTTTCACCGCGGCGGAACGTCCTTTGGCCCGTGTTCAGCTCTTTCTCTCGCGCTATTCCCTTCCCTTTCTGAAAAACGTGCTGTTGGCCCGTCCGGCAGGCAGGGCAGAGCCTGCGCCCGATACCTCGCGCTTGCGATAGTTGCGGCCCCTCAAGACTGATCACACAGCGTCCGTGTGACAAAAGTCCCTGCAAGTAAACAGGAAGAGGGCGAGGGTGAGAACAGAGGATCGTTCTCTATGAACACTGCTTCGAACACGGTTAGACAAATTGCCATTTTAGTTACCGGGAAGTTAGCTCTCGCATTGGTGTACTTCTGCATTGCCTGTATCGCGGGAGCATTTTCGATCGCTGCCCACGGCCAGAGCCGGGCCTTACATTCCGAACAACCTGCACCGTCCAAAGCCGCCGACATCGTTCGCGATCCGGCCGATTTGCCGGGTCCAATCGGGGATCGATCTCCCGCCGTGGTGAGAGTAACTCTCACCGCCAAGGAGGTTGTTGGCGCGTTGGATCCCGCGAGCGGAACAACCTACCGCTATTGGACCTTCAACGGAAAAGTGCCGGCGCCGTTCATCCGAGTGAAGCAGGGAGACACGGTCGAGGTAACGCTGCGAAATGACAAAGACAGCCAGATGGTGCACTCGGTCGATTTTCACGCATCGATCGGGCCTGGGGGCGGCGCAGCTCTGTCGCAGGTTCCTCCGGGGCAATCCAGAACCTTTTCGTTCCAGGCCAATACTCCGGGGCTGTTTGTGTACCACTGCGGAAGCCCTATGATTGCGCAGCACATGGCAAATGGGATGTACGGTCTTATTCTCGTGGAGCCGGCGGGCGGGCTGCCGCACGTAGACCACGAGTACTACCTGATGCAGGGCGAAATCTACACCACAGCCCCGAAAGGCAAGGCCGGGCTGCAACAGTTCAGCATGGAAAACCTGATGTCAGAGCGTGCCCAATACTATGTGTTCAACGGGGCCGTTGACGCCGTCACGAAGGAGTATCCGCTCCATGCCAGGGAGGGCGAAACGGTGCGGATCTATTTCGGCAACGCCGGTCCGAACGCTACTGCGTCGGAGCACATGGTTGGGGAAATCTTCACCCAGTATTACCCGTTTGGTGGGCTGACCTCTCCGCCGCTGAGCGGAATTCAGACGGCTACCATCCCTTCGGGCGGCGCGGCGATCATCGAAGTCAAGGCCAGCATGCCCGGAAACTTCGCCTTGATGGATCATGCGATTTCCCGAATGGAAAAGGGGAACATGGCTGTTCTCCAGGTGGAAGGCCCGGAAAATGCCGAGCTGATGCATGCAGGGCCGAGTTCGACGCCAGGAGGAGCGCAGGAAATCAGCGGTATGACGGCGGCAGATGAGGATGAGGTGAACCACATCAAGGTATCCCCGGCAGCCCTTGCCGTTCCAGAATCAGCAATGAATATGGCCGGTATGAACGACATGCCTTCCATGTCCAGTGCACCTGCGCCAGTCACTCTGAAATCTCTCGGAGGGTTGGTAGGATGCCTTACGAACGAGAACGACGGCAAGACGATGCTGCGGTTGTTCCGCTCCCATAAGGTCTATCGACTCGAGGCACAGCCCTTCCTGTTCGAAGAGAACGGCGGCCGGCTGGTTCACGTTACGGGCCATTTTGGAAGCGTGCTCAATGCCGAAGATGTCCATCTTCCGAGTTACGTTGTGGATACCGTTGAGCCAATTCTTCCGAGTTGTTCGGCAAAGACGACACTAGCCGAGCTCGAGAAAGCGCTGACTCCTCCTGAAGCCCAGATAGGCGGAGTGGTATCGATGGGTTCCATGTCTTTTATGCCCCCGACGATCACCATCAATGCCGGCGAAGAAGTGGTCTGGAAGAATACCTCGACGTACTACCACAACGTCGTCGACGATCCGGGAAGAGCGCTTACCCGTGTAGATGTCAGCTCCCCATCCGGAACCAATCCGTTCGCTTCGCCGCTGCTGCAGCCGGGCACAAGCTTCTTTCATGTGTTTGATAAGCCGGGGACCTACCGCTACGTGTGCGTCGTGCACGAGGGTAGTGGGATGAAAGGAACTGTGATAGTAAGGCCTGCTCCGCTACTCGCTTCGACAAAAAGATGAGGTTCGCCGATTCGCACTCGGATCTGGCTAGCCCTTCTGTTCCGCATTCGGCGCAACCATGTTCTCGGGGCGCAGGTAGGCGTCGAATTCCTCCTCGGATAAATAGCCCAGCTCGCGATTGGCTTCGCGCAGGGAGAGCGCCTTTTGGTGCGCGGTCTTGGCCAGCTTGGCGGCCTTGTCATATCCGATGTGCTGATTCAATGCTGTGACCAGCATCAGGCTGTTCTCAACGTATTCGCGAATGCGCGTGGTGTTTGCTTCGAGGCCGTCGACACAGAAGTCAACGAAGGAGCGGCACGCGTCGCCGAGCAGCCGGACCGAGTGCATGAAGTTGTGGATCATGACCGGCTTGAAGACGTTCAGCTCGAAGTTGCCCTGGCTTCCGGCAAATGCGATGGCCGAATGATTTCCATGAACCTGCACCGCGACCATCGTCATGGCTTCGCATTGCGTGGGGTTCACCTTGCCCGGCATGATGGAGCTACCCGGCTCGTTTTCGGGCAGGATCAGTTCGCCCAGTCCGCAGCGCGGCCCGGAGCCAAGCCAGCGAATGTCGTTGGCGATTTTCATCAGCGAAACGGAAAGAGTCTGAACCGCCCCGCTGGCGAACACTAGCTCATCATGCGCCGAGAGGGCGGCGAACTTGTTGGGATGAGAACGGAAAGGAAGGCCCGTGAGCTCCGCAATTCTTGCCGCAGCGCGTTCGGCAAACTCCGGATGCGTGTTCAGGCCCGTGCCGACGGCGGTTCCTCCGATGGCCAGATCGTAGAGGCCGTCGAG
>Ga0134126_10005482_pt1 | contig 15866 bp, 14 predicted proteins | sample KB31752_FD_96881 | JGI IMG/M metagenome (GOLD analysis project Ga0134126, IMG submission 96881) | Terrestrial soil microbial communities with excess Nitrogen fertilizer from Kellogg Biological Station, Michigan, USA - KB3-175-2 | ecosystem: Environmental > Terrestrial > Soil > Unclassified ...
ACGCTACGGGCTTGCGGACGTGCAGCCAATCTTCGAGTTGCAGGTTTAACCTTTCTCGCTTCCATCAAGCTTAATTCCTGTATTGCGTCGCAACGTGTCTCCCACGGCAGATAAGATCCCGTCGGACATAGCCCTCATCCGAGACCAGCGTGGCGAAGTCACCGGCGATCATATTCTGCCAGGCGACTTCGTTCGAACCGTTTGCCGAGAGTAGATGCGACCGACTCTTCCAGGCGAAAGTCTAGAACTGGCCGACACGAAGCCAAGTTGGGCATGTGTCTGGCACGTGTGGACTTTGATTCTGCCTCGTCGCTCCGTTGATGGCGGAGTTATCTGGGGTCGTGTTTGGCGACGTCATGACGGTCGCCGCTGGCGCTACAAGCGCTTCCGCAAAGCTGAGGACCGTTCATGAACCGTGCGCCGGGCTAGAACCGGACGATCTGCCGATCTCTGCGTCCGGATCATGAGTAGCCTGGCCATGCTCATCCGAGCACCCTCAGCGCTTGCTAGGCGTTTCGCCTGGCCCCAGCTAACACCAAACCTTCGAGTTCTCTGACGGCCTCTTGTTCGGTGATGCCATCAACCAGGGCAACTTCTCCGGACAGGCGATCAAGTGCCGAGGCGTAAAGCTGGCGTTCGCTGAAACTTTGCCCGGAACTGTGAGCGGGACGATAAAGATCGCGCAATACTTCTGCCAATGCGATGATGTCGCCCGAATTAATCTTGCTCTCATAATCTTGCGCCAGTCGAGACCAATTACCCCTCGCTTTGTTGGGCCGTTGGCTCAGGGTAGATCGAACGCGCTTGATCGCGGTAGGATCGGACAGCTTGCGCATGCCGACGTTCGCCGCCTTCCGGGTGGGTACGCGGAGCGTCATCTTGTGCTTTGCGAAGTGGATGACAAAGAACTCCAGACTGGCTCCCGCGATAGTTTGTTCCTCGATTGTCAGAATCTGGCCGACGCCGTGGGCTGGGTATACGACATAGTCAGTCGCCTCGAAGCCGGAGCGCATCGTGCTCTTCTTTGGCTGGTTTCCATGAGCGTCATCGAAACAGGTATCGGGCGCCGAATGAGTATGTTCCGCGAAAGCAGAGTTCGACTTTTGGCCTTCCAACTTCATGTCGCGATCAACTCCGTATCGTTCTTGTGCTGGCTCGTCGCTCATTGCCCGTCACAATGAGTCGGTACGTCACGTCGTTCGGTCCCATGAACAGACGAGTCGTCTTGCACACGCGTTATGAGCAATAAGATGAGAGCGCGAGCACTTCCACGAGAACGACGCAATCTATTTCATTCGACTGGAGTGTTGTGGCTTCTTGGCAACTTGTTCCCAGGCGTAGAGCGGCAGGTCTCTGAAGAACCAGAAGCTGATTAAGGACGCTCCTCACCCAATGTCGCCCTTTTGGCTCGCTGGCTGGTTGTCAAGTCGCTTTGTCAGCTCAGAGAATGCATCCCATGAGCCAGGCGTAGCCGCCAAGCCAGGGCAGGTTCACCTAACCTACGGTTGGCTTAGCCGGGCCCGATCGACATCAAATCTGAGGTAGCCATGGTCCACTCCAAGTCGGAGGAAATGTCGACGCGTGTAAAGCGCGCGGATGCACATTCTTTTTGACTTGCCCGCACAATGTATTGCAGACTGCTCGGCAACAATGACCGACCGGGAAGAGAACGGTCCGGCAGCGATCTGTTGATGGCGCGATCGGACAGGTGACCCCGACGGGTCGGAATCCTGGGATCGAAAGGAAGCGTCAACATGAATCTCGGCGTCGACCAGCCCAAGGCCGCCATCATCGCGATCGATCTCCACCGTGGCCATCTCGACATGGAAGTCGCGACCATGCCGACCTCGCCGGAGATTGCGAAGCAAGTGATCGCCGCCAACAAGCGACTGTTCGACTGGGCGCGTGGCGTCAACATACCCGTCATTCACCTGTTGACGCGCTATCGCGATGTCGCGGAAATCGCCTCCAATCCGTTTTGGCGCACGCGCGCCGAGGATCCCAAGGCAACCCGCAAGAACGTGCTGCGCCACAACATCGCCGGCATGCCCGGTGTTGCGATCATCCCGGAATTGTATGATCGGGAGCGCGACTTCGTCGTTGATACCAAGAAACGCTACGATTGCTTCATTGGTACCGACCTTGAGTTCACTTTGCGGGCGCACGGCATCAACACGGTGTTGATCACGGGTGTGAACACCAATTCCTGCGTGCTGGCGACGACAACTGCCGCTAATGTGCGCGATTACGCTGTAATCGTCGTGAAGGATTGCGTTGAGACGATGGATGGGCCCGCCTTGCACGAGGCCGGCTTGCTCTGTGTCCGAACCGCATTCGGCTTCGTGCTCGACACCAGCGAAATCCAGAAGCTCGGCATGTTTGCCTCGGCGGACAAGAGCGCTGCGTAGGTACTTGCATGGATTCGTGCCTGCCGCGATTTTCGCACCCTCGCGGTCGCCGAACCGGCAAGATCGTCCGCGAGGCGGAGGCGTCTGCGCTGGATGATCATCCTAAATCACCCAAGCCGCAGGCGCTGCGCTATCTCATCGATCTGGTCGGCGCCGACCATGTCTGCATAGGAACCGATGGCCGTTCGACATGTCCGACAATCATCCAAAGGCCACGATCGATGCTGTGCCTGGAATTACGCCGCTGGGGAGCGTTGGTGTGTCTGCTGCGAAACGGCTTTGAAACTGCTGTGCGAGGGTTGAATAAAGGGAGGCCGCGATGACTGAATTGGTTGGCAAGAGTGTCCGCAACCGGTTGCCTTATATTCCGATCCATCGGAGGCGTCCGCTCAAGCTGCCCAACAATGCGCGGGTGGCGGTGTGGACCATCGTCAATGTCGAGAACTGGAGCCCGACCGCCGCGATGCCGCGCGCGGTGCTGCCGCCGCCGATGGGGCAGCCGCTGCTTCCGGATGTTCCCAACTGGGCCTGGCACGAATACGGAATGCGCGTCGGCTACTGGCGTTTCATTGAAACGCTGAGCAGCCGGAATCTGAAAGCGACCTTCGCGCTCAACGGTTCGGTTTGTGAGCTTTATCAGGAAGCATGCGAGGCCGCGCGCGACGCCGGTTGGGATTTCATGGGACACGGTTTCGTGCAGAGGCCCATGCACAAGGTGGAGGATCAGAAGTCGGCGATTGCCGACACGATCGCCGCCATCAAGAGGTTCACCGGCAAGCCGCCGCGCGGCTGGGAAAGTCCGGGCCTCACGGAGACCGACGAGACGCTCGACCTGCTGGCCGAGGCCGGCATCGAATATGTCGCCGATTGGGTGCTTGACGAGCAGCCGGTCACGTTGGCGACGCGCCATGGCGCCATCATTTCCGTTCCTTATACGGTCGAGATCAATGACGTGGTCATCAGCGCCGTGCAGCAGCAGCCATCGGATGAAATTTTTCGCCGCGGCCGCGATCAATTCGACCGGCTCTACCTTGACGGCGCGAAGGCGCCCCGCGTCATGGCGATTTCCATCCATCCCTATCTCACCGGGGTGCCGCACCGGATCAAATATCTCGAGATGCTGTACGATTACATTCTTGGCCACGAGGGCGTGGTGATGTGGACTGGCGCCGAGATCCTCGATTGGTACCGGTCGCAGGTGGTGTAGCTTGTATGGAGAGCAATGGTCTCGGCGCCGGGTTCAGAAGCTCGGCGGCGTGTTGACGATGATCAGCTTTGCGTGGCCATCGCCGTCGTTTCGATATCCGTGCGGCTGCTCCGATCGATAACAGATCGAATCCCCGGTCTTCAGCAGGAAGCGATCGTCACCAACGATGAATTCGACTTGTCCTTCGAGAATATATGCAACTTCCTCGCCTTCATGAGAGACGAGGCCGCCGCTGCGGCCTGGTGCGATGTTGTGAATGCTGCCCTGGAGAAGATGGGAGGGATGGTAGGGGATCAGCCGCTCGAGGGTAAGTCCGGGCCCGCTGCGCAGTGGGTCCGCATGCACGATAGGGCGTTCGCCACCGCGTGAGACCAGGCCATTCGGTTCCACGGGCTGCGCAAACAACTGACCGACCGTCAGACCCAGTGCTTCGGCGATACGATACAGCGTTTTCAAGGAAGGAACGGCCCGGCCGTTCTCGATCTTCGACAGCATGCTCTCGGAGCATTCTGCCTTTTCGGCGAGTTCCCGCAGCCGCAATCCCTTGGTCATGCGCGTGTGGCGCAGCTTCACGCCAAGATATTGATTATGGCTGGTCGGCAGATCGACCGCGTTCTTCTCGGCGTCGTTGGTCTTCTTCAGCATCACTCGTCCATGTCTGCAGCGGCCGCTCAGGTCACTCAACCGCGCCGTGCGAGAGCTTTCGAGTCGCGGCGCCCGGGTATTAGCGAACGGGACCACAAAGCGGTAGGCCGGCTGCCCCCAGATGAAAGCAATCCTGAATAGAATTCAAGTGACTTGAACGAACGAAAAAACCTGCTAGCGTCTTCGAAACACGCGGCGGCCCACCATCGATACGCGTGAAGAAAAAATCAAAGGGAGTTGCTGCGGTTATGGCGGAAGAGCTTCTGATCGATCAGGTCACGGAGGTGACCCACGGCATCTATCAGCCTTACGGCTGGCACCATTGGCCGAAATATCCGTGGATGAGCTATCAATTCCGCCGTGCACTGGGGGAGACCCAGGAGGGTGGCGGCGCCGTCTCCGAATGTTTCCTCGCTGCGAGCCGTATGATCCCCGGCGATAAGGAGAGTTGGCACCGCGAATGGAAGCGGATCGCAGATTTCAATCAAACGCGCGGTGATCAGGAGTTCGGCAAGGGCCACGTCCGCACTGCGATGAACTGTTGGTTGCGTGCTGCCAACTACTATCGCCACACTGAGTTCTGGCTTGAATATTCCGATCCGCGCCGGCTGGACGCGTTCACCGACATGGAGGAGTGCTCGCGGAAATTCATCCAGAACCTCAAGCCGGCGGGCGAGGTGCTGCAGATACCCTATGAAAACGGCAAGACGCTGTTCGCCTATTTCGTTCGGGCGCCGTTCGACACCGGCAAGCAGCCGGTCCTCATCTGCATGGGAGGCCTGGACTCGATCAAGGACGAGATGTGGTTCATGCAGGCGCATGGCGCGCTGCAGCGCGGTATCTCGGTTCTCATGATCGACGGCCCGGGCCAGGGCGGCACGCTCCGCCGGCACAAGATTCCAACCCGGCCGGACTACGAGGTTCCGATCGGCAAGTGCGTCGACTATCTCCTGACGCGCAAGGATATCGATCCGGCGAAGATCGCAGTCTGCGGTTCATCGCTTGGTGGATATTACGCGGCGCGTGCCGGCTGTTACGAGCATCGGCTCGCGGCCGCCATATCGCATGGCGCAATCTGGTCGATACCCGAGCTGTGGGCCGGAGCCAAGGAAGACCATGGCCTTGCCGATCATATCAAGACCGTGTTCGGCGTCGGCTCGATGAAAGAGGCGCTCGAGAAGGCCAAACCTTTCGTGCTCGAAGGCCATCTAGATCACATGAAATGCCCCTACCTCATTGTCCACGGCGGTCATGATGTGCTCGGCGTCGCCTCGGCGCGGAAGGTCGCCGATTACGCGAAGTCAAAGGGTGTCGATGTCACGCTTCGCTTCTTGACCGAGCAGGAAACCGGCGCCGATCACTGCCAACATGACAATCCGACCATCGGCCAGGAGCTGATGGCTGACTGGCTTGCCGATGTATTCGGAATCGACGAGCGCGAACTGCGCAAGAAGGCAATGAACCCGCTGATCTGAACCCAATAATCGCCATCGAAGGAAGACGCCGATGTCTGTGGTCAAACCGTATGATGAAGCCTACTACTCGATGACCTGGATGGGACCCAAGGGCTATCCCGAGAACGGCAATTCCGGCCGTTGCTACTTCACCGGATTGCTCGGCATGTTCCGGCTGCACGGCGAAAGCGACGTCCTGTTTGCCGATGGCACCTCGGGCGACGGCTTCTCGTTCCGCTGGTCGCCCGTGTGGGGGGCTCCCGCCTTCAACGGCGGAGCCGGCGCCTTACACGAGATCTGGGAATATACCCCGCTCGCGCTCGGCTATCAGGGACATTGGGAACAAGATCATGAAGGCGGCTTTGAGGAGGCTTTCGCGAAACTTCGCGGCCTCGTCGACAGGGGCATTCCCGTCCAAGTGGGTCTGCATTACTCGCTGATGTTGCCCTACGGTGCCAAGACCTCGCCGCGGCTGAAGTTCCAGCACGAAACCATGGGCAAGACGGGGTTCGGCCATCATGTGGTGGTCGCCGGCTATGATCTCGAGCGTGGCACCGTCACGATCTTCGAACCGAATGACGTGATGCCCTATTCGCGCTACGAGGCACCGCTCGATGTCTTCCGCGTCGCATGGGAGCAGTCGTCGCAACGCGGTCCGAACGGCTATCAGCCGTGGGAGCATCATCACCCGTTCGGCGGCGAATGGAGCCTTCATGACGGCTACGGCCCTTACCTCATGGTATGGGTCGAGCCCGAGCGCGATCCCGACTGGGACATCGCGAGGTCGATCCGCCATTCCTTCCGCCGCAATCTGAAAATCCTGTCCGGCGAATATCCGAAGCCTTATGCGCTGTTTGGCAATCAATGGCAGATCCCGCGCTTCGAGACCGGTGCGCCTGGCATGGCGGCGTTTGCGGCCCTGATCAAGGCCGGCAAGGTCAAGGATACGGTTAGTCCGAAGGGAGACCCGATTCCGCTCTTCGTGCGCGGAAACATTCCAAACCACGGCGTGCTCGGCCGTGCCGGTGCCGCGGGCTATCTGCGGCGGGTCGCCAAGGAGCTTGGCGTGCGTGGGCTCGAGACGGCAGCGACCGCATCGGCGGCTGATCACATGCAGGCTTCGTCGGATCTCTTCAAGATCCTGCGCTACGAGCAGGATTTGGCAAAGGCCGGCACCGTCCTCGGACAGATCGCCGCACACGAGCTGGCCGCGCTCGACGACATGACGAAGGCGTGGGCCGACGTCAAATGCATCACCGAACGTAGGGCGTCGGTGAACCATATGGCAGCAGAGTAGCAGGGCTGCGTCATTCGTCCGTTGGATCCGATGCAAACCGAGGGTGTGTTGGCATGAAGATGAAGGCTCTGATCATTGGACTATGTGCAAGCATCGCCGTGGCGAACGCGTCATTGGCGCAGCAGCCGGACAATTACAAGGTGCGCCTCGTTGCAGGCGCTCCCGGGTACGATCACATTCAACCGTTCATCGCCGAATATACCAAGCTATGGGAGAAATACGGGGTCAAGGTCGACTTCATGGGAGGCAACTACCAGCGCTCCAACCAGATGATGTCGATCGGCGATTTCGATGTCGGCTACAATCAATATGCATCGGCCATTCGGTATTATTCGGCCGGAATTGACAATGTGATCGTGGCGGCCTCATCGGCGAATTGCGCCATGGTCGTGGCCGCTCCGAATATCAAATCGTGGGCGGACATCAAGGGCAAGCGCATCGGCATAGTGACAAAATTCGATGTCCAGTATCTGGCACTGACCAAACAGATACTGCCGCGCTTCGGCCTCTCCGAGAAGGACGTTCAGCTCGCGCTTGTTCCCGTGCCGGAAGTGGCGTCCGCGCTGGTGACGGGCGATATCGCCGCGGCGTTTCCGTTCGAGCCCTATGGCACAAATGCCGTCGACAAGGGTGCCAAGCTCCTGCTCGCGCCGGGTGATCTGATTGACAAGAGCAAGCTCAATTCGGACTTGCTGCGCAACGGCATGGTCATGAGCCGCAAGTTCATAAAGGCGCATCCGGAACTCGCCAAGCGGTTGGTATGGGCGCATCTCGACGCAGTCCATTTGATGAAAACGGACAGGAAGGTCGGCCTCGGGGTGTTGAAGCACTACACGCCGAATATCGATATGTCGCTCCTGGAGAAATCCTACGACAGTTGCGGCTGGCAGTATGACAAGCCGCCGCGTCCGTGGATCGATGCCCTGATGGGCTGGATGAAGGAAGACGGTCTGCTTCAGAAGCCGGTGACGTACGAGGAGGTCGTCGATACCAGCCTGGCGGACAGTTACCCCGGCTATCCCGGCTACGAAAAGTTGAAGTGAGTATCGATGCTGACGATTGAGAACATCAATAAGAAGTACGTCTCGCATGGCTCGGAGACATCGGCCCTCGTCGACATCAGCCTGCGGATCGAGAAGGGCGAGTTCATCTGCCTGCTCGGTCCGTCAGGCTGCGGAAAGTCGACGCTGCTCAGAATCATTGCCGGCTTGATTCAGGCGACTTCGGGCGGCGTCGTGATCGAGGGCAAGCCGGTGAGCGGACCAGGCCCGGAGCGCGCGGTCGTGTTCCAGGACTATGCGTTGTTTCCGTGGATGACGGTACGCGACAACGTCGAGTTTGGGCTCGAGGCCCGCAAGCTTCCAGTCGGTGAGCGGCATGAGATATCGACCCGCCTTCTGAAGGTGGTGGGGTTGTCGGACTTCGCCGAACGCTTTCCCCATCAACTCTCGGGCGGAATGAAGCAGCGCGTGTCGATCGCGCGCGCGCTCGCGGTCGATCCGTCGCTTCTGCTGATGGATGAGCCGTTCGGAGCGCTCGATGCGCAGAACCGGCAGTTGATGCAGGACGAGTTGCTGCGCATCTGGCGTGAGTACCGCAAGACTGTCGTCTTTGTGACCCACTCCATCGAGGAGGCAATCTATTTGTCGGACCGCATCGTCGTGATGACGGCGCGGCCGGGGCGCGTCAAACAGATCATCACGGTGCCGGAGACCCGTCCGCGCGACATGGCAAGCGTTGAGATGAATCGGCGTCAGCGCGAGGTTCGGGCAGTGTTGGGCGAGGAGATCGCGCGGGCGGCCGCACTCGAAGAGGCCGATCTGATGGCGGGAGCCTGATCATGGCGGATGTGTCCTATTCGAAGACTGTCATCGGCGAACCTGCCAAAGCGGAAGCGGTAGTCAAATCGTCACCGCGACGGTTACCGACGCGCGAACGTTGGCTTGGCATCGCGACCATCGTCGCCTTCATCGTCATCTGGGAAGCCGTGTATCGCCTCGGCCTGATGCCGAAATGGGCGTTCCCATCGCCCTGGCAGGTGGTTCTCGCCTTTCAGGAGTTGATTGCGAGTGGCAAGCTCTTGACCAACACCGCGGCAAGCGTCGGCCGGCAGATTACCGGCGTGCTTCTCGCCGCATTGGTCGGTATACCGGCGGGCCTTGCGCTCGGCGCATCACCGACCGCGCGCGCCGCGTTTCTGCCGCTCTGCCGATTGCTTTATCCAATCCCCGGCATTGCCTGGATCCCGCTGGCGATCCTGTGGTTCGGCGTCGGGTTCACCTCGACCGTATTCGTGATCTTCTTTTCAGGAATATGGTCGATCATGTTCAACACGATGACCGGTGTGCAAACCCTCTCAGGGCAATACACCGACGTGGCGAACGTCTACCTCGCGTCTCGTAGCCTTTACACGCGCCGTATCCTGATCCCGGGCTCGCTGCCATACATCATCGCCGGCATGCGGTTGACCTATGGCGTCGGTTGGCGCGTGATCGTTGGTGCGGAGATGATTTCGTCAATTACCGGCTTGGGCTTTCTCATCGACGACGCCCGCTGGCAGCTGCGGCCCGACATCATGATTTGCGGCATGATCACGATCGCCATGATCGGCTGGGTCTCGGAAAATTGGTTCTTCGACTGGGTGGAAGAGAAGACGCTCGTGCGCTGGGGCATGCGCACCACCTGAGATCAATTCACCTTCGACATCGAATGAGTGGTCCGCGCAACGGACCCGAAAGGAAGCATGGCCATGACCGTGGGCGAAAAGAAACTCATCGACTCCGAGGTCGTCGACGCTTCTCCGCACTACGAGCCGTATGGCTGGCACCACTGGCCGAGTTTCCCGTGGCCGTCGTACCAATACCGTCGTGCCCTGGGGGAGACGCAGGAAGGCGGGGGAAGTGTGTCCGAGAGCTTCTTGGCGGCGAGCAGGATGATCCCGGGCGACTACGACAGCTGGCACAAGGAGTGGATGGTCGTCGCCGACGCCAATATGAAGCGCGGCGAGACCGAGGAGGCCAAGGGCCATATCCAGACAGCCATGAATTGCTATCTGCGCGCGGCCGACATGTATCGATCCGCAGAATTCTGGCTCGCGTCCGACGATCGGCGCAGGCTGCCGACGTTCGACAAGTGCGAGAAAGCCACGCACAGTTTTCTGCGCTGGACATGTCCGCAGGGTGAAGTTGTCCAAGTCCCCTATGAACCCGGCAAGCGGATGGCTGGTTATTTCGTCCGCTCTCCGTTTGGTCGCGGCAAGCAGCCGGTTCTGATCTCTTTCGGTGGTCTCGATTCATTCAAGGACGAACTGTGGTTCATGACCGGACGCGGCGCGCTGCAGCGTGGCCTCTCCGTTTTGCTGATGGATGGTCCGGGGCAGGGCGCGACCTTGCGTCGGCACGGCCTGACCACGCGGTTCGACTACGAGGTGCCCGTTGGCAAATGCATCGACTGGCTGGCAGCCCGCAGCGACGTGGATATGGACCGGATCGCGGTGTCCGGCTCCTCGTTCGGCGGTTACCATGCCGCACGTGCCGGCGCGATGGAGCCGCGTCTTGCCGCGGCGATTTCGCATGGCGGCGTGCTCAGTCTCTATGACCGATACAAGGATCGGCCCGAGAATCATGGTCTCGCCGGCCACATGAAGTGGGTGTTCGGCGCGGATTCGATGAAGGGTGTTGCAGAGAAGACCAAGCTCTTCGACATGCGCGGTGTGTTCGAAAACATGAAATGTCCGTACCTGATCCTGCACGGCGGGCACGACGTGCTTGGCGTGCAGGCGGCTCGCGAAGGCTATGACTACGCCAAAAAGGTCGGTGTCGATGTGACCTTCATTCTGGTCGAAGCGGATACGACGGGTGCCGAGCATTGCCAGCACGACAATCCGACGCTCGGGCAAGAGCTGATGATCGACTGGCTCGCGGACAAATTCGGCATTGACCAGCGCAAACTGTGATTGACGAAGTCCTTGCTTAGAAAGGGAGGAGATCGTGCAGAAACATCATGCCGCGATCGCAATGTTCTTCGTTCTACTTCTATCTTACGCATTGAACGCCATTGATCGGGGCCTCTTTTCGATTTTGGCAGTTGACGTGCGCGACGCAATGAGCTTGTCGCTGCCGGAGGTCGGTCTTGCGGCCACCATGTTCACACTTGGCATGGGATTGGCGGGGCTTCCGACCGGCTATCTGCTCGGCATCATGTCCCGCAAGGCGGTCGTGTTGCTGGGGCTCTTCGTCTTCTCTTTGGCCACGTTTTTGACGGCTTACGCGAAGGGGTTGCCCGATCTTCTGGCGTACCGCTTCATATCGGGCCTCGGCGAAGCCATGCAGGTGACGGCGCTGATCGCGATCGGTGCCAGCTATTTTAACAAGCGTCGTGCGTTGATGACGGGCTCGGTCTCGTTTGCCTACGGCGTTGGGTCATTCGTCGGTCCCGGGATGACGGCTTATCTCCTGAACGCATTTAACTGGCGAATGCCGTTCATCGTATTTGGCCTTGCCGGCGTCGTCGCGATGGCGATTGTCGCGCTGTGCGTCAGACCGTGGTTCAGCGAGAGCAGAGCGAACGAAGAACGAGCGAAGGATGACCGCGACCGCGTCGCCAGTTCGGCGGCGAGCGATACGATCTGGAATGCGAAGACCATCGCGTTGGGAATCGCAGCGGTGTGTTCCGGGGTAGCGGTTTTTGGCTTCGCCGGTCTCTATCCGACGTATCTGCGTGGTCCTCTCTCGTTCTCGCCGCAGCAAGCCGCGCTAGTGATGAGCGCCATCGGCGTAGGCGGCTTTTTGGCGCCCCTTGGAGGGTGGCTCGGCGATCGCTTTGGATATCATAAGGTACTCATGGTGGCGCTGCCGCTTGCTGCGCTGGCGGGAGGGCTCTCTTTCACGGAGCTGAACCGGTCGGTGACTTTGCACGCGGTCGTCGCCGGAGTGTTTGGTATTGCGGTGCTCAGCCTGCTTTACTCCAACCTGTCCGCGATCATCATCAATTCGATGGGGCCCGCCAAAACAGCGCAAACGGCCGGGTTGTTTATTGCAAGCTATTACATTCCGGCTGCCTTCGCAGGCTATCTGTTGGCGCGGCTGAAGGAGATGTCCGACTGGACAACGGCCGGCGTCTTGCAAACGTCAGGCTTCGCACTCATCGCCGTGATCCTGATCATCATCGCGGGCGCGACAGGCAGGCCGACAATATCTCCGGCCGGACATAAGCCATGAGACGTACTGAGTTGAGCTTCGCGTAACTTTCACGCCTCAACAATCCGCGCGAGCGGGCGTCGTATTGGATAGAAAAACCAACAAGAATTACGAAAGGGAGGTCCGAAATGGCAGAGAATAAGAATCATGCAGCGTCATCGAAATTTGCCGATGCTGAGAAGGCCAGCGTCATGGCGGGTGGTGGAGTGGTGCCATTTCGGTTGCCAGCCGGCGCTCTGAGCTATCTCGACCGCAACCAGTATAACTCCAACATGGAGGTCGTTGCCTATTTCCCGGCCGTCAATCTGATGATCTTCGGCGATGAACATTCCTGTATGTGGGCGAAGGGGAAACGTCGCCTGATCGCTTTCCAAGGTGGCTGGATGGATATCACGGAGCCCACCAAGGCGACGGTGATAAGGGAGAAAGACCTCGGCACCTTTCAAAGCTGCGTCTACAACAGGCGATTGAAAAAATGGATTCGGGTCGTTTCATACCAGATGCCGCTGACGCCGGGAACGCAGCAGTATCCGCGCGGTAAATATCACGATGAATATGCAAAGCAGTCGATCAACGATTCCGGCTTTCGCGGCATCAAGACATACGATGTGACAAATCCCGAAAAAGCCGAACTGCTGAATGAGTTCGAAACCGGCAAGGGCGGCTTTGGCGTCCATTGTCCTTTCTACGATGGCGGCCAGTACGGTTATCTGGCATGCGGCTGGGACGACCAGTTGCGCATGGAAAGCACGGAGCGCGTCTACAGCAACGGCTTGATGATCGTCGACATGTCCGACCCCGCGAAGGTCAAGGAGGTGTCGCGCTGGTGGGTACCGGGTCAGAGGCGCGACGAGGAGGAACTCTATCGCACGACTTATCCATTCGCCGGCGATCAATGCTCATGGACCGGTAATCGCACGCCTTGCGTCGTCCCGGTCAGGGTCGAAGATGGCGGCACCGTCGGATATGGCGGTTGGGGCCATTTCGGGATGTACGTCCACGACCTGTCCGACATCCGCAATCCCAAGGTCTACGGCAAGGTGACGCACCCGCTCGAGGCCATCGGCGGCATTCCCTATCACCATGTCGTGCCTGTGGTGGCCGATCCGGCGCGCTATCCGCGCCTTCAGAATCTGGTGATCGCGATCCCTGAATCGCTTGAATCCGACTGCCGTGAGCCGTTCCACACGAGTTATGTGATCGACGTGAAGGATCGCGCCAATCCGCGCATCATCGGCCTCTTTCCGCGCCCGGTGCCGCATCCGGATGCGCCGTACAGGGACTTTGCGATGGCGCGCGGGAGGTTCAGCTCCCGCGTCATGCAGCACTGGATTGCACCCGGAAAGGCGCGCCCGGACGTCGTCGCGTTGTCATATCTCAATGCCGGCATCCGCCTCTTCGACATTTCAGATCCCACAGCGCCGAAGGAGGTTGCCTACTTCGTGCCGCCACGTGACGGTGAGATCGACGACTACATGAGCTGGCGCCGCGGCACGACGGAAGCAGTGTTCATCGAATGGGATCGGAACCTGATCTGGGTGTCTACGCACGCAGGGCTCTACTGTCTCTCGGCTCCGTTCCTGGGGACGCCGGTGCTTCAACCGAAGGCCGTCGAGCAATGGTCCATCCCACACGTGAATGTCGGCTGGGAAGGGTGAGACGAGAATGGCGGTTGCCGACATGGGCGACACGCGCCGCGTGCTTGCGGAGCGCGTCATAACCACTTGAACCGGGTGGTCTCAGCGCTAGGCTGGCAAAAGTCTCCGAGTGTCAGATTTGTAAAAAGGGGCCAAAATTCCCGCGACACTTCAAAGGATGAGTTGAAATCGGGAGCCGACCTCCAGTGCACCCTTTAGCTCACGCCGACGCTGAGGGCACTGAGAATCGGGCGAGAGAAGCAATTGCGGCCGAGGAGGGATCTAAGAAGATGGCCGATCTTGATCAGGAACTGGAGGGATTGCGTGCGGCGGCCGGCAGGCACGCCGCACGCTATCAGGTCATTGAGGATTGCCGCTGGCCCGCCGGTGCTCGCATCGCCGTGAACGTCACAGCCGACTTCGACGCGATGTTGCTTCGACGCTTGCTCAACGAGCCGGCGTTGCAGCTCGCCAAGGGCGAGTTCGGTGGGAGAGTCGGCATCTGGCGCCTTCTCGATTTGTTTGCAAGTCACGACATCAAGGCGACTGTTTTCACGCCGGGGCGGATCTGCGAGCTTTATCCGGACGCCGTGCGCGCGATAGCTGCCGGCGGCCACGAGGTGGCGGACCACATGTGGGAGCACCGCGTCCCGGCCGAACGGGCGCTGGAAGAGGACCATCTCAAGCGCGCTTTGGACGCATTGGAAAAGCTGGCCGGCAAGCGACCTGTCGGCTCGAGGAGCGGGCATACGCTCTCCGTGTTGAGAGCCGAGGGGATCATCTATCATTCCCACCGCGTGCAGGACCATCGTCCCCATTGGGTTCGGGATCCCGACGGCCAAGAGCGCATGCTCAACCTGCCCTTCCACTACGCGATCGACGACGCGATGTACTACAGCTTTGCCTGGCTCAACACCGAGAATGCGTCGCAACGCATCACCGATCCCGAGCGGGTGGAAGAAATGTGGTGGGATGCGTTCCGCCAGCAATACGAGGTCGGCGGCTATCTGAACATCTGTCTGCATCCTTTCGTTTCGGGCCGCGCCCAGCGCGTCGCCATGATGGATCGGCTGTTTACGCGCATGAAGCGTCTGCCCGGCGTTTGGTTTCCCACCTGCGAGACAGTGGCGCGCCACTTCATCGCGGCAACGACGCAAGCCGCTTGAGGAGATCCTCGACATGCCTTGGAAGGATCGTTACACGATCAGCGACGAGCGCAGCCTCGCCGATGTCGACATTAAGTGGCCGGACGGAGCGCGGCTCGCCGTGCATGTCACTCTTAACCTCTCGCTCGCCTGTGGCGGCGGCGGCATCGAGCCGGCCGATCTTCGTACGCCCGAGGCACACTACAGCCTGCACGGCGCGCTCGACACGCTGCTGCCGGTCCTCGACCGGCACAACATCCGCCTGACTGTTGCCGTTCCCGCCGTCATTGCTGCGATCCACGCCGACCGCATGAAGGCGCTCGCTGCGGCGGGACACGAGATTGTCCCCAATGGCTGGCGGAACGAAGATCCCTCACTCCTTGACCGGGCACAGGAAGCGGAACGCATCGGGCGCGCGACGGAGGTGCTGACCAAGATATCCGGCTCGCGACCACGCGGCTGGTACTCCCTCCCGCGTCCCTCAGACAAGTTCGCGACCGGCTCTGTCAGTTCGCACACGATGGATCTGCTCTTGAATGCGGGGTACGAGTGGTTCGGCAATGGGCTGGCCGATGACGCGCCGCATTGGTGGGTCACGGATTTCGCAAGCCGTCGCGCACTGCTTTGCCTGCCGTACTACTATCACTTCGATGATCAGTTCTTTCTGATGTTTCCGGCCAAGGGTACAGGGCTGGAGCATGCGGACTCTCTCTTCCGCAATTGGCGCAGCGAATTCCAGGCTCAATATCTGCGCGGCCGCTGCTTCCATATGGTGTTGCACCCCCACACGATAGCCTTCGCACACCGGCTAAGGATGTTAGACCACTTTCTGACAGATCTCGGGAGCCATCCCGGATTGTGGAATCCGACGGGCA
>Ga0134126_10005484_pt1 | contig 15858 bp, 12 predicted proteins | sample KB31752_FD_96881 | JGI IMG/M metagenome (GOLD analysis project Ga0134126, IMG submission 96881) | Terrestrial soil microbial communities with excess Nitrogen fertilizer from Kellogg Biological Station, Michigan, USA - KB3-175-2 | ecosystem: Environmental > Terrestrial > Soil > Unclassified ...
ACCAATCTCCCGCCCGAGGCCCGCGCCGCCGACCTGGTCAAGCGCATGACCCTCGAGGAAAAAGCCAGCCAGCTCGTGAACGATGCCCGCGCCATTCCCCGACTTAACGTTCCGGCCTACCAGTGGTGGAGCGAGGCGCTCCACGGAGTCATCGATCAGGGCGTCACCGAATTCCCTGAGCCCATCGGCCTCGCCGCCACCTTTGACGCGCCCGGCATTCATGACATGGCCGTGGTGATCGGAACCGAGGGGCGCATCAAGCATGTGCAGGATGTTCGCGCTCACCACGTCGGCATCATGGGCGGTCTGGACTTCTGGGCTCCCAACATCAATATCTTCCGCGATCCGCGCTGGGGTCGCGGCCAGGAAACCTACGGCGAAGACCCCTTCCTCACCGGCCGCATGGGCGTGGCATTCGTCACCGGCATGCAGGGCGATGACCCGCGTTATTTCCGCGTGATCGCCACACCCAAACACTTCGTCGTGCACAGCGGCCCCGAGCCCACCCGGCACATGGCCGACGTGGACGTGAGCAAGCATGACGAGATGGACACCTATCTCCCCGCATTCCGCGCTGCAATTACAGAGGGTCACGCCGACTCCGTGATGTGCGCCTACAACGCAATCAACGGCCAGCCCGCGTGCGCCAACCAGTTCACCCTGATCGATCAGCTTCGCGACAAGTGGGGTTTCAAGGGCTACGTGGTCTCCGACTGCGGCGCGGTCCGCGACATCTTCGAGGGCCATCACTATCGCGACACCCAGCCCAAGGCCTCCGCCATTTCCGTCATCCGCGGTATGGATAACGAGTGTTATGGCTCTGAGCCCATGCACACCGATGCCGACTACAAGCCTTACGTCGAGGCTGTGCAGCAGGGTTATCTCCCTGAGAGCGATGTGGACAAGGCCCTCGTCCGCCTCTTCACCGCGCGCATGAAACTCGGCATGTTCGATCCGCCGGACATGGTCCCCTATTCCAAGATCGATGAAAAGGAGCTGAGCAGCCCCGAGCACCGTGCCCTCGCGCGCAAAATTGCGGACGAGTCCATGGTCCTGCTCAAGAACGACGGCACGCTTCCGCTCAAGCCGTCGGTGAAGACCATCGCTGTCGTCGGGCCGCTCGCTGATCAGACCCGCGTTCTGCTCGGCAACTACAACGGTCAGCCCACCCACACCGTCAGCTTTTTGGAAGGCCTGAAGGCCGAGTTCCCGAACGCGAAAATCAATTACGTTCCCGGTACCCAGTTCCTCCATCCGGAAGGCGCCGCCATCCCCTCCAACCTCCTCACCACGCCCGACGGCAAGCCCGGCCTCAAGGCCGAGTACGGCGAAGGCATGGGTTTTGGAACCAAGCCTAAGCCGATCACCGAGCGGGTTGAACCCTCCGTCGACCTGACCGACGCGACACTCCCGGCAGAAGCCAAAGGCAAAGATGGGCTCTCCGTCCGCTGGTCCGGCGAGATTACGGCCGCCGAAACCGGCGACTATCTCATTGGCATCGACGCCGACGGCTTCGCGGGCGTTCAGGTCAACAAAAAGCGCATCGCCATGGGCTTTGGCGAAGGAACCCACATGGGCCGCGTCCACCTGGAAAAGGGTGAGAAGGCCAACCTTGAGATCATGTATGGCCAGCGCAAAGGCGACAAGATCATGGCCAAACTGATCTGGTCCAAGGTCAACAATGCGCCCGACCCCGCCGCCCTTGAGGCCGCGCGCAAGGCTGACGTCGTCATCGCAGTCGTCGGCATCACCAGCCAGCTTGAGGGCGAAGAGATGCCGGTCAGCGAGCCCGGATTCCTCGGCGGCGACCGCACCAGCATCGATTTGCCCCAGCCGGAAGAAGACCTGGTGCAGTCCGTAGCCAAGGCCGGCAAGCCGCTCGTCGTCGTCCTCATGAACGGCAGCGCCCTGGCCGTCAACTGGGAGAAGGAGCACGCCAACGCCATCATCGACGCCTGGTATTCCGGCGAAGAAGGCGGCTCGGCCATTGCCGAAACCCTCAGCGGCAAAAACAATCCCGCCGGGCGTCTGCCGGTCACCTTCTACACCGGCGTCGAGCAGCTCCCGCACTTCGAGGACTATTCCATGAACAACCGGACTTACCGCTACTTCAAGGGCAAGCCGCTGTTCCCGTTTGGCTATGGCCTCAGCTACACCACGTTCGCCTACAAGGACCTGACGCTGCCCACGGAGTCCGTGGACCCGACCAAGCCTCTCTCGGCTGAAGTCACGGTCACGAACACCGGCAAGTTGGCCGGCGACGAAGTGGCCCAGCTCTACCTCTCGTTCCCGCCGGTCGCGGGAGCGCCCATCCGCGCACTGCGCGCGTTCCAGCGCGTCCACCTCGAGCCCGGCCAGTCGCAGCAGGTGCACTTCGAGCTCAAGCCGCGCGATATGAGCATGGTGACAGAAGCCGGCGATCCCATGGTGCCTGAAGGGGAATTCAAGGTATCGGTCGGCGGCGGCCAGCCAGATACCGGCGCGCCCACGGTCACCGGCACCTTCAAGGTCACCACCAGCCTCATGCTGCCGGAATAGTCCAGGTGCCGGGGCACTCCAGGGAGCGCCCCGGCTGGAGGACCATGCCATAGAACCGTTCGTCTCCGATTTCTTACTAAACAACAGATTCTAAACTGATATACAAAACATATAAGAGGAGGGGACCGGGGAGGGGTCCCCGTCCTCTTGACGGCATTCGCTGCAGACTATGGCTGAGCGGCACCATCCCGGGCCGTCAGCAAGGTTTCGCTTCGACACAATAGATTTTGCCGACCACCTCACACGAGGTGATCTTCCATCCGGTATCGTTGAACATCCGTTCCAGTTGGGGGCGCGTGAAGAAGTAAACGGGACAGCCACGGATGTATTGTAGGCGCACTTTGCGAACCGGGCTTCTCCACGTCCACAGCCGCGGCCACGAGGAGAGGAAGCTGCCACGGGTAATCCTGCGAATCGCTTCCAGACGGCTCCGTGGATCTTCGACGTAATCCCAAAAGCCGATAGCTACGCTGACATCGAAAACCTCGTTGTTGTTCCAGTCGAGAAGATCGGAGCAGACCCATTCGCAGGCCCGATCGGTACCCTCGGCCCGGGTCACTTCTTTTGCCCGGCGAAGCATTTCCGGAGCGGTGTCCAACCCGACGACCCGCGTAGCGCCCGCCTGGGCGAAGTCGCTGCAGAATCGTCCCGGGCCGCAGCCGATGTCAATGATTGATCTTCCCTTCAAGTCGCCGGCATGCTCAAGCGTCCACTGACGCCGCTGGTAGATGTCTTTGCGAAAAAAGCGGTCCATCCACTTGGCGATGAGACCCTTGTTTTCGCCGGTGTAAATGGAATCGAAATCATCCGCTACGTTATTCCAGTAATCGATGACGACGGGCATGGTGTCTTTGCTAGGCATGCTGAGTGACTCCGTGAAACGAGAAGAGATTGGCGTGCGCCCGGGCTTCGATGTCGCTGTCCTGGAACGAGCAGAAGGTCCCCATTTTCAAGAGCCGGTCCAGCCTCTGTTCGGTACGGCGCAGGTTGGTGTAATGCCGCAGCCTGGACATGAGGTTTCCCGGCAAACGGGGCTGCTCCGGGTCGAGCTCCCAGGGATGGACGTAAGTAATCAGGGGCACGGACTCACTTTGGGACCGATGCACGCCGAAGCGCGTGAACCAGAAAGGAAAAAGCCGCAAATAGCCGCCTCCGCCCACCGGCATGTTGTGTTTGCCGATGCGGAACGTCGTCATGGGATATTCGAAAATCGATCCGGATGGGGTCTTCACTTCAAACGGCGTGCGCGGGGCGTCGGGATACCCGTAGATATCGTGGTGGATGGGAAACACGCTCGACGTGTAAGTGAAGCCGAGTTCAGCGAGCACCTGCCAGGCCCATGCTGTCTCCTCGGTAATCGAAAAACTAGGCGCGCGGTAGCCACGCACTACTCTGCCTCCGGCGTCCTCGATGAGCACCTTGGCACGATGGGTATCTTCCCGAAACTCTTCCGGCGTGAGTTGAGAGATCAGCCTGTGCCAGTAAGAATGGCAGGCCGGTTCATGGCCACGGGCGACGATCTCGCGGACCAATGCCGGATAGCGTTCGGCGACCCAGCCGAGGATGAAGAACGTGGCGTGCACGGAATGCCTGTCCAGCAAATCGAGCAATCGGCGAGTGTTGGGTTCGACGCGGCAGGCGTACTCCGGCCAGTGCTGCCGCTCGACGCATTCGGCAAACGCCTGGACCTGGAAATAGTCTTCGACGTCGGCGGAGAATATACACGCGGGTGTCATACACCCATCAAATGATCTTGACGGTAGAACGTCTGTGATTGGAATCACGAACCGCTGTGACAGCGCGCACCACAACTGCCGCGAGCGGTGAAGCGGGGGTGCGGAGCGGCTCGCGAGAGCGGGCGGATCGCGCGGAGAATACCTCAGGGGCTAAGGCCTTTTGTTTTTTTTCGACGGCGGCGGGGCTGAAGTCCCGCCCTTACGCGTTTTGGGATGACAGGCGGGGTTTTTACGTAGCCCCTAAAGCACCAACCGTTTGTGCGGGAGCTAACGGCCGGAGTGAGAATCCCGAGCCGTACGCGCTGAGCCTTGCGCGGCGCATTTCCTGAGGAGTCGTTGTTTTCGGTTGGGGACTTCTAAAGGGAAGGCAGCGCCGGTTTCACCGTGGCCACCGGCCGCTTCGATTCCGCAGGAGACGGCAGCGCGGGCTTGATCTGCGGCGTGCCAGCCGGGCGCTTCGGCGTCATCTCGCCCGGCGTGGGAGTCCTATGAGCCGGAACGCCCGGCTTCCGTATCACGTCTGCCGGAACAGACGGCCGCTGCATGTTCCGCACCGGTGAAGGGACGGTCCGAATCGCGCCTGCTGGGTGTGCCTGCCGCGCAGCAAATCCTGACGCGGCAAAGCCGGGCGTGCCGGGGGCTGGCCGTGCGGGCCTCGCACCCAGGCCAATCCCGGATGCCGGCCGGGCGAACGTTCCGGTTCCCGGCTGCGCAGCCGCCGGCCCGGCTTTGGCCTGCAGCAGCGGCGCCTTGGCGGCGCCCTCGTCGCCGAGGAACTGCTCGCTGTCCTTGCCCGCGATCGCCTGCTTCATCACCGTCATCCAGATCGGCAGCGCGGCACGCGCGCCTGTTTCCTTCTCGCCCAGCGATTCGCGGCTGTCATAGCCAACCCACACGCCGCACGTAATCGATGGCGAAAAGCCCAGGAACCATGCGTCCGTAAAATCGCTCGTCGTCCCCGTCTTGCCGCCCAGCGGATGGTGCATTTGCGCCACCGCCGCGCCCGTTCCGTGTGCAGTCACAGCCTGCAGCAGCGTCATCATCGTGCGCGCGGTCTGCTGGCTGATCACTTCCTTCACCTGCGGTGGATCCTCCCACAGCGTGATCCCGTCCGCATTCGACACCTTGCGGATCAGCCGCGGCTGCACGCGAATGCCGTCATTGGGGAACACCGAGTACGACGCCACCTGCTCTTCCAGCGTGATCTCCGCCGCGCCCAACGCCACCGGCAAATAAGGCGGAATGGTCGAGGTCACGCCGAACCGATGCGTCATGTCGATCACCCTGTGGATGCCCACCCGCGCAGCCAGCTTTAGCGCCGGAATATTGCGAGAATCGGCGAACGCATCGGTGATGGTCATTGCGCCTTTGTAGTTGTTCTCGTAGTCGTGCGGCGTATAGCTGCCAAAGCTCACCGGTCCGTCCACGATGATGTCGGTTGGCTTCACGCCGTCTTCAATCGCGGTGGTGTAGACATACGGCTTGAAGCTCGAACCGGTCTGCCGCTCCGCCTGGGTCGAGCGATTGAATACGGACAGCGCGTAGTCGCGCCCGCCCACCATGGCCAGCACGTCGCCGGTGGTGTTATCCATCATCATCAGCGCGCCTTGCGCGCCCGAGTCCTGCTCGAGCGTTGCGCGCCGCGCGCCGTCTTCAAACCCGTCTGTCAGGTGGACATAAATCACATCGCCCGGCTTGGCCAGTGCATCTCCGTAGCGCTGTCCGGTCCACTGCCAGTCAGCCGGCTGCAGCACCACGTCTCCGGTGCCGATGCGCGCCCGGATCATGGTCGGCAGCGATTGCGTGACAACGGCGTGGACGTAGTCGCCCGGACCAGCCTCGGTCGCCCAGTCGGGATGCTTATAGCTCTCCAAATCGGAGCCCTCGGCCATCACGTTCGCGAGCTTGCCCTTCCAGCCGTGCCGCCGCTCGTACGCGGCCAGCCCGTCCAGCACTGCATTGTTGGCGGTCTTCTGCAAGTCCAGGTCCAACGTGGTATCGACGCGCAGGCCCGCCTCGTGCACCTCCTCGGTGCCGAACTGCTTCTCCAACTCGCGCCGAACTTCTTCCTGGAACCATGGCGCCACCGAACTCTGAGGCTGCGATAGCTTGAGTCCGAGTTCCGTATGCCGCGCGTCCTCGGCCATGGTATGCGTGATCACGCCGTCCGATTCCATCTCGCTCAGCACCAGGTTGCGACGGCGCAGTGCTTTCTCCGGGTTCAGAATCGGCGAATAGGAATACGGTCCCTTGGGCAGCCCGGCCAGCAGCGCCGCCTCCGTCAGGTTCAGGTCTTTGGCGCGCTTTGAGAAATAGAACTCGCTCGCTGCCTCAAAGCCGTACATCCCGCTGCCCAGGTAAATCTGGTTGCCGTAAAGGGTGAAGATCTGTTCCTTGGTAAAGGAGCGCTCAATCTGGATGGCCAGATATGCTTCCTGCACCTTGCGCATGGCGCTGACGGAGCGTGCCCGATCCGCGGAGAAGAAGAGGTTGCGCGCCAGTTGCATGGTGAGCGTGGAGGCGCCCTGCGCCCGGCCCTTGCTGCGCAGATCGTGCCACAGCGCTCCCCAGATGCGGAAGAAGTTCACGCCGCCGTGTGACTCGAAATCCTTGTCTTCAATGGAAATGACTGCCTGGCGCAGCACCGGGGCAAAATCGTCGTACTTCACCACCATGCGCCGCTGCAGGGCAAAGGAGCCGATCACCCGCCCCTTCTGGTCATAGAGGTCCGTCGTGGTCGACGGCCGGTAGCGCTCCAGGTCTTCGATTTGCGGCAGGTCAGAGGAGTACACCAGGGTGAGGCCCGCCAGGGACCCGGTAATCGCGGACAGCATCAACAGGATGGTAAGCGCCGCCTTGCCCGCTACCTTGCGCCGCGGTTTTTGCGTGCGGGGCCGTTTCGCGGGCTTCTCCGGCGGATCTGGGTCAAGCCGATGCGAGCGGCCCAGGCCACGCGGAACTTCGACAAGTTGGGTAGGGGCAGCCAAGCGCGTCACGCCTCATGGCATCTCTCGAGCAGGATGAACCAGGGGAGAAAATGCTGAATACCTCCCGAGGTTAGCACGGCTTTGGCTGCCGGGACGTGACAAAGGGCACCCGATGTACCTCCCCATGCAAGACCGGGAACGGCAAAGTCAGGTGAGGCCAAGGCGAACTGCGAGGAATGCCCTCGCGCCGGTCAGATATGGGCGTCAATGCACCATTTCAACGGCCTTGATCTGTTTAGCGCCCGTAGCCACCGTGATCGCATACGCTCTGCCCCGGCGGGGATGAAACACCAGCGCGGGACGGAAGCACACAATGCAGGTCCCGCCCTTGCGGCGAACGCTGGGGTACACGATGCCGGCCGCCCCTGCGTGGAGAAGCGTGTTGGCGAGCGCCTGCGATGCCGAATAGCACTGCGGAACCGGTTCGGCCTGAAGGCACGGCTCTCGCTCCGCATCCTCCAGGAAATGGAACTGGCCGGAGAAGTTGGCGAGAAAATCCTGATACTCGAACGTCAGCCGGTCGCCGATGCGGGCGTCCTTCAGAAACTTCCGCTTGTGATAGCCGACTTCCCGGATGGACGTCTCGAGTTCGACGCCGGCATACCAGGCTCCCCGGCGCGAGTCGTTGAACCGCCCGCCATATGGGCCCGGATGTGTGAACGCTGCGTTGACGATGTGCGCCTCGGGCACGCCGTAGAGCAGTTCGCCGGGGCCGATGGCCGCGTCCCAACCGCGTTCGGCGATTTTGCGTTCGTTTGTCGCTGCGTCCAGCTCGGTCAGACTCTCAATGACGCCGGCCGGCAGGGAAAGCGATTCCAGAACGCTCTCGTCGGAATACACACGGGGAACCAGCCGGTGCGTACTTGCGGAATCAAAGTCTTTCGACCGTGACACTTAAATTCCGCCCCGGGCAGCATCCAGAAGGCTGCGAATCTGCTGGAGGCCGAGAACGCCGTTGCGAATGGCGTATTCCACCGGGGGCCTGCCTCCGAACAGGAAATTGTCGTTGGGCTGGGTCATCCAGCGGTCGGCATACTCGGCTGGAAGCAGAATGTGAAGCGCCTTGTAGATGCCCACGATGTAAGAAATCCTTGTGAGCTGATCCTGCAGCAGGGTGCCGGCAGAGGTTTTCATCTTGTAGAGCGTCGAGCGCGGAACCCCGCCCAGCAGCTCGCCAACCTTCTCAAGTGGCAGCCCCCATTTGTCGGCGATAGCGAACAGGCCGTCGAGCGCCGGCTGGCTCAGTCTCTTGCGAGTGGCAGGGCGCGTGAGGTCGGGTGTGGCTTCGAATCGATATCCCGCCGCCGCAAATACCGGAATGGTGGCCATAGCACCTCTCAACGAGCAGGCTACGTCTCATTTTAGATGCTGTCAACTCCTGATTGAGACAAAGGATAACTGACAGCCCTGGGTGAAACTGGCGATCTCCCGGCCCAGAAGGGGGGGAAGTCTGCCTGTGTGCTGCGGTTTCGGAAAACACGAAAGCCCCGCGCGAATGGTGCACGGGGCTTCGCGATCTTGCCGACTTAGCTGTTCTTTGCCTTCAGGATCGACAGCGCCTTATCGAGCGCCTGATCTTCCTTGTTGGGCGTGTCCTCATCCAGATCATCGGTTTGCCCCGCCTGCACGTTGGGGTTTACGGCCTCATCCTGGATCTTCTTGCCGTCGGGGCCTTCATACTTGGCCACGGTCAGCATCAGCGCCGCGCCGTCAGGCAGCTCGATCGTTTTTTGTACCGAGCCTTCGCCGAAGGTGCGCTCGCCCACCACATCGCCGCGCTTGTGGGCCTCGATCGCGGAGGCAGCCAATTCCGCCGCGCCGTATGTGCCGCGGTTCACCAGCACCACAAGAGGCGCCGAGGTCAGCCATTTCGCCGGGTCGGCCGTAAACGTCTGCTTGGGATAGGTCTGACCTTCCAGCATGGCCAGCGTGCCGTCCTTCACGAAGAAGTTTGCCAGGCGGATGCCCTCATCCTCATCGCCGCCGGAGGCGTCGCGCAGGTCGAGCACGATCTTCTTGCTCTTGTTGGCCTTGAGTTTGGCCGCAATATCGTCGACCCGTGCCTTCGAAATCACATTCGGCTTCAGGTACACGATGGACGCGTTTTCATATTCCTGCTCTGTCAGAGGCGGCATGGGCACAATTGCCCGCGCAATCGTGAGCTTGTCAGGATCTGGCAGGCGCGGTTTCACCAGCGTCATGTTTACGGTTGATCCGGGCTTGCCTTCAAGCAGCATCCGGATGACGGACAGAGACAGCTCCCGCGTGGACTGGTCGCCGATCGCCTCGATCACGTCGCCGTCCTGAATGTGCTCGTGGTCGGCGGGGGAGTTCGGCAGCACGTCGACTACGGTGGCGTAGCCATAGCGCTTCGACACGGTTACGCCAATCTGCGCCACCCCTGTCGTCGGCCGCTCCTTGAAGATCTTGTATTCCGTGGGCGACAGGTAGCTCGAATCGGCGTCCAGTGATTCCAGCAGCCCATGCAGTGCGCCGGTGGTGACCTTCTGCATATTGGGCTCGGTCACGTAGTCGCTCTGGATGCGGCGCAACACCTGCTGGTAAACGCGGATCTGGGAGTAAGCCCCGTCCTGCTCGCCGCCGGCGTGCACGCCGAACCATCCGAACTGACCCAGGGCGAACCCCAGGCCCAGAGCCGCAAACACCGCAGCCCCCAATACAAAGATCATTCGCTGAAAGAATCGAGACACAGACACCTCAGCGGCCGGGAAGCCGCTCCTCTATAGACGCAATGATAGCGCAAGCGGTGTTTTTTTCTGCCCTGACGCCTTCCTGGTCGGACGCGGCAGACCGGCAAGTGCACGACATCCTGCGGGGTGCACTCCGCAGGATTCAGCCGCTAGCCGGCGCCGGTCACTGGCCTGGCTGACCGGCAGGAGGATGCGGATGCTCGTGCTCCGGCGGCGGTACAAAGGCTTCCGGCTTCAGGTGTCCGCGATGGCAGGTCCCACAAGTCACTTTCCCTTTGCCCTCGTCCACCATGCTCACGTAGTTCTCGTTAATGTCGTTGGTCATCTTGAACATGAGCCGGGCGGCTTTCTTCTCAGGCTTCGAGTCATCGGCGAATTTGAGCACCGGCCAGCCGTTCGGCCCCTTCTTGCCGGGATCGGCGGTATGGCAGGTGTCGCAATGCACGCCCAGGTTGCGCGACCAGCCCTCCATGATCTCCCGCACCTGGTTGCCGGTCAGGGTCTTGGGCAGCACCTGCAGATTGGTGGGGGCAGGGAACTGGCGGTGCGGATGAGCATTTCCGGCGGCGGGCGACTGCTCCGATTGCGCTGGTGGCGTCGGCTGCTGCGGAGCCTGGGCGGCCGTGGAGGCGGCCACGATTGCCGCGGCGAGCACAGCAGCCGCGGCGGCAGAAAGAGAAAGGGAAGATGTTTTCAAGCGAAAAGGACCTCACCCGGGAGATGGTTTTTCAGAGAAGTACCACTTCGTTGGAAATACTACCTGCTAAGACGGAAGATCAGGGGACCGGGACGCGTCTGCCCTTCAGATTCTTCCGCCCGGAGACGCAGGCATTCCCCGGCACGGCAAAGCGAAGCGGCCAATCCACCGCCGCGTTCGTCTCGTTAATGCCGATACGCGCGGTCGCGATGACCTCCTCGATGACGAACCCATCCTCGCGCACCTGCAGAGGAGAATTCGCTCGGGTAACGTCCAGCCCGTTATGGCTGGTGCGCAGCACTCCGAGCGCCTGGCACAACCGGCTAGGCCCCGAAGTCAACTGTTTTGCGAACCCGTTGTTCCGCGTCGCGCCATCGGCCAGGCCGCGATTGGCCGCCATCTGTTCGAGCCCGGCCAGAGGCTCCAACGCCCGCAGGAGCACACAGCCCGCGTGCCCTTCCTTCTCGCAGGAGATGTTCAAACAGAAGTACTTCCCGTAAATCGAGTAGACGTAGGCGTGTCCCGGTAGTCCGAACAGCACCAAATTGCGCGGGGTAGGGCCGCGGTGCGAATGGGCCGCGGGATCGGGCGGCTCACTATGCGGGCCAAGGTACGCCTCGGCCTCCACAATGCGCCCAGCCATCAGCCCTTCCCGCGTGCGATGCACCAGCAGCTTGCCCAAAAGCCGGGGAGCGACCAACTCCGGCCGTATCTCATAAAAGGAGTGCGGCAGCAGTTTGCCCGGCACCTTCATTTGGTGTGGGCCTTGTTCCATTCCTTGATCAGCGACAGCACTTGTTCGGCATGACCCTCGGGGGTTACTTTGTGGAAGACATGAAGCAGGGTCTGGTCCGGCCCGATCACGAACGTCGTCCGCTCAATGCCCCAGACCTTCTTCCCGTACATGTTCTTTTCCTTCATCACTCCAAACTGATTGCAAACTCGCTCGTCTACATCTGCAAGGAGTGTGTACGGCAGGTTGTACTTAGCTTTGAACTTGGCTTGGGCCTTGGGCGTGTCGCGGCTGATTCCCAGCACCACCGCGCCCGCCTTCTCAAGCTTTGCAAGCTGGTCGCGGAAACCACACGCCTCGATCGTGCAGCCCGGCGTATCCGCTCGCGGATAAAAGAAAAGCACCACCGGCTTGCCGGCGTAATCGGAAAGGCTGACCGTCTTATCCTCGTCGGTTTGCAGTGTAAAATTGGCGACTTTCTCGTGTAGTTCCATGGGGTGACCCCTCATCAGGTGAACGTTGTGACCGTCCCTCAGCATTATTCCCGACTCGCCCGCCCACTGTCATCGCGTCGCAGTTCTACGCTTCTCCTCGCCGCCATGGTCCTCGCCGTTGCGCTTCCCGCCACGGCCCAATATCCCGGGCAGGTCGATCAGAAAGATTCCGGCAAGGCCCTTATACTGCGCGCTGTCGCCGTGCTCGAATGGACCGGCGAACCCGGCAAACCGAAAGCCTCCCGGATTGTTCCCGTGACCGTGTATGACGGGCAGCAGTTGCAGGATGGCGGGCTCTATCTGGCGCGACCGCAACCTTTGGCCGTCGGCGACGAAACCGAGTACCACCTCAAGAAGAACGGCCGCACCACCGGTATTTTCGATGTCACCCATTCCGGGCGGGTGCTTGGCGCCTGGGTTGGCTTCGGCGAGTGGAAGCCGCTCCCCAAGCCGAAGACCGATCTGGCGTCCGCGCCACCCAAGATCGATGATGAGGACGACAGCGACGACAAGCCCGTTTTGCACCGTAAGCACCCGGCCACCGCCGACGCGGGAAAGCCGGCCCCTTCAGGAAAGCCCGCCGACGACGACAGTGACCGGCCAACACTTCATAAGCCCGCTCAGGATGACAGCGATTCGAAACCGGTCAGTTCCACTGACACGGCTCCCATCGACCCTGACCGGCCAGTGATGAAAGAGCCGAAGCCTGCGCCCGCTGAAGTCCCGGCGGACGCTGCTGGGAATGTCAGCTCGCTACCCGGCATCACGGATCCGAACCGCCCGCGCCTCATGCGTGGCAAATCGTCCGGCAGTTCGGCAAAGGTGGAACCGACCCTGATGGGACTGCCGCCCGACATGCAGCAGGCGATTGCCGTTTCCGATGCCCGCAACCTGCCCGATCATCCCTGGAGCTACAGTTGGGCCAATCCGGACGATCAGGACAAGTTGAAGGCGCAGCTAGAAGACATTGCTCGCACCGAGCTCGGCATCGCGCAACCGGCGCCCGCCCCTGCTCCGGCCAAATCTGCTGCTTCCCACCGCCGGACGGCGAAGAAACCTGCTCCAACCGCGGCTCAGGCCGAGCCGGCGCCGCTTGAAGACGAGCAGTTCCGCGTCTTCGAGTTGGCCTACGGCGCTGGAGCCACACTTGTCCTGACCGCACACAGCCAGGGAGCCCTGGCCGACGAGAAATTCGTCACCTTGATCGCCCAGCCTGACCTTTACGGCAGTGCCCTGGTGCTCTTTAAACAGGTTACCGACGGCGCGCACCTGGACGAAAAACCCCGCATGCGCCTGGTCGACGCCGTCGACGCCTTGTCTGACAATCGCGGCGAACTTCTCTTTGAACTGCGCGGCGCCACCACCCGGCAGTTCGCCCTGTATCGCGTGCTTCGCGGGCAGGCGGAGAAGATTTTCGTCACGTTCGGAGGTAATCTCGGCGTTCCGGTCTCCGACTGATCCAACGTCCGGATGTGGAGAATTCGAGTTTTCAGCCAACCCAATTCCACCCATACGCTACAATGAAGTATGGGTGGACGTGTGCGCCATCCGCGTGAGGATATCCTACCGAATGGCATCTGTCGTCTCCGTCCCAGCACGTCCTGAAACCACAACCGTCCCCAACAAGCCCCTTCACGACGTATCAGAACCTGCTGCCTCCGGCCGGGCTCACGCCGTGGCAGCCCGCCAACAGGTCAAGATGGGCCGGTCCGCGACCGTGCCTGACGGCGTTAACTGGTTCACTTTGATTGCGATGATCGCATTCCACGTGGGCGCCCTTGCGGCTCTGTTCTTCTTTACCTGGCAGCGCCTGGCCGTCTCGGCCGTGTTGTACGTGCTGGCCATCAATGTGGGCATCGGCATGTGCTACCACCGCCTGCTGACTCATCGCGGGTACCAGGTTCCGAAGTGGCTCGAGTACGTCATGACCCTGTGCGCCACGCTCTCGCTCGAAGGCGGGCCCATGTTCTGGGTCGCCACGCACCGCGTTCATCACCAACTCAGCGACCACGAGGGCGATCCTCACACTCCCCGCGAAGGCGGATGGTGGGCGCACGCGGGCTGGATTCTCTTCGGCGAATCCCTGCACGATCAGTTCGACGGCCTGGCTCGCTACGCGCCAGACATGAAGAAAGACAAGTTCCACATGTGGCTGAGCGAGTATCACTGGCTCACCATCACCATCAGCGGCGTCCTGCTTTTGGCCGGCGGCTGGTACTTCGGCGGCCCCGTCAACGGCATCGCCATGGTGCTGTGGGGCGTGTTCCTCCGCGTGACTGTGGGCCTGCACACCACGTGGCTCGTGAATTCCGCCACGCACCTTTGGGGCAGCCGCCGTTTCGCGACCAAGGACGACTCGCGCAATAGCTTTTGGGTGGCGCTGCTTACTGGCGGAGAAGGCTGGCACAACAACCACCACGCGCACCCCGTTTCCGCGCGTCACGGACTCAAATGGTATGAGGTTGACCCCAACTTCTGGGGCATCTGGATCCTGTCGAAACTGGGCCTGGCGCGCAACGTCAAGGTGGCGCAGTACGATCCGCAGAACCCCAAGCCCGCGGGAATGTAAGAGCCTCCAAGCCGAGAAAGCAAGACGAAGGCCGCGCGATGCGCGGCCTTTGTTGCGTCTGGCCCTGATAGGTGGCGGTGAATAAACGCCCCGATTCCTCCGAGTTGGCGACATTGCGTCCACAACTCGAATTCTGCACGATCACGCCGCTCAGCACTGTGTCATTCCGGCCGAAGCGCAGCGGAGTGGAGGAATCTGCGGTCGCTTCTGAGATTCGAGCCAACGCGTTAGTTCCGAGTAGCCGACCATCCGCCCGGAACGCTGTCAATGAACGCGTTGGCACTGATATCGATAGTTCACACCCGAACCGGTTGCATCGCTGAGCCGTCTTCTCCAGGCCTATACATCACGGCATCTAAGAACCCCGAACCGGACTGATGTTTACTCGGCGCTTCACCAGACGTTCCGAGCTCATCCTGATATGTGAGGGAGCGAGGCAGAACTCTCACCTCGCTTGAACGACAAGTTCCTGGCGTGCATGTTCAAGGAACATCTGTGCCGAACTGGACGATTCCTTATCCAGGGAATCCCCACTTTTTTCAACAGGAATAGTGAAACCCTGCGGCAAAGCCTCGCCGTAGATAATCATCAATTCGGTCCGGCGATCCGCAGAGGGCACATGAAACATACGGACCCAGGCAGTGTTATGCGGCAACGAAATGTGCCGTTTCGCAAGCAGGTGTACCATGGCGGCGCCGTCCGATCCTTTATCTTCCAGGAGCAAGGCTCCAAGATCGGGCAAGCTCTTCACGTCATAGTTGACTCGAAGATTGCCAATTTCGGTCGTAGGCATAGAAGCATAGTCGTAAGTGAAGTTGTTGGACGGCAGGAAATGTTCGAACTGTATCAGGAAGAATTGCTTCGCAATGTTCTCGCGGTCCGGCCTGGCAAAAACGTACTGTTCGGCCTCGGCGTTTCCATGGAGATTCACTTGTTGCTTACCCACGAAGAGGAATCCTCTCCCAACAGTCAGCTGCACCTTAGGGAACTTCTCTGAAACGATTGTCCTGCCTTTCAAATGACGTAGCGCATTTGCGTTGGCCTCGACCGCTCCCTGGGCAAACGCTGTACTCAGGAGAACGAAGCAGATTGCCGCAACGATCACTGTCCTGCCGCTCGGAAGGTGCATCGTTTCATTTAAATGCACTTTCACCGTCCCCCGTGTTGAATACGCACAATAAGAAGGGAGAGTTCCTGCGAACTGACGCCCGGCGTGACTCCCTAAACGCGGATTTCGCCTGGAATGCATATGGATTTATGCATCATCGGCGATGCGCAAACCGAGAGCTGCGCATAAATTTTGAATTGCCTTGGGGGGGGCCTGTAGTCTTATCAGGGACTTTACTAGGTACTCAGCTGGTGACGGGTTCGAGGTGGCGGCAGCTGCTGGTCC
>Ga0134126_10005485_pt1 | contig 15857 bp, 18 predicted proteins | sample KB31752_FD_96881 | JGI IMG/M metagenome (GOLD analysis project Ga0134126, IMG submission 96881) | Terrestrial soil microbial communities with excess Nitrogen fertilizer from Kellogg Biological Station, Michigan, USA - KB3-175-2 | ecosystem: Environmental > Terrestrial > Soil > Unclassified ...
CACCGGTTTTTGATGAGGCCGCGCAAAGGCTTATCGCGGGGTGGAGCAGCCCGGTAGCTCGTCAGGCTCATAACCTGAAGGTCACAGGTTCAAATCCTGTCCCCGCAACCACCGATACCGACACTCCCGCAGCGAAAGCTGCGGGAGTTTCGCGTTTCCGAGTCTTTCCAACGGATTGTGCTTCGATCCATCCGAGGATCGTGCCCAATTCGCCGTGTAAGGTGGCGTCGATTTCACCGCGGTTCGGACCAGGCCGCAGTGTAATCTTCTCAACCAGCGTCCGGATCGCTTCTGCCGCTTCATTGCGATCCTCGGGGGTGTTGAGCGCTTCCGTCAGCCGCTCGACCTTCTTTCGATAGATGCCGGACACGTTCGGATGGATGTCCGGAATATCCGCTGGTTCCTCTGCTAGAAGTGCCTTGAGCACGTCCTCGCGGGCCTCCAATTCGCGCATGCGTTCGGTCATGCCGCGGGTGTGTCCGCCCTCTTCAATCGCACTCAGCATTTGCTTCAAGGTGCGCTGGATCTTCGCCAACTCCGAGCGGTGGCCTTCGCCGCTGGCGCGGCGTTCGCGGTTGAGCCGGTTTGTTTCCTCGGCGTAAGCGCGCATCGCCTCGGCGGCCATCTCCGGCGCCATCATCCGGTCCTTGAGCCCGGCAAGCACACGCTGCTCAAGGTCACTCCGTGTGATCGTACGGGTGTTCGCGCAGGAGCCATTGGTAGCACGGGCCGAACAGGCATAACGGTCCTGGCCGCGCAGCGAGCAGGGGCCTCCGCAAAGGCCGCAATGGATCAGCCCGGAAAACAGCGCCTTCGGCCGGCGCAAGCCGTTCAATCGGTTCGATTGCGCCTGTCGTATAGCCTCCGTGACATTGACATACTTTTCGGCAATTTCGCTCTGACGCGCTTTTACCGCCTGCCAGAGTTCATCGTCGATAATCCTCAGTTCCGGAACCTCGGCGACGATCCACTCCGATTCCGCATTCATGCGCGACACCCGCCGTCCAGTGCTCGGGTCTTTGACGTAACGCTGCCGGTTCCAGACCAGCCGGCCGACATAGAGCTCATTGTTGATGAGGCCGGTGCCGCGCTTTACGTGTCCGCGGATCGTCGTGTCATTCCATAAATTTCCATCGGGACCGCCGATACCCTCAGTATTTAACGCTCTCGCGATCGCGCTCGGGCTGGCGCCAGACGCAAACTCCCTAAAAATGCGACGAGCAACAATTGCCTGCGCTTCATCGATCTCGCGGTCGCCGCGGATTAGATCGCCGCGCTCGTCTAGCTTTTTGACGACGCGATAGCCGTAACAGAGGCCGCCGCCGGACTTGCCGTCCTCGACGCGGCCACGCAGGCCGCGATGTGTTTTCGCTGCAAGATCTTTCAGGAAAAGGGCGTTCATGGTGCCCTTGAGCCCAACGTGCAGCTCGCTGATTTCACCCTCGGCCAGCGTGATGATCGGCACACCCGCAAAGCGAAGATGCTTGAACAGTGTAGCGACATCCGCCTGATCGCGACTGATGCGATCTAGCGCTTCGGCCAACACGACGTCGAATTGTTGGCGTTGAGCATCCTGCAACAGCGTCTGGATGCCCGGTCGTAAAATCATGCTGGCGCCGGAAATTCCCGCATCCTTGTAAGTGCTGACGATCGTCCACTTCTCGCGCTCAGCCTTCTGTCGGCAGATGCGTAATTGATCTTCGATCGATGCATCGCGCTGATTGTCAGAGGAGTAACGAGCATATAGGGCAACGCGGGTCATCGGGGCTTCCCTTACGTCCATTCGCAATCAACGGCGAACTGCGCCGCTCTTGTTCTGTCGAGTGAGCTCGAGGAACCTGGCTTTGATCTGCGCGAACAAGCCGGGCGGAATAAAGCCATAACCGAACACGCCCGGCTTTCCTAGAACCGGTGAAAGACCGGCGTTCGGCCATTCGTCGATGTTGTGCTCGGATACGATGACCCAGCTCCGCGTATCGTCGAGACCAATTGCCTTTTTGACCTTCGCTGGAATCTCAATCCCGATCGTATCGCCATCGGGCGGCGTATGGGTGATCGGCAACAGGACCACAAAACGCGGCCTTGTCTGGCTGTCGCTCGCGGCAACGAGACAGGCCGGACGGTCCTTTCCCTGATCACGTCCCGCCGCCGCTTCATGGGTCCAAAGATAATCGTAGCGGACGACGAAGCCCGGCTTAGGCTCAGGAAAGGCCACTTGGCCGGCTCACTTGAGCAGTTCGTTGAGCGCGGCATGTTCAGGGTCCATCTCGGCCCGTTCCACAGCGTCGATCACCACTTGGGTCGCATCGACCGTTCGGTAAGTGCGCTTTGCGGCCGCCGTCAGCCAGTCATAGTGTTCGGCCGACATCAGCACGAACTCCCGCCGGCCGTGGCGCGTAATCTCTACGGGCTCTCGCTGAGCCTGGTGCTGAAATTCGCCGAATTTGCGTTGGAATTCCAAGGCGCTCGTTTGAACCATGACGGGGTATCCTACTTAGGCAATTGCTCAAGTCTGCATTATACGTATAATATGGACTCACGTCAACTACCGATCGTCACGCCGATCTTTCGGCTTCGTAATATCAGCTGCCACTTTCACTCTTTGGCGTTGGTGTCGCCGTTCGAACTCCTCGCGGGCTATTTGGCGGCCAATCAGGCGAGCTAAGCGCAGGGTCGCCTCGTCGAACTGAGCGCTGACCGTCGAGCCTAGTGCTTCCGGCGCGGCGGGAGCGAACAGCTCGATCGGAGCCCCTTCGTTCTTTGCCACCATATTCACATGCCCCTAGCCAAATCGGATTTTCGACATGGAAGCCGACGCGTGTGAGGCGAGGAAGGGCGATCCAATGTGCGTGGGGGATTTGGATAGGTGTGGCGTAGAAATCGGACGAGGATGCAAATACACAGGCGTGATCGCGGCTCCGAACGCCCAGACTGTGGAACAGGAGGTCGGTGGTTCGAGCCCACCCAACTGTACCACTACAGTTGAATTGCCCCGCACTCTCAGCATCTTACTGATAAGCCAAGTGGATTTGCGCCTTCAAAAATACAAAAGGCGCTACAAATGGCTTTGCGGATGGTTGCCTTAACACGTGCTGCTGATGGTCGATGGTCTGCGCGCAAAGCTATCCCCGAAGATGTTCGCGATGAGTACGGACGCCTCTACGGCGTGAGACGCGAAGCGCTGCTCAAACTCGCCGGGGATACACCGAAGCACGATGCGAAGAGGCAACTCGGAGAGTGGGTAGCCGAGATTGAAGTCCGCATCGCGACCATGCGTGCAAAGAAGAACGGCGAAGGCCAGCCGCTCACCAAGCTGAACGCGATAGCACTTGCGGGCCGATGGTACTCATGGTTCGTCGGCGAGCATGAGGATGATCCCGGTCCAGCGAAGCGTTGGAAGGATATGAGTGATCACCTTATATGGAACGTGATCCGCCCAGAGGCACCCGATAGCTACGAGGAAGACCCAAAGTCCGATCCAAACTGGGAATGGCAAAAGAAGCCCGAAGTTCGGGAAGCGGTGAGGCCCCAGGTTGCCGAATTAGCGCGTGTGGCGACCTTCCTAGCCAGCGCCGGTATGGTGTTGAATGCCACGGCCTACGCGCTCTTCGTGGATGCCGTCAGCGACAATCTGTTGTTGGCGATTTCCGTGTTGGAGCGGCGAGCCAATGGCGACTACTCTCGTGACGAGACACCAGAAACCTTTCCCGTGTTCACTGACGGGCCGATGCGGGGTGAAGGTGCCAGCTGTTGGGAACTCTTCGAAGCCTTTGTAACAGCGACGAAGTTAAAGCCCAACACCATCACCCGCTGGCGCGCAGTGTTTCTTGAAATGCAGCGGCAGTTCGCAGAAGTGGGAGCCGAAGGGATCACCGAGGACGCGGCCCGTGCTTGGATACACGGCTTAATCAATCCTCAAAGACAAGCTAGCACCGTCAGAGAGATATGGCTGTCAGCGTCACGACGGGTGTTTGGCTGGGCACGGCAGCACAAAAAGGTGCGCCAAAATCCGTTCCTAGAAGTGAAAGTAGACGTACCGCGAAAGGCACAAACGCGGGAAGAGGGTCGATCATTCACTGAGGGTGAGGCGCTCACCATTCTCAAGGCCAGCTCGGCTTACGAAAAACCGCGCACACCTACGGAGAGAGCGCGCCGGTGGGTTCCTTGGTTATGTGCATACTCTGGAGCAAGACCCGGAGAGATTACGCAACTGCGCGGGGTCGACGTCGAGGATCGCGGTGGCATCCACGTGATGAGGCTGACGCCAGATGCAGGAACCATCAAGACCGACACAATACGCGTTGTGCCATTGCACGAGCACATCATCGCTCAGGGTTTCATCGATCTGGTGAAGCAGATCGGCAAGGGTGCATTGTTTTACAACGATGCTTCGCCGCAACGTGTCAGTGTCGATCCGTTGAAGCCGACAAGGAGCCGCGCAGCCACGGCGCGGGCACATCTAGGAACATGGGTCCGAGAGTTAGGCGTAGACGATCCTCGCATCAGTCCAAATCACGCTTGGCGGCACACATTCAAGCGCATAGCGGAAGCGGCGGGTATCACGGAAAAGGTTCACGATGCAATTACGGGGCACACGCCGGCTACCGAAGGTCGGAAGTATGGGCCGCCTAGCGTGGCTGATATGGCCAAGGCGCTAGAGAAGTTTCCCCGATACAAGGTCGACTAGTCGACGGCCTGTCGCTGCTAGACAATTAAAATTCAGGATCAAGGATGACGAACGACTACGATGACTGGGACGCCCCAGAGCAACTCGCATATGAACCTAAGACCCGCAAGGAAGAACGCGAGGCGCTCGGCCATGCGCCCTTGGCGACCCTGAAGGCAACACCGGCAACCGAACAGGCCGCAGGGCTCATGCGTGATCTGGCCGAACGCTATTCAAGACCACAATCATCCAAGGGTAAGGCCTACGCCCGTGGCAAAACGCTGGAACGCTATGCGAACGCGGCCGGTGCGTTCATCGCTGATCTGCTCATCGCTGCTGCGAACAAGCGTAGCGAGGGCTGGCTTCGGTGCTCCCTCAACAAGTCCGACCGCTCTGGCCAGTATGTCAAATCGGCTACTTTTGACAGCTTGCGAAAAGCGTGGCTTGAGGCGGGCCTAGTCGAACATAAGCCAGGATATCCCGGCTCGTTTGCGTTCGGCAACCCTGGGCCAACCGTGGGTAAGCTGACGCGTTACCGAGCGACGCCCAAGCTCCTCGGGATTGCTGATGAACACGGGGTCACTCCGGTCAACGTGCTCGAACACTTCAGTATCGAGTTCAAGATGCCTTCCGAGCTGATCCAGCTCAGCAAGCCCTTCAAGGCTACACCCAACACACCCAAGGTCAACAAGCTGCGGAGTGACGTATCTGAACTGAACGCGTTCTTCTCCAAGCAGTCGCTTGCACCACCGACGATCAAACACGTCGGTTGGATACGGATGTTCCATGGGTATACAAATGGTTTCCGGTGGAACAAGGGCGGTCGTCTTTACTCTCAGCCCCAAGGGCCAGCTTGCTACCAAAACCAATCTGAGGCCGCGCGGCAAAAGATGCGTATCAACAACGAGCCCGTAGTCGAGATTGATCTTTCGTCATCGTATCTCACTATCTTCTATTCGCTGTGTGACGAACAGCTTGACAGAGACAACGATGCTTACGCGGGCATCCTTGGCCCGACACTGCTCGACAGGGAAGTCGCCAAGTTTTGGATCAATGCGTCGTTTGGCAATAGCCGGCTGCTCAGCAAGTGGACCGAGGACTTGGTAGCTGAGTTTCAAGAAAAGCTGGCGAAGAAGGGGATGTCAGGCTTCGACGCGAAACTCTACCCGATAAAGACGGTCAAGGCGAAGGCCTTGGAACGGCATCCGCTGCTGGCGCGATGGGGCGGAGTGATACGAGGTCGGCCGTACAACTGGCGCGACCTCATGTTCATTGAGAGCGAGGCCATTATAGGCGCAATGCTGACGCTGATGCGCAATCACCAAGTCCCAAGCCTGCCTGTCCACGACAGCATCATCGTTCCAGAATCAAAATTTCTCGTAGCAAAGCGGGCTCTAGTCGATCATTTTCGGATGGAAACCAAGGTTATTCCCCGACTTGACCCTGAAGAAGATCCTTCGGATTTCTAAGGGAAACCTAGGTCCTTAGGTACCTAAGTATGGTAGACATTATCGTAGATAATCTATCCCAGCTTACACTACGGGGGACCAGTCCATAACGTGGAAGGAATGTTGGTGCCCGGCATCTCATTGGTCGCTCAACAGTTAATGGGCGCATAGGGCAGCCCGATTTACCGCGCTACGGATGAGAGATGGTCTCTGCGGCCCCAGCCGTGGCCTTGGATTCGTTTGTCGTTCCTGCGGCCCCTCGAACTACCTGCGACCCAAGAGGCTACCAGTGGATTCCCCAGGCCATCCTAGCAGCATCACCTTCGGTTCTCGCGGGGATAATCCACCGCGCTTATCCACACCCACGACGCGCTGTGGTCCGCTCGGTCACCCTCGCAAGCTCTAGCGGCTTCCCAAGCGATGTACTCGGCGCGATCATGGGCCATGTCCACCAAGTCCCGCGAACGCATTTACGGCACCACAATCCGCATGTCAGCCGAGCGTGCCAAGGAAGCCCGCAAGGAGGCCGACAGGCTGGCGTGCGTGGCGTGGAACCACCGCATGTTGGGCTACAGTGGACCAGCGCAACCTTCACCGACCCTGGGTGACGCGTTGAACGCAGGTTATGGGTATCTCGAAGTGCGGTGTCTCGGTTGTGATACGCATCAGACCGTCGCACTCGATGTGGTGCGTAGACCGAAGGTGACACCGATACACGAGCTTGAGCGGTACATGAGGTGCAAAGACTGTTCACAGGTTAGGGCCTATGCGTACAAGAGGAGCCACTTGGTGGCCCTGCGGACGCGAAAGATTTCAATGCACAATCCGCCATCGATATGGTGGCCGGGAGAACGGTAAAACGATGGTGAGCATAAAACTCTGCCCCCTGTGCGGTTATCAAGCGCACATTATTGATGTTGCCGATAGCCAAGAGATCACGTGTGAGGTGTGTGGCAAATTCTTGCTCACCGGAACCGCAGCCGCAACGCTCGAAAGCATCGATACTCATGGCCGACGGAAAATTGGCTTCTGGACCCGCGACCAAAATGAACTCGGCGAAAGTCCTGTCGTTGACACGCACAAGGCAAAGCTAGCGTTGAGCTTGCCGGATAGTTTGGTGATGGAGCGAGCGGAGCGCCTGTTGCGTCACGGCATCAAGGCGCAAAGGGTTCTCGGCGGCGTATTTAATCTCTCCGCGCCAGGATTGCAGGGTTACACGCACTCGTATTCGATTAACGACGTGCGGGCGCTGGCCGAGCTGCTTTGCGAAAATGGCTGGTTATTCGAGACATTTCGAACAGGTCATCCAGCACAAGTTACGCCGAAAGGCTTTATGCACGCGGCTGAGGCTAATGTTTCGACTTCATCAAACGGCTTCATTGCGATGTGGTTCGACAAGACGATGGATGAAGCGCGGGACTTGGGTTTAGCTCCTGCGATCCGAAACGCTGGGTATACATCGATAGTCGTGAGTGGCGTTGAACACATTAACAAGATTGATGACGAGATCATTTCGCAAATCCGGCGTTCGAAATTTCTTGTGGCCGATTTCACCGGACATCGTGGCGGGGTCTACTTCGAAGCGGGTTTCGCAATGGGGCTTGGGCTTCCAGTATTCTGGACCTGTCGGCAGGACGACTTAGCCAAGCTTCACTTCGATATTCGTCAATATAACTGCATCGACTGGACTGACACACTCAACTTACAAACTAGGCTAACAAGACGGATCGAAGCGGTTCTCGGGCGCGGCCCTCTTGTGGCCTCGAACGGCTAGTATGTGCAACCTTTACAGCATCACGACCAACCAAGCCGCCATCATCGCGCTCTTCCGCGTTATGAATCGTTACGTTGGCAACCTGCCACCGATGCCGGGTGTGTTCCCCGACTATCCAGCCCCGGTGATCCGCAACACCGACCACGGCACCGAATTGGTCACCATGCGCTGGGGCAAGCCACCACCATCGCGTATCCCAGGGCCACCCGTGACGAACATTCGCAACACCGCGTCAACGCATTGGCGCGGCTGGCTGACGCTAGAGAACCGCTGCCTTGTGCCGGCGAACAGCTTCGCTGAGTACGCTCCAGAGCCGAACCCTGCGACGAAGAAGAAGGATGTGGTGTGGTTTGCGCTCGACGAGCGCCGGCCGTTGTTCGCCTTTGCGGGTATCTGGACGACGTTCAATGGCGACCGAGGTACGAAGTCAAAGCCGATACCGGGACCACATGAGGTCTACGGCTTTCTGACAACGGCACCGAATGCCGTGGTTGAGCCGATTCATCCCAAGGCGATGCCTGTGATCCTCACGACTGACGAAGAGCGCGATGTGTGGATGCGTGCCCCATGGCAGGAGGCGAAGGCTCTTTAACGGCCTCTTAAGGGTGACACGCTGGAAATCGTAATGCGTGGAATCGACAAAGAAGACAAGCCGGCGGCGTGATCGAATTCACGCCTAAGTTAGATGAGTTCCATGCCGGTGATTAGCTGCAAATCTTCGATGGCCTGTGATCCGCTCAGTACTTTGATGGTCTTCATACCCATCTCGCGGGCGGGCTTGAGATTGACACCTAGATCGTCAAGATAGACGCAACGTTTCGAATCCACGCCCAAAGCATCCGTCATCATTTTGTAGATGCGCGGGTCGGGCTTTCGGAGTCCTATTTTTGCCGACTCAATCACATGGTCGAACAGCGCCATCACTTCGGCAACGTACAACGAGCGGCCTGCTTTGCTGCCCGTACTGTTCGCTGGAAGGTTGTTCGTTATGCAACCGGTCTTGAACTTCGTCTTAACTCGCCTAAGAGCTTCGACCATTTCCAGACGCAAATCACCAGACAAAAGCGGTAGGACATCCTTTCCGCGCACCTCCGCACCTAGCGCGCGAGATTCGGCTGCAAACAATTCGTCGAACGTGTCGGCGTCGATCTCCGCTCGCTCGAATTTGGCCCAGGCATTCTCCAAATGATTGGCGGCGTTCGCGCGCCGAATAATATCGACCGGAAGACCACGCTCTTGTTCAAATCGTGCAAACGCTTCGAACGGTGACGTGGTGATAACGCCCCCGAAATCCCAAATGACTGCTTCAATCATTGTACCCTGCCGGATCAGCTCTTGATCTTGCTCGGGTAACACGACCCGGTAGCTAGGACTAGTGTGGCCGGCTAGCGTGGCTCAAAAATAAGAAATTGCGTTGCGAACCAAATCACCGGCTTATGGGGTGCTGGTCTAAATACGTTCGAGGTAAGCAGCCCGATGTCTGAATTGGTCGAGATATCCAAACTCAATGGTAGTTTCAAAAGGAACTACGGAACAATAATCGGAGCCTATCTTTATCTGCGTGCGATAGGCGCGACCCGAGCCCGAATTAGCCTCTGGGGCGGCTTTTGGTTTGCAATTTTTTCTTTTGGCGCCGCATGGCTTGAGAAGCATTGCCCGATCTGTTCATGACTTTGTGTTGCAGTGAACAGACGTCACATTGGCGCAAGATACGTTTTGCCAAAGGAGCCAGTGTAGTGAAACGCTTGCCTTCGAACCGGTTTAGTCTTGCTGCGGTGAAGCGGATTTTTGACTCGGTCATTTCTGATGTCGGGAGCAACATGTAGTCCAGTACACTACGATTGCCGCTCGCAAGCCTGATCGCTGTAATGTAGCCTGATGGCAAAACGCCTCGGCGATAGATTGTCCAAATGGTTTTTCGACCAGATCCCTGCCACGAACGCGCAAGGCGAAGGGATACAAATATACGATCCTCAATGATCACTTGGTCGACCCCGGGTTCGAATCGAGCAAGCGAACCTGCTTTTCGAAGGAGTTCAATAAGCTGATCTGCTGTGTCGCGGAGAATACGGTCGAAATCGCTCTTACGATCTACCCGATCAAAGTTCCATTTGGTTTGATAGCCGATAAGTCGATAGGCGTTCCTAACGCTTCCAAAACGGTCGATATAAACATTGACGTTTGGAATGCCCAAGGTGCGATTCATTAGCTCCTGGCTGAGCCGGCCTTCCTTTTCGAGCAGGGCTTTTAGCCGTGAAAGTAGCTGCTCGTCATCCAAGCGTTCCCAACGGAGTGTTAGACGTTTGCGAGCCTGAATAAAGATATCTTCACTTACGGCAGGGGCAATTACGCCGTCCCGCTTCACCCATAGCTCAGGGCCATTCCTGATTCGTCTTTCCCTAAGCGGGCGCGATTCTCGATTGTAAATTACGTTGCCTATGTATTTTTCGTCGCTGAGCACGTAGTCGACCATTCGCCTTGTCCATGGCCGTCCGAGATGATTTGGAACGCCTTCTTGGTTGAGCCGCCGGACAATTTCTTCTTGAGACCGTTTCCTTCCAACGTATTCGGCGAATATGCGGTTTATTACTGCTACTTCGTCGGAGGGACCGAGACGTAGGATGACTCGGTCCGTTTTCAGATTCTTTTGTTCGCCGCGCTTGAGCGTCCCCTTCGAGAAACCATTCTCATCTATCAGTTCGCGACGGAGGCCGTATCCCACGGGCGCTCCGGCTCTGAAGCCCAGACCGGCAACGCGAAGTAGTCCAGTGTGCACTTTGACAGACAATTCACGACTGAATTCTGCAGCCATGACGCGTTTGAGGTTTTTCAGGATACTCGACATCATTGTGCCGTCGTTGTCGAATTGCTCGGCGCAATAAGCAATCTTGATCCCGGCCTTCTTGCAGATGAACTCGTAGTGTGCGGCTTCATCCGTGTCCTGAAAGCGTCCCCATCGACTTATGTCGTAAACGAGGATGTAGCCAAAATCGGCTCGGCCAGATTGCACGTCGTTCAGTAGTTGGATTAAGCCCCTGCGGTTCTTGAGACGAAGGCCGCTCAATCCCTCGTCACGATAGGTTTCAATAATCGTGAGGCCGCGCACTCTGGCGTAGGTGGCAATTACCGCAGCTTGGTTTTCGATCGAGTATCTCTGATGTTCCGTTGACATACGGACGTATTGAGCAGCACGAAGCTGCTTGGCATGTTTCGCCAGATTCGTGCCTTCACGAACTACAAGCGAGTTGCTCATTTCCGATCCAGATAGAGACCCACAGGCCGCTGACTATCTGAATGATAAGCTTTAATGCGGAAGATGAGTTAAGGCCGGAACTACTGTTTAAAGCGAATTGCGGCCGACGGCCTCAATCCTTGTGAAGGCCAGAGATGTCGTCGATTTGAGAGAACGTAGGTCGGGCCGTGAAGAGCGATTCACTCAACAAGGTGCCGACCTACACTGGAAACGGTCGGGTTCACCTTCGCAAACCCGGCCGCAACACGAAGATTTACTGGCAGTGACAGTTGGAATGAGCACCGCCATTGTACTCGCACACGGGATGTGTCCCTGCCGGACAGGCGCTGGCAGGGGCGATCCCTGTGACCAAAAGCGAGAAGGCAGCAGCTACGAACAAGAAGTACCGCATCATAAACATCCCTTTTTTTGCGCCTCAAGCGAGGCGGGAGTGCGTTAACAGGTGCAATTTTTACTTGCAAGCCTGCAAAACGTTCCGAAGCACGATTGGGGGGTGGGTACAGAGGTAGACTTAAGGACTACGAAGGTTGTCCGACTGGTTTTATTTCGTGCCCTTCACCTTGCACGACGTGGTGCAAGTCGTGACGGTACCCGCCAGACATTGCTCACAGACATCGACGCACTGATCGAACTTGGTGGCGTCGTATTTCGAGTAACGCTGCGCGATGCAGGCGCGTTGTCTGTCGGTGTACTCAGGCTCGGGCTCCTTGGAGCATGAGGCCACGGCAAGGGCGACCGCGATCAATACAACGCAATGGCGAAGGGTGGAATTATGGTTCATAGGTGGCCTCAGGCTTCCGTGTTCAACGCGCCTGCGTGCCGATGGGTCCAGAGGTTCAAATAGTTTGACCTTGGGGCGGCACACGGCTCGTCTTAGCTCGACAGCGGCCGGCAGCGAAGCCTCGGAAGCTGAAGCCGTGAGTGCCTCGAATTTGATAACCGTAGGTAGGCCGGGAAGGGGACCCAAAGCGAACAGGAGCCATCCCGCGCCGGCCGCGCGACGATTGATGAGTGCGCCCGTGTCAGCTCCTAAGCCCGTTCGAGAACGTTCGCCACCGACTTGGCGTACCATTGGCCGCCGCGTGCCGTGGCAACACCACGAGCGTTCAAGGCGGACGCGACCTCCCTTAGGGTCGCAGCCCCAGCCTTCTGGGCCTCTCTGATGATAGGCAACACGTTGGCGGCGAACCTATCGGCCTCGGCCGTGACGGCTTGCAGCGCACTCTTGCGGGCGACGGCGAGCTTGGGGTTACCAAGGGTCACTCCGCGAGCCTTTGCCGCCGCGAGAGCTTGGCGGGTCCGTGTCGAGATAAGCGAGCGTTCCTTCTCGGCCAGAGCGGCGAACAAGTGCAGGACAAAGGGGTCAACGTCCGGCCCCAGCTCCGCAACCAGGAACGGCACCTTGTGCGCCATAAGGCCACTAATGAAGTGAACATCCCGGCTCAAACGGTCGAGTTTCGCGACGGCCACGTGGCACTTGAGTTTCCTTGCGGCGGCTAAGGCTGCCTTGAGTTGCGGGCGACGGTCTAGTGCGTCCGAGCCTTTGCCGGTCTCTATCTCCACGAACTCGTGAGTGATGGCGAGGCCTTCGGACTGAGAGAAATGGGCAAGGGCTCGCCGTTGGGCTTCTATGCCGAGACCGGAACGGCCTTGCTGGGATGTGGATACGCGGATGTAGGTGATGAGGTGGGTCACAGGGACCTCCGTGGGCATCTGTATAGAACTTTATCGTCCATTTAGTTTTTATACAAACGACGTTTCGGAATCCCTGTGATTCCGTTTTGCATGGCTGGCGACCAAATGCAGGAAGGTGCACCTTTGGTTGTGCCGATTCTTCTAACCGGGGACCGTTCATGGAACAGCTCAGTCAGGACGAAGAACTCAGAGCGCGTCTAAAAGTGCTGCGCGAGGAGCTAGAGGCCGGAAGGCTTCACTTCGCAAAGGACATGAAGGTTCTCGATAGTCTAAAGGCCGTTCGATATGGGCCCGATGGCGAGGTGGATCTTTCGACTGTGGACGGGGGCGTTCGTGCACTAGCAACTGTTGCCACGCATTTCAGACAAAGGCGCGAAGCAACAGACGCCATCCCTCTGCGCGACCTGCAAGTGAGCTATTTTGATTACATCGAAAGAAATTTCGGTTGGCTCCATGCTGAGATGAAGAAGCAGGGCGCAACTCCTTCGCAAGTCGGTGCGTCAATAGCAGCCAATCCAGAAGCAGCAAAAGAGTTTCAGGCGAGCATACCCCAGTTCCAAGAGCTGATCGACGACCTCTGGAAGGAGACATGGGATGCCGCGCATTATCACGTTCAGGACCTCTCGGGCCTGAAGGCGATTTTTGGCGGAGAAATCTTTCCAGCGGGGACGAAGAACGTCGTCTCGTGCTCCGGCGTGTACGCTGACACCATTGTGTTGCCCGACCCTTTTCTGCGCGCGAGGCTGTTTACCCAGCAGAATGACGCAGAAAGCGTTCGCTGGATCGTAAAATCTGCCATGGCGCTATTGAACTACCGCGACGCGGCACTGGCGGATGTTAAGGTGCCCCTGGTCGTAATCGCGCCTGACGCAGCACACGTTGATGATAACGAAAGAGAAGAGATGGTGCGGCTTTCAGAGCCAAGCGTCGTCAAACATCTCAGCGCATTGTTTGGGGTGCCGTTCAACTCTATTGAAGAGGCAAAGGATTTCGTTAGCAACCTCAGTTCACCGCAAGAAGTAACAGCCAAGCTAGCTGATCGCAAAAAGTTGCTATTCCACGTTGGAAACAATGACCCTCTCGAACAGCAAATCGAAGAGTACATGCGGGACTACTTCAGCCAGTTCGACAAGGGTGGCGCTGGCCTAGCAGTGATGTCGTCCGCGGCAGGACGAATGAGGCAGGCAACTGATTTACTTCGGCGGTCTGCATCGCTAGGAGGCACGCCGCTGATTGATGCGCCAACGTCGTGGCAGTATTTTTCTTGGAAACTTGAGTATGAGGCGCAAAGCTCGCCCGAAAAACCAAACCTTCATCTGCACATGACCCACGCACTTCAGAACGCAGCTCGATACGAGATGGAATGGCTGGGCAAGGTACCGATAGAGGCGCTCATTGAGATGCGGCAGCAAGATGTTTTGCCTGAGCTACGAGAGATGCTTTCGAGTGGCGTCGAAGCTCTTATGGAGCTACGCCCTGACAATTTTCACCGCACCGGCGATCAGGTGATTAGAAACATTCAGGACGCCTTCGATGAGCACCGCAAAAAGCTGAGGAGCTTGACAGGTAAGAAGTGGCGCTTCGCGGGCATCGAACTAGGAGCTTGTGTCGCGAAAGGTGCGATACAAATCGCGTCGGCCTGCGGAGTACCGGGTGTTAGCCTCATCGGCACAGCGATTGATCAAGCCATGGAGGTACCCAAAGTACGTGAGCTACCAAAAAAAATCCGCGCATTGAAGGAGGAGCACCAAAAAGTCCATCGCTCGGCTGTTGGGCTTCTCTTCGACGCGAGCCAGGAAAGCTAAACGCGTTTTTGGGCCAGTCTTTTAGCGAAGTCCTCGTAGTAACGCACCACCGCTGTTGAGAACGAACTAGCATCGTCGTCTGACATCGGGGGCGGCGGCCAGTCAACAGAGGTAAGCTTGGTTGGCCAAATGGGCTGGAGCAGACGCAGCGCTTTTGGGGCTGTCCGCCAATCCCAACCCCTCGGTATCTCTGAGAAATGGCAGCTCATCGCGAAGGCGAACAGGTTGCCGACGGAGAATGCCGTCGTTTGTAACGTAGGCGCGAGGTCCCTGCCGGTCATGTCGGGCGGCACCTCGTCCGCGTCTATGACAGGGAAGCTGGCCTTGACCCACTGCGTTGAGTTTTCACGGCTGGGGTAGTGTCCGATCCAAATGCACCAACTTTGGGGTGGCGTACGCTTATCAATGAGCCATGTCCGGTCAGGCTGAGGGACAGCAACTCGCGCGTCATCTTGCGAGAGGTACTCTCCGGTCATCGTCGCCATAGCAATCCACGTCGCAACGAGTTGCTGGGCAGTCAGGTCCAAGGTGACATTGGTACCCTTAAACAGCCCTATGAGAGTTGGCTTAGCGTCGTTCTGAATCTGGCTGAGGACACCACTGTTGCATTCCGCGCACACGATGTGGACCTGAGCGTCAAGATGGTCTCCAGCTCGGATACGCACGTTCGGTGCCTCCGGCTCTCCCGGTCTCGGAACGAAAACGTTGGCATGATTGTGCTTGTTCGCAGTGCGCTGAACGTAGCCTTTTGTCCACTCGCCCCATACGTGCTCGCTGGTCATCTTCTTAGCGAGACCACAGAACAGGCAGTTCTTAAGAGCGGGAGCCATGGGCGGCCGTATAGGCTTGGCAAGAATTGCTTTCAATACAAAACGCCGATACAAACCAGCACCTTAGCGCGACAAATTCGCTAGGCTTATCAATGCCGAAGCTGGACATTGGCGGTACCCACCCAACTGTACCAGATAAATCAAGCGGTTAGGGAAATCGCCGCAGTTTCAAAGACCCTCATAGATACCAACTAGCTACCACGACGACGGTGATCTTCGGCGACTTGACGTCACTCGTTTGTGAGTGACATCGCGCTATCGCCTGCCTGCGATTTGCCGTCGCCCTCTCAAGGCTGAAACAGGGGTTCGATTCCCCTAGGGAGCGCCAGCGAACTCAGGCACTTAGGTAGCCATCAGCCGCGTTCGTTGAATAATGGTTGAATAAG
>Ga0134126_10005486_pt1 | contig 15856 bp, 17 predicted proteins | sample KB31752_FD_96881 | JGI IMG/M metagenome (GOLD analysis project Ga0134126, IMG submission 96881) | Terrestrial soil microbial communities with excess Nitrogen fertilizer from Kellogg Biological Station, Michigan, USA - KB3-175-2 | ecosystem: Environmental > Terrestrial > Soil > Unclassified ...
CTCGGGTACCAGTGTGCCGCGCGATTTCGTCGAATTTCCCTCCCAGTTCAACGAGCATTGGGCCAGCTACCCACAGGTGTTCGACCACTACGCCCTCAACTACAAGACCGGCCAGCCGATGCCAGCGAGCCTCAAGGCCAAGGTCATGCGCGCCATGAAATTCAACGAAGGCTACGCGCTCGGCGAGATCCTCGAAGCCGCTCTGCTCGACATGCAGTGGCATACCCTGCCGGCCAGCGCTCCGCTGCAAAACGTCGACAGCTTCGAGAAGCAGGCACTCGAGCGCGTCCACATGGATCTGCGCACCGTGCCGCCGCGCTATCGCTCCAGCTACTTCCTGCACATCTGGGCCAACGGCTACGCGGCTGGCTATTACGCCTATCTCTGGACGGAGATGCTGGATGACCAGGCGTTCCAGTGGTTCCAGGACCATGGTGGCATGACGCGCGCCAACGGCGAGCGCTTCCGTCGCATGGTCCTCTCGCGCGGCAATACGGAAGATCTGCAAGCGATGTACGACCGCTGGCTGGGCGGCGCGCCGAGCGTCGAGCCGATGCTCAAGGACCGCGGCCTGGTCGGCGCGGAAGCGAATCAGTAGCGCTCATGGGGTGACCACGCGCCAGCGCCTCAATCGCCGCATTCTGCGAGGCTGGCTGCTGTTCCTGGCGCTGGCGTTGGCGATTGGACTGACGATTGTATTGGCGCTACCGCTCGGCGGGCTCACTTGGCGCCTGGCCATCCTGTTCGGTAGCTTTGCAGTCTATCTGCTCAGCATCCGCGGCACGCGGTGCCTGCAATGCCGGAAACCCTTGGGATGGCGTGCACTCGCGTGGGTGCCGCCCAATGCCCTGAATTACTCGCCGCTCTGTCCCCACTGCGGCAAGAGCATCGACGAAGGCATTTGACGGTCCATCGCAGCGATGGCGCCGCGCATCATTCGCACTGGTCACTGCTGGTTTGTAATTCTACGACTGCGGTCGTAGTATCGTGCTTGCGATGAAAATCATGGCGGATCATGTCGGTCATGTTGCAGTTCCGCTTGCCCTCCGATGAGCTCGAGTACGCCGTGCTGGCAGAGCTTTGGCGGCTGCGCAGCGCCTCGGTACGGGAGCTGCACGAGCGACCTGGCGCCGCGGGGAATTTGGCGTATACCACGACCGCAAAGGTCGTCGATCGACTGCGTGCCAAAGGGCTGATCCGGCGCCAACGCGAGGGCAACGCTTTTCGCTATGAGCCGCGCATCGCCCGCGAAGAGGTCGAGCGCGCACGTGCACGCAGCAGCGTGGCGCGGCTGCTGGGGCCCGCACCGCAGGCGGCTGTCGCCGCACTCGTCGAAGCGATCGATGCCGTTGATCCCCAGCTGCTTGAAGAGCTGGAACGGGCGGTCGCGGCACGCAGGAGAGCCAAACGTGGGACGTGAATTGTTGCTCTCGTTGCTGATCGTTTTGCTCGGAGGGCTGGCCCTGCAGCCCCTCTGCTGGCTGCCTGCGATCGACTTGTCCTCTGCCAGCGGACAGCCGCTCGAGCGCCGCGCATGGCTGCGGTTGTGGTACCCGGTTCTGCCGGCCCTTGCCGTCGCGGCCTGGCTGGTCGGCTGGACCCTCACAGAGTCCGATCCGGTACACGATCGGTTGGGGAGCTGGGTGCTGCTGGCCGCATGCATGCCGTTCGCGCTCATATTTGCGCGCGCCGCGCTGCGCGCACTTTGGGCACTGCTGCGCGAGGCACCTGAGTGCGGCGTGTTCACGAGCGGTCTGCTGCAACCGCTGATTGTCTTCTCGCCGCTTTTTGCCAAGCAGCTCGATGACGTCGTGATCGGCGCGGCATTGGCGCATGAGCAGGCACATGCACGCCACCGGGACCCTCTGCGAATCTGGCTTGCACAACTCGTAACTGACCTTCAGTGGCCATGGCCCTGGGCGCAGCGGCGCCTCGGGGCCTGGCTGATTGCGCTCGAGTTGTCCCGTGATGATGAGGCGCGCGCACATGGCGCTGAGGGCACGGATCTTGCGACTGCCGTATTGTCTTCAGTGCGGCAGTTGAGTCATCCCCGCGGGCAGCACAGCGCTGCTTTCAAGGGCACCGCGTTCGCCCACGCCCGCCTCATCGGCGATCCGGAGGTGCTGCGTGAACGCGTATCCCGGCTGCTTGCGCCGCTGCCGAGCTTTGCGCTCCGGGACATCGCAGGGGACCGGTACCGCCAGGCGGCGGCGCCTGCGTTGATCCTGCTGGTGCTGGTCGCCGCCGGCGTGCTCGGCGTGCTCTACGGGGAGCGCGTGATGCACCCCCTGCTGGCTCTCACCTCATGACGCTGGCGCGCTGCGCAGCGCTCACGGCAACGCTCATGCTGGGCTGCGTCGATGTGCCCGCACAGACACCACCGCCATCCGCACAACTGGCGACCGTGCGCGCGCGGTCAGTCCCCAACCAATTCCTGGGTTACGGCGAAGTGCAGCCGATCGCCCCTTTACCCGTCAGCGCAATCGCGGCGGGGATCGTTGCCGACCTGAAGGTCGTTCCCGGATCGCAGATAAAGGCGGGCGAGGTCCTCGCCACGCTTGCCGGTCCCGAGATCCAGTCACTGCTGGTCAATCGAGAGGCCATGGTTCGCAGCGCGCAGGGCGAACTTGCCGCTGCAGCGCGTAACCTGACGATCGAGCGCCGGCAACTCTCCGCGCATCTGAGTACGCAGCAGGCGGTTGCAGCCGCGCACAGCACCGCTACAGCAGCACAGGCAGCCCTCGACACCGCACAGGCCCAACTGCGCGCCGCGCAGGACATGCGCACACTGCGTGCGCCCTCGACCGGTACGGTCCTCGCGGTCGATGCAGCCGAAGGCCAACGTGTGACGGCTGGGCAAACCATCCTCACACTGCAGACGGCGAATCGTCTTTGGCTCACCGCCGTCTACTACGGCGCAGATGCGCTCGCGATCCGCGTCGGCATGACCGGGCAATTCCAGCCCGCCTCAGGTGGCGCAGCCGTACTGGTGAAGGTTGCAGCGGTCTCCGCGGCCCTCGCGCCGGATGCCGGGGAGTCCGTCGGGTTGGTGGCGATGGGTGCCGCCCATTGGTTGAACGGCGAGCGGGGGACCGTCACGATCAACGGTGCAGTGCAGTCGCTGGTCGCCGTACCCACGCGTGCGCTCATCCTCGATCAGGCGCGCTGGTGGGTCCTCGTACGGACGGCGAAGGGGATTCAAGCGCAGCCGGTCGTGCCGGGATCGGCACGCGGCTGGGACACATTCATCAAGCAAGGTCTCTCGCCGGGGCAGCAGGTGGTGGTGCAGAACGCCTACCTCGACTATCACCGCGGCATCGCGCAGCGCTACATCCCGCCCGACTGAGCCCATGTTTGCGGCGGGTCGGCCCATTCCACGCGTCTTGAGGCGCCCCATGTTGTGGGCACTCGTGCTCGCGGGCCTGGTCGGCTACGCCACTTACGCCTTCTTCCGTATCTCCGTGGAGGTGCTGCCGCAGTTCAATTTTCCGCAGATCAGCGTCAACGCGAACCTGCCGGGAACCACGGCCAGTGAGCTCGAGAGCCTTCTCGTCTATCCCCTGGAAGGGCAGCTGCTCACGCTCCCCGACCTGCAGGACGTGCGCTCGGTCATGGGCGACGGCATCGTGGAGATCGACCTGCGCTTTCGCCAGGGCACCTCCGCCGTGCTGGACCTGCAGGCGGTCAACGGTGCGATCGACCGTGCACGCGGGCAATTGCCGCCCGCGATCAATCCCATCGCACAGATCATGGGCAACTCCATCAATGAAGTGGCGGACTATAGCGCCGAGATTCCGGCGGACGTTGCCCCCGCCGAGGTGCAGCGCGCACTGCTGGCCAACGTGGCCCCGGCGCTGCGGGCTTTGCCAGGTGTGCAGGCCGTACAGATCTACGGGGCGGGCGATGAGGCCCTGTGGATTCAGCCCGATCTGGGGGCGCTGCGCCGCTATGGGATCTCGGCCACTGCCATCGCGCAAGCCGTCAAGGACCAGGTATTGCTCGAGCCGGCTGGTTACACCACGCAAGGCCACAATGATGTGCTGATCGAAGCCCGGCACCTGCCGGTGCAGATTGCGCAGGTCGAGGCCATTCCCGTACCGGGGCCGCACGGTCCGATACCCCTTCGCGACCTGGCGCACGTCGTGCGCGCGGCCATTCCCACTCACAACGCCATATCCCTGGACGCTCGCCCGAGCGTAGCCCTGACGATCATCAAGCAGCCAGGGGCCGCCACGACTCCGGTGACTCGGGCCGTCCAGGCGACCCTCGATGAGACGCTGAATCAACTTCCGCAGGGCGTACGCTGGGTGCGCACCTACAGCCAGGGGTACGTCGTGCATCTGGTCGGGGCCGATCTGGGGCGCAACCTCCTCATCGGCATGGCACTCGCCGTGGCGCTGCTGTTCTGGTCGCTCGGCGCCGGCCGCGGCATTTGGGTGCTCGCCTTCAGCATTCCGCTGTCGCTCGCTCTCGCCATCGCGTCACTGTACTTCGCCGGTCAGGACCTCAACCTGATGACCCTCGGTGCTCTCACGGTCGCCGTCGGGATGTTGGCGGACGATGCGATCATCGTGCTGGAGAGCATCTACCATCAATGGGAGGTGGGAGAGGGGCACTGGGAGGGAATCTGGAATGGCGTAAGAAGAATCATCATTCCGGACATCACCGGTACGCTGAGCAACGTATCGATCTATGTACCGCTCCTGTTCGTCGGCGGTCTTGCCGGGCTGTTCTTCATCCCGTTCTCGCTCGCAATGACCTTCGCGTTGCTTGCCTCCCTGCTGGTGTCGCTCACGCTGATTCCACTCGGCCTCGGCTTCATCAAGGCGCACGCTGCTGCGGGCACGAGCAGCGGCCATCGAGCGCTCGCGTGCCTGCAGCACTGGAATGAACGCCTCTTCCAGCTGGTCTCCCGAGGCCCGCGTCTGGCACTCGCCATTACATTCGGCGTGCTCATGCTCAGCCTGGTCGGCCTGGTGCTCGTGCCCATCGATTTCCTGCCCCTGCCGAACGAAGGAGTGCTGCTCGAATCCTTCAGCCTGCCGCCCGGCAGCTCCCTGCTCGAGACGAACGCCGTCGTGGAGCAGATGACGCGCCGGCTGCTCACCGATTCTGCCGTCGCACACGTCTCCGCCCGCATCGGTTCGTCGGCCAGCACGACCTATACCGAGCCTGCCTACGCGGGCGAGATCCAAGTGGTGCTCAAGCCCGGCGTCAACGTCAGTGCGCTGGATCGCATCGGACAGCGGGTCATCAGGGAATCACAATTGACCGGAGTGCAGTTGTCGGTCGATACACCGACCATCGAGCGCACCGGCGAGAGCCTCTCGGGCCTGCCGCAGCCCTTCGTGATCCACGTCTTCGGCAATGACGTTGCGCAGCTTCGCGCCGTGGCCGACGAGGTTGCCGCCCGGCTGCGCCCCATCCCGGCACTCTCGGGCCTCTTCAACAGCGACGGCTACCCGATCACGCAGTTGCAGATCAACCCTCGGGACGATGCCCTGGCCGCCTATGGCCTCACACCCGCGCAACTCTATGGCCAGCTCAATGCGCTTTTGAATGGGCAAGTCCTCGCGCGAGTCCCGCAGGGCAATGTACCGCTCGCGTTGTACATGCGGCTCGCCGCTGCGCCGGACTCCTCGCTTGCCGAGCTGGCGCGCCTGCCGATCCGAACCAATGGCTGGACACCTCTGGGTGAACTCGCGCAGCTCGATCTGGTCGAGACGCCCAATCAGATCCGCCATATTGCCGGGGCGCGCGCTCTGGATATCCTGGCGACACCCACCGGCCCGCTGGGCAACACGATTGCGGCCGCACGGCGTGCGCTCTCCGGCCTGAAGCTTCCGGCCGGCTATCGCATCGGCTTCGGAGGTCTGTACGCGCAGCTCGAACAGGCAGCCGTCGCCCTGCTCATCGCCGTGCTCGCTGCCCTGCTTCTCATGATTGGCATCCTGGTGCTGCAGTTCGACGGGATGCTCGTTCCGGGAATTCTACTGCTCGAAATCCCTCTGGCCGTCACGGGTGGCACCATCGCTCTCATCATCAGCGGCGTAGGCCTCAATGCCACGGGAGTCATTGGATTTCTGACGCTGATCGGCATCGGCCTTCGTCACAGCATCGTGCTGCTCGACCGCGCGAAGCACAATGAGGCGGCGGGCATGCCGCTCGAGGCGGCCGTGCGCGAGGCAATACAGGTGCGCTTCCGCCCGATCGTGCTCACGGCGCTCACCGCCATCCTCGGCATGTTGCCCACGGCATTGGGCTTCGGCCAGGGAGCTGCCCCGGAGCAGGGCTTGGCAGTGGTGATCCTCGGTGGTCTTGCGTGGAGTGCCCTGCGCAGCACCAATCTCATTCCGGCACTCTATGTACATTGGCGACGCCGGCAGCTCGCGCGGCAGCAGCCGGCATGAAGCCAGCCGCGGCCCTGATCCGGCTGCGGAACCTACGTACAGCGCACGCCTCGCTGGCAGCCGATACTCTGTAAATGAACCGCTCTGCGCTCTGTTATGCCGCCCTGGCGCTCGCTGTCACTGCCACGTTGGTGCCATCGCCGGCGCGTGCAGTATCGACGGCCAACGAAACGTACGCGGCGGCACTGCGTCTTAGGCCCCACACCGAGCACGGCGCACAGCTCTTCGAGCTCTGCACAGCCTGTCACGGCGCAGATGGTGCGGGCAGCGCCGATGGTTCCGTGCCCGCGATCGCCGGCCAATACGTCCCGGTATTGATCAAACAGCTCATCGAGTTCCGCTCCGATTCACGGCACAGCATCCGCGTGCAGGGTTTTCTCTCCCACCACCGGTTGGACCCACAGGATCTTGCGGACGTGGCCGCCTACGTAAGCAGTCTTGCGCCGCGGCAGCCGCCCGACTCGCTGCAAGCACCGCACAGTCAACATGCGGCAGATCTGTTCCAGAATCATTGCGCCGGGTGTCACGGCCCTCAGGCAGAAGGCAATTCCAGCGCCCGCGTGCCCCGCCTGGCCGGTCAGCATTCAGAATATCTCATCAGGCAGATGCGCGACGCTGCCGAAGGTGCCCGTCCCAGCATGAATGGCGATCATTCACGCCTGTTGGCACAACTGAGCGTCGATGACTTGAGCACCGTTTCGGAATATCTCGCAGCGATACGGCCGATGCCGCGAACCCCTCCGGAGTAGCGTGCACGGCCGGGTTCTACAGCGCTGCGGCCAGCTCGACTTTTGACCTGGCTTCGCATCACCACATTTGACGCACCGCAATCTTTGCCCAATATCAGGCGATCGCCCTGTCTGATTGTGGAACGTCCGTACAGCACTCGAATGCCGTTCAGCCGACACTGCGCCCCTGGAGTGCCGATGTTTCCCTTGGGTGCCGACGTTTCCGGAGAACAATGATGTCAAACGAAGCCGGTGAGGTGCGAATTCTGGGCGAAGTCCATTGCTACTTTCCCGAGTGGGCTGATCGCTCCGACTCAGCGGGTCAGATGCACGAAGCCGATCGCAATTCTTACCTCGCGGGCGGCTATGCCGAGGAATTCGGCTACCACTCCCGACCCGACAACCCCCCCGCCTTTCCACCGTTCAGGGGCGATCCCGAGCACAGCCAGGAATGGTCCGTACAGCTCGGCTGTCTGCATCCCGGATACCCCGAATGCCCGCAACCCATCGATCGCGATAACAGGGGTCGCGTCACTGATTCAGGCGCGCGCGACCAAATCATCACCTTCCCATCGCTCGACGCTGCCAATAGAACAACAGGCGTGGCGAGGCACGCCGGTGTAACCCATGTGGTACCGGTGAATCGGGACGCCACCGACCATCATTCCGGCTTGTTACGGCCGCTCAGCAGTTTTTTGGCGCGCTTGCTTATTCGAAGCGGGGTCCGGGACCATCGGATTTGAGCCAACACTCGCGGCACCCGGAGATATACGCATGCGCCGCGGTTTGTACTCATTGGACCCGTCACACAGACGCTTAACATGACCACTGTGTCCGAGCCCAAGAGCAGATCCATCATGAAAAGAAAGACAGCGCTGGCGCAAGTCCCGAGGCCGGCCGCGCAGCCTCACGACGCCTGCAGACCTCGGGTTCACCCGGACTGCGGCTTCAGCCGATGCGCGACATAATTTTGATGCGTGCTTTGCACGTCGTCGCGGTGGTGATCTGGATCGGCGGCGTCTCGATGGTCACCACCGTGGTGCTGCCGGCGATTCGACGAGGCGAGCTCGGAACGGATCCCGACGGGATCTTTCCCGTCTTCGAGCGGCGATTCGCCTGGCAGGCGCGCGTATGCGTGCTCATCGTCGGTGTAACGGGGTTCTACATGGCCTGGCGGCTGGTCCTTTGGAGCCGTTTCGAATCGGCGTCCTTCTGGTGGATGCATGCCATGGTCGCCGTCTGGCTGCTGTTCACTCTCATGTTGTTCGTCGTCGAGCCGCTCATCCTCCGGCACCGTCTGCAGCGAGAGGCCGGACAGGATCCCCAGGCGATGCTTGCGCGCCTGCAGCGTGGCCATTGGCTATTACTGATCCTGAGCCTCATTACCGTGCTCGCTGCCGTGGCCGGCAGTCACGGCTGGGTCTTCTGAGATCGGTGCCCCTCGGCAATTCGTCGGATCTCGACCAGTTGATGGATCGTCAGTCGCCGGTGATGCGTGCTGACGTATCCGGCCCTCTCCCAGGTTTTCAGAATGCGACTTGCGGTGTACAGCGTTGCGCCACACATCGAGGCGATGTCCTGGCGAGTGAGCGGAAAAGCGATCGCGGCGTCCATGTTCCCTTGAAGGGCACCAGGCCCAGCCAGGCGCAACAGCATGTGCGCAATGCGCCGATCCACTTGCTCGGTGGCCAGCTCGCGCAACCGCTCCTGCGCTTCGCGCAGCCTCGCGCCCGCTATGCGCACCAGATTCAGTGCGATCTGCGGGTAGCGGTGAATGAGTTCCAGCAGTACCGGTTCGGTCCAGCTGATCTCGATCGAATCGATCAGGCTGACCGCATCGGCCGGATAGCGCCCATCTGTGAAGAGCGCCATCGTACCGAACATCTCCCCAGGGCCGATGAACCGCACGATGAGCTGGCTGCCCTCCACCCCCGCCTGGGAAATACGCATGCGGCCGGCAATGACGGCATGGCAGCGGTCAGCAGCAGTCCCCTGCGTGAAGAGGATCGTCCCTTTAGGTAAGGACTGCACGCGGCCTGTCGCGGCCACGTCGGCGAGCGCCTCGGCCGAAAGCCCAACGAAGAGCCTCATACCGGCAAGCTGCTGGGCACGCATGGGCATCGTGGGAGGCTCCACAGCCGAAAGTTTAGCCACAACGTGGGACTGGGGCCAAGGTTTGCGCCGGCGCAAAGAGTTCGCCATCGGCAGCCGTCATACTCAAGCCCGGCCAGGAGGCTGAACCATGATTCCGAAAGCCATCTCTACACGCGACGCTGCCGGCGCACTGCCGGTTTGGGCTCAGCACTGGGATGATCCATCGGGCGTGCTGGCGCACCCGCAACCTTCGAGCAATGAGTCCCTCGAATACGGTTGCGTCGATTGGTAACTCTATCGACCTGATGCGAGCATCCATGCGCCATCCCCGAACGTCCAGCGCACTCACTGAGCGTCCCTTGGCGGGAGCCTGATATGAACCCCATCGAACTGGAGCTTGCGCAGCGTGCCATCAACGTGGAAGCGGCCGCCATCGCAGATGGCCTTGGTCTGGCACCCGAACAGGTCATCAATTCCCTGCGTAATGGCGCGCTCACCGCGCTCTGCGAACAGGGCATCGCGGAGGACGCCGGACTGTTCCGGCTCACGTTTTTTTACGCCGACAAGCGCCTTCGCTTCATCGTCGGCCAGGACGGTCACATTCTTGGCCGCTCGAGCGCAAAACTACGCCGGCGCCTGCCGGCGAAGCCCGTCTGACAGCGCGGGCCCGGTCCCAATGCTCTGCAGTCTCCTTACAGTGGTGGCACCGTGGGTCCCCGGTGAGGCACTCGGCGCCGTGCTTGCGCCCGACCTGGGGCACACCCAAAATGCAGCCAACGCTGCTGCAGTGAGGCTGGAGGGTGAGCAGAGATCTGATCTTGGGCATCGCGGCACTGGTGCTGTTCATCGCGCTGCTGGCTCCGGCCGAACGTGCCCTGCTGAATGCCCTGCGACGGCGCCTGGACCGTAGCCGCCGGGTCATTCGCTCGTTCGTATTCCTGGTAGGCGTCGGCGCCTGGGCATACGTCTCCTACCTGAGGATGTACGGCACCTCCAGCGAGGTGTGGTTTCTCAGCTTTCTGATCGTGGCGGGAGTTTGGAAGCTGATCGTCGATGTGTTGATCTTTGGCGTTTCGGACCCGACGCGCTCATCCAAGCTTGATTGAGCAATTGCACGGCGCGCAAGTCACAGTGCCGCCCCCGTCGTGACGGCCGACCCGACCGACACGGCGAATCTGAGCGCCTGGGAGCGTTGCATTGCGCATGCCGGATATGTCGCCGAAGGCGTGCTCTATCTGCTCATTGGCACCTCCGCGCTGCTCGCCACGATGCACGGCGCGCGGCGCCCGGCCGGCACCCAGGGCGTACTGCAGCAGCTCGGCTTCTCGCCGCTCGGTGAGGCGCTGCTGGCAGCCGTAGCGCTCGGACTCGCAGCGTTCGTGACATGGCAGCTGCTGATTGCCATCCGCGACCCGGAATACCGACACCGTTCCAAGCAACCCCTGCGCCCCCTGGTTCGAATCGGGCATCTGTTCAGCGGCGCTCTGAACAGCGTACTGGTGATCGAGGCGATGCGAGTGCTGTTCGGCCTCGCCGGCGATACAGATGGCGAGCACACCCAGAAAGAATGGCTCGCGCGAGCGTTCAAAATGCCCCTGGGTCGATTCATCGTCGGCACGGTGGGAATCGGCATAGCGCTTTACGGTCTGTACCAGGGCTATCGCGCCGTGAGCCGACGCCGTGATAGCACCGTGGATCTGAGCCGGACCAGATTGCGGCCGTTCCTGGACGCACTCGGGATTTATGGGCTGCTGTCGCGCGGCGTGATGTTCACGCTGATCGGCGTGTATCTGGCCCTGGCCGCGTGGCGGCGCCATGCCCAGTACGCGGTCGGCATCGCGGGCGCCCTCAACAGCCTCAAGAGACAGCCCTACGGTAAGTGGCTCCTGGGCACGGTGGCGGCCGGCCTGATTGCCTATGGATTGTGGCTGATCGTCAAGGAGCCTTACAGGCGCCTGCGCAACAGCTGAGGCTGCTAATGAGCGGGGCGCTGAAGACGCATTGATAGCGATGCCAGCGCAGCCGCCCTGATTCCACTTTGGGGCCCGGGGGTGGTATACCTCTGTCTCGGAGGAGGAGGATCACCTCGGTGAACGCTGCGCTGCTTGCTTCACGCGTTCAGTTCGCGTGGGTCATCGGCTGGCATATTCTACTGCCGGCCTTTACGGTCGGGCTCTCCAGCTACATCGCAGTGCTCGAAACGCTGTGGTTCGTGCGGCGTCGGGAGGTCTACTTCCGGCTTTCGAGCTTTTGGACGCGGATCTTCGCGATCTCCTTTGGCATGGGCGTGGTGTCGGGCGTGATCATGCCGTTCCAGTTTGGCACCAACTGGAGCCGCTTCTCCGATGCCACGGCCAACGTCCTGTCGCCACTGTTCGCTTACGAAGTTCTGTTTGCCTTCTTCCTCGAGTCAGCGTTTCTCGGCGTACTGCTCTTTGGACGCCGACTGGTGCCGCGCTGGGCACATCTGGTTGCAGGATTGATGGTCGGCTTGGGAACCCTGCTGTCCTCTTTCTGGATCCTGGCCGCCAACAGCTGGATGCAGACCCCGGCCGGGTACCGGCTCGTCGATGGGCGCTTTTTCCCGACGGACTGGGTCCAGATCATCTTCAACCCCTCATTTCCCTACCGCTTCGCCCACACCGTCGTCGGCTTCTACATCACCACCGCCCTGGTCGTGCTGGGCGTCGCCGCCTACTACCTGCGGGCCGCGCGTCACCCCGCAGAGTCCCGCGTCATGCTGTATCAGGCGCTCGGACTGCTGACCGTGCTCGTGCCGCTGCAGATCTTCATCGGTGATGCGCACGGGCTCAACACGCTGAAGTATCAGCCGGCGAAGCTCGCGGCGATCGAGGCACGCTGGGATACGCAGAGTCACTTTCCGCTCACCCTGTTTGCAATTCCAGACCAGAAGAGCGCGTCCAATCATCTGGCCCTGGACCTTCCTGGCATCGGCAGCCTCATCCTTACCCACCAGCGCAACGGCACCATCCGCGGATTGAAGAGCTTTCCCCGCTCCGAGTGGCCACCCGTCATCTACCCGTTCTTTGCCTTCCGCATCATGGTGGGCATCGGTCTGATCATGCTGGCGCTGGTGCTCGCCGCCTGGGTCCTGCAGGCAGCCGGCCGCCTGCAGCAATCACGCACTTTTCTGCGGCTCTGCCAGCTCAGCTCCCCGCTCGGGTTTGTGGCGGTCCTCGCCGGTTGGACCACCACCGAGGTGGGCCGCCAGCCCTGGACGGTATACGGGCTGTTGCGCACCGCGGACTCGGTATCGCCCTCGCTCACGGGCGCGGACGTCACCGTCTCGCTCATCGGTTATGCGCTGGTGTACCTGCTCATGTACCCGGTGGGTGTCGGCTTCATGTGGCGCAGCGTGCAGCGCGGCCCCAGCGAGCCGGCCACGCGCCCGGAGATCATCGAGAGCGGCCGACCTGAGCACCCCGTGGAAGCGATGCCGCGCTCCGCCGAGCAAACGCCACCGGCACAGGGGCCGGCATGACTCAGCTCGTGCCTGATCTGGTGCCGCTCTGGGCACTGATTCTGGCGGTCGGAATCTTTTACTACGTCGTGTTCGACGGCTTCGACCTGGGCGTCGGCATTCTCTTCGGACTGGCACCGGACACGCCGGCGCGCAATCTCATCATGAACTCCATCGCGCCGGTGTGGGATGGCAACGAGACCTGGCTGGTATTGGGCGGTGTAGCGTTGCTGGCAGCCTTTCCGCTCGCTTTCGCAGTCCTGTTGCCCGCGGTGTACTTTCCGATCCTGATCATGCTGCTCGCGCTGGTGTTCCGCGGCGTGGCCTTCGAATTCCGCTATCGGGACGCCGGGCATCGCACCTTCTGGGATCACGCCTTCAATTACGGCTCGATCGTCGCCACCTTCGCGCAGGGAATCGTCATCGGCGCCTTCATCCAGGGCTTCGAGGTGCAGGGCAGGGTATTCGCCGGCCACTCTCTCGACTGCTTCACCGCCTTCTCGCTCTTCACCGGCTTTGCTCTCATCGCCGGCTATGGGCTGCTCGGAGCCGGATGGCTAATCCTCAAGACCGAAGGCGAGCTGCAGCGCCGGGCCCGTCGTTGGGGGCTCGTCTGCCTGCTCGGCGTTGCGATCGCCATTGCCGTCGTGAGCACCTGGACACCGTTGCTTGAGCATCGCATCGAGCAGCGCTGGTTCTCCTGGCCCAATATCGCCGTGCTCTCGCCCGTGCCACTCGTCACGCTCGCGCTCATCGTTTGGGAGTGGCGGGCGCTCAGGGGCTGCGCAGAGGTCACCCCCTTCATCATCGCCGTGGGACTCTTTCTCATCTCCTATATCGGCATCGCCATCAGCATGTGGCCGATGGTCGTTCCCTACCACTACACCCTGTGGCAGGCGGCCTCCTCGGCCGGCACGCAGATATTTTTGCTGGTGGGCACCGTGTTCATGCTGCCGATCGTTTTCATGTACACCGGGTGGTCCTACTGGGTGTTCCGCGGCAAGGTCAAGGCCGAGCTGTCGCACCAGTGATTAGCGCCAGCCAAGCGCCGGCGTGACATGCTGCAGAATCGCCTCGATGACGTGCGCGTTGTAGGCGACACCCAACTGGTTCGGCACGGTCAGCAGCAGCGTGTCGGCCTCGGCGATGGCCTCGTCGGCGCGTAGCTGCTCGATGAGTGCATCGGGCTCGGCGGCGTAGCTGCGCCCGAAGATCGCGCGGGTATTCTCATCGATGAAGCCGATCTGATCCTGCTCGTTGCCGCTGCGTCCGAAGTAGGCGCGGTCCTGCTCGTTCACGAGCGCGAAGATGCTGCGACTGACCGACACTCGCGGCTCGCGCTTGTGACCCGCCTCCTTCCAGGCGGCGCGGTAGGCGCGGATCTGCGCGGCCTGCTGCACATGAAACGGCTCGCCCGTCTCGTCGTTCTTCAGCGTGGAGCTCTGCAGGTGCAGACCAAGCTTCGCCGCCCAGACGGCCGTGGCATTGGAACCCGCGCCCCACCAGAGCCGATCGCGCAGTCCCGGGGAGTGCGGCTCGAGCCGCAGCAGCCCGGGCGGATTGGGGAACATGGGCCGCGGACTGGGCTGCGCGAAGCCCTCCCCGCGCAGCACCTCGAGCAGCACCTGAGTATGACGGCGGCCCATGTCCGCGTCGCTCTCGCCCTCGCCGGGCTGGAAACCAAAGTAGCGCCAGCCTTCTATGACCTGCTCGGGCGAGCCGCGGCTGATACCCAATTGCAGCCGTCCGCCGGCGATCAGATCCGCGGCGCCCGCATCTTCCGCCATGTACAGCGGGTTCTCATAGCGCATGTCGATCACGGCCGTGCCGATGTCGATGCGACGCGTACGGGCGCCGACCGCCGCCAGCAAGGCAAAGGGCGATGAGAGTTGGCGCGCGAAGTGGTGCACGCGAAAAAAGGCGCCGTCTGCGCCGAGCTCCTCAGCCGCCACTGCAAGATCGATTGATTGCAGCAGTGCGTCGGCCGCCGAGCGCGTCTGCGACTGCGGTGACGGTGTCCAATGACCAAAAGACAGAAAGCCGATTTTTTTCACGACGATGCCCCGGCGACGCGGGCGTCACCCAGTCCGACGCCCATGGATAAAGCTCTGGGTGGCGAAGCCCTCAGGCGGCGAGGAATTCTCGCACGGCCATGGCCGCCTCGGGACGCTCGCGCAGCACCAGGTGACCGGCCGGCTTGAACGTGCGCAGCTGCGAGCCGCGCACCAGACGCTGCCATTCCCCGGCTTGCGCGAGCGGCACGATACGATCCTGCTCCCCCCAGACCAACAGCGTCGGCACGTCGATACGGTGCAGATATTTGGCAAGTTTGGGGTCGTACATCCGCTGCCAGCCAATGCGCGCCAGCGTCGTCATCTCGCGATAGCGCTCCACGATCGCATTCACATCGTGCGGGTCGGGCGGCGGTCCGAGCGCCGCAGGATCTTCGGACAGCGCGGCGGGCAGCTCCTCGGGCTTCAGGCGAAACAAATCGGCGATGGGGTGCTCGCGCACCCATAGTCCCACCGGACACACCAGCACCAGCCGGTGCAGCCGCCGGGCTTGCTGAGTCGCAAATGTCGCCGCCATCCAGCCGCCCAGGGACTGGCCCACCAGGTGGAATCGGTCCAGCTGCAGCTCATCGAACAGATCCAGGTAGTGCATCAGATAGTCCTGGATGCTGGTGATGCCGACATCGTCAGCCGAACCCCCGAAGCCCGGGTGCAACGGCAGATACACGCTGAACTTCTCGGTCCAGGGGGCCGCGAACTCCCAGCCGCCGGCCGTGCCACCGCCGTGCCAGAAGATCAGCGGCTCTCCCTGGCCGGCGCGCAGCACCTGGGTCTTCAGGCCGTTGACCAAGAGCTCGTGCGATTGCCACGCAATGGCCATGTCAACGTCCTCCCGCAGCGGCGGCCAAACCCGTCTGCGCGGCGCGCCGGGGGCGCAGCCGCGGAATCACCTCCTCGGCGAACAGCGTCATGTTCTTGACCACCTTCCAGTGCGGCATGTCGCCGATGTGATGGTGCAGAATGATGCGCGATGAGCCGGCGCTCTCGCACCACTGTCCGAGGGTGTTGGCGATCTTCTCGGCGCTGCCAAATACGATGCGCCACTGCGAGGTGAGCACGTCCCAATCGAAG
>Ga0134126_10005487_pt1 | contig 15854 bp, 10 predicted proteins | sample KB31752_FD_96881 | JGI IMG/M metagenome (GOLD analysis project Ga0134126, IMG submission 96881) | Terrestrial soil microbial communities with excess Nitrogen fertilizer from Kellogg Biological Station, Michigan, USA - KB3-175-2 | ecosystem: Environmental > Terrestrial > Soil > Unclassified ...
CATAATTCCAACTTCGTTGATTTTTGCCGATCAGGCAGTCAATACCGCCAGCGCCGCACAACTGATCACGCTGACCAACAACGGCACTACGCTGCTGCAACCGCAGCAAGTGTCAGTGAACGATCCCGACTTCAGCGCTAATTCCGGGACGTGTGATCTGGGGCTCAATCCCGGCCAAAGCTGCACTTACTCGGTATTCTTCAACCCTCTCTCACCGGGGCCAAAAAGCGCATTGCTGGCCATCGTGACTGACGCAGGCAACTTTACGGCAAGCCTGAGCGGTACGGGCCTGGGAGCCATTGTTTCTGTATCGCCGGATTCTCTGACGTTTGGTGCCCAGGTATTGCAAACCACAAGCGTGGCACAAACGGTCACCTTGTCGAATACGGGCAATCAGTCCCTCACGGTGGGCAGCTTCAGTATCAACGGTGACTTCTCACTGAGCAGCACCAATTGCTTGCAAAGCCTGAGCGCGGGGGCATCATGCTCTATCAACGTAACCTTCACGCCTTCGAGCCTTGGAGCGAGATCGGGTGTTTTGGCCAGCGCCGGAACCTTCGATATTCTGGTTTCAGGAACGGGCGCTTCGGCAACAGCGTCAGTTTCACCGCAATCGCTTGCCCTGGGCAGCCAGTTGACCAATCACACCAGCAGCGCACAGACGGTGACGTTGACGGCCGGCATCAATCCGCTGGCGATCAGCTCGATCAATGTCTCCGGAGATTTTGCTCAGACAAACAACTGCCCGGCTTCGCTGGCCCCAGCCACTACCTGCTCCATCCAGGTTACGTTCACTCCTCTTTCATCTGGGGCGGAAACCGGAGCATTGACCATAACGTCGAATGAGGCATCGTTAACTGCTTCACTCAGCGGCAGCGGCATAACTCGCGTCGCGAATGCCATCTACGTGCCAGGGGATCAGCCCACGATTCAGGCCGGTATCAATGCGGCCTCAAGCGGCCAGAGCGTTCTTGTATTTCCGGGCACCTACGCGGAGCACATCAACTTCAACGGCAAAGCCATCACCGTCGCCAGCACTGACGGGCCGGCACTAACTACCATCGATGGAAGCCTTACCGGCACAGTGGTTACATTCAGCACCGGCGAGGGCGCGAATTCAATCCTGAACGGTTTCACCATTACCCGCGGCACGGCATCCTTTAATGGTTCGGGGATAGCAATTACTTCGTCTTCGCCCATTATCGATAGCAATGTGATTACGGCTAACCAGGGTTGCGGCGGGATCGGGATCGGAATCCAGAATGGTTCTCCGATCATCAGGAATAACACGATCAGTAACAACACCCAGAAGACCTGTAGCGGAGGAGATGGCGGAGGAATTGAGGTGCTCGGCGGAAGTCCGCAAATTTTGAATAACGTGATTAGTGGTAATCAACTCATCCTGGGCGGAAGCGGAGGAGGAATTGATCTTAACGGAGCCTCGGCGACCATCGTTGGGAACACGATCCGCGACAACAGCGTGTTCAACGATGGCGGCGGCATAAGCGTTGTCAACAACAGTCCGGCCAACATCATCGAGAACCTCATCACGGGAAATACCAACATCTCTGGCAACGGCGGAGGAATGTTCCTCGGCGTCCCCAGCGGTGATCGCGGACCGTTTGTCGTGAGCAACACCGTTGCGGGCAACACAGGTTCCGCGATCTTTATTCAAGGTTTTTATTCCGCCACAAAAATCGTTAACAACGTTCTTGTCGGCAATCTGGGTTCAGTCGCTCTCCAGTGCAGCGCGTTGTTCAGTAACGCGCCGCCTCTCCTGGGCTTTAACGACGCATTCAGCACCGGAGCCGCGGGATACGGCGGCAACTGTGTGCCTTTAGTCGGGGCCTCCGGCAATATCTCGCTCGATCCGCAATTTGTGAATGCGGCAAACAACAATTACCATCTCCAGGCCAGTTCACCCGCGATCGATGCGGGAAATAATGCGGACCCCAATCTGCCGCAACTCGATCTGGACGGCAATCCGCGTATCGCTTTCGGGAATGCGTCGACGTGCTCCAATACAGTCGACTTGGGAGTCTACGAATTTCTTCTGACAACGCCGCCGGCAGCGACATTGTCACCGGCCACTCTGGACTTTGGCGCCCAGTTGGTTGGAACTTCGAGTTCGGCGCAATCATTCACCATCACGGCAACGCAAGGTTGCGTGAGTGTCAGCGCGATCTCCACCACGGGAGACTTCAGCCAGACCAATAATTGTTCTTCAGTGCTGGCGACTGGCACAAGTTGCTCAGCCCAGGTGACATTTACGCCGGCTGGCTCAGGTTTGCGTTCAGGCACGCTCAACGTGCCAACGAGCAATGCAATTCTTACGTCCAGCTTGAGCGGAACAGCTGTCGCTCCGGTGCCGGTGTTCACGCCCGCAGCAGTCAATTTTGGCAGCCAGCGGGTAGCCGCCACTGCTTCCCAAAACCTGACTCTTGCAAACAACGGCACCGCTCCGCTGAACATCAGCGCCATTACGCTTTCCGGCAGCGCCGAGTTCAACCAGACGAACAACTGTCCGGCGTCACTCGCGACAGGTGCCAGTTGCACGGTATCTGTTACGTTCAGACCGCTTTCGCGCGGGAGTAAGGCCGCGACACTCTCATTCACCAGTTCGCAGCCATTTATGGCCTCTGCTGCGCTGTCAGGAACGGGAATCGCTCCTGTTGCCGGGTTGACGCCAAGCCTGACCTTCACGCCGCAAATTGTGCAGACCACCACAATGCAGGCGGCGACACTAACCAATTCGGGCGACGCTTCGCTCACAATCGGCTCCATTGCCACCGCGGGCGACTTCACCCAGACCAACAACTGCGGAACTTCCCTTGCCGCAGGTGCTTCATGCACTGTTCAGGTGAGCTTTACGCCTACGGTAGCGGGAGTTCGCACTGGAGCATTGGTGGTTAACGACGACGATCCAGTTTCCGCACAGCAGACCTCTGCACTGAGCGGCACTGGCCTGGATTATTCCGTAGCTGCCTCGCCCGCCAGTATAAGCGTGCGCGCCGGCTCAACTGCGGCCTACACCGCCACGGTTTCCGCGTTGGGCGGCACTTACAGCAATTCGGTGGGCCTGAGCTGCTCTGGATTGCCGATTTCGGCGTTTTGTTCGTTCTCGCCTGCGGCGGTCGTGCCGGGAACGACATCCGCATCTGCAACTCTGCTGATCACCTCCAGCAGCGGGCAGCACGGAGTCAAGAAGACGCCGGCCGGAACATATACCATCACCATCAGCGGTGTCTCTGGAAGCCTGAGCAGATCGACGGTGGTTAAACTGGTGGTCAACTAAACTTGTTCTCATTGAGAATTGCGCCACGGGTCAACATGCTTGCTGGCGGGGCCGCTACGGATCCGCCCCAAGGACTCCCGCGAGGAGCGCAGGTCCTTCGCTCAGGATTTCGCCTACCGGGCTCAACTCACCGCGTGGGCCAGTCACAGCCAATCACCTTGATTCCGTTTTACAAAGTGATTCGTGAGCGATACGTGGTTTACTGGAAGATCGATCGTCCCTCGGCGTGAAGCGATGACATGGTCTAGCTATACACTCGTCAATAGATCACGGCATACACGACTTGATCCAGCCGACACAGGCCCCCTAAACCTACCGTCTCGGGATCGCACTTTTGAAATGAGGTTCTTGGCAGCAGCAGGTCGAGGTCAACTGGGGCTCCACCAGCAACACAACGTGGCCATTCAATCTGCAGCATGCCATTGTGGCTAATAAGCGAGCCTTCAGCGGCCAACTGTCGGACATTCCCGTAGCCCTGCTCTTGTTCGACACGCTGTGCCCATGCTCTTAGAAGATCTTCAGGGATTTCTCGCCTAGGGTTGCGTAACAATGCCACACACCCCCACCTTTCGTTGGCGATTCTCCCGGTATTCTCAGAAAGCTCCTCACTTCCCACAGACGCAGCGCCTTCGGTGTTGAGATCGTCGGCTGATGTAATTGTATGGGAGCAGCGTACTACTCTTGCACGACCTAGCGGAGCGCTTCGGGAGAACACCATCGTATAGGTATGTCCCCGACGCTTGCCCGACAATCGCCCATAGCGAATCGGCGCTGACACCAATAGCGATGCGAGGCGGGCGCGAAAGCAGACATATCGCAGTCGGCCTGATAGCTGTTGCGGTACTATCTCTTGTCGTCCTCTTCGCCTTTCTCCGGGCTTGCCCAGAAACTTTCCGCAGGCAAAGTCGTGCTTTCTTCCGTGACCTCTCGTGACGGAGACGTAATGAGCTACATCGTTACGTACCTCTTGCCATTCCTGGCGATAAAGCTGAACGATCCAACCGACATTGCTTCGTTAGTCGTTTTTTGGTCATCGGCCTCCTATATGTGAATTCGAACATGATTCAAACAAACCCGGTGCTCAACATCATGGGCTATCACATATTTGAGATTGAGGACAGTGACGGCAAGACCACTTCGCTCATTTGTAAACGCTCCTACATCCGGACGGGTTCAGAGATCAATACACTATCCATTGGAGACTACGTTTTACTGGAGAAAAAATAATGCCACCGCAGCAAGCGATTCAGAGTCTCGGTCAAGCCCTGGCCAACAACCCCGCTGTTAGCGTTTTGGTGGCGTCGGAGCCGTCAGCGGATCTTGTGCTTCAGCGGTTGAATCTGCGCGAGGACTTGTCCGCTGAATTTCTAGCGGCGACTCAGGCTGCCACTCCCGACGCCAACATGGTTCTTCGACCCTATGATCCGGGGTACAAGCCCGACCAGAACGAGTTGTGCTATCTCGACCTTGCCGCGAATGAAGGAATGGCAGAGTTGATACAGCAAATCTCCCAGGTGCAGCAAGCGGAGATTTTCCGCGAACAAGATGAGATGGTTGATCATCTTCGCTTTTACGCCATTGTCGTCAGTCCGAGCGCACGACGGCATGCCGTGTTCTTCAGGACCTATAGCCCTAAGAAAGAATTGACGCGCCGGGCGGGGTTCGCAGCGCTGTTCAGTCACGGACATTACAACAAGGTGGAATCAAAAATCTTCCTTTTTGATCGGGACGTCGACTGTTTTAGCTGGGGCGGGTACTTGTTCATCTATAACATTGGCGCATTCCAACGGATTTTTAGATACTTCGACGAATTGCGGGCGAGGGCGGATGAAACTGTGACAGCAATCCTGGCTCAAGTTCCGATCAGCAATGCGGACGCCTTTCGCGCGGCGGGGCAAATGCAAATGATGGCTAAGCTGGCTCAAATCGCCCGGAAACCTTACTTAGACCGAGTAACGATGCAGGATATCCGAAGAACCATCGACGCCTTTGCGCTACCATCAAATCCGTTACAGTCTGGTGCTGAGCGCCGATCAAGAAACTGGTGTTGCGAAAATTCTGCGCGATTTTCCACACTGCTGCTCCAGCAAGATAGTGCATGATGCGCAGGCCGGACAATGTAAAACTCAATTTGTTTATCATATTGGTGAGTGCGCGGGTCAGAAGGCGGTCCTGGCCGTGGAAGTTCTTGCACACCTGCAATACGAACTCCGTGTGCTGCCGGCTTACGCCTAAGATGTTGAAGTCCAAGGCGCGCCGCAAAGACCAATATCCGTGCCAAGCCGAAACTGAGAAAAATGGTCCATACGTAGCCTGCCCAAAAGCGGACTTTGGAGGCGGACGGCGAAATCCCCGCCAATGAAACGCGGCACAACCGTTACGACCAAGTAATCCAACAATTGCGTGTCCAGGAAACTGCGGATCACTCGGATGCCTCCCTCTACGATCACCGACTCTATGCCACGTTCACCAAGTTGTCGTAGAACTGAGGACAGATTCACCGTGCCATCGGATGTCGGCACGGTGGCCAGGACTGTAATGCCGGCAGACTCCAACTGCTCCTTGCGGTGTGAATCGCACGGTTCGACTCCTGCCACCTGAAGTCTGCCTGCTCCTGTCCGCACCAGGCGGCAATCATCGGGAATTCGGAGATGGCTGTCCAGCACAACTGGTTGGGGGCTGGAGCCTACTTTGTCAACTGTAAGCTGCGGATCTTCGCTCAGCACTGTGCCAATACCCCTAAGGACGGCGTCGTGCGCGGCCCGGAGGCGGTTGGTTAGCACGACCGATTCTGGGCCGCTCAAGGCAAGTGGCTCACCAAGGCGCGCACAGAGACAGCCATCCAAACTCTGCACGTAGGAGAGGGTCACAAACGGCCGGCCGCGTAGCGCAAGGAATCCCTGGGCACGCCGCCGAATCTCGGTTACAGGATCTGGCGATGAGTGAGAAGCTCCATTCACATCCGGATTATTGGCCAGCACCATGTGCGTGAGGTCGATGTGGTGCCCCATGCGTTTCGCCTTGGTCTGCAAATAATAATTGCTTTCCTGGTGGACTGCACCAAGCAAGGGGGTGCAGCCCCGAATATCGATTCCCAAATCGCGCAAGGCGGCAACCTTCGCCGGGTTGTTGGTCAACAACTCAATGGAGGCGATGTTAAGTTCGCGGAGAATCAGGGCTGCGGCGTGGTATGTCCGCTCATCAACCGCCCTGCCCAGCAGCAGATTGGCATCAACGGTGTCATGACCAAGATCCTGAAGATTGTATGCCCGCAGTTTGTCCAGAAGGCCAATTCCCCGTCCTTCCTGGCGTAGGTAGATTAAGACTCCTCGTCCAGCAGCGGCAATTCGTGCCAAAGCCAATTCGAGTTGACTGGCGCAATCGCACCGCAATGAGCCCAGCACTTCGCCCGTGAAACACTCCGAATGGACGCGGGTGAGAACGTTCTCTTCGTCGGCCACAGTGCCGCATACAAATGCCACATGATCATGATCCAACTCATCACGAAACAGGTGAAGCTGAAAATCACCTGATTTCGTGGGAATATACGTTTCGATCAATTTTCTTATCGATGGCAAAATGTACTTTTCTTCAGCCATGCCGGACACTTTAAGGTGGAATTTTGCCCATGTCTATAGATTATCTCCAATCTAATGCTCCACCTTTGTTATCGCTTTTTGACGCTCTTGGCCAAAGGGATGGGTAACGGCTCTAACCCTCCGCTGCAACCGCTGGTTGAATTGAAGGAGTCACAAAATATGTGGCTTATGGGCACGGTGGCCAGTTGTTTCGGAGGCGTATAGCTCGGGGGCATGTTGTTGTTGTGGCAGTCAAAACAATTAAGACCATTTTTATTCGTTCCCCCGACCGAATTGCTATTGCCTTGCTCAAAGGTTTCCATGGTTGTGTTGGCCAGCACACTGGTTCCTACCTCATTGGGGGTCGGTGATGGTGTGGGTGAGGGTTGCATGCCGTAGCTGCTTGTCGGTGCCTGGCCTCCAACGGTCCAGGTGCAGCCCAACATGAAGTAGTTATCGCGTATGTCCGGGCCAGCGCCGTTCTGCCCACGTCCACTGGTTACAGCAGGTATCTGGGTAGCGTTGTTAACCGAGATAATAGATGAGTTGGAAACCGGGGTTGTGTCAATGGAATTGGGTGGTTGATTATAAGCGGCCCCAAAAACTTTCCAGCGGAGGGTATTACTAGCACTGATTTGGCTTGGCGCCGTACAAGGCGTGGTTGGAGCGTTGAGCACGATGTTTACGTTGGCGGTGCCATTGGAAGGTGTAGGTGTAGGCTGCGCCCTTTGATTCATGCAATTGAATGGCGAACCGGCGTTGTTGGCGGCAAAGAGCCAGGTACCTGCCGTGTTCTGGTTCACAGTCGTGGTGGCTCCGGAGGGGCTGGCGACGTACTGGTATTGGGCATTGGGGGTGTTGGCGAAATGCTCAAAGGTGGCCCATAGCATTTCCGGGTGGCCTTGCACGCTACCCACAACGTGAATTCCCACCAGGGCGAGTTCCACGTTCTTAGTTTGACCGGTTTGCGCCCATTGCGTGTTGCCGGAGTTGGCCTGGTAAACCGGAACGCTGGCCTGCATCGTGATGTATTGGCTTTTATTGGGGATGGTTGAAGCTTCAACCCAGGACAACTTCACTTCCACTGCAAGCGCATTGCCATCGGGAAAAGTTTTATTGTTGAAGTATTGGGAAATGTTGTTCAAATCCGTTTGCTTCGTTGGAAACTGAGCGTTTATAACCTTCTGCGGCGTCAGCGTTTGCTTAGTTTGCGTGAGAAAGTAGGCGTACACGTCATTAGTTACTGTGGTGTAGTAAATCAGGTTACGCTGGGTGCTGGGGCTGCCCTGGGTCAACAACACTCCGCCATCAGCTTGTCCTTCTTCGGTGTCAATCACGTTGCCGGAGGAATCCACGAAAATCGGCTTGCCATTCATGATGAACTTCTGCACCGGAACGAACTTGGAACTTACCAGCTCCTTGCGAAACACAAGCTTTACGTTAGGAATGGGTTTGCCGGCTTTATCGAGAAACTGGGCTTTATGGTCCTGGACCGTGACCTGTTCAGCCTCCACCTGCTTGTTTGCGCTGGTGAGCACGAGGTCCTTGCCCGTGGCGCTCAAGTGCCGTGGATGCACTTGGAGCACTCTGCCGTCCGCGGCGAAGACGAGTTGGAGACCGTCAGGCCCAGGCTTGGTCGCGCGCAGCGAAAATATGAATTTTCCCGGCTGATGCTGGCTGTAGGCTCGATTACCGTTAGAGTCAGCGGGAGAGACATCATAGAAAATGGGCGAGTCGAAAACGAAACGGCCGCCGCCATAAGTTGAAGGCGCAGGCGAGGTGAGCCATAAGAACATCTGCATGGACCAACTATAAAAGTCGCAATTCGTGTTATTCGTCGGGAAATTGACGCTGTCAGCCGGATTGACAATGCCGTTGACCGCTACGGTTTTCGATTGGAACCAGGAATTGAACGTCTGCGGACTCACTGTACAGGATGACTGCGGGTTGGAAGGCAGAGCATCGGCGGCAGCAGCCTGCGTTGCAAGGGTCGGCGTGGCGTTGCTGGCCTTGCCATTGTTACATGAGCATGCAAAGGCCAGAATGCCTATACAAGACAAGGCAGCAATGGTAGACAGACCCGAAGATTTGCGGTTGAAGCTGGCCGGAATGCGATTTCCGTTAGACGTACTCATGTAGCTCCTTTTGAGAACATAAATGAATTACTGAGCGGTAAAGACGGCGCCAGTTTATGGCGGGCTTTTAGACTTGTCAATTGAAGTCCTAAGGCATCTTAAGGAGGAATTAAGAAGATTACTATGATAAATTTTTTGTTCCTTGCCGATTCCATAATGGGAATCTTCTCAACTAATCTGGCCGTCTGGCGCTGAATATAATCTTTTAGAGAACTGAAGATGGTAACGCCTTGGAAAGATTTGAGCTTTCTAATTTCTTCCGTCTCGAGTTAGCCAGTCCTAAACTCAGCGCGGCAAGCGTGATAATTCGATCACATAGTGATCTGCAAACCAAGGTAATGGCGGCACAGCTTCGAGTCGGCGCTCGCAACGATTCAGAAACTGGATCAACCTGGCATGCCGCAATGCCCAAGCTTCAGTATAGCTAGGCGGAACGAACACGCCGATAGCGCTGACGCGGAGAACAGTGAAATGAGGTTTGGCCCACCAGCGCATGGTCCGCAACGAGGGATACGATACATGGATTCCACGCCATTGCGCCGAGGACCGGAAGCGGCGGAATGCCCGAGCAGGGTCGCCGTGAAGCAGATACCAAATCCATTCCCACGGACACCAAGGCCCCATCACACACAGCAGAACATGAGCGTGAGGGCGGAGACGGCGTGCAAGCGCGTTCAGGGACTCATGGGCGTGCTTGACACAGTTCAGTCCGCCAAAATTCGAGAACGCGCCATCAAACCCTGCTACTGGCAAATTATCCAGTTCATCCCAGCCCATGCATTCGCAGCGAATCTTATCTTCCAGCCCATGCTGCCTGACCTTGGCTGAGGCGATATCAATCATGGAGCGAGAGGCATCGGTGGCAAGTACTGAGACGCCTTGACGCGCTAGAAATACTGCGTCCTCACCGGTGCCGCAGTTCAATTCAAGGATGCGCTGGCCGGGGTTGAAATGGAGCGGAAACCGGTTCCATACCGCCCGCCGCATGGTGGAACCAATGAGAGAATTCGTGAATTGCCGGTCGTAAGCCGCCGCTAGTGATTCAAATGGATCGGCATTACTGTCGAAGTGGCTCATCGGCGCCCTATCAAGATTACGAAGCGGCTTGGTTCTCGTTTTCCTTTCCAGCGCGCCACCCAGGGACGCGTGGCCCACTTCCAGCCGTACCACGGCTCGATTCTTTCCCAGCGAAGTCCCAGTTCACGCTCAAGTAGCGCCAGACGATCCCATGTAATGTACTCCTGGCTCGGGATTGAATCCGACCGCGTGCCATATTGTTTTTCAAAAAACGCATGGCGCTCAGCGACCATGCGCTGGCCGCTTTCTTCCCTTTGGTATATCGGTGTTTCGAGAACGATAATACTTCCGCCCGGACGCAACACTCGAAGAGCTTCGCGCAAGGTTGTTGCGTAGTCACTGCTATAGTGCAGGCTGGAGTTATAGATCACGGCGTCAGCAACATGGGAAGCGAAGGGCAGATGATCGAATTCCGCCTGGACAAAGGGCCATGATGGAGTGTAATGCCGCGCAGCTCCCAGGCCATCCTGGTCGTCAACGCTCACGTCAATGGAGCAGGGAATGCAGCCGTGTTCCGCGAGACGCCGGCTCATCCAAGCTACTCCCGCGCCGAGATCCAGGATGGAAGGGTTCTGGCAGAGTTTGGGAAGAACACGCCGGACAAAGCAATCGTAGGTACGCTTATGGATTGCCCATTGCCAGGCAAGGTGATGCTCAGGATCGCAGGACGGCAGCTTCAAATAGAAATCCGGTGATTGGGAGCCGCGCTTTTCCGCTAGCCGGATCCTGGTATAGTCACGCAGAAAAGGCTCAAGCGCGGCCAACCGCTCAGGCGGCAAGCAGCGCCAAATTCCATCAACGCAGGAATAGCAGTTCCCGCAGCGTTCACACGCTAGGGTTGCGGCTTGCGTCTGTGTTGGAAGGGCGCCGAGATTCGCCTGGCATTGGGGACAGGCCATCTGCCAATTGAAGGTCAAGCCTCGACCTCATGCGCGGCTGCCAGCATTGCCTCCTTCGCCGCCCGGGCTTCTGCGTTGAGCGCGACGGTCATCGCTGGGTCGCTTGAAGAGGCGCGATATGCGGCGACTTCCTTGCGCAGCCAGCAATCGGCATGGTGGTAATAGTTGCGCGAATGCCGGTTGCGGATGGCGTAGTCGCGGTCAGTGCTATTTTCCCAGCTTTTGCTGAGAACTACGCGGTCGGCGATTCGGTGAAAGTAGCCGGTATTCATAATGGGATAAGAAACCGTGGTCAGAAATTGCTCGGGATCGCACTTCTTCACCAAATCAATGGTCGCCTGCATGTCCTCGACCGTTTCACCGTCGTAGCCCCACATAAGAAACATCCCTACTTCAATTCCGAACCGCTTCGCCATTTTACTGGTCCATTCCACCTGTTCTACTTTGACCCCGCGCTGCATTGCGTCCAGAATTCGCTGGCTGCCGCTCTCCGAACCGATCCAGATGCGATAGCATCCCATCTCGGCCAGCGTGCGGATTACGTCCTCGTTCATCATCCGGTCGGCGCGTGAGATTGTCTCAAACGGCGCAAGGAGCCTGCGGCGTTTCAGTTCAGCGGCATAATTGTGCAGCCAGCCATGATGGATGGTAAAAACGTCGTCGGCGTACCACACCTGATCGGGATGGTAAGACGCCAGGATATGTTCCAGCTCGTCGGCGCAATCCACATAACTCCGGCGTCGGTGCGAAAAACCGAAGACCGCATGCGAGCACCAATTGCATTTGTAAGGACAACCGCGCGCGGTGATCAGATTCACGCTGCCTCGCCCGTGATGCTTCCGCCAAACGTCCACGTAACGCGCCTGGTCGATTTGTCCACGGTCGGGCCAGGGAAGGAGGTCCAGGCTTTCGATCTGCGGCCGGACAGGATTCACGATCACTGCGCCACTCTCTTCATGAAACGTTGTCCCGCGGACGCCGTGCAGCCGGTGCGGACCCTTTCGGGCAATCTCGGGCAGAAGCTCGGCCAGGGTCTCTTCACCTTCGCCGGTCACAACCACATGAGCTCCACGTTCAATGTACTCGTGCGGATAGTTGGCGGCTTCCGGTCCGCCCAGTACCACAACCCAGCCATGGCTGCGGGCCTGAGCGATTATCTCCAGGGCTGCGCTCCGTGTTGTGAGATTTGTATAGATGCCGAGTACGCTCTTCGGTCCCTTCTGCAATTTCTCAAACAACGCTGCTCGCGAGGAAAAGGTGCTATCAAAGATTTCCACTGCGAAGCCCGCTCGGCGGAGATAAGCGGAAATATACAAGAGTCCCAGCGTGGGATACGGCTTCATGATCTTTGCTTCCTTTTCATCTTCGAAGAGGAAGTAGCCGTGAGTAAGAAGAATGTCAGCCATGCTATTTCCGCGTCAACTCCACGATCGGCTGAGATCAGGAGGTAAAATCCGCGAGCCGCGCTGAGGAACGAAGGTGGGATGTTCAGTGCGATAGCTTGCTTCTACCCTTTGAATCTCCTTCCATTCGGCATGGACATTCTCGAGTTCGGCCAGCGCCTCGCTTGCCTTTTCCGGCGCCGATTGCAGTTTCAAGCGGACGTTCAATTCGCGATGTACCACTTTGTGCAGACGCCGGTAAAACTCTGTCCTGTACGATCCCTGAAACATCATGGCGAGATCGTTGCTATCCTCCCAATGGTCTTTGACGCCCAGCCCGCTTTTGACCATCTCATAGAAGCGCGTTCCCGGCAAGGGATTACTGACGCTAATCCCGATGCTGTCCGGCAGCGTCGCCCGCACCAATTCAACCGTGGCCAGAATGTCTTCGAAAGTTTCTCCCGGATAGCCGAACTGCAGGAAAAAACCCGTGGCAATACCTGCGTCCTTGAGCCGCTGCCGCACGGTTGGAATTTGCTCAACGCGAATTCCCTTGTCCATGGCGTCAAGAACCTTCTGGCTGCCGCTTTCTGCGCCAAGCCAGACTTCCCGGCAACCCGCCTGCGCCAGTGCCTCTACCGCGTCCGGCGTCATCAGGTCAACGCGAGATTGAATCATGAACGGAACCGAAGCCTGTCGAACCCTCACTTCCTCGGCGAATTGCATTGCCCATTTCGGCTGAAGCCCAAAAATATCATCGGCGAACCAGATATGGTCGGGACGAATAGTTCGTTTCAGCCATGCCATCTCCTCGGCAACGTTTGCCGGAGAGCGCATGGCATAGCGCTGTCCCCAGATAGGTTTAGCGCACCAATTGCAATGGAAGGGGCATCCTCGCGTACTCACCATATTGATACTGAAGAACCCGTGCGCCCGCATCCATGCGGCCCGATAAGTTTCGGCTTTCAGCAAATCCCAGGCGGGCATGGGAAATAAGTCAGGGTTTCGCTCAGGAATACGCGCTACATTGCGCCGGATTTCTCCCGGTCGGTTCGAATCGGGGCGCGCCAAGCCGGGGATCTCATCCAATTTTGCATCACACAAGGGCTCTGTGGAATGCAACACCCGCAACAACTCACCCAGGGTGTGCTCGGCCTCTCCCAAGATTGCATAGTGGACGCCGTATGACAGATAGGCTTCGGGATGGTCGGTTACGTCCGCTCCACAGGCAATCACGGTCGCGTCGCGTGCCTTGGCGAATTTGGCCATCGCTTGCGCGGCCTGCCGGCTGTGATTGAGGCACATTTTGTTCAGAAAATGAAACTCGTCCTCAAAGAGAACCAACATTTTACAATCTGAACTGCTGAACATCGCCTCAAATTCATGGACGCCGTCGGACAAGACGGCGTCAAAAAGACCGACAGTGTATCCCAGCGAACGCAGGTAGCTGGCGGCATAAAGGGTCCCCAGTGGCGGATAGGGACGCATCTTCTCTACCTGTTTGGCATCGTTCTTGAGAAAAAAGGAGTGCGCTAGCAGCACATCCATAATGGGTTCTCGCCAGATCCTAGTGGTGCTCGAGATAACTTACTCTCGGAATGATCCTCACTAATTGCATCATGCCACGATCTTCATGGCCGAGCAAGTGGCAGTGGAGCACAAAATCCCCGGTGAAATCAACGTAACGGCTCCGAATCCGCACATAGCCGGGCTGGGTCGCCTTACCGTCGCTGCCGATGACAAGGCTCCCATTATTGTTTTTAGCGGGAGGAATGAGAACAACATCATGCCAGATGCCGTCCTTTTCCGCCTTGTAGTTGTTGCTCGAGTCGTTGGGATCAAACACCTCTATCAACTGGAAGGGATTTACATGGATGTGGTAGGGGTGCCGGATGGAAGTAGTATTTGTAATCAACCATTCCCTCGGTTCGTCCAGGATCAATGTCTGGCCATAATGGTCTTCGTTGAATTGAACGCCATCCAGGGTGAAATATGGGGCCCGGTTCGCATTGACCACAAATTTGTCGTTTCCCGTGACCTTGACAGTGATCGGCAAGGCCGCTTTTTTGGTAATGTCACTTGGATCGGCGTGAGTGTCTCCCGAGGTGGCCGGCTTGCTAACCAATCGGTAAGGCTCCCATCCGAAGTCTAATTTTATTGTTTCCTTGCAAGGGCCGATGTCGTCAAGAAAAGAAGGAAAGACAGGATAGTTTTTTTCGTTTGGATAATCCATATCAACTGGATTACCGCACACCACGACATTCACGTAATTAGCGGCTGGACCAAATTGCCCTAGATCAATAAATGAGAACGTTCCTGAGGCTGGGGCCTTGACAAGAATATCCGCCCTTCCGCCGGCCGTTAGCCACAAGCGCGTTGCATTCTTTTGGACCGGATCCGGCGTGGCCGGCACCGGCAGCGTGAGCGGCTGGTTCTGATAGTTGGCCTGGTTGAACTGAACACCGTCCTGAGCAATTTGTCGAAACATCGGGATGACCTTGTTGGCGGCGTCTTTGAAGGATGCGCGAATGCTGTTTTCGACCATGGCGTTGACGATTCGCCACAGCTGCACCTCGCCGGGCCGCATCTGGATGGTCACGCCGGGTTTTGTAGGATCGGTGCCTGCCAAGCTGCCGTTCACCATGTAGGGAATGGTATTGTTGTTGGCCGCGCGCTCAAGATCCATCTCGTCGGTAAAGCGTTGAACCACCAGGACCTTCTGCGTCCGTTCTAAATCAGGATAGATCGCCCGCAGGTCCTTGTCATAATCGCCTTCGATGATCAAAGCGCCGGCGAGACCGTTGTATAAGTGTATGGCAGTGGATCCGTGCTTATGGGCGTGATACCAATGCGTGCCTGGAGCCTGCCCCATCTTGTGTCCGGTTGCTTCGGTAATCTGGAAGTAATTTGGATAGCCGCCAACAAAGTACTCTGGCCATTTGCCATGAGCACGCAAGTGATCGTTCTTGGTTGACAGCCAGTTTTTCTCAGGTAGAGCTGGATTACCTGGCTTTCCACGCTTGCCTTGCCAGATTGCGATGTCGTCATAATTTTTGACCCGCTTGGCTTGATCTTTGCGCCACGGCTCAGGCGTTTTATCCCATTCGATGTAATCAGCGGACTCGGCGTAATCAAATACCTGCTTAAAAAGCGGCGCGGCCACCTGTTCGGTGAAAGTTGTGTCCGGGCGCACTTGTACGAGTACGTTGTCGGCGAAATTGTCGGGTGACACGTGCGTCCCGTGGAAATGAAGGTTAGCAGTGCTCGAAGCATGAAAGCAGTTTGGATATACGTCGCCGCGAGTCTCAGGGTACCACTTGTTATCCGGTGGTGTGATTGCCGCATTGGTGTACATGTCACAACCGGTGCCCATGCCTTGTTCCGCGTTGTCAATAGACAAGCCACTATTGGCAAATTGGCCCGGGGACACATGATTCAGGAACGTTATTTCCACTTTCTCCCCGACCTTGGCGCGCAGCGTGGGACCG
>Ga0134126_10005488_pt1 | contig 15853 bp, 16 predicted proteins | sample KB31752_FD_96881 | JGI IMG/M metagenome (GOLD analysis project Ga0134126, IMG submission 96881) | Terrestrial soil microbial communities with excess Nitrogen fertilizer from Kellogg Biological Station, Michigan, USA - KB3-175-2 | ecosystem: Environmental > Terrestrial > Soil > Unclassified ...
AAGGTGGGCTGTACCTGCTGGGAGGATTGGTAGCGTTCGGTGTTGGCGTAGGAGCGGTAAGAGGCCCGGTCGGCGGGGGTGAGCGCCACGTCCTGGATGAAGAGGATGAGCAGGTTACGGGGCCATAGCCGCCGCGCGCGAACGGTGTTGATCTCGGCGCAGAACACCACGATGACCGCTTGCAGGTACAGCCAGGCTAGCAGCCCGAAGACCAGCCCGAACACCCCATAGACCTGCGATACGCCGGTGAGTTCGTGGCTGAGGAACAACGCGCCCACCGTCTGCAGTACCTGAACGGCGACCGCGGCGCCGATCGCGCCGGGCATCAAATCCGCCAGGCCCACGTCGCGGACGGTCAGCACCCCAAACCCGATCACGAACACTGCCACGTTGAGGGCCACCGCTAGCGCGATCGCGGTGATGCGCACCCCGGTGCCAATGCCGTAGCCCAAGCCGTCGGCCACCGGGCCGACCGCGGATAGCGCGGTGGTCATCAGAATGACCGCTCCGAATAGGACGAATAGCACCAGGCCGCGGAGCCGGGACACCACCAGGTTGGGCCGGGCATAACGCGGCACCGCCCAGACTCGGTCGAAGGCGTTCTGGATGGCCACCGAGACACCCAGCCCCCCGTAGAGGGCACCGAGGATGCCCAAGATCACGCCCAGGCGGCTGCCGTGGATTGAGCTGATGTTCTGTTGCAGTTGCGTGCCGATGATCGGGAAATGCTGCAGCGCAGAGCCGAGCAGCGCGTGCTGCACGGCGGGGTCACCCTCCAGCGTGTAGCCCAACACGCTGACCAGCAGCAGCATCAGGGGAAACAGCGAGAGGAAGCCGTAGTAGGTGATCAGAGCGGCAAGGTAGCCACCCTGATCGTCGATGAACTTGTAGACCACCGCCACTGGGAAGCCCAACCAGGTATGACGCCGTTGGAAGCGGTCCAGTCCAGCCGTGACACCCATTCCCCACTGTCCCGTCTCATCAACTCAACTCAATCCAGCTCCCCGTTCGTCGCGTCGATCACGAGACACGTCGCCACCTCTTCTCGTTGGTGTCGCCAGCTCATCGGTCGCAGACCGCTGGGTGATCCACCACAGCGATCTCCAGCGTGAGTTCATCAGGTCATGGGCGCGGCCTGCGTGTCCCAGTTGGTATGCGCCGTTGACGCAGATGCTGAGCACGGCGCAGAGCGCGAGGATTGCGGGGAGGTTGTGGAAGTCGGATAGGTCTGCTAGGGCGGCGATTCCGATATATCCGGCGGCATACACGGCCGCGTGGGTGACCAAAAGGCGGTAGCTGCGCTCGGCGCTGGTCATCGGTGCTTCCTCGGTTACCACTGTGACGGCCATCAGGTCAGATGCCGCGGCCTCCCAGAAGGGAAGTCGTGGCGTCGGAGGTGCGCTGTGCTTAATGTGTTGTGTGGAGTTGCCACCGAGGTGTACGTGGCCATCGGTGAGCTCGGCTTGTGGGCTGGAGGTCGGCCTGAGGTACGGGGCGTGGTTGTGGCTGCTGCCTTGAGTAGGTGCCTGAGTAGGTGATCGCTCCGGCGGCCAGTTCGCCGCGCTGGGCGGCTTGTGGTGCGCGTTGCTCGGGATTGGTCGGGTGGGCTTCGGTGGGATTGCGCAGGCCGAGGCTGTCGCCGACGAACAACAGCACGAGGCGGTGTTGTGCTGCTGCCTCGGGCCAGCCGTAGGGGAGGTTCAACGGTGCGTCGAGGAGCAACGGCTGGGCGTGCGGCCAGGTGAGGGTGAGCGCTCCGGCGGGGTTGAGGCGTATCGCCCAGCCGGGACGCGGTCCCAGGGCCAGCCGGGGTAGGTCGGTGGCTAGGCGTAATCCGCGGTTGAGGACCGCGTTGAGCAGCACGTCGGTGCGCTCGACCTCGGTGTCGGGCGAGCGCATGTCGCCCTCCATGAACAGCGCCGCGAACGTGACTCCCCCGCCGTGGTGCCACAGATCTGCTTGCGCATGCAGCGTCATCGCGTGCATCGCGCATCCTTCCCGAAGATGGTTGGGTGGGCAGCCGGGAAACGCAGCGACGAGGGGGCCTCAGTCTCCGCTGGGTCAGTCCGCGGACAGCCCCGGCGCTGCGGCGCGTACCGCTCAGATTGCGTCAGCGCCCCGACTCCCCACCCAACGGGGCTTAGGCCTGCTTGCCGCGTTCCTCGACGAATGCCGAGTCGACGTGGCCGTGTTCACGCATGGCATCAACACCACCGGGCCGGCTGGCCGCTGCCTGTTCCTGGTCAGTGGGTGCGCTTTCCGGTGCGTCAATGGTGGTGGGGGTCAGTGCTCGAACCGGGTGTACCTCAATTCGCCTGGGCTTGGCTTCCTCCACCTTGGGTACCACTACCTGCAGTACGCCGTCTTCGGCGGAGGCCTCGATGGCATCTGCCTGCACGTGCAGGGGCAGCGTGATCGAGCGTCGGAACAGTCCGTAGCGGCGCTCCAAGACATGGAACTGCTCGTCGGCGGTGTCCTGAGTTAGCTGTCGTTCGCCCTGGATGGTGAGCAAACCGTCCTGGAACGCAATCTCGAGGTCCTCGACTTTGACGCCAGGAAGCTCGACGGTCAGAACGTAGGCGTCCTTGCGTTCGGCGATGTCGACCGGCGGCGCCCACGCCGGGGCACTGGTCGCACCGGCGCCGGACTGCGCGGCCTGCTGACCGCGCAGTTGGGCAAGCAACTTGTGTATTTCATTCATCTGGTCCTGGGCACCGCGCAGATCATGGAAAGCATCCCAGCGCGTCATGATGGCCATCTCAAATCGTCCCTGTGTTTCGTTGTTCGGCGGCGCGGATGAACGGCATCCCACCGCGACGCGAAGGGTGTTCACTTGTCAAGCCACTATATTCACGATAGCGTGAACGGCGTTCACGGTCAATGTTCGTCGAGGGAAACGTCGGATGGGACAGCCACAGATGGACACCTCCAGAAGTCCTGGCGCCGCTGCGGCACGCTCGCTGTGGTTCGACCCTCCCGACACCGATGAGCAGCTGCGCCCCACGCTCACCCGGCAGCGCGTGGTGGCCGAGGCGCTCACGCTGATCGCCCATGACGGCGTCGACGCGCTGACCATGCGCACCCTGGCCACGCGTCTCGGGGTGGTCCCCGGCGCCCTGTACCGCCACGTACGGAGCAAGGAACAGCTCCAGGACCTGGTTGTTGACGGCGTGCTCGCCGAAATCGACTGCCACGTCGACCCTTCACTGCCGTGGACCGAGCAGATCAAGGCACTCGCTCATCGACTGCGCACCGTGTTGGAAGCTCATCCTGGGGTCGCTGGCCTGCTCAAGACCCGCGACCCCCTCGGCCCACACTCCCTGGCCGTGGCCGAAGCTGTCCTGCTGCCGTTGCGCAACGCCGGGTTCCCCCACCACCAGGCCGGCCTCGCCTTCTTCCTCATCCTCGACTACACCATCGGATTTGAGGTCAGCAGCCCCCGCCTGTCCGTCAACGAACAACGTGTCCAGGACGCGGTGACCAGAAAACGGCTCCACGAGTTCTTCCGGTCGCTTCCCGCTGACCGCTTCCCCACCCTCGCCGCCTTCGGCGAGCACATTTGGCTCGACAACCGCGACCAGCGATTCGCCGCCGGCATCAATGCACTCATCGACGGACTAGAGCGGGCCCAACACCATCACCCAACTGACCAGTGTCACGACCAGTCGTGAGTTGTAGGCGGGTCGTCAGCGGTCAATCACTAAGGTCGTGAACGCTCTGGACCTGCGGTGGCCAGGGTGAGGTTGATGGCGTGGTGGACCGATGGAGGGTAGTGTTGGTGGTGACCGACTACTTTTCGTGCGCGGCATCCTGGCCGGCGTCGTTCTCGGCCTCACCATGACACCGGTTGTTATTCATGCCGGGACGGGAACGTCGATATGACGTCGGTTCGCACTATCAGCCCAGATCAGGTGGATGGGCCCGGTTCGGCGGTCCGTGGCTGCTCGGTACGCCTGAGCCGGAAGCCGAGTGGTTCCGCTAGGGGTGCTCTGGACGGGGCGTGGTGGCCACGGTCGACAGATCCCGCCATCGAACTCGTCGCGCTGAGTGAGGAACTCGGAGCCCGGCACGTTTCGGTCCGTCGGATCGGGCTGAACATGGCCGGATGGGACAGCGCTCCTGGCCGAATTTGGCTGGCCAGCGGTCGAAAGGTTGCCGTGGACTGGTTCCGGATTTCGGGTGGCCGCCTGGTCCGAATCCTTGGCACTGACAATCAACGGATTGATCTACTGGTCATCCCTGTCGAGACCCCGCCAGCCAGTGCTGAGCTGGCGCTGACGATGGCTAGCGACGGCAACGATCCTGAGATCACCGCGGGTGGCCATCATTCCGCGCTCGTGCGCGCCCCGGCGGATGCCTAGGCATCCTGGGCGATCGGTCCGGCCCGCTGACGGACCAACTCCACGCGGAACACGAAGGCAAACCCCGGACCGCCCGGTCACGACCGCGCCGCTGGCAACCCAGCGGGCGACGTCGCCGGCCGCCGACGCGTCGTTAATCCCGCCCCCACCGACCCAGCCCAAACAAGATCGAGCTCTCCTCGATCGAAAGGACCAGCGACATGGTTATGGCAACCGGGTCAAGACCTGGCATCCGCTGCATGACGAACAAGCCAGCGCCGCCGATTCCGGGACAAACCCCGGTGACGACTGACACGATGCGAGGACCCGCCCTCCCCAGAAACACGACGGCACCATGGAGCACAAATGATCGAGGAGAACCAAAGTCCTTCGACGATCATCGATACCACGGTGGTGAACCCAGAATGTGTTCGATCTCAAGGTGACACACGTGGTTGACGGGCACTGTTGCGTTCGCGGACGGCAGACGCTCGGACAGGTTGAGTAGCCGCCTGGCTTTGCCGGGTTCCGCTTCCCTCCGGCTGTGATCACGGTTGCGCCGGTACCTGCGGTAACGGCTGTCGTACCGAGCCACGGACGAGCTGGCCGCTCAACGCGGGGGTCGAGATCGACCACGTTACCGTGTTCCGGTGGTGCAACGCTTCACTCCACTGTGATCGACCCCGCACGGCCACCGCGGCAGGCTCCTGGGAATCGCTGGCGCTGGCCACCACGCGCACATCGGTCAAAGGCCATCACCGATGTCGATCCGAAAAATCTGCTCTCGGTGGTCTTTACGGAACTCACCCGCGCAATCTGAACACGCCCACCTCGATCAATGCTGCGTACCCTCAGGTATCAGTGCTCTCAAGCTTGCACCTGGTTTGGCCTCGCCACCCCAGGGCCAGCTCGCCCGGTGCTGGGCGCTGACCCTGCGGGCGATTCACCCGCGCGCCGTGCTGTTGCCCGAATGAGCCTGGTTTTTAGAATTCATCTCCACAAGCTAACCCGCAGGCCCCAACCGGCGAGAGTGACACGATCCGATCAAGACACCTGCGCTCGTCTTGGCTGGTCAGTACGCTAAACCGACGGATCACTCCGAACAAAATCATGCAGTTATTGACGAGCAGAACTGACAGAAATTGTCGAAACATTAAGATCGTCGGTTTGACATTTCCAAAATGCGGCGGTAGTCTCAAATTCATGGTCGTGCTGTACATCGCGCGATCACCCTTCGGACTTCCAAGACTATTCAGCAACGTCGGGAGCAGTATGACTATGTTTGAAAAGCGGTCCGCCGGAACCACCTACGATGATCACGACGGCCACCCCGGACGGGACAGCAATCCTGGATGGGTCAGCGATCAGCAGCGCGCGTTCCTGGCCACAGCAGGGGATGCGATGTCCACGTGGACCGTCGCCTTCTACGACTACACTGAGCAGGTACTAAAGGCCCAGCGACAGTTCGCCGACAGTGTCCTGAGCGTCGGTGCACCGATGCTTAATGTTGCGCGACACCTCACCTCTTTGGATGCCAATGAGGGCAGGGGCAACCAGATGGACGCCAGGGATAATCGGCGCCACGAGGGCTACCAGGTCGCGGAAAACGCGCGTTATAACGACGACGGCATGGCGGACCACAACAAACGCTCCACCGACAATGACATGTCGGGCAACACCGCGGACAGTACCAGAACCGAGCGAGTGAACACCCAGACCGACGAGTCCACTAAGACCCGGACGCGCGGCGTCGCGAGCGCTGAACGGAAGCACCCCTAATAGATTCCCCCTGGCCGCAAGAATACCTTCGAAGTATGTCGAGTACGGCGTCGAAGGCATTCCGATTATCCGGATCATTGCGGCAGTCAATGTATCCTGCGCCGGCAACGAGGGCGGCGGTCATGTGGACGGCTTATTCGTCCAGTACGCCGAAATCCCGGGAGAATTAATACATGCCCACTCAGATCAATGCCAGCCAACAGATCACCGACGCCCGCGGCGACCGGAGCCCTACGCCGGTCCGTGACGGCACCCACACGACCACTGAGCAGCCCAGCAACGCCGCGGACCCAACCCTCCAGGGGGTCCAAGACCTAATGGTCCAACTCGTGCGCCAAGGAGTGGATATCTCACTCAGATCGCTGCAGCTGTGGGCCGACCTGGCCCGCCCGTTTGGCCCCACTGCGCTGGGCTCCTCCGCCACCGCGGCCTATGACCTGTTCGAGAAGTTGCTGGCGGCGCAGCGCGAGGTCGTCGACGAACTCGTCGCTGCTCAGCGTCAATTCGCACAAGGACTCCTCCATGCCAGTCCTACCGTCGGCGATGGCCTCCGCGCGCCCTAGACCGGCGGGAAACCACCAGTCGCCGATACCGCCCGCGGGAAACGCGGCGCTCTCGGCTCACCACGTCGACTACTCCAGAAGGTGGATCCGCGATGAGTAACTCCGCGCAGCTAGCCCGCCAGTGGTGGGGCACCCTCGACCCGGCCGACCGCCGACGGGTCTGGGACAGCCGCCATAGCTATCTCGCCGGTGATTTAGTGGAAAGCATGGCCAATGCCGGCGTGCCGGTGGTCAGCGACGGCCGCTGGTCCTGCGTCAGCGTCGGACCCACCGGCTTCACCGTGCCCAACGCCGTTCGGCAACTCCTCCAGGAGCTGTCCTCGATCCCCGACGGACACAGTTAGGCCGGTGCCTGAAGGACGCAGACGAGCGGCTGTCCACGCCGCGCTCGCCGCTACCCTCCGTGCGTGACACCCAGTCATATGCGATCCTGAGATCTGGTACTTGGATGGTCAGCGCGGCGCCGCACACGTGGTATCTACCCCGGATTATCCAGACGAACAACGCATCGGCAGCGGCCGTTGAAGAGCTTGCCTGGGACCCAAGGATTCCCCGGCGTTTGCGCGGATCGACCACCGTGCGCAGCGATTCGAGCAGGTCACGGCAGCTAGCCTCGCCTGGGCCGGCGTCGGTGGACGACTCGATCGGGTCCTCCGGACGCGGGTGACCGGAGGTGGACGTGCCGAACGTGGCAGACTGCGCGCGCAACGAAGCTCCCGGGACGAGACTGATCTTGGTCGATCGCTCGTCCTAGCGGAGCTTCGTTGCATCTGTGCTGGTGACACGCCCAAGCGGCCCCAGTTGTGATCAATCCTAGGCGGTCAGGCCCCCCCAGCTCGTCCTTGAACGACTTTGCCGGGCCCTGGCCTGGGGCCACGCAACGGATCGCAAAATAAAAGCAAACTCCGCCGTCACAGATGGACCGATCCACGGGGGTCGAGAAAATCAGCCGAGCGCGGTAGGCGGTAGCAGGACCTTGGCATCCGCGTAACATTAATAAAATTGGCCTCAGGACGGATTTTTGCTCCTTGGCGACGTCCAGTGTGATATATTCACATGGTGAGAGAGAATTTTATTAACACTTAAGCCGGCGCTAATCGGACCCGCGCGAGGAAGCAACCTCTGCGTATCAGTTACTTCGACATTTTACTACAGCACTTCGATGAAAGCGAGTTGGTCATGGCAGAGAAAGACTATGCAAAGCCGGTCTGGTCATACCCTGACAGTCTGGGCCCGGCCATCTACTACGGGCATACCCCAGAATTCAACGGATGTCTGCCTCCCTATATGGGACGTCAAACCAGTGGGGCGGGCAGCACAACCAACCCCCCGCACTGGACCGTTGTCTAAAGTAGGAATCACTTCGGGCACGAGCGCCTAGCTTCGGCGTGGCACGCAGGGGGCTCGCCAGCTCGGAATGCGGCGCCCAACAGGCGCCTGGCCCGCGACGGAAGGTGTCGTCGCGGGCCAGGCGGCTTTCGGGTGTTGCGGTGATGCTGCGGTCTCCTCCGTTGATCGCCACGGAACCGCTGACCGTCGCCGGACCGGCGTGGGCGGTCAGAACTGTGACGACGCACTGTCGACGGCAAGCCACTGATGACTCCCGAACGACCGTCGATAGCACCGGGTCTTCGGGGCCTCCGGTCAGACCGGCATGGGGTGGTTGTCAGGTGCATGTCTTCAAGGCCCAGGAGCCATGATCTTCGCCGACACAGGATGCCATCAGCATGTCCGGGTGGCCTTCTGTTCATGCTCATTGATCCTGTAAGGACCGGTCCACGGTTGATCGCATTGGTTACGGCTACGGAGCCGAGATCTACTTTGGGTATAGACCTGACTCGTTCTGCTCGCGGTTGGCCTGGTTGTCCACTGTGGCGGTCAGCAGATCGCGGTCCACCTCAGCAAGGACCTCATCAGCAGCCGGACCGAGACCGCGTATGCACTGGCAACCGGGTTGGTGCGCGTCGCGGTGCCAGGCGATGAGGAATTGGAGGGCGAGCTGGTTGACCCGATAGTCGTGCTCGGCCTCGATCCGGTCTCGGTCGGCCTGACGGTTCTGCGAGAGCAGCAACAACGGAGCCGCGTACGCCGCCTGCGTGGAGAACAACAGATTGAGCAGGATGAACGGATATGGATCCCACCGGTGGACGAACGCCACGAGGTTCACCACAATCCACCCGACCACCACAACGCTCTGCGCTGAGATAAACGTCCATGAGCCGAACCGCGCAGTCACCTGGTCGGCCAGCCGTTCGCCGAAGGTCCGCAGGTCGTATCGACGCCGATTCGCCGGATGACGGTACATGCTGATCACATACCCTGTACGGCTGATGACGGCACACCACTCACGATAGCGGCGTGGGCTGCTCGACCGGTCGACCGGTCGACCCGGGACGCTGACAGGATCAGCGACCATGCAGGATTTTCTTTCTGCAACGCGTTTCTGCAGGCGGGGTCCTTATTGGGGCCGGCGTGCGAACATAAAACTGGTCGGCTAATCTGAATACATGAGTCGACGCGCAAAAATTGTTTGTACGATCGGTCCGGTCACCGCCATCCCGGAGAAAATTTGGGCGTTAGTCCGGGCCGGGATGGATGTTGCGCGCCTGAACTTCAGCCACAGTACCCACGCCGAGCACGCGCGGGTTTACTCGATGATCCGGCAGGCCAGCGACGAATCGGGCCGGGCCGTGGGAATCCTCGCCGACCTGCAGGGGCCTAAAATCCGGCTCGGGCGATTCGCGGCCGGTCCGGTGCAGTGGCGCACCGGCGACGTGGTGCGGGTGACCGTCGATGACGTCGCCGGCACCCACGATCGGGTCTCCACCACCTATGCGGGGCTTGCCGAGGACGCTCGTGAGGGGGACTCGCTGTTTGTTGATGACGGCAAGGTGGCCGTGGTGGTGCGCACGATCGAGGACACCGACGTGGTCTGCGAGGTCGTTGAGGGCGGTCTGGTCAGTGACCACAAGGGCCTTTCCATGCCTGGGATGAACGTCTCGGTGCCTGCGATGTCCGTCAAGGACATCGCAGATTTGGAGTTCGCGCTGCGGCTGCGGGTGGATCTGGTGGCGTTGTCCTTTGTGCGCTCCCCGGCCGATATCAACCTGGTGCACCGGGTGATGGATGAGCTGCCAGGTGGTCGCCTGCCGGTGATCGCGAAGCTGGAAACGCCAGAGGCCGTGGATAACCTTGAAGCGATTGTGCTGGCTTTTGACGGGGTGATGGTGGCCCGGGGCGATCTTGGGGTCGAGTTGCCTTTGGAACAGGTTCCGCTGGTCCAAAAGCGGACTATTCAGGTCGCCAGGGAGAACGCCAAACCGGTGATCGTGGCCACTCACATGCTCGACTCCATGATCGGCAACACTCGGCCGACGAGGGCGGAGGCCTCCGATGTGGCCAACGCGGTGCTCGATGGTGCCGATGCGGTGATGCTGTCCGGGGAGACCGGCGTCGGTCGCTATCCGATCCAGTCGGTGGAGACGATGAGCCGCATTGTGCAGGCCGTTGAAGTCGGCTCGCCGAACGTCCCGCCACTCAACCACGTGCCACGGACCAAACGGGGCGTGCTGTGCTACGCAGCCCGCGACATCGGGGAGCGGTTAGAGGCCAAAGCCTTGGTGGCGTTCACCCAGTCCGGAGACACCGCCCGCAGGCTGGCCCGGCTGCACACCCACCTGCCGCTGCTGGCTTTCACCCCGGAACCCTCGGTACGCAACCAACTCGCCTTGGCCTGGGGCATCGAGACCTTCCTCGTGCCACCAGTCCAGACCACCGACGCGATGATCCGGCAGGTCGACCACGCCATGCTCTCAATCGAGCGCTACCAGCCAGGCGATCTGCTGGTCATCGTGGCGGGATCCCCCCCCGCCACAGAAGGCTCCACCAACCTCATCCGAGTGCACCGCCTCGGTGAAGAGGACCTCGGCTAACCCCGATCCATGGATAGCCAGGCCCACCCCGGCTGAGCCGGCGCGGACGGCAGCTGCAAAGTCGAGCGCTGGCAGTACGCCACGAAGCGCGCTGTCGCACCCCCGGTACAACCGGGAGAACTCAAAGGGCCGTTCGGCTCCCCACCCGATTTAGGGAGGCTGCTGTAGGCGAACGAGGCCGATCCGAGTTGTCAGGGACGTAGATCTTCAGCGTCTGGCGAGAACGGAGCCCCAGCTACCCGAGACTCTCGTCGACAGGCCAGATCCGCGCATCTGAAGAGTCAACGTCTGCACCGAAGCCGCTGTCGCGATGCTGCCAACGCGGCCCGCGCTGCTCTCGGGCCACATTGGGCTTCTCCTGGACTCGACCGCACCCTGCCCAGGGGCCGGACGGCAACCTACCTAGCCGTACCGGCCTCGGTGGCAGCGTCGGATTCCGGTGGAAGACTAGCTGTGGCGTCCCGAACACGGTCCTGCAGTGACCGATACTCCTGGTGACCCGAGTGACCGATACTCCTGGTGACCCGTCAGCCTTGTTTTCACTTTGATGTCGAACATAGCTGGCGTTCGCCATGGTGATACCCACTGACGGTCCACCTCGACGCCGCTTACCGGCGATAACCCCGTACACCACATCCGAACACGCAACCGGCGTTGTTCCGCCCGGTGCCAGGTTCTCGAATGGTGTGGGGTCGAGCGGCTAGTGGCTCGTGGAATCAATCGTGGACTCAACTACACGACACGGTGGCGATGGCAGACACAGATGACCCGGCAAAAGCACTGGTGAGGCACCAGAGACACCCCAGTACAGGAGAAAACCCGGCCTCCGGAGGCGGGAGCGCAGGTTAAAGTCCTGCCGGAGACACCATGTTTGACCAGTTAATATCACTGTGAGTGCGCTGGCTTTCAGTCTAATGTGCCGGGGCGGTACTCATCGGCTACTCCGCAATGCTGGGGTGACAGTCCAGGACGCCAGCTGGCCAAATCGGCTCGTGGGAATCCAGCACGGCTACCTGAAAATCCCGACCTGCTATGACGAAGCCTCTGCGTCCTTATCGGCAGTGCCACCTACGTGGCGCGCTCTGCTGCACCGACTCGGACCGTCGCAAGGACGCCTACCGCGTTCTCGCGCTCCTCATGACGCTTGTGACCGGCACAACCGGAATCGCCGCGATCATCATGCTGCTCATCGAACTGCGGCTCATCAACTGACTCCCCAGTACCACGCGGCCTATCTCCGGCCCCCAGTTCCCTCCTGCACAACCAGGAGTCAACCGGGGGCGTCGTGGTCGGGTAAATCAGCAACGCGTCGCCTTGCCAACTGCAGGAAAAACGGTGCTAGGCCGACGCCGGGCTCTCCCCAGATCCGCCGCGACGCCTGCTGCTCGGCTCGGACGCCTACGCCCTGCTGCGCCGCCCTCGCCGACCGACTGGCCGACGTGGAGAAATAGCGGGGCAGCGCCGCCTTGACCGATGTGGGCGGTTGGCGGCCGGCCGCCACGTGGGCCGCTTGCTTCCCGCTGGGCCACCGTTACCGCTTGTCATGATCGTTGGTCAGCTGCGGGCAACGGCTACCGACGTCATGCGCGGAGTCGGAGCTGACGACGCCGCGATCCTCACCCGGGGCGACAAGGCGCTCAGCCTATCGCCAGTATAGCCGCAGCCCATCAGGGAGTGCCGGTGGCGCGGTGGTCCCGGCAACCGCATCCGAAGGGGACGCAAGCCAATACGCACCCGCGCGCCAGCCCTGGCGAGGACGGGGCCAAGGAGCACGCGGTATCGCTGGTGTCAGCGGAGCCCGGATTTTCTGGAGCAAGTCGGCCAGGCGTTCCACCCCTGCGCGCGGAGCACTTTTTGGGCGATGGCGATCTGCTGCGATCGAGTAGCGTGGTCGGCGGTGGCTGCGAAGGCCCCTCCACCGTAAGATTGCCACGTTGAAGGACTGAACTGTAGCCCGCCGTAATACCCATTGCCGGTGTTGATGCTCCAGTTACCACCGCTTTCGCACTGTGCCACCACATCCCACGGATCTTGGCGCATCGGTCCTGCGTGAGATGGTGACGCGAAGACCAATGGAATGGTCACAGCGGCTGCGGCCATACCGGCACGTGCGAGTACGCGGGAACTCCTCGACATATCCATTCTCCATGAAACGCGCGCACGACTGATGGCGTCGAATCGAATGTGAGTAGGTCCTGTATCGACCGATCACCAGGGCCGCGCCTGTCCCGAGTCAGGGTTGAGGTTTCGTTATCCGGCCCCGAGGGACAGAGCTTTTGCACGCCGGATCCGGATTCTCGCATCCACGGTGGATCCGTGGCGCGGGACGAGGTTCACCGTACGTATTACTTTGTGGAATGCAAGGGGCGACCGCATGGCCAGACGGGTTGGCGATGCTGGGGTGCGCTGTCACTCAACGCCAGAAAGGGCAGACGTTTCCGCTGGTGACGCCTTGGGGCTAGGGCGCCAGAGCGGCGCGATTCAAGCTGCGACCCTGAGCTGCTGACGCGTGGCATTTACCACCCATTTGGACCAGAACGAAAAGGGTCTTTTCCGGTTTGCGCCACCTAGTTCGCCACCGTTGGCCCGATCCATGCTCTGGTAGATGTGGCGTTTGTCACATAGCAACGAACCCGGTCTGTTCGGCGGCGCCCACCGGTAGGTGACGCTGATGCCGGCCCCGGCATCGATGGCGGCGACCTGCTCGGGTAGCTACGTCGACGGATCGACACCTCGCACGACTCGCACGTGCGGCGCCCACAGCCGAGCCAGGGAGCCGACGCCTGTACCGATATCGAGCACGTCTTGATCAGGATGGCCTACACGGTGTGCATCTTTAGTGCAACCATCCTATGCTTGCCATCTCCTGAGATGGTAGTAGGATGGCGAATGGATGGTAGGGAGGGTTATGGCCGAGGTTGAGAAGAGCGAGAAGATCACCATCAATGTAGGACTGGTCGACCTTGGCCAGATTGACCTGCTTGTCGATGAAGGCTTCTACGCCAACCGCACCGACTTCATCCGCACGGCGATTCGGCGCCAGCTCGAGAGCCGGGAGGCCGCTGTGAAGGACACGGTGGCACGCCGCACGCTGACGCTCGGTACGCAACACCTCAGCCGCCGTGACCTCGAAGCACTCCGCGACGCAGGCCAGACAGTTGAGATACGCGTGCTCGGGCTGGCGACCGTCGCCGACAACGTCACCCCCGAGCTCGCGCTGGCAACGATCGCGTCGGTCGAGGTCCTAGGCGCATTCCGAGCGCCGCGGGCGGTCAAGGCCGCCCTCGCCCCTCGCATTATCAGCTGAGTTGCCGCCGAGCCCGCCGGTCGGGCGCGGCAGCGACCGTCACACGGCACCAACCGACCGGTCGACGCCGGACATCCCACCCCGAAAGGTCTCTCATGGACGACCACCGCATCGCCGGCATGTCCGAAGCACTCAGACTCACCCGCGCAGGGCAGCTGACGGAGGCCTTCGCGCTGTTGCAGCGCACGCTCGGCGCCGCACCTCCTGCCGGACCGGACGGCACGGGCCCGGGGATCCCGGGGCTTCCACGGGGTGGCCGATTCCCAGGTGGCCACCACGTCCCATACCCGGGCCAGCACGCCATGCCGACCACCGACGAGCTACTCGACCAGCTCCGAGGCGCGCTGAGGTCGAAGCCGAGCGCGGGCCTCCATGGTGGACTGGCCGACCTGCTAGGTGACCTGGCCGCCGGCAGCCGCGGGGTCGCGCGCCCCGGTGGGGCGGCGGCCGCTGCACCGGGTGGCGAGATCCGCCACCTGAGTCACACCGAACCGGGCGGCACCCGAAGCTACGACCTCTATATCCCCACCGGCTACACCGGTGCGCCGGTGCCCCTGCTTGTCATGCTGCACGGCGGTAAGCAAGACACCACCGATTTCGCCGCGGGCACTCGGATGAACGACCTCGCTGAGCAACACACGTTCCTCGTCGCCTACCCGCAACAGTCCAGCGCGGCCAACAGCGGTGGCTACTGGAACTGGTTCTCCACCGCCGACCAGCAGGCTGGCTGCGGCGAACCGGCGATTATCGCCGGCATCACCCGCAAGGTCATGGCCGACCACGCGGTCAAGCCCGCCCAGATTTACGTAGCCGGATTCTCCGCTGGCGCAGCGATGGCGGCAGTGATGGCCGCGACCTACCCCGAGTTCTACGCTGGGGTCGGGGTGCATTCCGGGATCGCCTTCGGCGCCGCACACGACCTCGCGTCTGCGTTTACCGCTATGCGGACCGGCGGCTCACCTGCGCTGGGCGGCCGAGTGCCATTGATCGTGTTCCACGGTGACCGGGACCGGATCGTGGCGCCGGTAAATGCCGAAAACCTCGTCGCCGCCCGGCTGGCCACGACCAACACCTCGGTGTCGGACACTACACACCTTCACGAGCGGACCAGCCATTCCTGCACCCGGACTGTGCACACCGACCTCGAGGGCGCGGTGCTGGCCGAGTCCTGGACGGTGCACGGTGGCGGGCACGCGTGGTTTGGGGGCAGCCCGGTCGGGTCTTACGTCGACCCGATGGGCCCCGACGCCTCCGCGGCGATCGTCCAGTTCTTCCTCACACAACACGGATAATGCAGAAAACGGCGCGCCGCGATCGGCTGGCCTTATATCGACTGGCCTTATCTCGACAGCAGAATCGACCACCGAGCTCGACCCTTGAAAGCGGCTCCGATCGCCAATTCACGGAGATCGGGCGCCGTTCTCAGAGGCTCGTCGTGTTGCCCTACGACCAACGCGTGCCCGCCGCTGGATTAGCTTCGTGCGCGTTCGATGCCCTAGAGGCGTAGGTGTGCGATTGTTAGCATGCGGTCGGCGCAATGCTGGACCTTGGTGGGTGCAACCATGCGGATTGATGGGCCTACTCGGGGGTTCGTAGGGTGGCTGGTGCGCCGAAGATCACAACCACGTTGCCGGGCTGGACGATGACGTCTCGGCCGGATTGGGTAGTAGCTCGCCGCCATCAACAGTGAACGGCGGCTGGTAATCTAGTTTTACAACACTAAGCTAAGCCTTGGTCATCGGATCACCAGCCAATCCTGCGGCGACCGCGGCGGGCAAATCGAGGTGATTGCAACATATGGGACGGGATTGCTTCTTGTCGCCAAAGACCAGCTCGGAGACCGCCATGAAGACTTCCTCAGGCCTGGGCAGGCACTTGATCGTCTCCAGGTCCTGCTTCTGACCCGCTGACTCCACCCTCAAAGTGCCGTAA
>Ga0134126_10005489_pt1 | contig 15851 bp, 10 predicted proteins | sample KB31752_FD_96881 | JGI IMG/M metagenome (GOLD analysis project Ga0134126, IMG submission 96881) | Terrestrial soil microbial communities with excess Nitrogen fertilizer from Kellogg Biological Station, Michigan, USA - KB3-175-2 | ecosystem: Environmental > Terrestrial > Soil > Unclassified ...
AATAAGGACGGCGTGGTTTTTTTTAAACTGATCACCGCCAGGCGCGTGGAATTGCCATAGATAAAAGTATTGTCCAGATCGCTGTAGTAAGGCGTGAACGACTGATTCGTGGTCAGGTAAATATATTTTCCTTCGGTGTCAAATACCGGGTTGTCGCAACTATAATATCCGTCCGTAACCTGCTGAAGTTTTTTGTTCCGGGTGTCGAAAATAAAAATGGCATTGTGATAATTGTCCAGGTCGCGACTGTAAACCAGCCAGCGGCTGTCGGGCGACCAGCTGCACCTGAAATTTTCACAGCCCCCGTCCATAAACCGCAGGGCCTGATCCACATCCGTTGTGCTGTTGGCGCCAATGTCGATGATTTTTATTTTCATGGCCTTATCAATAAAGGCAAGTTTCTTACTGTCCGGCGACCAGGTTAATCCATACCGGAATCCTGCACCATAGCTGGTTATTTTCCGGGGGGATTCTTCTTTGCCGGCTGGCTGCAGCCACAGTTCATATTCGCCGGACTGATCGCTCCAGTAAGCAATGGTCTTCCCATCCGGCGACCATGCGGGGTAACGCTCTCCCGCGCCGGTTGTACGGGTCAGATCCTTAACAAAACCATCCACGGCGGGCAATGAAAAAATCTCACCCCTGGCTTCCATAAGCGCCCTGTTCCCGTCGGGACTGACAGCCGCATGCTGAACATATTTTTCTGCCGATACCATTCTCGGTTTTAAGGTAGCACGGTCTGTAACAACAGCCAGTTTCACTTCCGTGACCTGCAGTGTTGAAAGGGAGAACAGGAATAATTTTCCGCCTTCTTCAAAAACAATATCATCCGGTCCCAGCGATGGGAAATGAATATCATAATCCGTATAGTGGGTGAGCTGCTCCCTTTTCTTACTGGTCACATCGTAACGCCAAAGGTTCATGCGCAATTCAGGTCCGCGGTCGGATAAAAAATAAATGAAATGATCATTCCACATCGGAAATTCATCTCCGGCCACTTCATTGGCGGAAATATTCTCCGAACTGTTGTCGGCAAAATGAAAAATATGAATGTTCGCTTTCCATCCGCCGCGGTATCTTTTCCAGTTCCGGAATGCCTGGGTCACAAAGACCAGCGCCATATCTTTTCCATCGGGTGAATAAGAGCCAAATTCAGCATAGGGAAAAGGCAGTTTTACAGCCGGACCGCCGGTTGAGGCAACCGTGTAAAACTGATTGAACCGGTCCCTGCCGCTTTCCCGCCCCGAAGCAAACAAAACAGCTTTTCCGTCCGGCGTCCAGTCCACCACCCGGTCAGTGAATCCATGTTCCGTGATACGCAGGGGCACACCTCCGGAAGAAGGAATGGTATAGACATCTTTATTCCCATCGTAATTCCCGGTAAATGCAATGGATTGCCCGTCGGGCGAAAACTTTGGAAAGCTCTCCACGCCGGGCGGAGAACTGATCTTTTCTGCATTGCCCCCGGATTTGGAAACAATCCAGAGATCGTTGGCATAAGAGAAAACAATCTGTGTTTTGGAAACATCCGGACAGGCAAATAATCCGGCATTTATCTGCGCTGAGCCGCGCAAAAATAATAAGGTTAGCGCAAGCAACGGCCCTGGTATTTTTCTCATTTGATAGCAATTAAGATATGGATACTGAAGATAGGGAAATATCTTAGTCATGGATCAAAACCGGTGGTTTAAGCAATGTTCATAAAGATGCTCTTCCGATACCAAACTGATCTCCGGCTTTCACGGGTTTTCCTCCTGCAAACTGCAGTTCGACCATTTTTTCACTCTGCACCGGTGCCCCGGTTTCATCGCGGAGCGTCGCAATGATCTTCCTTGTTTTCACGTCAATGATATCGCCGGTGGAAGGCAATGCATATTTTCCGTCGATACTGAAAGTAATCCATCCCGGCTGATCGCTTAATTTAATCATGCCCGTCTGCCGCACATTTTCTTTGCTGATATCAAAGATGTGAATGGCCTCATTGAATCCGTCAGAAAGCCAGATCTCCTTTTCATCCGGTGTCAGCCCTATCCCATGACTCGGGCATCCATGTCTTTTCACCGGACCGGTAGGAAATCCCTTTACTTCGACATGTGCAATTTTCTTTCCCGTTTTCAGATCCCCGATTTCAAAGCCCAGCAGTCCGTTTACATTCACATAGCAACGGGTTTGTTCAGCATTGATCGTAAACGGCCTGATATTATTCTGAAAGGGCCCCACTTCGGAAATAACTTTTTGATCTCCGGAATTTACAACCGCTAAATAGGTTGATTTCAATCCCTCGAGATATACTTTCTTACCATCGCGACCATAGATGGTATTGTGCGCTCCCGAATGCAGCACGATGCGGTGCAGGACAGCTCCGGTTTTCGCATCCAGCACTTTCCAGTCATCTCCTTCAAAAGAAGGCAGATAAATTGTTTTGCCATCCGGAGAAATGGACATGCGGTCACATCCCGCTTCATAGGTTTTCTCCCAAACCGGTTTTTCCGTGAGCAGATCGATGCATTGCAAAGACTGTATCGTGCTGATATAAATGCAATTTGTGTATAAGCTTACTGCAACTCCTTTCACATTCGAAGGCTGGCCCTTACTATCCAATCCCCCTGTGGCAATTCTTTTTACGAATCTGAAACCATTATCCATATCAAAAACAAGCAGCCCATGACCACCATATTGAAGATAATTGCGAATACCCGGCACCGCAACATAGAGGTAATGATGAACAGTTGTGTGCTGCGCAAGCAGGGAGGCATGCGCACTGATGAAAAAAATGCCTAAAATCACCAGCATCTTCCGGAGTCCGGAAAGGAAATAATTTTTCATATAAATAAAATAGCGGATGGTTTGTGTAATCGAAGATACCGTGTTTCTTACTTGGAAAACTGTCCCGTTTCGGGAATGCTGATCAAATGCAGAATTAACTAATTATCTGATAATCAGCCCCATCCAATATGGCCTATAGATTGAAACCCTTAGATGGTTTCCGGTAGAGTCAAGGATTCCTGCCTGCCGGAGCCATCGAAAACCGAAAGCGTTTATATGAAAAAGAATACTATCATAAACCTGCTGCTCCTGTTTACCGTGCTTCAGTATGGTAACGCGCAAACGCATGTGCAAACAACAAGTCTTTTTCAGAATACTACGTCAAAAACAATCAGCCTTGCATTCGGAGCCTCCAGTTCCGCAGGAAACTTAATTGTAGTTCATTTAGACTGGGATAATCAGGGCAGTACGATAAATTCTGTTAAGGATAACAGAGGAAACACTTACTACGAAATAATCGCGCCCACGAACTGGAACGGGACTAACTACAGCGCAGCCCTATGGTATGCCTGGGATATTTCCGGCGGTAACACCACCGTCACAGCTAAACTTACACTTAATCCGACAAGCTTTACCCAGATTTACATCAGTGAATATTCAGGAATTGTCTCAGCTGCTGACCCGCTGGACAAAAGTTCGGTGAATAAAGGCAACACTGCAGCCGTTAGCAGTGGCGCTGCAACCACCACGTATAACAACGAGCTGATCTATGGTGCGGCGATAGGCGCTGCCGGAACGCTGTCAAAAGGCGCCGGCTTCGCGCTGCGTTCATCAGCCAATCAGAATATCATAGAAGATAAAACGGGAGTCGGTGTCGGCTCCTACAGTACCAATTTTACCAGTGCCGGCGGTAACTGGATTGCCCAGATGGCAAGCTTTATTTCCGTCAATAGTTTAATCACTTTACCGGTTAACTTATTATCCTTTACTGGGAAATGCGAGCATAACAAAATTGCGTTAACCTGGTCTACCGCTTCGGAAATGAACAACGACTATTTTACCGTTGAACAAAGTGCGGAGGGAACCGGCTGGAAAATCATCGCAACAAAAAAGAGCCAGGGTAATTCAGCTGTTGCGCAGCAGTATTCCTTTACCGCAGATGCTTCAGCAGGCGATTTTTCGTATTTCCGGTTAAAGCAAACCGATGTAGCCGGAAAATCAAAATATTCTGAAATTCTCCGGGTGGACAATTGTCATACCAGTTCAGCCGCCGTGAATATATATCCGAATCCTTCCAACGGGATCTCGCTTTACGGCAGCATTAATCTGAAAGCAAACGAATCATATACCATTGAAGTTTTCGACAACCTCGGAAAGATGGTATACCACGGCGGATCCGTTGAGCCCGCATTCGCAATAAATTTTCCGCATATCCTGCCATCGGGTATTTATTACGCCAGGTTCTATTCGGCCGCCTTTTCTGTCGTGAAATGCATTCTGGTAGCGCATTAATCCGGCAATTTCAGGGCAACCTTTGACCGTTCTGTTGCGTTTTCCCCGGCAATGGCAGGGGAAATTCTTTCGTCAACAATACACAGCGAAATCGCGGCGCTGGAAGGTTCTCTTAACAGGCTCCTTCCGGTTCGAAAGCTGAATCCATCTCCGGGAAAAGATTTGCTGGATACAATGCAATTGTGGTCTGAAAAGATCTGGAAGGCCGGTAGAATAGCCGGTCCATGGCCATTAACCGATGAGCAGATCAGCCAGGGCAGGAGCCTGATTCAACATCCTTTATTTGTTTGTGGCGTTCACAGAAGCGGCACTACCTTATTAAGGGATCTGCTGGATGGGCACCCTGCACTAACCACTCTTCCTTCAGAAGGCAGTTTTCTGACAAATTTTGCTAGCCAGTTGGATCAGATGCCATACAAAGAGCGGGAATCTTTTCTGGCAATCAGATGGATTCGGAGGCTGGCAAATCCCATCAACCAGCCACCCTACTGGTCACTCGGGGTTAGCACAGCATCCGCTTCGCCTTATGTGGACTTTGTCCGCGCATACAGCGCATGGTATGGCATCGTTAAAAAAAGTTTCGCTTCGGAAAACAGGCTCTGGCCTCATTTGGTCGTTGTGCTGGCCTACGCCAGTTGCTCTCAAAAACCGGATGGAGGGCTGGCCGCCAGGTATTGGGTGGATAAAACGCCCACGAATGAAAAATATCTTCAGAAAATATGGCAGGAATTTCCGGAAGCAAGGATCATACAGATGGTCAGGTCGCCGGCAGACAGCTTCCTGTCCCGAAAACGCATGGAGCCCTTAATGGATCTGAAAATCTGTTTACAGGACATGAGACGCTCATACAGGATTGCAGCAGAACAATCCCGGAAAAAGGAAAGCCGGTATATGGTAATCCGCTATGAAGAATTATGCGAGGCTCCGCGGTCTGCCATAACCCGGATAATGAAATTCCTGGATATTGAACCGGATCCCTGCCTTTTTAAGCCAACCGTTGCGGGCAGGGCCGCCCATGTAAACAGTTCCTTCAGCGCCGGTCTGCCGGCAGGCATCATTATAAAAACCCGGATGCACTCCAGCCGCGGCGATCTGAGTCCGCAGGATAGCAGGCTGCTGTCGGCATTTGTTTCCAGGTCCGCATCCCGGGCAGGCTACCCTTTGGAGTCCTTAGGCAGACTTCAAACGCTACTGATAAAATTGAAATTCGAACTGGTTGATCGTGCAGCAGGAAAATTTTATCCCCTTAAGCAACTCTTCAGCGATCTGTAATATTACTAAAATGATCATCCAATTCTGCGGTTTATCGGGCAGCGGAAAAACAACTTTAGCGAAAACCGTTCAGGAATTATTAAAAGAAAAAAATATTGCAGCCGAAGTACTCGACGGCGACGAATACCGCAGGTCATTATTTGCTGATCTCGGGTTTTCGAGAGAGGACAGGAACTGTAATATCCGGCGGCTGGCTTTTCTGGCAGGCAGATTCGCTGCGCATAATATTATAGGCATTATCAGTGCAATCAATCCATTTGAGGATGTCAGACGGGAGGTGGCGCTTACTTATCCAAAGGTGAAAACAGTTTTTGTTGACTGCAATATGGTTGAGCTGATGAGGCGGGATACGAAAAACCTGTATAAGAAAGCCATGCTGCCCGACGATCATCCTGAAAAAATATTCAATCTTACGGGAGTGAACGATCCTTTTGAGCCGCCGGTTGATCCTGATCTGATAATCAAAACAGACACGGAATCAATTGAAGCTTCCTCAGAAAAACTGTTACAATTTATTTTACTGCATTATGAAGAACGCTGATTGATGAGAATCAATAAGCAAGTATATTAGTAATGGTGAAAACGGTTATCATTTCTTATTTAATGCTCGTCTCCGGACATTGCTTATCCCAGTCACCGGCATTTCCGCAAATGGGCCAGCTTCCATCCAATGCATTTCCCCTTTGCACACTGGATACCTTCCGGCAACTGATCATTCCCTACGGATCCGGAGGCTTTATAACAATACCCGGCTGTGGAAAAGTAGAAGCCCGCAATCCCTATTACTATTCATTCAATTGTTATGCAGGAGGCAACCTGGCCCTGCTGATAGAACCGCTCGATGCGGAGAAAGATTATAACTGGGAGCTTTTTGATATCACAGGTCGCAATCCGGATGAGATTCTGACGGACCCGTCACTGGCAATAACCGGAAACTGGTCCGGTACTCCTGGCAGAACCGGAGCCCGGAACAACGGCAACCCCGCCACCCTGTGCCTGTCGGCGCCTTCTGCACTGGATTCAACATTCAGTGCAATGCCAACCCTCATTCAGGGTCGTCACTATATTCTCCTGGTGAGTGGTTACAGCAAAACCCAGAGTGATTATATGGTTAGTTTTGCAGGCAGCACCGCAGGCATTACGGATCCGGAAGCCCCGCGTTTAAAGTCGGCTTATACAGGATGTAACAGGAAAATAATTACGGTAGTAACCAGCAAACAAATGCGCTGTTTCAGCCTTGCAGCGGACGGATCTGATTTTAGCCTGAACAGCGGCAATGTAGCGATTACAGCCGCAACGGGACTCCATTGTAACGACCAGTTTGATTTTGACAGCCTGCAACTGACACTCAGTGATACACTTCCTCCGGGGAATTATTCACTTGTTACAAAAAGGGGAAGCGATGAAAAAAATCTGTGGGACAATTGTTTTAATGAAGTCCCCGAGGGAGATCAGATTTCTTTTACCGTGCCGCCATCCGGCGCTGTGGCTGCCGATTTCGACTATCAAATCGGTTATGGATGTAAAAGTGATACCATCTATTTTAAGTACTCCGTGACAAACGGATCATTTCAGTCGCAGTGGTTTATTGATTCGGTTTTCAGCAGTTCTCTGTTCGAGCCCGTCGTGATAAAATCTGATTTTGGACCCATGCAGGTGCAGCATGTCGTATCTAACGGATATTGCAGTGATACGGTTTCAAAAACGGTAGATCCTGGCAACATTTTAAAAGCAGGTATCGGGGCGCCCGTTTCAGTTTGTCCTGCAGATCCCGTAACCTTTGCCGATAGCAGCATTGGAAACATCGTTTCCTGGAACTGGGATTTTGGCGACGGCACAGGCAGTAACCTGCAAAATCCGCCTGCACATTTATTCCCGGATAAACCCGGTGAACATAAATACCTGGTAGAACTGGCCATTGAAAATAATCTGGGCTGTATGGATACCGCCAGCGCATCGCTGACCCGGCTGCAGACCTGTTATACGGAAGTTCCCAATGCCTTTACACCAAACGGCGACGGAAAAAATGATTATCTCTTTCCCCTGAACCTGCCCTCTGCAACGGATATGCAGTTCCTTGTTTTCAATCGTTATGGCCAGCTCGTTTTTGAAACCCGCAACGAATCCGGCAAATGGGATGGCACGATACATGGTATTGCCCAGCCAACGGGCAGCTATATCTGGGTCCTTCGATATACAGACGGTTCATCCGGTAAAAAAATCTTTCTGCGCGGAATAAGCGTGCTGATCCGGTAGCACGGCCGCCATGATCCGAAGCTTTATGAGCAGTAAATTCATACATGTCTTATAAGCGACGGCCGTTCTGTGATTTCATGATACTTGATCACGTCTGTTGCGTAATAATGAATCACCATGCTTTTCCGGGTGAGCCCCGGATTCAGGATCGGAGACCCGCCATGCACAAGGTTTGCATGCCAGATCAATACATCGCCCTTCTTTGCATGAAATGCCTTTTTCTCAAAAGGGTTTTGCTGCAATAAGCTTTCCACCAGGTCCTCATAATCATCATAATTCTTTTTGCCAAGCGTCAATGCGCTTTCCCCCCTGTTAAAGTCTTCATTGAGCAGGAAAGGCAATTTATGGCTGCCCGGGTAATAAAACAGGGGCCCGTTCTCCGCGGTCATATCTTCCAGTGCAACCCATGCCGCAATCAGGTAGCCCAGCGGATAGGTGGTCATGTGCACACTGTCGGAATGCGCCCGCTGTTCACTTCCCTTTAAAAAATTAATGGTCTGGAAGGGAACTACTTCTTTATCAAGAATGAATTCGAGCACGGATTTGAGAAGCGCGTGCCTGGTTATTGATTTGATAAAGCCCGACTTCCTGCTAGCGAACATGAGCTTATTACTGTTATTAAAACTTAGCTTCCCCTTCCTGAGCAATGCATCGATCTCTTCACTTATTTTATCACAATCCTCCTTAGGGAATAATTCTTCGAGGATCATATACCCATTGTCACTCCACGAAAGGATCTGATGCTGTACAGATCCCGGAAAGCCCGTAAATGCCGGCTTCAGCGGTGCAACCTGACGGGAATTCGCAATATCGAGCCAGGCTTGGGATTCTTTGTCCGGAAAATCTTTGCTGGAAACCGAAGCGATCAGCGGCTTATTGAGCGCATATTTTCTGTAGGCGGCCCTGTTGTGTTTAACCGACTGATAATGGATCAGGTTATAGATCCAATGGACCGGTTTAAGCTTCTTTATATTCATCAGGGACCCCGTTGATGGTCAAATTTAACAAATAAGCGGTAACCTCCGCTGCGCCGGAAATACTATGAAAATAGTACCTTCATAAACCCGCGCCGGGGCGCTTATAAACAATATGCACCGCTGCATTATTTTATAATTCTGCAGACTAAAAATAAAAAAATGAAGACCTTTCTTGCCGGTTTATTCCTGTTCCTGTCAACAACCATTTTTGCGCAGGAAACCGTAACCGAGCAATTTCAAAAGATCGGAACCGTTCAGGAAGCCCAGCAGTTTATCGATGCTAATGCGGCGCTCAAGCCGGCCCTGCTCCAACTGTCCAACGAAAAGGACTCCTCGCTGATCGATAAGCGGCTCCTGCGGCAGAATAAAGGAGATGTCTTTTCTGTCGGATATGTTACCTATAAAGTGCTGGAGGCAAAAGAAATACTTGCATTCCGGGCAAACTATGTCTTCCTCGACGGCTCATCCCTCAGCAATTCGCAGATCGACAGTCTCCGGAAAATTATTCTGCAGAAGGCTTCCGAAGGAATCTCCTTCGAGCAGCTCTCCGACCAATTCACCATGGATGGCAATACCACGCATGGTGACACCGGCTGGTTCTTCGGGCCGGAAATGCTGCCAAAAGAATTCCAGGAGGCGGTTCAGAACCATAAGAAGGGCGATATCTTTTTTGTGGATGTGGCAGACAAGCAGTGGCATTATATTGTAAAGAAAACTTACGATGATCAGGACAAGAAAGAAATAACCGTTCTCCGGGCAAATGGCAGGTGATCCTTTTTCGCTATATCTCCTGCAATTTTTCTTGCATCCAGGCCGATCTCCCGGATCTGACCCGTCGGGCTGATCCAGTAGCCGCAGAAATACAAACCATCTTCTCCAAAATATTTCTGCTTTGCCACGCTTAGCCGCAAATCCTCGAAACGGCGCTTTTCCACATCAACTATTTCTGCATAATCCTGGCAATACCCGATAGCGGCAACGATCGCATGGAAGACTTCTTTTCTGCCATCCATGAAATGAATGGTTTCACCTGCTATATGATCCATTTCGCCGTACATCCCGATATGCCCCTCCCGGATCAGCTGCAGGGTCCCGATATCCAGCACCGGTGCATTGCCATCCCTGCGAATTTCTTCCAGGGGGCCATAAGGTAATTTTTTTAGTCCCAGCTTATTCAGATCTCCGATGAGCCATTTTAACAAAGGAGCACTGAGGACATCGGCCATACGCACAGGCAGGCGGTTCAGTAATAAACTCAGTTCAATTACGGGCAAACCCAGCACATCGCGTGGAATAACATTCACGGGGGAGCGTACCGACATAAACGGGATGGCTCCCTGCTCATATAAATCAATTGCAATTTCACAGGCGGAATTCCCAAACCCAACGACCAGCACTTTTTGTCCAGTAAAATCCTTACCCGTTTTGTATTCAAAACTGTGCAGTATCCTCCCCGGGAAAGTATCCATGCCAGGAAAGCTGACAGGCTTTGGTCGTCCGTAAGCCCCCGTGGCCATGATCAGGTATTTTGACACAATCCCGCCAGCGTCTGTTTCCGTGATCCAGTGTTCAGATTCCCTCCTTACCGATCTCGCTCCGGTATTAAAAACCGGACGGATATTAAATTCTTTCGCATATTCGTCCACGTAATCCACAACCTCCTGCCTTCCCGGATACCGGGGTATTGTTTTTCCAAATTTCTTAAACGGTAAATGGGAAAATCTTTTGCTGGTATGCAAATGCAAACGATCATAATGGCTGCGCCATGCGGAAGCAACCTGGTTTTGCTTTTCAATGATTATATATTCAATATGTTTTTTTTGCAAAGCGGCGGCAGAAGCCAAACCTGAAATGCCTGCGCCGATAATGAGGGTATTAGTTTGCATCCGCGGCATATCGCTTTTATAAAAGGAAAACCAATGCCTGATAAAGTTACATAAGCGAAATTACTTAAGCGCAAATGGAATTTGTAAAGAGCCGGACCGGATTTCCATTCAGCACTTCAATAAACAAACAGAATGGCTTCCCTCAATCATTGAAAGAAATCAGCGTATTTAATCTCCCAGTTCACCTGTTCGCCCTTACTAAAATCCACATGCACCCGGATGATGTTGTGGTCAACCAGTTTCAGACTGTATGAACCATAATCACGGAATAATACATAACCTCCCCAGGTCCAGGGATGTTCCCCGGGAACATAGACAAATACATTATGCGAAGTGTTCAAAGGCCCGGCTGACAGGCCGGATAGCATTTTTGTATCTTCATTCCAATGCATATCCGCCAGCTCCATGGCGCCCTGTAATACGTGCCGGTCGGTGGAAACAAACTGCGGTTTGCCGGTTTTTTCATGCAGTGAAATGAGTGTAACACTTCCGGACTGAACAACAACTTTTAGTTCATGATCCACTTCTCCCAGAAATTGATCTTTCCAGAAGTCGTAGGCCAGGTAGGTTTTATCGGGTTTCAGCCCGAGCCGTTTCAGAGGGAATTTCTTCCAGGCCGTCTGTGTCAGGTCGGGATTGAAAAAGGCGGCAACCGTCCATTCGCCAAATGGTTTTTTTATCTTCAATGCAAACACGGACTGCATACTGCCGTCAAAGAGATCAACGGGAAAAGCCGCTTCCCCGAACGAAGGGGTGATTTTCTTCAGTATTTCCAGCTTGCGGGAATCAAGCTGCGTAAGGCGGTCGCCCGAAACCAGGTTGCCGCCACTCAAGGCAATAATTGTTGCCGCCGCTTCCGCCTGCTGGTCAGACAGGAGGTCGAGGCAAACATGATCCACATCATTGATCCAGGTTCTTTTGTGGAAGTAATACCGTTTTGCCGCGGCAGATGCGCTGCATGCCGGGTCCAGGAAATAAGTGTTCCAGGCCGCATCCGAAAACCCGTAATTTATATCGAGCTCAGTGCGCATGCTGTCAATCAGTCCGGCGGTTATTGCTCCGGGCCCGCATTCAAGAATATGGCAGCGGTCCCCGGCGGCCTTGCGCATAATCTCCATCCCTTTACGGTAAACCTGCGCTGAGGAAACCGCCGGATCATAATATTGTTCCGCTGCTAATATGGACCAGGCAACAAAATCAATCTTGATCATTTCGTATCCCCACTCGTTAACGATTCTGTCCACCAGGTCGTGCAGCCATTTGGCTGCTTCCGGATGTGTGATATCCAGGCAATATCTTTTTGGATTTTCCTTTAATGCGGCTTCTGAGTTTTCATCTGGCCAGTTCCCCACCCGCTGTAAAGTTCCATCCTGGTGTTTCAACAACCAGTCCGGATGTTTTTGAAACAGCTCGGTCGGCTCCGAAATAACATAGGGTGAAATCCAGAGGCCGGGTTTAAACCCATTACTCTTAATCTTATCAGCCAGCCATTTCATTCCGTGCGGGAAACGGGCATTCCCTTCCCAATCCCCGTGCCATCTCTGATAGCCTTCGTCAATCTGGATATGCGTGAGGCCAAAAGGCTTCAAATGTTTTGCTGCAAATTCCGTATTTGCGACCACTTCATTCTCCGACACTTCCGCAAGCGTATAAAACCAGCTGCACCAGCCATTGACGATTGAATCCGTTCTTGCATTATTTACCTTACCAACGGCGGTTGCGTATGTTTCCAGGGCCAGGTATGGACTTGCCGCTATACTGATCATCACGCGGTTCGAGCTGCATGTTTCGCCTGGTTTCAGCATTAATTCCGGAGCATAAACAGATTCAGCCAAAAAGGAGATCTCATCTGAACCCGTTTTAGAGATCAATAAATTCCCAAGGCATAAATTATTTTCCAGGTAACCAAGCACCATGCCTTCTTTGTCATAACCACTAAATAAACCGGCATTCCACCAGCTGTGTATTGTTTCATTCCGCGGGGATATTGAATTGTTGGAAAGTCTTACTCCTTTCAATTCTCCGGATGAAACGGAATCGGTGCTGGTGCCGAACGCATGGATCACACCCGTATCAAAATACATTTCCCCGTTCGTGATGCACTTTGAAACCGCGGGCACGCGTAACGTAGCCCCTTCTCCGCCAAGCACTCGAAGCGGTTCCAGGCTATGCAATACCAGGTCATGACCGGCAACATTCCTGCAAATGGTTTCTGCCGTAACGGCTTCCAGCTGATCGTACAATGAAATTTGCGTTTCAAGATCCGATCTGCCCTCCGGATCTTTGGAATAAATGATCAGCCTCTTTCCCCCGCCAAGCTGATCACTGAAATTGGTCGTGCTGATCCGGTGCCGAAAGTTTCCCGTTGAAAAGGAACCCCCGACTCCATTAAAATTTACACGGGTTGCTCCGCCGGTAACAAGCGGGATCCCGTTGTTCCGGGAAATATTGATTGTTCCCTTTTTCTTATCAAATAAGACGCTGAAGAAATCGTTCTTTATGCCCGCCTCTGCATTTTCCTGCAGAAGTATTTTTCCCGGATCAGGACTTGCTATTGCAATGGAAGCGCCGAGCAGGGATGCGCTCTTTAAAAAATTCCGTCGTTTTATCGGTTTAGTCACTTTAATTCCCGTATTGAGGTTTATATCAGCAGGAAGATAAAGTTAGAATTTAAATCCGCATCACATGCCCGACAATGTTATAAAAGTTGAACTTATCCAGGGGTAAAAAGAACAGGTTACCGGGATATTTTAATAGCCTTCAGTCCCTCGTGCATTTCAATCAACCAGTTTAATGAGTTTGAAATGCATGACTTTGCCCTGCGCAAGGACCTGGAGATAATAAGTGTTGGCGGGCAAATTACCCATTCCGTCGTAATGCAAAAGGTTGTTCCCTTCCTGAATCTGTATTTTCCGTGTTGAAACTGTTTTTCCCTCAGCGTCATATAAAACCATTGTTGCCGCGCAACCGATTTTTGATTCAAAGGAAACTGTAACAGACCGGGTAAATGGATTGGGCCATACCCGTATGCCGCCGGTTGACTCCCCGCATTTTATGTTGATGATCTTCGAGAAAGATTCCGATCCGTCGGTTCCGGTCATTCTTAACCGGTAGAAATTGTTTTCCGCGGATGCCGGCGTATTTGTATAGTTGTACCGGCTGTCGTTTCCTGTCGGAATGATATCTGCCAGTCTGCTGAATTCAATTCCGCCGGTGGAATACTGCAGCTCAAATGATTTCATGCCGGATTCTTCTGCAGTGGACCAGGATATGATCTGATTAAGACCTGAACAGCTGCCGTGGAAATCGGGCAATGCTGTTGGAAGGGTGGAAATATACTGGTTGGCTCCTATATCATTGGCATTACCACCCGGAAGGGCTGTGCCCCAGAAATCCGTGGTCCCCACATTGATTGAATACAACGAACTTAGATTTAATCCGGCATTATAAGCAGGAGAAGCCGTGCTTCTTACCTTATAGGCACTTAATGAGGCCAGGCTATTGCCAAACCCAACCGTTCCGCCGGATCCTGCATTCATTAAAGACGGATCCTTGCTAAACCCCTTATTGCCGCCATTAACCTTTTCATTACCTGTTGCAGATCGCCAGGAATCCAGCGATGAATAATTTACATCCTGATAGCGGATAGAGAAACTGCCTCCTGAGGGCCAATAGATGTTACCGGCAAAAAAAGCCGAATAGCCTGCCGGAATATTAATAAGCGGCACACCGCCGGTCGTTACAAAAATATTGTTGTAAAAAGCCACATTTCTGATATCCGTGGCCCAGTTTTGAAAATAGACCGCACTTGCATTGCTGTTACCGGTTTGCGGAGAAAGATAGATGGTGTTATTATAAATGCTCGCGCCGCTCATCGTGGTTCCGGGTCCTTTAAACAGGCCAATACTGCCTTCATTTACTTTACCATCATTTTCGCTGATATTATACCGCACCGTATTGTTGCTCCAGGGCCGGGCGTTCTCAAACTGACCCAGCAGATAGCCGGCTCCGTCATTGTCATGGGAATAGTTGTACTGCAATATCGAATTGGTCATCCCGCCGTCGAGGTCAAAACCCAGCCCATCACAACCGGTTCCTTTGTGGTTTCTGTAACTTTCACAATATTGTATGGTGAAATTATTACTGTCCCAGCACCAAATACCCCCTGGCCCGCCGCAATGTGTATTATTCTGCCCGTTATCATGAGCCGAACAATACTGAATTACGCCGCCATCCACCCCCGATACCACAATACCGCTCCCTTCATGGCTCGCAGGATCGGCAAAGCCCGGCACGTTATATACTTCGCAGTTGGAAATCGAAACATTATTATTCGGCCAGCCGACCAGTGTCTGAGAAGTGTAACCGTAAACCTGGATCCCATTTGCCTTTACATCATGCACGCTTATATTGCTCAGCGCGAGGTTCTGGTAGCCGGTGAGATTGTTCCAGGCCCCGATTCGCACTCCGTGCGAACCGAAATTTTTCACTTCAATATTGCTGATGGAGATATTACTGAATTTTTTGTCACCAGAAACATCTGCAAAAAGAATCACTCCCGCATCGGTGTTTGTGGACATCGAGTTGCCGTCAAATATTAAATTGGAAAGAGAGAAGCCCTGCGTATTGTAGGCATAAAATCCATAAGATGTGCCTGCATTAATAATGGCCCTCCCCGTACCGTAGGATGAAATTACAAAAATATTACCGGCGTTATTCGCGTCGCCGCTATTCAGATAAATACTGCCACTGAATGTTTTTCCTCCCTCGAAATACAGCTTATCGCCGGGAAGAAACACGCTGCTGTTCACTTTACTGATGGTTGCCCAGGCCAACTCCTTCGAAGTACCGGTATTGGCATCATTGCCCGTGCTGCTCACATAATAGGTAGCGGCAAAAGCGCCGGATGAAAGTACTAACAGGAGAAGAGTAAATAATTTCTTATAATCACCTCGTTTTTTCGGCCTCGTCATCATTGTCGTTTTCTTAGGATATCAGTATGCGTCCGGTTTCGCATTCATTATTGGAACTATGGTTTTCATAAGGACTTACATTCCTGGAACCATTACATGTTTACACTTAGATAAGTCCGATCCGCTCTGATAATCGTATATTTTGCCTTATAATCTGTCTGGACTATCCCTCGATTTCATAACGTCAGTATGTCCTTCATCGTATGCAG
>Ga0134126_10005491_pt1 | contig 15850 bp, 16 predicted proteins | sample KB31752_FD_96881 | JGI IMG/M metagenome (GOLD analysis project Ga0134126, IMG submission 96881) | Terrestrial soil microbial communities with excess Nitrogen fertilizer from Kellogg Biological Station, Michigan, USA - KB3-175-2 | ecosystem: Environmental > Terrestrial > Soil > Unclassified ...
GATGCCGGTGGGAGAGATCGATGTCGCCACCACCGCGGTGCCCGAGGAGGTCGTGCGCCGCGTGGAAGCCGCCGGCTTCAAGGCCGTGCCGACCGGCATCGAGCACGGCACCATCACGGTCGTCATCGACAAGACGCCGTTTGAAGTCACCACGCTGCGCAAGGATGTTGAGACTTACGGACGCCACGCCAAGGTCGAATTCGGCCGCGACTGGAAGGCCGACGCCGAGCGGCGCGATTTCACCATCAATGCCTTCTCCGCCGCGCGCGACGGCACGGTGTTCGATTATGTCGGCGGGCTCGCCGACCTCGATCATCGCCGCGTGCGCTTCATCGGCGATGCCGGCAAGCGCATCGCGGAAGACTATCTTCGCATCTTGCGCTTCTTTCGTTTTCACGCCGCTTACGGCAGCGGTGAACATCCGGACGCCGCCGGCCTTGCCGCCTGCATCGCTGGACGCGACGGGCTCGATCAGCTTTCGCGCGAACGCGTGCGCATGGAGCTGATGAAGCTGGTCGTCGCGCCGCATGCGGTGCCGACGCTGATCGCGATGACCGATGCCGGCCTGCTGCTGCGCGTGCTGGCCGGCGTGAGCTATCTCGGCTCGTTCGAGAACATGGCGAAGGTTGAGGCCGCGGTCGGCGTCAGCCCCGATCCGACGCAGCGATTAGGCGCGCTCGCTGCCGCGGTGCCCGAAGATGCCGAGCGTTTATGGCAACGGCTGCGGCTCACCAATATGGAGCGCGAGCGGATCATGTCGATGGCCGACGGCTGGCGGCGCGTGTCGCCCGCCTTGGGCGAGCCAGGCGCGCGCGCGTTGCTTTATCGGCTTGGCCCGCAACGCTTCATCGATCGGACGCTGATCGCCTGGTCGCGCTCGCCCGCTGGTGCCGCCGATGCGTCGTGGCAGGCGCTGGCGAGCCTGCCGCAGCGCTGGACCGCGCCGGTGTTCCCGTTGAAAGCGGCGGATTTTATCCAGCGCGGCGTCGAGAAGGGTCCGGCACTCGGCGCTGCACTGCGTGCGGCCGAGGAGGCGTGGATCGCGGCGGGGTTTCCCGGCGACGCGGCGGCGCTCGATGCGCTCGTGCGCGGCGCGCTGAAATAAAATCGGCAGTCTTGAGAAAACAAAAACCCCGGCATTGAGCCCGGGTTTTCGCCAGCCGTCCCAAAGTGAAATTTCAGCGACGGCGGATTATCGCATCCAACTGAACTTGTAGACCAGCTGTGAGGTGATCGTCTGCACCGTCGGCCTGAAGGTGATGCTGTCCGCGCCGGAATCGGGAATGGTTTTGCTGCTGTAGTGTCCGACGCGGTATTCGTTCCGCCAGAACAGATTGGGCAGGATCGCCGCTTCCATGCCGCCGCCGAGGAACCAGCCGTTCGTCGTAAACGGCGAGGTCGAGGAAGTTGTGGGCGCGCCGGTAAAGGAGCTGACCATTGTCGCCCCGGAGAACCGCGCACTGGTGAAGCCGCCGTTGATGTAAGTGAGCACTTGCGATGTCACCAACAAGCCTGCGCGCGCGCCGGCCGCCCACGACCATTGCTGCTTGATGTCGCCTGTAGTCTCAGGACCCTGGTCCTGGATCGAGCCCTTCAGGCTCGATGGACTGAAATCACCGAAGACGCCGACAACGAAGCGCGTCAGGAGCTGGTAGTCGTACCCAGCGCCGACTGCGCCGAGCCAGCCCTTGCCGCCTTGCGTCTGCACAACACAAAGGACGCAAGCACCGGTCACAGCATTGACCGTAGTCGTGTCCGCCGCCCAGGCGCCGTAGCCGAGGCCGGCGTTCACATAGAAGCCGTTCCAGTTGACGGGCGGCGGTGGCGCGGTGTGATAGGTCGGTCCGCCAGTGTTGAGCTTGTAGACCAGTTGCGACGTCACGGTCTGCACGACCGGTTTGAAATTGATGCTGGAATCTGAAGCGATGCCGTTTGTGTCGGCGAGAGTCTTTCTGTCGTAGCTCGCGTAGCGATATTCGTTGCGCCAGAACCAGCCAGGCCCGAGCTGAAGGCCGAGGATCGACGGCATCGTGACTTCAGTGCCGGCGCCGATGAACCAGCCGTTCGTCGTGAACGCGGGTGTCGAGAAGGCCGTCGTTGCGCCAACAAAGGTCGTGACCATATTTGCGCTGGAGAAGCGAGCGCTCGTGAAACCGCCGTTTACGTAGGCAAGGAAATCGGGCGTCACCAGCCAACCGAGGCGAGCGCCTGCGGCCCAGGACGATTGCTCTTTCGTCTCGCCGGCGAAGAAGGGATCCTGGTCCTGGATGGTGCCCTTGAGGCTGCCGAAATTGAAATCGCCGAACACGCCGGCGACGAACTGTGGAGCGAACTGATAGTCGTAGCCGATGCCGACGACACCGAGCCAGCCTTTGCCGCCTTGCTCTTGATTGACGCAGAGGGTGCAAACGCCCGTCGTTGCGCTCTGCGTCGTCGTGTCGCCGTTCTAGATGCCGTAACCGAAACCGCCGTTCACATAGAAGCCGGTCCAGTTGGTGGCGACGGCCGCCGGCGCCTTCAGGATCGGCGCCTTGGTGGGCATATCCGCAGCGGAAGCTGCTTGCGCAAAGCCGAGGACGGCAGCACACAGACTGACGACACAAAAACGCATGATCTTGCCCCAACAGCAAACCCGATCGAGCGATGTTAACGAGTCGCGTTCCCCCCTTCAATGCGGGCAAGCGAGATACGGAGTATCTATTGTGGACCGGAAAGCGCTGTAGCAATTCGGCAACACCTCTCAGGCAAGAGTTCCCTCTGGAGTATCAGTCCGGTGGCACTAACTGGGACGCAGCATCGGCTGCGAGATCGAGTTCACCATGTGGCGGCTGCCGAGCGCGGATTAATTGCACTGAAACTGCATTGGACATCGTCATGTCCAGCCTTGTGCCGGGCATCCGCGTCTTTACACCTGCGGCGTAAGACTGTGTGGATGGCGAGCGCAAGGCCGGCCGATAATGGAAATGAATCTCCTTCCCGGCTTCGCCGACATTTCGGTAGCTCAGCTTTTGCTCGTCGCGGCGGTGGCGTTGTTCGCGTCAATCGTGGGCGGCGTTGCCGGCTACGGCACCGGCGCGCTGATGCCGCTGGTGCTGGTGCCGCTGGTCGGGCCGGGGCCGGTGGTGCCGATCATCGCGATCTCGGCGATGTTCAGCAATACGAGCCGCACCTTGGCGTTTCTCGGCTATGTCGATTGGCGGCGCGGCGTAATTTCGCTCATCGCGTCGATCCCGCTCTGCGTATTCAGCGCGTGGGGCTACACGCGACTCTCGAGCGCCGGCGCCGCGCTGGTAATCGGCGCGATGCTGATCGTCAGCGTGCCGCTGCGCCGTCATGCCAAGCGGCGCGATATTCGCATCGGCGACAAGGGCCTGGCGGTCGGTTCGGTCGCGTACGGCATTGTTGTCGGGGGCACGGTCGGCTCGGGCGTGATCCTGCTGTCGCTGCTGATGGCGGCGGGTCTCGAGGGCGCCGGCGTGATCGCGACGGATGCCGTGATTTCAATCGTCATCGGTGCCGTGAAAATCCTGGTGTTCGGCCTCAGCGGCATCATCGATGCGCAGGTGGTTGCTTTTGCGCTGTTGATCGGCATCGTCGCGCTGCCCGGCGCATTCCTCGCGCGCGCCTTCGTCGAGCGCATGCCGGTGCATGTGCATACGGCGATCCTCGATGTCGTCGTCTTGATCGGCGGCGCGACGCTGGTGTTCAGCGCGTTTCGATAGATTAAGGCCGCTTCATCATCGGCGGCACTTTCATTGTCATGCCCCGCGAAAGCGGGGCATCCAGTAATCATCGAAAGCTCGATGGTGCACGACCACGCCGAAATTGGTATTTCGGCGGTTACTGGATCATCCGCTTTCGCGGATGATGACAACTGGCGCTCACGGCCACTTCACGGCGGGAGGCAGCGAGGAGAGGATCGAGTCCACGTTGCCGCCGGTCTTCAGGCCGAAAATCGTTCCGCGGTCATAAAGCAGATTGTATTCGACGTAGCGGCCGCGGCGGACAAGCTGCTCCTCGCGCTCGGCCTCGTTCCATCGTGTGCCGAAGTTCTTTCGCACCAATTCAGGATAGACGCGCAAGAATGCGCGGCCGACATCTTGCGTGAAGGCAAAAGTCGCGTCCCAATCGGTATCGAGATAGTCGTAAAAAATGCCGCCGATGCCGCGCGGCTCGTCGCGGTGCTTCAGGTAGAAATAATCGTCGCACCATTTCCTGAATTTCTCATACGGCGCGACCGGCGCGTGCGCGTCGCAGGCCGTTTTCATCGCCGCGTGAAACGCGAGTGTATCGGCATCGGTCTGCGTGCGGCGTGCGTCGAGCACCGGCGTCAGATCGGCGCCGCCGCCAAACCACGCCTTGCTGGTGACGACGAAGCGCGTGTTCATGTGCACGGCGGGGACGTGCGGATTGTGCGGATGCGCGATCAGCGAAATGCCGGAGGCCCAGAAGCGGGGGTCGTTTTCCGCGCCCGGGATTTCCTTGCGGAATTCCGGCGCGAATTCGCCGTGGACGGTTGAGACATGGACGCCGGCTTTTTCGAACACACGGCCTTTCATCATGCCCATCGTGCCGCCGCCGCCCGGCTGTCCGCTGTGATCGGTGCGGCTCCATGGCGTGCGGGTGAAGCGGCCGGGCGCGCGTTCTGCGAGCGGCGCGTCCTTCGGCAGCGCATCCTCGATCGATTCCAGCGCCGCGCAGATGTCGTCGCGCAACTGTTCGAACCAGCCACGCGCGCGCGTCTTGTGCGTTTCCAGTTGTCCAGCGTCCATCATAGGCTCCGGGACGAATTATAGCGGATCAACGGGAGCAAATCCGCCCATCTGCCGCAGCGCTTCGCCGGCGGCGAGCGCGCAAGCCATGGCGATATTGAGCGAGCGCAAGCCTTCGCGCATCGGGATCAATAAACGGGCATCGGCAGCCCGATGAACGGCCTCGGGCACGCCGGCGCTCTCGCGGCCGAACAACAAGACATCGCCCGTCTCGAAGGCATGGTCGAGATAGGAGCGGGCGCCGGCAGTGGTGAAAAGAACAAGCCGCGCCCTTTCGCCGCGCCGCCAATCCTCGAAGGCGGTCCACGACCGGTGGCGCCGGATCGAAACCCGGTCGAGATAATCCATTCCGGCCCTGCGGAATGCGCGGTCGGTCACCGGAAAACCGGCCGGCTCGATGATATGCGCCTCGATGCCGAGACAGGCGCAAAGGCGCAGAATCGTGCCGGTGTTCTGGGGAATGTCGGGCTCGTAGAGGGCGATCCGCATGGCGCTCGGCTGTCGGAACTCGGTTTGATCTTGGCTAAAGTTGTGTCAGGCGAACGACTTGCATGACCGGCCGCGCGACTGGTTATGCGACTAACTGTGCGACTAGCTGTGCGACTCTTGGTCATTGGCCCGATAGCGGGCTTGCACTGACACCGCAAGGGTGCCAATAGAACGCCACCGAAGCGCCATTCTTCCTGTCGGAAGGATTGCCGCGACCGGTCCGCCCCGCCGCCGCGGGACCCGATAGTCCTGACGGCATCCCAAGCCGCGGGCGGATACATAAAGCCAGCCGGGGGAGAGGGCCCAGACGTGACGACCGTGTCTTCGGCGGCACATACGCGCCGCGACTTTCTTTACATCGCTACCGCCGCGGTTGGCGCGGTCGGTGCCGCAGCGAGCCTCGTTCCGCTGATCTCCCAAATGAACCCGGACGCCTCGACGATCGCCGCCGGCGCGCCGGTCGACATCGATCTTTCTCCGATCACCGATGGCCAGATCATTAAGGTGTTCTGGCGCTCGAAGCCGATCTTCATCTTCCATCGCACCAAGCACGACATCGATCTGGCCAAGGACGTGAACGTCAGCTCGCTCCGCGATCCCGAGCCGGATAGCGAGCGCGTCAAGCCGGGTCACGAGCAATGGCTGGTGGTGATTGGGATTTGCACCCACCTCGGCTGCATTCCGCTGCCGCATGAAGGCCAATTCGACGGCTGGTTCTGCCCATGCCATGGCTCGCAATACGACTCTGCCGGCCGTATTCGCAAAGGTCCCGCGCCCAAGAATCTTTATCTGCCTCCCTATAAATTCACCTCAGACACCAAGATCCGGATCGGCTGATCCGCGAAGTTAATTTCCGAAGGTTAGACCATGAGCGGATCCTCGACGTACCAGCCGCAGAACGGGTTTCTGAAGTGGCTTGAGAGAAGGCTGCCGATCGGCGGCCTCGTTCATTCTTCGTTCGTTGCCTATCCGACGCCGCGCAATCTTAACTACTGGTGGACCTTCGGCGGCATCCTCACCTTCATGCTCGGCGTGCAGATGATAACCGGCATCATTCTGGCGATGCACTACACGCCTGAGTCAACGATGGCCTTCAACTCGATCGAAGGCATCATGCGCGACGTGAACTACGGCTGGCTGTTGCGCTACGTGCACGCGAGCGGCGCCTCGATGTTCTTCCTCGCAGTCTACGTCCACATGTTCCGCGGCATGTATTACGGCTCCTACAAGGAGCCGCGCGAGGTGCTGTGGATTCTCGGCGTCATTCTCTATCTGCTGATGATGGCGACCGCCTTCATGGGTTACGTGCTGGTGTGGGGCCAGATGAGTTTTTGGGCCGCCACCGTGATCACCAATCTGTTCTCCGCCATACCCGGCGTCGGCGACATCATAGTCACATGGCTGTGGGGCGGCTATGCGGTCGGCAATCCGACGCTCAACCGCTTTTACTCGCTGCACTACCTGCTGCCGTTCGTGATTGCCGGCGTGGTCGTGCTGCACGTCTGGGCATTGCATGTCGCCGGGCAGAACAATCCGGCGGGCATCGAGCCGAAGTCGCCCAAGGATACCGTTCCGTTCACGCCCTACGCGACCGTCAAAGACTCTTTCATGATCGCGTGCTTCTGCATCGTGCTGGCATGGCTCGTGTTTTATGTCCCGAACTACCTCCTTTCCGCCGACAACTACATCCCCGCCAATCCGGCGGTGACCCCGTCCGAAATCGTGCCGGAATGGTATTACCTGCCGTTCTACGCGATCCTGCGCTCGATCCCGAACAAGCTGCTCGGCGTCACCGCGCTGTTCTCGTCGATCATCATTCTTGCGTTCCTGCCGTGGCTCGATACTTCGCGCGTGCGCTCGGCGCGCTACCGGCCGCTGTTTCGGCAGTTCTTCTGGCTGTTCGTCATTGCAGCCGTCGGACTTGGCTATCTCGGCTCCAAGCCGCCCGAAGGCATTTATGTCGTCCTGTCGCGGGTCTTTACACTGTACTACTTCGCGTTTTTCCTCATCATCCTGCCGCTGCTCGGCATCTTTGAGAAGACCAGGCCGCTTCCGAACTCGATTTCGGAATCGGTGCTTAAGGCGAAAGCGTGAGGGCGCGACGATGAAAATTAAAAACGCTGCTTTCGCTTTTGCTCTCGCCGCCGGGATCGCCGCGTCAGCGGCGCCGGCGTTTGCCCAATTGGCCGAACAAGTGCCGCCGCCGCGGCAATCGTGGTCGTTCTCCGGTCCGTTCGGCCAATTCGACCAGGCGCAACTCCAGCGCGGCTTCAAGATCTACAAAGAGGTCTGCTCGACCTGCCATTCCATGAACTTGCTGTCGTTCCGCAATCTCGCCGATCCGGGCGGCCCCGGTTACACTGAGGCGCAGGCGGCGGCGGTCGCGGCCGAATACAAGATCAAGGCGGTGAGCGATTCCGGCCAGCCGATAGAGCGGGCCGGCCGCCTGGCCGATCACTTCCCGGCGCCGTTTCCCAACGACGAGGCAGCGGCTGCTGCCTTGGGCAAGGCCCCGCCGGACATGTCGACGCTCGCCAAGGCGCGCTCTTATTCGCGCGGCTTCCCCTGGTTCATCTTCGACTTTTTCACGCAATATCAGGAGGAGGGCCCCGACTACATCTCCGCGATCCTGAAGGGTTATAAAGACCCGCCGAAGGGCTTCACGCTGCCGCCGAACGGCCATTACAACGAATATTTCCCGGGTCACGTCATCGCCATGCCGCCACCGTTGCAGGACGGGCAGGTGCAGTTCGACGACGGCTCGCCCGCGACGCTTGAGCAATATGCCAAGGACGTTCCGGCATTCCTGGAGTGGGCATCGGAGCCGCACCTGATCCAGCGCAAGCGCGTCGGCTTCCAGGTGATGATCTTCCTGATCGTGCTGTCCGGCTTGCTCTACTTCACGAAGAAGAAAGTGTGGCATGAGGTTGAGAAGCCGCGCGAGGCCGCGGCTGGCCAGAACCCGGCGAAGACGTCGATCTAGCGCCCGGCAAACCTATAAACTGCCGTTGAAATCGTCATGCCCGGCCTTGTGCCGGGCATCGGCGCCTTTAATGCTTGAAGCGTGAATGACTCGCGGCGAGCCGTGACGGAGAAATGACGGTGGCTAAGGCGGTCCTAGGAATCATCGGCGGGTCCGGCATCTACGATCTGCCGGGGCTCGAAAACGTGCGCGAGGTGCGCATCGCAAGCCCGTGGGGCGAGCCGTCCGGCGCGCTGCGCGTCGGCGAGGTCGAAGGCCTGCCGGTCGTTTTCCTGGCGCGGCACGACAAGGGGCATCGCCTGTCGCCGTCCGACATCAACTACCGCGCCAACATCGACATTCTCAAGCGCGCGGGCGTTACCGATCTCGTGTCGCTGTCGGCCTGCGGCTCGTTCAAGGAAGAATTGCCGCCTGGCACTTTCGTGCTGATCGATCAATTCGTTGACCGCACCTACAAGCGCGAGAGCTCGTTCTTCGGCAAGGGGCTGGTCGCGCACGTGTCGATGGCGCATCCGGTGTCGCCCAGGCTGCGGCTGCGCATCGACGAAGCGTCCGGCAAGGAGAAAATCCCGCTCGCGCGCGGCGGCACCTATGTGTGCATCGAGGGGCCGCAATTCTCGACCTACGCGGAGAGCATCACCTACAAGACGCTCGGCTATTCGGTGATCGGCATGACCAACATGCCGGAGGCGAAGCTCGCGCGCGAGGCGGAGATTTGTTACGCGACCGTCGCGATGGTGACGGACTTTGACTGCTGGCATCCGGGTCACGACGCGGTGACGGTGCAGGATGTCATCAGGATTCTCGGGTCCAACGTCGACACGGCCAAGCGCCTGGTGGCGCGGCTTGCCAAGGATTTCCCACGCGAGCACGAGCCGTGTCCGATCGGTTCCGACCGCGCGCTCGATACCGCGCTCATCACCGCGCCGGAAGCGCGCGATCCCGAGTTGATTGCGAAGCTCGACGCCGTCGCGGGCAGGGTGCTGGGGCGCGGTGGGTGAGGCTAAAGCGCGGCAAGCGTCCGAAATAAGCTAGCGACACGGGCCGTAACCGAGGCGCGCCATCAGTTCCGGATATTTCGACATCGCCAGGCCGGTAATCGCTTCCCGGTTATCGGAGCCCGGCGCCGGCACGAAGTTCAGGTCGCCTCCTTGCACGACGTTTTCGTGAGGCGAAGGCTTTACGATTTGGCGCGGCGCAACGCCCAGGGCAGTCCCCAGGCTTCTAACCGTATCTTCGAAGCGCAGCGCAAGGTCTTCATACCGGACGAGATGAACATGGGGCCGCGGTTGAACCCAATGCCGGACATGGTTGGCCCAGCGGTCGAGCATCGTGTCGTATTGCCGGATTTGTAACCGCATCAGTTGGCCCATGGGAGACGCCAGCGCGAAATCGAGCGCGGTATCCACCTTCGGCCCTTCGATCCAATTCCATCTGTGAAGGAAGCGCCAATAAGACGCCATCACGTCGGCCGGGTTACGATAGATGTAAACTATGTCGATGACGCCATTGAAGGCCGCGATGATCTTCGAATAGAACTCGAATTCATGATGGCTTTTTAAAATGTTCGCCGGCTTGGGTTCGGCCAGCGCCAATATTAGGAGTTGCAGGCTCTCGGCGTGGTAGAAGTTGATGTTGAATTGCGTTCTGTCGATATCTAGCCACGGAAAAGAAACGTAATCGAAACAAGCCGCGATCGTATTCATCATGAAATGCGTGCCCGAACGCTCATGGCTTACAACCATGATCGGGAGGCGGCCATCGTCTAACTTGATCAGATCGTCGGACGTCAAAATACTTCGATTGAAATGCCAGCGCCGCCCGCGCTGTGGATGATAGCGGCTTGTGCGGGCTTGTCGGGTTAAATCTGTATAAACTCCATGTGGATATCCGCGGCGTTCATCGCTATGGAATGCGGGACACCGTTCGCCCGAGCCAAGAGATTTCCCTGAGCCAAGAGATTTCAATGACACCCGAGCTTAAAAACGACCTGCGCGACGCGATCCGCAACATTCCCGATTATCCCAAGCCGGGAATCATTTTTCGTGACATCACCACGCTGCTCGGCAACGCCCGCGCGTTCCGCCGCGCGGTGGACGAGTTGGTGCAGCCCTGGGCCGGCATGAAGATCGACAAGGTCGCCGGCATGGAAGCGCGCGGCTTTATTCTCGGCGGCGCGGTGGCGCACCAGGTGTCGGCCGGATTCATCCCGATCCGCAAGAAGGGCAAGCTTCCCCATAAGAGGGTGAGCATTGCCTATTCGCTCGAATACGGCCTCGACGAAATGGAAATGCACGAGGATGCGGTAACGCCGGGCGAGCGCGTCATTCTGGTGGACGATCTCATCGCCACCGGCGGCACGGCGGAGGGCGCGGTGAAGCTGCTGCGGCAGATGGGAGCGAACGTGCTTGCCGCCTGCTTCGTCATCGACCTGCCGGCACTCGGCGGCGCCGACAAGCTGCGCAAGCTCGACGTGCCGGTGCGCACGCTGATTTCGTTTGAGGGGCATTGAAGCCGACTAATGCAACTGTCTCAGCTTGTCGGCATTTCCCCATTTAGATTGCCCTGACCTTTCCGATTTCAAGCAGGTAGCCAGGGTCACAAATGGTAGCCCGGATGATCGCAGCGATATACGAGATCATTTGTTGCGGTCTTGCGGCCGCTCATCAGGGCACCGCTTGCTTAGAATTTGCACAAGCTCGGCGGGCAACCCGGCATGGACCTCGGCTTGTTCCGCAGGTGTCAGCTTGTCGGATGCAAATTCGCGCATGTCTAAACCGCGCAGATTGGATTCCTCAATCAGGTGCGTGAAAACCCGAAGGTGGTGCTCGGTATGAGCACGCGGAGGCTTAGGCCAACTTCCCTTCACGAACGTTAGGGAGTTCATCGCAACACAGCGATTGAACAGAACCCGCAAGCGATCCACGGGTAGCGTTCACATATAAGGATTGCGGCGGTATTCGAGGTACCATCCATCGGACCGGCTCATCCTGTCTGGTATTTCCTCTACCAAATCGAAATCCGTTGGGGCTTCGCTCCATACTGTCGCGCCGCCGGTTCGCATTCGGGACCAAGCGTCTACAACGCGTTCTACAATAGACTGCTTCCAGGTAGCTTCGGTTTCAGGACTCTCATAAATATTCATCGCGAAGGCGATGCGTCCATCTTGCAACCGCTTGAAATGCTTTTCAGTGAAATAGATCACCGCGATCGATGCGGGGAAACCTCAACGTACCGACTTTATCCTTTTTCATCTTTCGGAAGAGAGCATGATTGACGAGGTCCGGGCTAAACTCGCGCAAGGTCGAATTCAGGATGACGCAAAGCGACACTGAATTCTTGCGCGGATGGCGCAACCGATAACTTGCAAATTGATCGTTTGCTGAACTCAAAACACGTTCAATAGTTCGAGATAGCTTTGTTGCTATTAGGGACTTGATCTCCTCGCCGTTAATGACTTTGTCGATGATATGCTGCCCGTCTCGGCTCGCATAAAAGTACGGCATTTCGTCTTTATTGACCTTCGTTTGGAATATCTCATTGATGCGGTCCCCTTGATCCGCCTCAAGATGCTTCATCTCAATCAGCAGAAGATCGCGAAAGCACGCAAAGTCCGGAAATCGCCCTGCGGCGGCTTCGACATCCTTGTCGCCATCTAAGGCGCGGCCTTTAAGATGGTCGCGAACGAAAAGCTTGAATGCTGCTTGTAAGTCCGGGGGGCCGCCGCGCCTTTCTACCCGCATGTTCGACTTCCTTCAGTGCCATCAAGCCACTTTTGGACGCTTTAGAAGTTGACGCCAACCCTTAACTGCGTCTCAAGCAGCAAAGGTAGCAAGCGTAGCCCGGATGGAGCGAAGCGAAATCCGGGGCAGCCGATCAATCGTTCCCGGGTTACGCCGCGCTCCACCCGGGCTACGAGTTACTGCTACTCTCCGTCCTGCGCCGCAAATTTCTCTTCGATATCCTGCCGCCCATCCAGCAAGCGCACGATTTCCGGCGTGTCGTTGACGACACGATAGAAGACGACGTGAGGAGCGGCAGCAAGCGAGCGCAGCCCAAGGCGCACTTCGTTTCGCGCGCGTCCCGCAAACGGATGGTCCTCGATCACCGCGATCACTTCGGCGATTTCGCGGAGCGCCTTTTCTGCGCTATGCCCGCCGGCGGCCCGGATGTAGTAATCCCAAATCCTCTCGCGATCGTCGAGCGCCTCGGGCGACCAGAGAGCCGAACGCCTGACTTCGGCCATCTACCGGTTCTTTTGCCGAATGAAATCGTCGATACTGGACTCTCTTCCCTGCCCCGCATCGAGCGAGTGGATGCCTTTGTCGATTTCCGCGCGCAATGCGCGCAGCTTTTCGACATGAGACAGCAGTGTCCGCCCGATCTGTTCCTGATCCTCGGCGGGCAGCCGCTCCACTTCGGCAATGGCTTGTTCAAGTGCTTTGACCATGACGCCAGTATATCAAATCACTCAACGCAGAACAGAGGCAGCCGCGACGTGCGACGAAGCAAGCTACCTCGATTAAGCAAGCAGCAAGCAGTTCCGGATTTCGCAGAGCCTGTCATCGGGCCGGCCACTTCGGGCCGGACCCGTTGGCTTCATCCGGGCTACGAGCTGCCGATCTCGGGTGAACCCGAGATCGGTGCGCGGCCACCTCAGGGTGACGGAGTTAGCAAGCGTAGCCCGGATGGAACGGAGTGAAATCCGGGGCAGCCTGTCAAATCGTTCCCGGGTTACGCTTCGCTCCACCCGGGCTACGAGTAGCTTGTAGCCCGGATGGAACGCAGCGCAATCCGGGGTCTCGCGCGCGGGGATGCAATCCCGGATTTCGCGGAGCCTGTCATCGGGCCGGACCCGTTGGCTTCATCCGGGCTACGAACTGCCGATCTCGGGTGAATCCGAGATCGGTGCGCGGCCACCTCAGGGTGACGGAGTTAGCGATTGTGCTGCCCTCACGGCCTCGGTTGCGGCAGATGGGCGCGAACGTTCTCGCCGCCTGCTTCGTCATCGATCTGCCGGCGCTCGGCAGCGCCGACAAGCTGCGCAAGCTCGACGTGCCGGTGCGCACGTTGATTTCGTTCGAGGGGCACTAAAAGCGGGCTGTCATTCCGGCGTGTGAGCGTCCCTCACGCGGCGTTACGTTTCACATGACGCGCCGGCGAACCGGTGACTGACGCGTCTAACTTCGCTCCATGATCGGTTTGCCCGGACCCGCGCCGCCAGGAAACTGCCATCCCATGTGAGTTACGGAGTCTATGACGTGGCAAGCCAATTCAACGACATGTGCTTGAACTTGCTTCAAATACGCAATGTCTATCGCGGTATCGAATACCTGTTTCTGCCTATTGACGAATTGCGGCACGGACGCTCCGTTGGCATTCGGCGTTCGCCATGAGCCATGACAAAGAACGTTTCGAATGACTTTTGCTTTCTTAATGTGTTCAACCAAGTCGTCTATGTTTTCGGTCGTGGTAGCTGGATTATCGCGCGCGGCCTTTCCGTAGGATTCAGCCAAGCTCCAAAGTTGATCGGTCAATGCTTGCTCAAGCTGCGGTAGCCACGCTCGATAAGCGGCGTCGATTTCGTCGGAGCTATATTTGCGAGTGGCCGTGAATGCGAAAATCGCTTTTCCCAAGACTTCTTCGAGAAATCCATAGGTTGCAACGGTGCGGCCAAGCTGCTCCCAAAACTGCGGCGAATGCCGGTGGGTGGGAAACTGTGGCGGTAACTTTTCCCGATCAATAATCGAACGCTTCACTTCGTCGTTCATAGCCGGCTTTCTATTCGCGATGTACCTCGCACTGGCCGCATAAACTTTGTGACCGGACAATTCGGCTTGCTTCAAGCGTCCGGCTATTTGCGCGGCCCCCACGGCCCGCCGGGCGGCGGCTCAGGACCCCACGGGCCCGATTGCGGCTGCGAGTCTTGTTGCGGCGCGTCGCCCCACGGTCCGCCCGGCGGCGGGCTTGAAACCTGCGCGGGTGTTTCTTCCGACGTTTCTTGCGGCGCTTCGATTGCGAGCGGGCCGGGATCGTGGCCGCCGGCGAATTTCACCAGCGCCTCGACTCGCTTTTCCACCGACGGATGCGTGTCGAAGATGTTGGAGAAGCCCTCGCGCGGGTTGTCGATGCACATTTCCATGACCGCCGAATTGGCGCCGGGGATTTCGCCGCGGCCTTCGATCTTGTGCAGCGCCGAGATCATGGCGTCGGGGTTTTTGGTGAGCTCCACGGAGCCGGCGTCGGCGAGATATTCGCGCTGGCGCGAAAGCGCGAAGCGGATGACGATCGACAGAATCCAGACCAGGGCGATGATCGCAATCGCGATCACGATGGCAATGCCGGCGCCGCTCTTGCGGTCACCGTCGCCGCTCGACCGGCGGCCGCCGCCCCAGAGGATGTTCTGGAAGAAGATGCGGAACACCAGCTCGCCGAAGAACGCGATCGCGCCGGCGATCACCACGGCGATCACCAGCATGCGCACGTCGCCGTTGCGGATGTGCGTCAGCTCGTGGCCGAGAACGGACTCGATCTCGGCGTCATTGAGTGATTCAAGCAGCCCGCGCGTCACGGTGATGGAATATTGCTTCTCGTTGAGGCCGGTGGCGAAGGCGTTGAGCGCCTCGTCGTCGGCGATCTTGAGCTTGGGCGTGGTGATGCCGCGCGAGATGCAGAGATTTTCAAGCAGATTGTAAAGGCGCGGCTCTTCCGCGCGCGTGACGGCGTGCGAGTCCGTCACCGCGTCGATCATCGACTGATGGAATTTGTAGGCGATCGCGATCCAGATGACGGTCCCGATTGTCGCCCACGGCGCAGCCTTGATGAAATCGAACTCGGCCGCGCGAATGAGATAGGCGAGCGGCACGCCGTAGCCGCCGTAAGGCGAGTGTGCGGTTAGCGCCTCGGCCAGGAGCGCGCCCGCGAACACCAGCACATAGACCAGGAAAAAGAGTCCGATCAGGAGCGCAATCGAGCGCCGCTTGTTGGACTGGATGTGCGTATAGAGACCGTAGGCGGCCATGCGTGCGAGCCTTGAGGTCGTCATGGCCGGGCTTGTTCCGGCCAACCACGTCTTGCTTCAGGAAAGAAAGGCGTGGATGCCCGGCACCAGGCCGGGCATGACGGGTTGGATCAGAATTTCACCGCGGGCGCCTGATCGAGTTGCGCACGATCCGGACCGACATCGAAGAACTGGCGCTGGCTGAACCCGAAGACGCCGGCGAACAGCGCTGCCGGGAATTGCTGGATGCCGGTATTGTATTCCTGCACTGCGTTGTTGAAGAAGCGGCGCGACGCCGCGAGCTTGTTTTCGATATCGGTGATCTCGGCCTGCAATTGCTGGAAATTCTGGTTGGCCTTGAGGTCCGGATAGGCTTCGGACAGCGCGAAAAGCTGCCGCAGGGCGCCGCTGAGCATGTTTTCTGCTGCGACCTTTTGCTCGACGCCGGGGGCGGCCACGGCGGCGTTGCGTGCCTGGACCACCGCTTCGAGAGTTCCACGCTCGTGAGCGGCGTAGCCTTTCACCGTTTCAACGAGGTTGGGGATCAGATCGTGCCGCTGCTTGAGCTGCACGTCGATGTCGGCAAACGACTGGTTCACCCTTTGC
>Ga0134126_10005493_pt1 | contig 15847 bp, 15 predicted proteins | sample KB31752_FD_96881 | JGI IMG/M metagenome (GOLD analysis project Ga0134126, IMG submission 96881) | Terrestrial soil microbial communities with excess Nitrogen fertilizer from Kellogg Biological Station, Michigan, USA - KB3-175-2 | ecosystem: Environmental > Terrestrial > Soil > Unclassified ...
CGGTAGCCGACGGCGGCGAGTTCGCAGCGCAGCAGCTTGATCGGCGTGCCATGCTCCGGCGTCGGGCGCTCCTGGTCAACAATTCCGACACGCGCACCCCGCTTCAAGGCCGGCGCGAGGTTGTACAGGAAGGCGTAGGGTTGGGCGATCTCGTGATACATGTGTACGAGCATCGCCACATCCAGCGAGGCGGCCGGCAGGCGCGGATCGTGTGACTCGCCCAGCGCGAAGGTGACGTTTGTCAATCCAAGGCGCTCGGTTCGCTTCTTGAGCTCGACGAGATAGTCCCGCGTGACATCCTCGGCGATGACGGAACCACTGGGGCCGACGACGGGCGAGAGCCGGACTGTGTGATAGCCACTGCCTGCGCCGATATCACCGACCGTCATCCCCGGATTGATTTGAAGAAGGCGATAGATCTCACTGGCCTCGTTCAGGGAGTCGCGGTGCTTCTCGCTGGAGCGGGTCGGGCTGACGATTGGCGCAACGGGGCGCTGGGGTGAGGGAAATTCGCTCGCCGGGACACCCGGCGGCGCCAGATAGCCGATCTCGGCGGCGGCGCAAGGCCCGCTCAGCGCCATAACGAATATCGCTGCACGCGCCAGCGCTGTCATGTGTGTTCGCCCTTCTCGATGCGCGATGGCTAGTTAGCCCGCCATCTTGAAAAACCAGCCGAGAAAACCCTTGCCCTCGCGCACCGCCGGGACATCGCGACGCAGCCAGGCATCAAAGCCGAGGCTGCGGCCGGCGGCCTCAACCACGAACAGGAACATCAAGAGCGCGAGGAACATATACGTCCACGGCCACTCGGACGAATTGCCGTAGAGGCCAAGCCAGAGCTGCAGCGTGTAGACGGCGGCCAGTACGCCGACGAACCGTACGCTAAGACCGAGGATCATCGATCCCGCGAACACCAGCTCGGCGAGAAAGACGATCGGTCCGAAGATCGTCATTTGGGGCAGCACGACATCCTTCAGGAAGGTGCGGTGAAACTCGAATGCCGCGCTGGTCGATTCCTGCCCGGTCCAGTACTGCAGACCGTCGGACACGGGCAGCGGCAGCTTCCACAACATGCCCTGGAACCACATGATGCCGATCAGGACCCTGACCAGCCAGATTCCCAGATGCCGTCCGGTCCGTTGCGACGGGTCCTGCTGCCAATTCCGCACGGCCATCGCAATGCTGGCGAGCAGCAGCACCCAGAACAGCGCCAGGAGCAGATAGCGCCAGCCGCCCTGATTGAGATAGTCATTCGTCGTCGCCGTCAGGAAATGCCGGATATCGGTTAAGGGGTTGGTGGGCATTGGCGCGCGCTCCGAAAGGGATTGAATAGTTGCTCTACGTATCGCTCGATCTGATCGTTACTCCGCATCCCGGTTCGCCGACAAGGCGCGCCGCCGCGCATGCAATCGGGCGGCGCGCCTGAAGCCCTTGCAATCAACAACCGCGGTTCACTGCGCGTCAATCCATTTGTCGGAGCCAGTCAGCTTCACGGACACGCCCGTCAGGAAAATCCGGAAGTTCTTTCCGTCCACGACCCCCGAGTGATCCGTTGCGAACAGGAGCGGGCCGGCCTTCTTGTAGCCCGCATAGGTCGCGTTCACGAGACGCGGCGGGTTGGGAGCGCCGCGGTGGTAAGTGATTTGCACGATGCGCTTGTCGGGCCCGATGTAGAGGTCCCAGGTGTCGCCGGGCTGATAGCCGCCTTCGGACGGGTATTTCATCGCGATCCGCTGCGCAGTCCCGTCACCGATCGGCAGTTTCTGCTGGCCCTCGTCGGTTGCAGCGGCGCCATCCCATAGCAGGTGAAACGGGAGCAGCGTCCAATACTGGTCATTGGCGAACGTCGGATCGACTTCCTTCTTGACGACATCGCTCTGGCTGTCGATCTGCGAACGCTGATAGCTCACCTTGACGGGATTGCCTTGCTTGTCCTTGCCTTCGTAAGAGACCGTATCGGTCTTCGGGCTCCATTCCCATTTGTTCGCGATGCGGTGACCACCTGGAAATTCCGCGTTCCAGGTGTAGCGGATGGCTTCGACCTGCCCGAACGAATCGAGGCCGTAAGCCTTGGCGATCTGTTCAGCTATTTGCGGACTTTGCTCACCCCTCGAAGCCGCAGGGAGGATCAACAGCGCGCTGAAGACAAGGATGGTCAGATTGAAGCGGCTCATTTCTCCGCGCGGAAGAGTCCGAGTTGTGCTCATGTCGAGCTCCTTGGGTTTGGGCCAGATGCATTGACCTGGCTGAGGCTTAGCCGTTCAGCAGTCAGATTCGGGGGAAATTGGAGCGAATATGCGTCAGGCGGGGAACACGCGTTCACGTTGCATGCGAATGGGGCGCGTGCGCTTCCGCCGCACAACCCCTTGAACCGTCGTGCAAATACAGGGAAGTTGCCAGTTATGTCTGGTGAGAGGCCGTTAGTTGTTGCGAGCAAACTGAATTCGCGAAGCACGGCCGCTTCCGCCTGGACCGATCCAAGCTATCATATCAAACGCGTCAAACGTGTGGACAGTGCCGCACGTGCGTTGCGCTGATCCCAACGCCGAGGCGTCTCCGATTTCCACCTCAAACCGAGGCCGCTTGCGGCAGTCCCGCTGTCCCAAAATTTGGAGAATCTGGAGGTCTCGGCGATTTACGACGACGCGGCCGCACACCACGTAAGAGCGGGCGCTCGTTGATGGGAGGAAGCGCAATGCGTTTTGGCTTGGCATTATGCCTATTGATCGCTCTTTGCGCTGATGCGAACGCCGCCGCAACAGGACATCATGCCAAATCGGGACATATCGTGGTTCGTCCCCGTCGGGCCGTGATCCCAAGCTATGTCACCCCCGGTGGCGTGCGGATCTATCGCGACGACTCTGTCCCGGGTGGTTTGCGGACCGACCACGACGACCCTCCCGCCTATAATGATCCATCCAAGTTCGGCGGCGCCTGATCCGCGGCAAGCAGATAACACATCCGCCAAACTTCTCGCGTCCCGAGTTAACGTCCGTCCGTTTGTGGAGGCGCCTGTTCGATGAGCCAAACGTAGTCGTCGGCGGCCTTACAGGAGGCGCCAAGCTGGTCGCCAGCCAGCGATTAGTCAGCCGTCAAAACGTCTCGGTAATCTTGCTCAGGCGAGGGGGGCGATCCGGGTCAAATCCGCAGGCGCGCGCTGTCTGCTCGATCATCCGATAGGCCGGAACGAGCATGGTGATCGGGTCGGTGGCAGGGTCATCCTCGGCCAGCCAGGACAGCGAGCCATGCGGGCCGCCGCATAGATGCAACGCAATTTTTTGCTCGCGCAATTCTTCTGCAAGCGCGTCCACCGTCGCCGCCGTTTCATCCATGAGACGCATCATGACAACCGGCGTGTGCGATGATAACGCGGCTCGCGGCCCATGCTGCAGTTCGGCGGCGCTCAGACCGATCGAAGGCAGGCGCAAAATTTCCGACAGTTTGAGCGCGATCTCCCGCGCCGAGCCGAGGCCCAGTCCCCTCGCCGCCACAAACACTGCCGACGCCCTGGCGAGATCATCGGCAATCTCGGACCAATCGAGCGCCTGCGCGCGGTGCAGGCGTTCGGGCAGCCTGTCGAGGGCTGCCCGCAGCGCATGATCTTCTGCCAGCTCAGCAACAAGTGCGGCGCCGGCGGCCATCGAGCCGATCACCGTCTTGGTCGCCGCTACGGAGTGCTCCTGGCCGGCCTCGACCGGAACGATGAACTCCGCTTCGTCAACCACCGGCGACGACGTCGCATTGACAATGGCGATGGTGCGGGCGCCCGCAGCGCGCGCCGACCTGGTCGCCGCGACAAGGTCAGGGCTGCGTCCCGATTGCGAGATCACGATGAACAGCGCGTGGCGCAGCATCAGGGGCGTGCGAAATGCCGTGATCACCGAAGGAGCGCTGGCTGAAACGGGAAGGCGAAGCCGCGTCTCGACAAGGTATCTTAGGAAAACCCCTGCATGCCCGGAGCTTCCCCGGCCGCACACGACGCACAGCGGGGCGGCGCCAATTCCAATTCGCCGAGCGATGTCGCGCGTGGCGGGGCGGTTACGAACGATTTTGGCGACAACATCCGCGCTTTGCCCGATTTCGCTCGCCATCGCGGACGCGGTCACGGCTTGACCCGCTCCGCATTGCTTGCGTCCGCGGCTAGTTTGGGATGGTCACGATCCTTCTCACGCTCCTTGGCGAGCTCGGCAAACACACGTCGAAGGTTGCCGCCACAGTTTTTCAGAATTGTCTCGGCATCGACCCTGTCGACACCCAACGTCAGAAGGACGGCCGTCTTGATGTCTCCCTCGGCCTGCTCAAGCGAGCGTGCCGCGTGCGACGGATCGCAGTGCGCGATTTGCGCCACCATGGCCTCGGCGCGCCGCTTCAGCTTGGCATTGGTCGACTGCATATTCACCATCATGCCGCGATACACCCGGCCGAGGCGCAGCATGATTCCCGAGGAGATCAGGTTGAGCACGACCTTCTGCGCGGTGCCTGCCTTCATACGCGTGGAGCCGGCGATGAGCTCGCGGCCGGTCTCGATCAGAATCGGAAACTTTGCCGATGCCAGCAGTGCGGTGCCTGGATTGTTGGCGATACCGATCGTCACTGCATCGAAGGAGCCTGCCTGTTGCAGTGCCGCGACCGTGAATGGCGTGGTCCCGCTGGCGGCAACGGCGATCACGACGTCGTGCGGAGTGAGGCGCGTGGCATTGATCTGCGCGACCGCATCATCGACATCGTCCTCCGCGCCCTCGATGCTGGTGACGAACGCGCTGTCTCCGCCGGCAACGATGAAGCGGACGCGCTCACTGGGCCAGGCGAATGTCGGCGTCAGCTCGGCGCCGTCCTGGACCGCCACGCGGCCCGAGGTGCCGGCGCCCACATATACAATACGTCCCCGATCGCCCAGCGCCGCCTTGGCCGCTTCGGTCGCCGCAGTGATCGCGGGAAGGGCATGGCCGATCGCCGCGACTGCCGCAAGCTGGCCCTCCCACATGGCTTCCATCGCTGATGCCAGCGACCATGCATCAAGATCGGCAAAGCGGGGATCGACTTCTTCGGTGGCCATATGGTTGATCCATGCGCCCTTAAACGCGGAACTTTGAAGCCTTTTCATGGTCAGGTTCTCTCCTGGGCAGCTCAAGCCGCCCTCGCGCCACCAGTAACGCGCCTGCCGCCGCGTCGGCGTCGGGGCGCCTCAGACGGGCGCGCAGGTCAGGCGTCAGCCAGGGCACAATGGCATCCGCGAGCCCGCCCACCAGCGAGAGCCGGTCAATTCCTCTCGCAAGGAACAGATCGAGCAGATCGCCAATGGCATCGGCCGCGCGCTCGACGATGCGACGGCCGATCGGATCGCCCTGGTTGGCGTGCCGCATCACGATCGGTGCGAACGCAGCATAGTCCGTGGCCCTGGCTTCTTCAGACCAGGCCACCGCCTGATAAGGATCATGATCGAATGCGCCAAGCACCTCTGAGAGCAACGGCGTCAATTCGGCGCGGCAATCCGCAGCCCGCAATGCCCGTCGAACAACCTGCAGGCCGATGTCGGCGCCGCTGCCTTCGTCCGAGACGGGAAATCCGTAACCCGCGAGACGGATTTCGCGGCCGTCGATCAGACCGACGCCCACCGAGCCCGTGCCTGCGACCACGATGGCGCCATCCGCGCCGCTATGGGCGCCGAGACAGGCCGCCAGTCCGTCGCTCATGAAGATGGCAGATACGAAGGGATGCGCGATTTTGTTGAGCGCCGTTTCCGCGCCCCGGCGGCCAAGACCGGCAAGGCCAATTCCGGCGCGCATCCGAGCGAAATCCTCGCGCGTCAGTCCAGCCTGTGCGGCTGCCGCTTCAGCGGCCTCCATGATGGACCGCCAGGCCTTTTCGGGGCCAATCCGCGTCGTGGCAGGCCCTGAACTCGCTTCACCGAGTATCTTGCCGCTTTCGTCCTCGATCCGGGCGCGGCAGCGGGTTCCGCCCCCATCAATGCCGAGATACGTGGTGCCTTTTGTTCCCATCAAAAGTTAACGCGAGGGTTTCGTTCCGGGTCCTCCCAAAGCCCCTTGATGTAGATTATGGAGTCTCGTGCGGGACTTTCCTCACGAGTCCGTGACTGCGATTCTCGGATGAATACCGATGGGCCAAGCTGGGTCTTCCGTCTCTTTTACGATTGCCGCGCAGCGGATCTTTGATGGTACCGACATGCGCGGGCCGGGGTCGGTGAGGATCTCGCATGGGCAGATTGAAAGCGTCATCTTCGGCGAGGCAGGGGCGCGCGGTTCAATCCACCTTCCCTCAGATGCGATCCTTGCACCCGGATTCATCGACACCCAGGTGAACGGAGGCGGCGGCGTGCTTCTCAACGACCAGCCAACGGAGGCCGGCGTCCGACGCATCGTTGAGGCGCACCGCAAGGAGGGGACCACGGGCTGCTTGCCGACCCTCATCACCGATCGCAGCGAGGTCATCGAGCGATTGGCGGCAGTCGCCCAGGCTTGTCTGAAAATCCCAGGCGTGCTCGGCTTTCATCTGGAAGGGCCGGCCCTCAACAGGTCTCGCAAGGGCATTCATCCGGAAGCCGAGATACGCGTGCCCGATCGGCGCGATCTCGCCGCCATCAAAAGTTTTGGGAGCTGCGGGCGCTCTATTGTGACCCTCGCCCCGGAATGCGTGCCGGCGTCCATGATCGATGGGTTGATCGGCGCCGGATTGCGCATCGCGGCCGGTCACAGCGAGGCCACCGCCGCCGAAATCGGGCAGGCGATCGATCGCGGAGTCTCCGGGGTGACTCATCTGTTCAACGCCATGTCGCAATTGAACGCCCGGGAGCCGGGATTGGTGGGCGCAGCGCTTGAGGACGACCGGCTGTTTGCGGGGATCATCTGCGACGGCATCCACGTTGACCGCGCCGGTTTGCGTATTGCCTTCCGCTGCAAGGGACGCGATCGATTGATGCTGGTCACCGATGCCATGCCATCGGTGGGCACGAGCGACCAGCAATTCATGCTGCAAGGAAGGCAGGTCACGCTGCACGAGAATCGCTTGACCGGCCCCGACGGCACGCTCGCGGGCGCTCACCTCACCATGATCGAGGCGGTGCGCAATGCTGTTTCGCTCCTCGGAATCTCCCTTGCCGATGCCCTCATCATGGCCTCTCGGACGCCCGCGGCATTTCTGGGCCTTGCGTCCGAGCTTGGACGGATTGCGCCCGGATATCGCGCGGACCTTATCGCATTCAATCCAAGCTTTGAAGTCGTCGGCGCATGGGTAGGCGGTGTCGGTCCGATCGGCGAGGCGAGCGGGGCTTCTCTCCGAGGTTAGATGCGCAACCACCCCATCATCGTGCAAAAATATGGCGGTGTCTGTCTCGAAACACCGGAGAAAATTCGCGCGGTTGCGCACAGTCTCGCCGACCTGCATGGCCGCAGCTATCGTGTCGTGGCGATCGTCTCCGCGATGGGCAGGACCACCGACCAATTGATCCAGATGGCTTATCAGGTAAGCCCGACTCCCAATCGCCGTGAACTCGACATGCTGCTGACGACCGGCGAGCGCATCAGCATGTCCCTGATGAGCATGGCGCTTTCCGATCTCGGCGTGCCCGCGATCAGCTTCACCGGCAGCCAGGCCGGCGTGATGACGGACGACTCCCATTCCTCCGCACGCATTCTGGATGTACGGCCCGTTCGGGTGCTTGAGGAACTTGATCGTGGGCGCGTTGTGGTGCTGGCAGGATTTCAGGGCGTGAACCCGGCAACCAGGGAAATCACCACGCTGGGCCGGGGCGGCAGCGATACCACGGCCGTTGCGATGGCCGCGGCGCTGAAAGCCGAACGCTGTGAAATCATCAAGGACGTCGACGGAATTTGTTCGGCTGATCCGCGCATCGTGCCGGATGCAAGGCCGCTGCGGCAAGTGGACTTCGCGTCTCTATCCGAAATGTGCTTCCTGGGCGCAAAGATCCTGCATTTTCGCAGCGTAGAGCTGGCGCAAAGTCAGGATGTGCCTCTGCTTCTCAAGCAGCGGGGTGGCGCTGAACACGGCACGCAAGTGATGAAAGAGGTTACGGGCATGGAAAACGGAAAGGTTCTGGCCGTCAACTCGATGGCTCGCATTGAGCATGTGGAAATCGATTCCAGGGATCTCAATCACGGTTTCGAGAAATTCGCGCGGCATCTGACGCAAAACAGCCTGCCCTGGCCGCAGCTCCTCGCCTCGAGCTTCAGCGCGGGAAAGACCAGCATGACCGTGGCCTATGATGTGGAGTGGCTCGATGCGCTGTTGCGCACGCTGGAGAAAGCCAGGGACATGCGCAGGCAGCGCGAGGCTTCGAGCTCGGTGAGTCTCACCTGCTTCGGCGGCGTTTCGTCGGAATTACCGTTCAGGGCGTTGCAGGTTCTCGGACATCACGGGATTGTCCCCGACAAGTACGTGTTGTCGTCGCATTCGGTCAGTCTGTTTGTCCCTGTGGAGAGCCGGGAGGCCGCGGTCAAAGCGTTGCATTCGCTTGTCCAGCAAACATAGGTCCGGGAAGCAGCAACCCGATTTTTCTCGGAATTTTCGACCTGCCGCGCCCCGCGATTGCGTTCGCCCTCCGTTGGCTCATCCCGCGAGAAAACCGCCATCGATCGCGACCACCGTTCCTGTCGCATATTGCGAGGCGGGCATACAGAGGAAGGCGACCGCACCCGCAATGTCTTCCGGCTGGCCCCATCGCTTGAAAGCGGTGCGGTCGGCGATGCGTTGGTAGTGCGCGCGATCCGTGCGGCTGGCGGCGTTGATCGCAGTTTCGATATAGCCCGGCGCCACGGCATTGACACGGATGCCTTCCTCCGCCCAGGCCAGTGCGAGTGCCTTGGTCAACATGACCACGCCACCCTTGCTCGCGCAATAGGCGGGGATCCGCGGCAGAGCCAGCGTTGCGTTCATGGAGGCGATGTTGACGATCGAGCCCTTGCTGCGTGCGAGCGCCGGACGAAACGCCAGGCAGGTGCGGAAGGAGCCGGCGAGGTTGACATCCAACACCTTCATGAAGGTCGCGATCTCATACTCCTGGTCGCGCGCCAGGATACCGGCGCAGTTGATCAGCGCGTCGACACGCCCATGGCCGCTCGCAAAGGATGTCACCGCGTCGTCGTCGGTGACGTCGAGCGCCGCAAGCGTCAGGCCCGCGCGCGGCGCGAGACGGGTGCGCGCGATATCCGCCTCGTCGACGCCGGTCGCGGTGACGGTGGCGCCGAGATCGCAGAACTCGCTTGCGATCGCCGCACCAATATCACCGGCGCCGCCGATCACGACGGCATGGAATCCCGGTGCAAGCGAAAACGAAGCAGTCATTGTTACTTTCCTCTGTTGTTCGAAAGCCGTGTTGGCGGCGCGGTCGATTCCCGCACGATCAGCGAGTAGTCGACCTCGTGGTGCATGACGGTCTGCTCGCCGGCAAGGCGACGGACGAGGTATTCGCCCGCACGCTGCCAGGTCGCGCCGGTCGGCACCTGGATAGTGGTAAGGCTCGGGCGCAGATGACGGCTCCAGTCGAGATCGTCGAAGCCGACCACCGACAGATCGCGCGGCACGGAAAATCCGCTGCGCCCGGCCTCCAGCAGGACGCCATAGGCGATCACGTCATTGCCGCACACGACCGCGGTCGGTCGTTCGCGCAAGCTGAGCAGATGACGCGCGGCCTCGCGCGCATCGTCCAGCGTGTAGGGCACCTCGACATGCCAGTCGGAGCGGATCGGGACGCCATTCTCGGTGAAAGCGCGGTGAAACCCGGCGACGCGCGCGCCGGCGCGATCGTTGTTGCGCCGGAGCGCGGATACGATGCCGATCTTGCGGTGGCCGAGTTCGATCAGATGCATGGCGGCGCGATGCGCGGCGCCTTCATTGTCGGCGCCGACGCAGGGGTAGGGGCGATCCGGCCGGTAGACGCCAACATTGACGAAGGGGATGGCGCAGTCGGCAAGCATCTTGCGTAAGGCCTCATGGTGGCAGTCTCCACGCAACACCAGGCCATCGACACCGCGGCTGATCAGATTGCGTGCCTGCTGCAGTTCGACCTCGAGATCGTAGCCGTTGGTTGTCAGGAACAGCATGTAGCCGACCGACGACAAATACTTCTGCAGGGAAGCGATCCCGCGTGCGAACATGGTATTGTCGATGGTCGGAATGATGGCTCCCAGCGTGAACGAGCGCCGCGACGACAGTTCACGCGCCGGCGCGTGCGGGATGTAGCCGACCCGTTCCACCGCCTCCGCGATGCGGGCGCGCAGTTGCGGGCTGACGGAAACGGGATTGTTCAGCGCACGCGAGACGGAAGCGATCGACACGCCGGCCTGGGCAGCGACGGCGCGGATTCCCTGTTTTGACGATCGGGCGGCAGTGAGTGGCATGACAGGATGGAAGTAACATGTTACATTTCGGGAGGATAGCAGCAAAACGCGCAATATTGCTGCCTTTATAGCCATAAGTTGTAATTCCTGCCAAGCTTGACAGCGGCATCGGGTGACCTACGATGAAACCGTTTTCAATCATGGCAGAACAAAGGGCGGCACAGCCCACAAGGGAGGACGTCGATGAGAGGCAAGGCCTTGGCGGCGCAGTTGATGCTTTCGGTGATCGTGGCCGGCACGGCTGGCTCGGCCCGTGCGGCGGATTTCAACTGGAAGAAATTTCAGGGCAAGACCGTCACCTTCCTGGCCAACAATAACCCGATCTCGGCGGCGCTGCTGACGCATAAGGCGGATTTTGAGAAGCTCACGGGTATCACGCTGAAGGTCGACGGTTACCAGGAGCAGCAGATGCGCCAGCGCCTGGTCACCGTGATGAACGCACACAGCGATGAGGTCGATGTGTTCATGACCTTGCCGTCGCGGGAGGGTGCGCAATTCGCGGCGGCCGGCTGGTATGCCGACCTGACGCCGCTGACCAGGAATGAAGTGGCGCCCGACTACGATTACGCCGGCCTGAGCCAGGCCCTGCTCAAGGCCGCCACCTACGACGGCAAGCTCACCAGCATGCCGATGAACATCGAAGGACCCGTGCTCTACTATCGCACCGATATCTTCAAGAAATGCGGCGTCGACGCGCCGAAGACCATAGCGGACGTCGAGGCGGCCGCGAAAAAGATCAAGGCTTGCGACTCTTCGATCACTCCGTTCGTCTCGCGCGGGCTGAAGCCGGCGCTGCCCTATACGTTCAGCAACTTCCTGCACAATATGGGCGGCAACTACATGGTAAACGGCAAGTCCGCGCTGTGCTCACCGAAGGACAAGGCGGCGCTCGAAACCTATAGCGGGCTGTTGCGCGATTATGGTCCGCCCGGCGTCGTCAACTACAGCTTCCCGCAGATTTCGGCGCTCTATCGCGCCGGCCGCGCGGCAATGGATTTCGAGGCATCGAATGAGCTGCGCACTGTGATGGAAGGTGGTGACCGGCTGAAGGACACGGCCCTGATCCCGTTACCCGCCGGCGACGCCGGCCAGGTGCCGACAGCGATCGGCTGGGGCATCGCGGTCTCGGCGAACAGCAAGCAGCCTGACGCCGCCTGGTATTTCGTGCAGTGGGCGACCAGCCCGGCGGTGCAGAAGTTGCTCGCGGTAGAAGGCATCGCGCCGCCTCGCTCTTCGGTGGCGAGCGACCCCGCATACCGCAAGTGGATCGAGGAGCAGCCGGTGCGCAAGCAGTGGCAGGCCGCGCTCGACGTGCTCGCGGCGAAGGGATCCTCCGAGGTCGGCTATCCGATTGTCGCCAATCCGGAATCGCGCGAATTCATCGGCCAGGCGGTGCAGGCCCTGATCCTCAAACAGAAATCCGTCGATCAGGCCTGTGCCGACGCCGACAAGCAGCTCGACGCGTTGATCGCGAAGAAATGAAGCTGCGGACGTCGCCGCCGCGCCGGAGGGTGCGGTGGCTTCATCGCTGGAACGAACCGACATGCCTGATGCCGCAGCCACATTGACGGAGGATCGGCAGACAGTGGAGCTGACCGCGCTGTCGGCGCCCGCGGTGGCCTTCACCGTCGGCATGATCGCGTTCCCCGTGGTCTACACGATCTGGCTTTCCTTCCAGAGCTTTTCGTCGACCGGACAGCAGTCCTTCGTCGGGCTCGGCAATTACGCCAAGCTCGTCTCCGACAATGAGTTCTGGCATGGATTGTGGGTGACGGTTGCGCTTTACGTGCTGTCGCTGGTGCTGCAGCTCTTTTTTGGCGTGTGGCTGGCGCTGGTGCTCTTCCGCGCCAAGCGGCTCCCGGGCATCGTGCGCTCGCTGTTGATATCGCCGTTCATGATGCCGCCGGTGGTGGCCGGCATGATGTGGCTCGTGATTCTCGATCCGTCGCTCGGAGCCGCCAATTACATCCTCACCTCGCTGCATCTTCCGCCCTCGGACTGGCTGGCATCGCCGACCTGGGTGATTCCGACGGTGGCGCTGATCGACACCTGGCAATGGACGCCCTATGTCGCACTGATCGTGCTCGGCGGACTGCAATCGCTGCCGCCGAGCGTCTATGAGGCGGCGCAGATCGACGGCGCATCGTCCTTCAAGACGTTCCAGCGCATTACCTTGCCTTTGCTGCTCCCGACCGTCGTCACGGCCACCATCCTGCGCAGCGTCGATCTGCTGCGGTTTTTCGACATCATCTACATCACCACGCAGGGCGGGCCGGGCAACGCCTCGAACACGCTCAACATCTACGGCTTTCGGGTCGGATTCGAGTTCTTCAACATTGGTTACGCCTCCGCACTGATGCTGACGCTGACCGCGATCGTGTTGGGCGTGGTGCTGGCGTTCAACCGTCTGCGCGGCGCGGTTGCGTGGTGAAGGTGACGCCATGACCGATATGCCGCTGGATGACGCCTGGATCCGGCGACTTAACACGCTGCAGCTTGCCGTTGCCGGCATCATTCTCATGGCGCCGGTGGTCTGGATGGTGCTGTCCTCCTTCAAGCCGTCCTTCGCGGTGACGGCCTATCCTCCGACGCTGATCTTCTCGCCGACGGCCGAGAACTACAGCCAGCTGATTCAGACCACGCCGTTCTTCTCTTATGCCGTGAACAGCCTGATCGTGACGGTGGGATCGGCTGGCCTCGGGCTGCTGTTCGGCATTCCGGCTGCCTTCGCGGTATCCTGGACGCGCATTTCCTGGCCGGCCGTCCTGACGCTCGCCGCGCGGATGGCGCCGGGCACGCTGTTCCTGCTGCCCTGGTACGTGATGTTCCGGCAGGTCGGCCTGATCGGCTCCTATACGGCGCTGATCCTGAGCCATGCCGTCATCACGCTGCCGATCGTAATCTGGGTGTTGCTGCCGTCGTTCGACAACATCCCCCGCAGCGTGTTCGAGGCGGCGCAAGTCGACGGCTGCAGCCTCACGCGGATCCTGTGGCGGATTGCGCTGCCGCTGGTCGGCTCCGGCATCGCGGTCGCGGCAATCCTCGCCTTCGTCTTCTCCTGGGACTATTTCCTGTTCGCGCTGGTGCTGTCGAACGGTGACACCAAAACGCTCATCGCCGCCGCCTTCAACTTCGTCGGCGAGGGCTCGACGGAATGGGGCACGCTGATGGCCGCCGCAACGTTGATCGCGCTGCCACCGCTTGTCCTCGCGACGCTGGTGCAGCGCTGGCTGGTCGCGGGGCTGACGCTGGGCGCGGTGAAAGGCTAGCAATGCGATGACTGTCCTCGCCAACTCGATCATGCAGGCCGCAGTGTTCCACGGCCATGAGCGCATCACTATCGAACGCATCGCGATGCCGGACGTTGGCAAGGGCGAGGTGTTGGTGCGGGTGTCGCGTACCGCACTGTGTGGCTCCGACTTCAAGCTCTGGCACAAGGGCGCCGAATTCACCGCGGGGCACGAAATCTTCGGCGTTGTCGAGCACCCCGGCCATCCCATGCACGGCAAGCGCTGTGCGATCTACATCCCCTTGCACTGCGGCCACTGTGCGGCTTGCCGTCGCGGCGATACCCAGATGTGCCTGGAGATTTCCAGTCTGATCGGCTGGAACCGGCCCGGCGGCTACGCCCAATATGTACCGGTGCCGGAAAATTGCCTCTTGCCGGTGCCCGACGATATCGAGGACAGCCTCGCGCCGCTGCTGCTCGACGTGATCGGCACGTCGGGTCACGCTGTGCGCTTTTCAAGTCGTATCGTGCCGCCGGGCGAGGCCGGTCCGGTGCTGGTGACCGGCGCCGGCCCCGTCGGGCTCGGCGTCGTGCTGGCGCTGAAAAGCTTTGGCTATGACGACATCCGCGTCGCCGATCCGAACACCAGGCGCCTTGCAATCGCGCAATCCTTTGGTGCGATCGCGCATCCGGTCGGCGACAACTCGCAGCGCTTCGCCCTGATCGTCGAATGCTCGGGCGCGCACACGGCGCGCAATCTCGGCATCGAGGTCGTGCTGCCGCGCGGCGCACTGGTGCTGGTCGGCGAGAATGCCGCCCCCTGGACCATCGAGGAGGGCAAGGTGTTTCGCCGCAAGGATTTCTACATGATCCGCACCTTCTACTTTCCGATCGGCGATTTCGTTCCGAACATCGATCTGCTGCGCCGCTACAGGGAGGAATATTGCGTCCTGGTCGACGGCGAGTTCGGGCTGTCGGCGTTGCCTGAAAACTTCGCGCGTTTTGCGCGAGGCGAAGCCATCAAGCCCGTGCTGGCACTCGACTGACCGTCATGGCTTCGATCTCGATCCGCAACCTGGTCAAGCGATACGGTAACTACACCGTCATCCCCGATCTCAGCCTGGAGATCGCCGACCACGAGTTCGTCGTGTTCGTGGGCCCATCCGGTTGCGGCAAGTCGACCCTGCTGCGGATCATCGCGGGCCTCGAGCCGATTACCTCGGGCGATCTGTTCATCGGCGAGGCCAGAGTGAACGCGGTGCCCGCGGCGCGGCGCGACATCGCGATGGTGTTCCAGGATTACGCGCTCTATCCACACATGCGCGTGTACGACAACATGTCGTTTGCGCTGGAATTGCGTGGCGTGCCGAAGGCGGAGATCGAGGCTCGGGTGAGGCGGGCGGCCGCCCTGCTGCACATCGAGCCCTATCTCGATCGCAAGCCGAAAGAGCTCTCCGGCGGGCAGCGCCAGCGCGTCGCGATGGGCCGCGCCATCGTGCGCAACCCGAAAGCGTTTCTGTTCGACGAGCCGCTCTCCAACCTCGATGCCAAGCTGCGCGGGCAGGTCAGGGCGGAAATCAAGGCGCTGTCGCAACAGCTCAAGACCACGATGGTTTTCGTTACCCACGACCAGGTCGAGGCCATGACCATGGCCGACCGCATTGTCGTGCTGCAGAGCGGCACGGTGCAGCAGTATGACACGCCGGAAGGGGTCTATGAGCGGCCGGCGAACCAGTTCGTGGCGGGCTTCATCGGTTCGCCCACCATGAATTTCTTTCCGGTGGAGCTGCGCGGCGGGTCCGCGGTGTTTTCGGATGACGGAACACACGTCGCGCTCGACGATCAAAGCCGTTCGCGGCTGCACAAATCCGGCAAGGCCGTGCTGGGCGTGCGCCCCGAGCATTTTGCCGTCACGCCAGGCGTCACAGATGGCGTTGCGATCGGCGTCAAGCTGGTCGAGCCGCTCGGCTCCGACACGCTCATCCATTTCGATCTTGCAGGTGCTTCGGCCATTGCAAGGATCGATCCGGCGTTGCGTCCGAAGGTCGGCGACCGCCTCCATTTGCGTCCGCAAGACGGCAAGACGCATCTGTTCGATAGCCAAAGCGGCCAGGTGCTGACGTGAACCAGCACGAGCGGACGGGCAAGGCGGTTGCGCTCGCCGACTTTGCTTCGGGCGCGAGCGGCATTCGCGTCATCTGCCTCGGACTGTCGGCGCTCGATCATGTGTGGCGCTTGGACCGGC
>Ga0134126_10005494_pt1 | contig 15847 bp, 12 predicted proteins | sample KB31752_FD_96881 | JGI IMG/M metagenome (GOLD analysis project Ga0134126, IMG submission 96881) | Terrestrial soil microbial communities with excess Nitrogen fertilizer from Kellogg Biological Station, Michigan, USA - KB3-175-2 | ecosystem: Environmental > Terrestrial > Soil > Unclassified ...
GCAAAGCTCATCAGCACCAGGATGAGGATGCTGATCGAGGTGGCGAGCTGGACCGCGACCAGCCGGTCGGCGCTGCCGGCACGGAGCGCCACGGTGCCTGCCATCGCCAAGGGCGGCAGCAGCGCCAGCACCGCGGCGAGCCAGACGTTCATATCGGCCAGTCCGCCTCGCCGCTCGGCCTGGCTGAAACCAGGCGATGGAGCAGCAGATGGTCTGGCTGTTCTTCGATCACGTAGCCGTTGGGGGCGAGCGAGGCGAGCAGGATGGCGAACGCGCTCCGTCCCGCGCCGCGGGCGCCAGGCTCGCGCTCGGCGAAAGCCTGCCGCTGGACGGTGCCCTGGCAGGGCGCGAGGAGCGCTCGCGCCAGCGCCGCACCGACCCGTGTCGTATCCGAAAGCACCGCGCCGCCGGTGCGCAGCACCAGGCGAAGCCAGGGCGCGCCCAGCCGGAAGCGCCGCCCGCCGGCGCGACGCAGCCCCAGCGACAGCGTGACCGCGACAAAGCCGGTAAGCACCCCCGCAACCAGTTCCGCCGTCTCGAGGCTGCCCGCCAGCACGACATAGAGCCCGGCCAGCATCAGCCAACGCCAGCCGCCGGAAATCGCCATTGCCATAATGCTGGGAACACTGGATTTGCGCCGATGTTCGTCCGCGGCGAATGGTTTCACCTGGGAGGCGGACCTCCCATGCAACCTTGTCCCTTGCCAGTGCCGGCGAATTGGAGAAGCCTCTCCCGCAAGGAGATGGGCGGGCCAGGGGAGGAACGGGCATGACGGAGCGCAATCCGGCGCGCGAGCGCTTGGCCAAGGGAGAGCTGTCGCTCGGCATCGGGCTCAGGCAATCGCGTACGGTCGACATCGCCGCCGCCATGGCGACCTGCGGCTATGACTGGCTCTTCATCGACCTCGAGCACGGCAGCATGCCGCTCGACACCGCGGTTCAGATCTCGGTGGCGGCGCTGGGGGCGGGGATTTCACCGCTGGTGCGGGTGCCGTCTCGGCAATACTCGCTGGCGACGCGCGTGCTCGACGGCGGCGCGCTCGGCATCGTCATGCCGCATGTCGACACCGCCGAAGAGGCGCGGACCGTCGTCGATCACCTGAAATACCCGCCCGCTGGCCATCGCTCGGTCGCTGGCGGCATGCCCTATTTCGCCTTCCGCCCGGTGCCGATGGGGGAGGCGACGGCGAAGTTCAACGCCGATTCCCTGCTCGTCGTCATGCTGGAAACGCCGCAGGCGATCGCAAATGCCGAGGCGATCGCCGCGGTGCAGGGGGTCGATGTGCTGCTCATCGGCACCAATGATCTGGCGATGGAGATGGGCTATCCCGGCCAGGTCGGCCATGCCGAGGTCGCGCGCGCCTATGAGCGCGTCATCGCCGCCTGCAGGAAACACGGCAAATGGCCCGGCATGGGCGGCGTCTATGCCGAGGATCTGATGGCGAAGTACATCGCCATGGGCATGCGCATGATCCTCTCCGGCAACGATCTCGGCATGATGATGGCGGGTGCCGGCCAGCGTGCGAAATTCCTGCGCGAGCAGCGCTAGGAGCCTGGATCGCGTCCGCGCGCCTGCCCGCGCCTCACCGAGATTTCATTCTCGTCGGGCTTGCCCCTGCCGCTTTCCGCGCCAGATTTTTGCCATGGTTCGCGGCGGAGACAATTGGCTCGAGCGCAGTTTGCGATGGTCGATGATCGCGCTGGTGCTGGGCTGGGCCGCTCTCTCGGTGCTGGCGAGCGCCGACATGCGGGCGACCGCCCGGCTCTTCTCGGCCATCGACAATACCGCCGGCCACGTATTGGGCTTGGGTTGAGAGAGGTCGAGCCTCGAGCGCTGAGGGGTGCAGCGCTAGCATGAAGTCAGCGGATTTGGACCCGGACTGCGTCATTGAGGCAGCGGAAATATTTTCTCAATGATGTACATCGCTGACGCAGTGCCGATCCGTCTCCGCGTCACGGCGAGGCTAAAGGGCGAGGTCACGATGTCGCTGCTGAACCTGCTGGAGAATTTCGACACACCCGTGCTGCGGGCGGCACTGGCGCCGCCGTTGCCGGGGCCGGTCGATGTCGCCGTCCTGCGCCGGCGCCTGAAGCTCACCCAGGACGGCTTCGCGCACCGCTATGGCATCCCGCTGCCGACGCTGCGGCAGTGGGAGCAGGGGCTGCGCAAGCCGGATGCGACAGTGCGCGCCTATCTGACGGTGATCGCGCGCGACCCCGAGGGCGTGGCCGCGGCCTTCGCCGGGGCCGCCAATGCGAACCTTGCCGAGCTCGCCATGCGCGAGCTGGGCGCGCTCCTCGATGCCCCCGAGCGCGGAGAGGGGACGGCTGCGCTCAGCTCAGACCGTCGCTCACCGGCACGTTCTCCGGCTCGAGCGGCATCCCGGCGAGCTTCGCCTGCTGCACCAGCAGCGTCGCGAAATCCTGGTCGGTGAAGCCCTGGCCGACGAGCCCCTGCAGGATCTCGCGGGTGGCGGCGGCGAGCGCCATGGGCGCGCCGAGCTTGCGCGCTGCGGCGAGGCCAAGATCGAGATCCTTGCGCAGCAGCACCGGGGTGAAGGTGGGCGCGAAGTCGAGATTGACCAGCGCCGGCGTCTTGTAGCGGCTGAAGGTCGACCCCATCACGCTCTTGTTGATGAAGTCGAGAAAGGCGTGACGCGGCACGCCGCCCTTCTGCGCCAGCACGGTGATCTCGACCAGCGCCTCGATGACGATGCCGAGGAAGACGTTGTGGCAGATCTTGACCATGCGCGCGAGCTCGCCCTCGCCGACATAGCTGACCCCCTGGCCGAGTTTCTCCAGATAGGGAAGCGCCGTCTCGTAAGCGTCCTTGGGGCCGGAGACCACGAGGCTGAGCTTCCCCGCCTTGACCACCTTGCCGTTGCCGCTCACCGGCGAGGCCAGCATCTTGGTGCCGAGCGTCGCCGCAGCATCGCGCACCTCGCCTGAGGCCACCTCGGAGACGGTCGAGCAGTCGATCAGGATCTTGGGAGCCTGGCCGCTCCGCGTCAGCACGCCATCCTTGCCCAGCGTCACCTGCTTCAGATCGTCGGAGGCGGCGATCATGGTGAAGACGATGTCGCGATCGGCGAGGTCGGAGGGCCGCTCGACCAGCCGCACGCCGGATTTCGTCAACGGCTCGGCCTTGGCGCGCGTGCGGTTCCACACGCTGACATCGGCCCCCGCCTTGGCGAGGCGCTCGGCCATCGGATATCCCATGCGCCCGGCGCCGATCCAGCCGAGCCTGTGCTGCTTCAGATCCGCCATCGCCTTGCGCCTCCGTTGTATGGCTGCAAAACCGCCCTGAGCAGAGCCATCCTCGATCTTCCTCATCCTGAGCTTGTCGAAGGACGCGCGACAGATCTGCGGCCTTTCGCTCTAGCCTATGGCTGGAATCGCGGCAACCAGCCGACAGCTCTCAGCTAATAAGGATTGGCGATCGGCAGTTCCTGCGCCGGATAGAGCGTGATCACCTTGGCGCCGTTGGGCGTCACCACGACTTCCTCCTCGATCCGCGCCGCGGAATAGCCGTCGCTCGCCGGGCAATAGGTCTCGAGCGCGAACACCATGCCCGCCTTGATCTCGACGGGATCGTCGAAGGAGTTGAGCCGGCTGATGATCGGCCGCTCGTGCAAGCCCAATCCAAGCCCATGGCCGAAGAGTAGGCCGAAGGCCTCCATCTCGCTGGAAAAGCCGATCTCCTCCGCCTTGGGCCAACACGCCGCGATCTTGTCGGTGGTGACGCCCGGTCGCACCGCTTCGATCGACGCGTCGATCCATTCGCGCGCTCTGAGATAGGCGTCCTTCTGCGCGCTCGTGGCACGGCCGACATTGAAGGTCCGGTAGTAGCAGGTGCGATAGCCCATATAGGACTGGATGATGTCGAAGAAGGCCTGATCTCCGGGGCGGATCAGGCGGTCGGTGAAATTATGCGGATGCGGGCTGCAGCGCTCGCCGGAAATGGCGTTGATCGCCTCGACGTCGTCGGAGCCCAGCTCGTAGAGCCGCTTGTTGGCGAGCGCCACGATCTCGTTCTCGCGGATGCCCGGCTTCAGCTGCTCAGCGATGGTCTGGTAGGTGCCGTCCACCAGCGCCGCCGACATGTTGAGGAGCTGGATCTCGTCGGCGCTCTTGATCTCGCGCGCGTCCAGCATGATCTGCTGCCCGTCGCGCACGTCGATGCCGGCGGCCTGCAGCTCGAACAGCATCGCCGGCTCGACGAGATCGACGCCCACCGGCATGTCGCCGACGCCGTTCTCATCGAGGATCGATTTGATCTCCTCTGCCGCCTTGCGCATGAGGCCGATCTTCGGATGGACGGCGCCGCGCAGCCCCAGCATCCCGGCATGGCAATTGTGCTGGTGCAGCCAGGGCGCATACATCCGGTGATGCTTCGCTGCCGAGCCGAAATCCCAGACATGCGGCTCGCCGCTGCCCGGCAGCAGCGCGTAGCGCGTGAGCTTGTCGCGCGCCCAGTTGCCGATCACCGTGCTGGTGATGTAGCGGATGTTGTACTGGTCGAAGACCAGCAGCGCACCGAGGTCCGATCGCGACAGCGCCTGGCGCGTGCGGGCGAGGCGGTAGCGGTGGAGGCGGCGGAAATCGACGCGCTCCTCGAAGTCGACCGCGCTCGGCCCCAGCGCCGGGATCGGCCGCTCCCAATTATGCCGAGGATCGATGTCCTCGGGCTTGATGATCTTCGGCTCAACCGGCCGTTTCGCCATGGCGCGCTCCTGTGGTAGGGTAAGGAGAGTTTCCGATTGGATGCGCGCCGTCAACCAGGGGCCGCCGAACGAGCCCCGCCGCGCCGGAAACTTAATAGGCCGGGAGGCCGATCGCTCCGCCAAGCGGGGCGGCGGGGAACCACCGTCATCAGTCGGGGGCCACTGAAAGGAATGGCCCTATGGCGATTGTCGTAGCCGCATTTTGCACGCGAAATGCCTTGCCGGAGCTGACCTTTCCTCATCAGCTCGGTCAGACGGGCAACCGGTCGATGGCCGGTTTCGTCAGCCATCTCAATCGATGCGCCGATACCGCTTTCGCACGAGGCGGCAAGAGATGGACCGCGACCACCTTCGAGGTGGCGCAGCACTTCATGCGCACGAAGCACTTCTTGGAGCTGACATTCGAGCGCGACGCCCTTGGTCAATTTTCGAGTTGGGCCTATGAAGCGAATGCCATCGTGATGAGCCACGCGGGAGCAATCTGCGACCCGCTCGGCCGCGTGCTGGTCGGGCTCTCGGGCGAACGAGATTCGGCGGCTCAGGTCCCTTATCCGCCGGAGGCTTGGGCGCGCAAGGCGCGCACCGAAGAACTCTTGAAACGCCGCGGCATCCCCCTGCTTTCGCAGCTGCCGCCCGTCGTCGGTGACTCCGAGGCGGTGATGCGGGAACCGAGGGAGGTGGCGGAGCGTGCGCTTGCTGCCTTCATCGTCGCGCACCGTTTGACTTCAGCGGCGGAAGGTGACCCAATCTCGTTTTCCGAGTTGGGAAGCGCTTGGCCCAGCGGCATGCTTGCGCTTTCGGCCCGGGAGAAGGTCGCGCTCGGTCTCGAAGAGGGTGACAAGACGCGGCAATCGATTACCCCGGCCGTGGCCACTGGGGCGGCGCAAGCCCTCTTTTGGGCGCTCGGCGTAGCCGGGCAGCAGTCATTTGCAGTCGAAGCCGCCAAATTGACCACTCTTTCCGAATTCCTGTCCGCGACCACCGAGATGGCGTTCATTGAGGGGGCGCGGCTGCGGCAGACCACCACCCTTCTCGATGAGCTTGACTTCCAATACAGGGTGAACGCGGCTCAGCGTCAGGCCACGCTGAACAGCCGTCCTCTGCGCCCGCTCGTTGATGAAACGGTCGTGCAAGAACGGCATCGCGCGCTGAATTGGATTTCGCTGTACACGGACGCCGGCTGGGACGAGGTGCAGACCAACACGTGAGGCACCGATCCCGCCCGTGTCAGCGCGGCAGGTCGGAGCTTCCCATCAGGAATTCGTCGACCGCGCGGGCGCATTGGCGGCCTTCGCGGATCGCCCAGACGACCAGCGACTGGCCGCGCCGCGTGTCGCCGGCGGCGAAGACCTTCGGCACCGAGGTGGCGTAGTCGCGGTCGGTCGCCTTGACGTTGCCGCGCGGGTCGAGCTCGACGCCGATGCCCGCGACCGCGCCGCCATGGACGGGATGGACGAAGCCCATGGCGAGCAGGACCAGATCGGTCTTGATGGTGAACTGGCTGCCGGGCAGCTCGCGCATGGCCATGCGCCCATTCTCGCTGACCCATTCGACGCGCGCCGCCTCGAGCCCGCTGACCCGCCCGTCCTTCTCGACGAAGCGCTTGGTGGTGACCGCGAAGTCGCGGTGGCAGCCTTCCTCGTGCGAGCTCGAGGTCCTGAGCTTCAGCGGCCAATCCGGCCAGGTGACCAGCTTTTCCTCATGCTGCGGCGGCAGCGGCAGGATCTCGAGCTGGCTCACCGAGCGCGCCTTGTGGCGATTGGAGGTGCCAATGCAGTCGGAGCCGGTATCGCCGCCGCCGATCACCAGGACGTCGCGGCCGGTGGCGAGGATCGCCTCCTCATCCGGCACCTTCTCGCTGGCGACCCGGCGGTTCTGTTGCGTCAGGAAATCCATGGCAAAGTGAATACCCTGGAGGTCGCGTCCCGGTACCGGCAGGTCGCGCGGATGCTCGGCGCCGATGGCGAGCACGATCGCGTCATAGCCCTGCATCAGCTTCTCGACAGGCACGTTCACGCCGATATGGCAGTTCGGATGGAACTCGACCCCCTCGGCGCGCATCTGCGCGATGCGCCGGTCGATGACCTGCTTCTCGAGCTTGAAGTCGGGGATGCCGTAGCGAAGCAGCCCGCCGATGCGCGGCGCCTTCTCGAAGACGGCGACCTCGTGCCCGGCGCGGGCGAGCTGCTGGGCGCAGGCAAGGCCTGCCGGTCCCGAGCCGATCACCGCCACGCGTCTTCCGGTGCGGTGTGGGGCGATCTGCGGCTCGACCCAGCCTTCCGCCCACCCGCGCTCGACGATCTCATGCTCGATCGTCTTGATGGTGACCGGCTGCTCAATGAGGTTGAGCGTGCAGGCGGCCTCGCAGGGCGCCGGGCAGATGCGGCCGGTCACGTCAGGAAAGTTGTTGGTCCGATGCAGCACCTCGAGCGCGGTGCGCGCGTCGCCCTCGTAGGTGAGCTCGTTCCAGTCCGGAATGATGTTGTTCACCGGGCAGGCGTGATGGCAGAAGGGGGTGCCGCAATCCATGCAGCGCCCGCCCTGCCGGCGCAGCTCCTCGTCCGGCAGCGGCCGGACGAATTCGCGCCAGTGCTGCACCCGGTCGGCGACCGGCGCATAGCCGCGCTCGCGCCGCTGGAACTCCAGAAACCCCGTCGGCTTGCCCATACCCTCAGTCCCCTACCGCCACGCTCACCTCGGGACGCTCGGTGGCGCGCGTCTTCGCCTGAAGCTGCTGCAGCGCGCGGCGATACTCGATGGGCATGACCTTGACGAATTTCGAACGATAGCGATCCCAGGCGGCGAGGATCATCTTGCCGCGCGGGCTGTCGGTGTAGCGCACATGGCGCGCGATGAGCCGGCGCACGATGCCGGCATCGGCCTGGGTGAGGCTGTGAGTGATATCGACCAGCCCATGCCCTTCGAGATCGCCGCCGCGATGCTCCAGCACTTCGAGCGCGTCGTCCTCGTCGGCGATCGGTTCGAGCTCGACCATGGCGAGGTTGCAGCGCCGCTCGAAATCGCCGCGCTCGTCCAGCACATAGGCGATGCCGCCGCTCATGCCGGCGGCGAAATTGGTCCCGGTGTCGCCGATGACCACGACCGTGCCGCCGGTCATGTACTCGCAGCCATGCGCGCCGACGCCTTCGACCACGGCCACGGCGCCCGAATTGCGCACCGCGAAGCGCTCCCCGGCGACGCCACTGAAGAAGCATTCGCCGCCGGCAGCGCCGTAAAGCACGGTATTGCCGACGATGATGCTCTTGTGCCGCTCGAGCGGGCTGTTCTGCGGCGGATAGGCCACGATGCGCCCGCCCGACAACCCCTTGCCGCAATAATCGTTGGTCGCGCCCTCGAGCTCGAGCGTCACGCCCCGCGCCAGGAACGCGCCGAAGCTCTGGCCCGCCGTGCCCTTGAAGCGCACATGGATCGAGCCGTCCGGCAGCCCATCATCGCCATAGCGCTTGGCGATCTCGCCCGACAGCATGGCGCCCACGACGCGATGGACATTGCGGATCGGCATCTCGATCGTCACCGGCCGGCGCTTCTCCAGCGCCGGCTTCGCCTTGGCGATGAGCTTGTGGTCGAGCGCGTCGTCAAGCCGATGGTGCTGCTGCTCGCATTGGTAGGTCGCGGTCCCGGGCGTCGTCTCGGGTCGGTGCAGCACGCGCGAGAGATCGAGGAGGCGCGCCTTCGGGTGATTGAGCCCGCGCCGCATCTCGAGCCGATCGGTGCGGCCGATCATCTCGTCGATCGTGCGGAAACCCAGCTTCGCCATGTATTCGCGCACTTCCTCGGCGACGAACATGAAGAAGTTGGTGACGTCCTCGGGCTTCCCAACGAAGCGGTGGCGAAGCTCCGGATTCTGCGTGGCGACGCCGACCGGGCAGGTGTTGAGATGGCATTTGCGCATCATGACGCAGCCGGCGGAGATCAGCGCCGCGGTGGCGAAGCCGAACTCGTCGGCGCCAAGCAGCGCGCCGACGATCACGTCGCGGCCGGCGCGCAGGCCGCCGTCGACTTGCACGGCGATGCGCCCGCGCAGCCCGTTCAGCACCAGGGTCTGATGCGTCTCCGCAAGGCCGATCTCCCAGGGCTCGCCGGCGTGGTGGATCGAGGTCAGCGGGCTTGCGCCGGTGCCGCCCTCATGCCCGGCGATGGTGACGTGATCGGCATAGGCCTTGGCGACGCCGGCGGCGATCGTGCCGACGCCGATCTCGGAGACGAGCTTGACGCTGACCCGGGCCGCCGGATTGGCGTTCTTCAGGTCGTGGATAAGCTGCGCCAGGTCCTCGATCGAATAGATGTCGTGATGCGGCGGCGGCGAGATCAGGCCCACGCCGGGGGTCGAGCGCCGAACGCGGGCGATCCAGTCATCGACCTTGTGGCCGGGGAGTTGGCCGCCCTCGCCGGGCTTGGCGCCCTGCGCCATCTTGATCTGCAGATCGCTGGCGTTGACGAGATACTCGATGTTGACGCCGAAGCGGCCCGAAGCGACCTGCTTGATCGCGGAGCGCATGGAATCGCCATTCGGCATCGGCTTGTAGCGTATGGGATCCTCGCCGCCCTCGCCGGTATTGGAGCGCCCGCCGAGCCGGTTCAGGGCGATGGCGAGGGTAGTGTGCGCCTCCCACGAGATAGAGCCGAAGGACATGGCGCCGCCGGAGAAGCGCTTGGCGATCTCGGCTGCTGGCTCGACCTCGTCGAGCGGCACCGGCTTCTCGGCCCATTTGAAGTCGAGGAGGGCGCGCAACGCGATGACGCCGGCGTCCTGCTCGCCGACCTTGCGCGTATACTCCTTGAACTTGCGATAATCGGCGCCGCGCACCGCATGCTGCAGCAGCGACACGGTCTCCGAAGTCCAGATATGCGTCTCGCCATTGACGCGGAACAGGATCTCGCCGCCGGGATCGAGCGCATTGCGATAATTGGGCGCGTCACCATAGGCGAGGCGATGCCGTCGCGCCGTCTCCTCGGCGATCTCGTCGAGCCCGATGCCTTGCACCGGCGAGACGGTGCCGGTGAAGTACTTGTCGAGCAGCGCGCTGGAGAGGCCGACCGCGTCGAAGATCTGGGCGCCGCAATAGGACTGGAAGGTGCAGATGCCCATCTTGGACATCACCTTCATGATGCCCTTGGCGACCGCCTTAATGTAACGCTTATGCGCTTCGGCCTCGCTCACCTCGCCGAGCTCGCTGCGCAGCGCCGAGATGGTGTCGAAGGCTAAGTAAGGGTTGATCGCCTCGGCGCCGTAGCCGGCCAGCAGGCAGAGCTCATGAAGCTGCCGCGCTTCGCCGGTCTCGACGACGAGGCCGACCTCGGTCCTGAGGCCGCCGCGGATCAGATGGTGATGGACGGCTGCCACCGCGAGCAGCGAGGGCACCGCGATGTGCTCGGCGTCGACCCCCCGGTCGGAGAGGACGAGAAGGTTGTGGCCGGCGCGCACCACCTCTTCGGCGCGCTTGCAGATGTGCTCGACCGCGCGCGCCATGCCGGCGGCGCCTTCTTCCGCGTCGTAGCAGATCGAGAGCGTATAGGTCCGGAACTTGCCGCCGGTGTTGTCCTCGATGCGGCGGATCTTCTCGAGGTCGACATTGGTGAGGATCGGCTGCTTCAGCTCGAGCCGGATGTGCTTGCCGCCGGTGTCGAGGCCGAGCAGGTTCGGCCGCGGTCCTACCAGCGATACCAGCGACATCACCAGCTCCTCGCGGATCGAATCGATCGGCGGGTTGGTGACCTGGGCGAAGCGCTGCTGGAAATAGTCGAACAGCAGCTTCGGCCGATGCGACAGCACGGCAAGCGGGGTGTCGCGCCCCATCGAGCCGATGGTATCGTCGCCGGCGAGCGCCATTGGCCGCAAGAAGAACTTGATGTCCTCCTGGGTGTAGCCGAAGGCCTGCTGGCGATCGAGCAGCACGCCGGCCGGCGGCGCCATCGGCGCGATCTCGTCCGGCAGCGTTTCGAGCTTGATCTGAGTCTCGTCGAGCCATTGCTGATAGGGCTTGGCCGAAGCGATTTCGGCCTTGAGCTCGCCGTCGTCGATGATACGGCCCCGCTCGAGATCGACGAGCAGCATTCTTCCGGGCTCGAGCCGCCATTTGCGGGTGATGCGCTCCTCGGGAATGTCGAGGACGCCCGCCTCGGAGGCCATGATGACGAGATCGTCGGAGGTCACCATGAAGCGCGCCGGGCGCAGCCCGTTGCGGTCGAGCGTGGCGCCGATCTGGCGGCCGTCGGTGAAAGCGAGCGCGGCCGGACCGTCCCAGGGCTCCATCAGCGCGGCATGGTATTCGTAGAAGGCGCGGCGCTCCGGATCCATCAGCTCGTTCCCCGCCCAGGCCTCGGGGATCATCAGCATCAGCGCGTGCGGTAGCGAATAGCCGCCGGCGATGAGCAGCTCCAGGCAGTTGTCGAGCGTCGCCGAATCCGAGTTGCCGTCGCCGATCAGCGGCCAGAGCTTCTCGAGATCGCCGCCGAGCACGGTCGAGGTCATGGAGTGGCGCCGCGCCATCATCCAATTGATGTTGCCGCGCAGCGTGTTGATTTCGCCGTTATGCGCCAGATAGCGGAAGGGATGCGCCAGTTCCCAGGAGGGGAAGGTGTTGGTCGAGAAGCGCGCATGGACAAGCGCCAGCGCCGATTCGAAGCGCTTGTCCCCGACATCGCTGTAATAAAGTGCGAGCCGCTCGGGGATGATCATCCCCTTGTAGATGATGGTGCGCGCCGAGAGGCTGGCGATGTAGAAGGCGCTCTGCTCCGGCAGCTTCCTCGCACGGATGCTCAGATGCGTCTGCTTGCGGATGACGAAGAGCTTGCGCTCGAAGGCGTCGAGGTCGGCGCAATTCTCGCCTCTGCCGATGAAGATCTGGCGGATCACCGGCTCGACCGGCTTGATGCTCTCGCCCAGCACGGAGCTGTCGACCGGCACGTCGCGCCAGCCCAGCACGGTCTGGCCCTCGGCCCGGACGTAGTACTCGAGCGTCTCCTCGCAGGCCCGCCTCGTTGCCTCGTTGCGTGGCAGGAACATCATGCCCACGCCGTACTGGCCGGACTTGGGCAGCGTGAAGCCGAGCCGCGTCGCCTCGGCGCGGAAGAGCTTTTCAGGAATCTGCACCAGCAGCCCGGCACCGTCGCCAGCGAGCGGGTCGGCGGATACCGCGCCGCGATGGGCGAGATTCAGCAGGATGCGGATGCCGTTCGCCACGATGGCATGGCTTTTGCGGTTCTTGATGTGGGCGACGAAGCCCACGCCGCAGGCGTCATGCTCATTGCGAGGATCGTAAAGCCCCTGCCGTGCCGGCATCGACAAACCCACCTTTTCACCCCCTCGGTCGTGCACTCGCACCCTGCGCGGACGCGAAGACCGCCCATCGGCGCCCGACGGGGTACCCCGACATGCCTACGCCGTGGCGATCGTTCTTGCCTGGCGCTGTCGCCCGGCGGGCAGTGCCGCCGGTCTTGCGCCTGACCAGCGAGCATCGCGGTCCGGCCCCCCTGGAGTCAAGAGCCGCCGGCCGGTGAAACCTGCCGTTTCAGTCCTCTCAGCGGCGCTGCCGGGCGAAGGGATGGGTGCTTGACAACCCGCCGTCGACGGCAATGGCCTGACCATTGACGTAGGAGGCCTCGTCGCTGGCGAGGAAGAGGGCCATGGCGGCGATCTCCTGCGGCTCGCCGTGCCGCTGCAGCGGGTTCAGCTGGCCGATCTTGCCCTCCGTACCGTGCTCGCGGGCGCGCTCGAAGAGCGGCCGGGTCATGCCGGTCTCGATCAGCCCGGGGCAGATCGCATTGATTCGGATGCCGGTGCCGGAGAGCGAGTTCGCCGCCGTCTGGACCAGGCTGATCACCCCCGCTTTGCTGGCGCTATAGGGATGGCCGCCGGCATTGGCGCGCAAGCCCCCCACGGAAGCGGTGCAGATGATCGAGCCTTTGCCCTGCTTCGCCATGACCGGCGCGCCATGGCGGATGGCGAGGAACGGGCCGATCAGGTTCACCCGCAGGATCTCGCGCCAGAGCTCCACCGACTGCTCGAAGAGCGGCACCAGCCCGCCGCTGATGCCGGCATTGGCGAAGATCACGTCGATGCCGCCGAGTTCCTTCACCGCCTTCTGGATGAAGCCCTGGACGTCGGCTTCGGCGCCGGCGTCCGCGGCAACTGCGATAACCTTGCCGCCGGCCGCCTTGATCTCCGCCGCCGTTTCCTCGATGGCCGGGGGCGTCTTGTCGACTGCCATCACCGCTGCGCCTTCGGCGGCGAAGAGCTTGGCGCTGGCGCGGCCGATCCCGCTGCCCGCGCCGGTGACGATCGCCCGTTTTCCCTGTAGCCGCCCCATCCGCTTCCCCCGATACGCGTTCCGTTCCGCGCGATGGTGCGCGGCGGGGCGGCGGAATGCAATTCGATATCGCCCGTGCCTCAGGAACCCGTGGCGAGCACCGGCGCCGGCGCCCCGAGGCGTTCCGGCGGCAAAGTGACGGTAACGGTGGTGCCGAGTCCCGGGGCGCTGTCGAGCAAGAGCGTTCCGCCATGCTTCTCGATGAGCATCTTGGCGAGCGGCAGGCCGAGCCCCGTGCCTTCATAGGTGCGCGATAGCGCGTTTTCGATCTGGCGAAACGGTTCGAGCGCGATCGGAATGTCCTCGCGCCGCATGCCGATGCCTTTGTCGGCGACCGTAATCGCGAGCTCGCCGCCTTCGGTCTTCCGGGCGGTGAGCAAGATGGTGCCGTCGTCGCGCGAGAATTTGACGGCGTTCGACAGCAGATTGACCAGCACCTGCTTGAGCCGTAATTCGCTCGCGGTCACCGAGGGCAGATCCGGTGGCAACTGGGTCGCGATGGCAATGGATTTCTGCCGGGCCTGCGACATGACGAGGCCGACGCAGTCCTGCAGCAGTGCGCGGATATCGACCGGCGCTTCCGCCAGTTCGAAGCGTCCTGCGGCGAGCTTCGACAGGTCGAGGATGTCGTTGACGAGGCGCAGGAGGTGCTGGCCGGAAGCGTTGATGTAGCCGGCGTATTCCCGGTAGCGCGGCCCGGCATCGGGACCGAAGATCTGGCCGTCGAGCACCTCGGAGAAGCCGATGATGGCGTTGAGCGGCGTGCGCAGCTCGTGGCTCATATTGGCAAGGAAGCTCGATTTCGCGCGATTCGCGGTCTCCGCATCCTCCTTGGCGCGGATGAGCTCGCTCTCGCGCTGGCTGATCGCCTCGGCCATGCGGTCGAAGGCGCGGCCGAGCCGGCCGAACTCGGCCGGCCCCGCTTCCTTTCCGACCCGCGCCGTCCAGTCGCCGCGGCGCCACCGGCCTGCCGCCCGCAGCAAGGTGCCGACGGGCCGGCGGACGACGAGGTGAAAGCCCAGCCATGACAGCGCGCCGCCGACGGCCAGCGCAGCCAGCAGCGCAAGCCCGTGCAGGACGGTGCCGCGGTCGATCTCGGCGAGGGCGCTCGCACTGTCGAGTCCCACTTCGATGTAGATGCCTTCGCCGGGCGGCGCATCGATGGGGTCGTAGCCCCAGATGCGCGGCGCACCGCTGCCGCTCGTGGTCTCCAGCGAACCCGCCGCGACGGCGTGCAGCAGTGAGTGGCGCACCGGCGGCAGCGGCATGCCAATCTCCGCGGAGGGGTCGCCGGGCGGCTGGTGAACGATAATGGTACCGTCGCGATCGGTAATGTTGATCACCGCATTCCGCGGCAGCACCCCAGGCGGAAGATTGGTCGTGAGTCGCTCGACGCGCAGCCCCGCCAGCGCCAGGCCGGTAATTTTTCCATCGGCGTCGTGGAGCGGCAGCCCGACCTGAAGGACGCGCGTGCCGTCCGGCATGGCGGCGGCGCGGCCGACGGCGAAGCGGCCGCTCGTGAGCGGCCGCCAGAAGAAGGGTCCGCGGATCGGCAACGCACCCGGGCCGGTCTGGCCCGTCGAGGAGCAGAGCACGTTTCCATTGAGGTCGACGGTTGCGATATAGGCGTAGTAGGGAAAGCGCTCGGCCAGCCGGTGCAGCAGGGCGTTGCCGGCGGTCGGATCGTGCGCTCTACCCACCCGCAGCTCGGTTACCGTGGTCAGCATCTCCCGCGCGCCTTCGAGCACGCGGTCCTGCTCCATGCCGATGAGGGTGGCCAGGCGCTGCGCATCGGCGCGCAGCTCGGCCTCGCGCGCCCGGCGATGGACGAGCTGATCATGCACTTCGATCGCCGTCACCGGCGCAAGCGCGATCACCACCAGCAGGAAAAACCTTGCGAGGATGCCCATGGTGTCCGAAGCCGCTTGGTCTTCCTGCAAGCATGGCAAATAATGGTTAACAAATTTGAACGCCGGAGCCCCTGCCAGGATGGCGCAATGATCCGTGTGACCCCCCGCATCTTCCTCGATGGGAGCGAAATCGAGGAGAGCTATATCCGCGCCGGCGGTCCCGGCGGGCAGAACGTCAACAAGGTGGCGACCGCGGTCCAGCTTCGCTTCGCGGCAGCACAGTCGCCGGCGCTCGACGAGGGTACCCGCCGGCGGCTCGCCGTGCTGGCCGGGCGGCGGATGACCAAGGAGGGGGTGCTGGTGATCACCGCCGAGCGCTTCCGCACGCGCGAGCGCAACCGAGCCGATGCGCTGGCACGCCTCATCGACCTGATCCGCCGCGCGGCAATCGTTCCAAAACCCCGTCGGCCGACGCGGCCCACCGGAGGATCTCGCGAAAGGCGGCTCTCGGAGAAAGCGGGGCGCTCGCGCATCAAGCGCTTGCGTCAGGCCCGGCCTGAAGCGGAGTGAGTGGGGCGCCGCGAACCCGGTCAGGCGCGGGGCTCGCCTAGCTCAACGGCCAGAGATTTTCGATGAACTGGTCGGCCGACGCGGTCCAGGTGTAGCGCAAGGCGTGCTCGCGGCAGCGCTCGCGCGAAATATCGAGCGCGGCGAGCGCGGCGCATCGCAGATCCTCGTCGAGAACGCCGACGCCGCTGGCACCGATCACGTCGAGCGGACCCGGAACGGGGTAGGCGGCGACCGGGAGCCCGGAGGCGAGTGCTTCGAGCAGCACCAGGCCGAAGGTGTCGGTGCGGCTCGGAAAAACAAAAACGTCGGCCGATGCATAAAGCTGCGCCAGGTCGCGCCCCTCGCGCTTACCGAGGAAACGCGCCTCGGGATGA
>Ga0134126_10005496_pt1 | contig 15846 bp, 16 predicted proteins | sample KB31752_FD_96881 | JGI IMG/M metagenome (GOLD analysis project Ga0134126, IMG submission 96881) | Terrestrial soil microbial communities with excess Nitrogen fertilizer from Kellogg Biological Station, Michigan, USA - KB3-175-2 | ecosystem: Environmental > Terrestrial > Soil > Unclassified ...
GCGCCGAGCGCGTGGTCATCTTCCACCTGATCACCGAGGGCGAGTGCTACGTCGAGCTCGGCGCCGAAGCCCCGCTGCGCCTCATCGCCGGCGACGTGGTCATCTTCCCGGAAGGCGACGCGCACCGCATGATGTCCAAGCCCGGCCTGCCGCCCGCCCGCGGCGCACCGCTCGCGGACGTGCTGACGCGCCGGCCGCGCCAGCTGGCCTACGGCGGCGGCGGCGCGATCACCCGCCTGGTGTGCGGCTACCTCGCCTGCGATGCGCGCCTGGCGCGCATGCTGCTCGCGGGGCTCCCGCCGGTGGTGCGCGTCAACGTGCGCGGCTCGAACGCCGGGGCCTGGCTCGAAGCTTCGGTGCGCTATGCGCTTGCCGAGGCGCGCTCGCCGCGACCGGGAGGCGCGGGCGTGCTCGCCAAGCTCGCCGAGGTGCTGTTCATCGAGGTGCTGCGCCTGTACATGCACGAGCAGGGCGAGGAGCGCACCGGCTGGCTCGCCGGGGTCCGCGACCGGATCGTCGGCGCCGCCCTGCACGCTCTGCACCAGGACCCGGCACGCAGCTGGACACTGGATGAGCTGGCGCGGGAGGCCGGCACCTCGCGCTCGGTGCTCGCCGAGCGCTTCCAGCACCTGGTCGGCACCTCCCCGATCCAGTACCTGACCCAGTGGCGCATGCTGCTCGCCTCCAATCTCCTGTGCCGCAGCAACGCCTCGCTGGCGAGCATCGCCCACGAGGTCGGCTACCAGACCGACACCGCCTTCAGCCGCGCGTTCAGGCGCGAGTTCGGGACACCGCCGGCCGCCTGGCGGCGCAGCCGCGCGGCGCGCCCGCCCGCGGCTGCGCCGCGGTCCGCCTGAGGCCCCGGGCGCCGGAGCGCTGCACCCTGCTGAAGCGACTGCCGCTGCTGCTCACCGCGCTGCGCGCGGCGCTGGCGCCGCTCATTGTTCTCCTCGCGCTGCTGCATCCGGCACGGGCCGCGTTCGGCGCCTGCCTGCTCGCCGGCTTCCTGTCGGACGTGTTCGACGGCATCCTCGCCCGTCGCCTCGGTGTGGCGACCCCGCGCCTGCGACGGCTGGACAGCGCCGCCGACACTCTCTTCTATCTCGCCGTCGCCATCTGCGCCTGGCGGCTCTACCCGCAGGCGCTCACGCGGCGGGCGGGGCTCCTCGCACTCCTCCTCGCCCTCGAGATCGCCCGCTACGTCCTCGACTGGCTGCGCTTCGGGCGCGAGGCGAGCTACCACACCTGGAGCGCCAAGCTGTTCGGCGTGCTGCTGTTCGCGGGGTGCTTCGCGCTGCTGGCCCTCGGGGTGGATAACGCCGCGCTGACGGCGGCGCTGTGGTGCGGTATTTTCTCTGATCTCGAGGGAGTGGCGATCTCATTCACGCTGCGGCAGTGGCGCACGGACGTGCCGACGCTGTGGCATGCCCTGCACTGGCGGCGCGCGGTGCGGGACGCCGGAGACGGAACATGAACCCAATCGGAGCACCGCGCCCATGAGTGCGCTGCGCATCGGCTTCATCGGCCTCGGCAACGTCGGCGGCCAGCTCGCCGGCAACCTGCAGCGCCACGGCCTGCCACTCACCGTGCGCGACCTGGACCAGGCGCGGGTCGCGGAGTTCGTGGCGCGGGGCGCAAAGGCGGCCGCCTCGCCCCGCGAGCTGGCCGCGGACAGCGACCTCGTCATCACCTGCCTGCCCTCGCCGGCAGTCAGCGCCGCGGTCATGGAGGCGCCCGACGGGGTGCTCGCCGGCCTCGGCGCCGGCAAGATCTGGCTGGAGATGAGCACCACCGACTATGCGGAGGTGCGGCGCCTGGCCGCGCGCGTCGCCGAGCGCGGCGCGAGCGCCATGGATTGCCCGGTCTCGGGCGGCTGCCACCGCGCCGCCACCGGTAACATCTCGATCTTCGCCGGCGGCGAGCGCCAGACCTTCGAGCGCGTGCTGCCGGTGCTGTCGATCCTCGGCCAGCGCATCCTGCACACCGGGCCGCTCGGCACGGCCTCGCAGCTGAAGGTACTCACCAATTTCCTGTGCACGGTGCACCTGGCCGCGCTTGCCGAGGCGCTCACGGTGGCCAAGGTGGCGGGCCTGGACCTCAACACCGCCTACGAGGCGATCCGCATCTCCTCGGGCAACTCCTTCGTGCACGAGACCGAGTCGCAGGTGATCCTGAACGGCAGCCGCGACATCAACTTCACCATGGACCTGGTGATCAAGGATGTCGGGCTGTTCGCAGCGCTTGGCCGCTCCCACGGCGTGCCGCTGGAGCTGGCGCCGCTGGTGGTCGACATCTTCGAGGACGGTGCGCGCCGCTACGGGCCGCGCGAGTTCTCGCCCAACATCATCCGCCGCCTCGAGGAGGCCTGCGGCGTGCGCGTCCTGGGTGAAGGCTTTCCGGCACAGATCCGCGACGACGAGCCCGAGGTGAGCGGCTACGAGGTGCGGCCGCGCCGGGCGACGCCGGCGTGAGCGGCGCCGCGCTGATCGAGCGCCGCTCGATCGACTACGTGCCGCTCGCCGAGCGGCGCGGCAAGGTCTGGCACCTGTGGCCGGTGTGGTTCTCCGGCGGCGCGCACCTGGCGACGCTCGCGGTGGGGGTGCTCGGCATCGCCCTCGGCGGCAACCTGCTGTGGACCGCAGTCGCGGTCGTCGCGGGCTGCCTGCTCGGGACCTTCTTCATGGCGTTCCATTCCACCCAGGGGCCGCAGCTCGGCCTGCCGCAGATGATCCAGTCGCGCCCGCAGTTCGGCTACACGGGCGCGCTCCTGGTGTGGGGCGTCGCGCTGGTCGCCTACATCGGCTACAACGCCTTCAACCTGGTGCTGGCCGCCGAGGCGCTGCACCAGCTGCGCCCGGCGCTGCGCCCCGCCTCGCCGCGCGTCATGGTGCTGTTCGGGCTCGCCGCCCTCGCCCTCGCGGTCGTCGGCTACGACAAGATCCACGTGGCGCAGCGCGCCTTCGCCTACCTCATGATCGCCGTGCTGACGGTGTTCACGGCGGGCGCGTTCTTCCGGCTGCAGATCCCCGCGGCGCAGTGGGACGTGCACGGATTCCGCGCCGTGCCGTTCCTCGCCGCGACCTTCGCCGCCGCCTCCTACCAGCTCAGCTGGGCCATCTACGTATCGGACTACTCGCGCTACCTGCCGCGCGAGGTCGGCGTGCGCGAGTCGTTCTGGTGGACCTACGTCGGCGCCTTCGTGGGCGGCGCGTGGATGATGCTGGTCGGCTCGGTGGCCGCCGCCAGCGCCCCCACGCTGGAGGTGGCGGCGGCCATGGAGCAGGCGGCCGAGGCGGTGCTGCCGGGGCTCGGGCCGGTGCTGCTGGTGAGCGCGCTGCTCGGCCTCATCACCATCTCGACCCTCAACTACTACGGCGCCTCACTCACCCTGCTGTCGGTCGCCGATACCATCCGGCCGCTCAGGTGCACGGTCGGCAAGCGCCTGGCGAGCCTGGTCGTGGCGTTCGTCGCCAGCTGCGCCATCGCCATCGCGTCCTCGCACGACTTCATCGCCCGCTTCGGCGACCTGCTGGCGCTGCTGCTCTACCTGTTCACACCCTGGACGGCCATCAATCTCGTGGACTTCTACCTGGTACGCCGGGGGCACTACTCGATCCGTGAGATCTTCAACCCCCGCGGCCTGTACGGCAGCTGGAACTGGCGCGGGCTGAGCGCGTACCTCATCGGCTTTGCCGCGATGATCCCGTTCTTCAGCACCGGCCGCTTCACCGGCCCGGTGGCCCGCGCCCTGGGCGGCGCCGACATCGCCATGCTGGTCGGCCTGCCGGTGGCGGCCGCCGTCTACCTGCTGCTGTGCCGCTCGCTCGACCTGCCGGCCGAGCGCGCCGCGGTGGCGGCCGCCGATGCCGGCCTCGAGCCGGGCGCGGCTGCATCCGTCACATAATTGCCGGTACCATTGCCGCCATGCCCAAGATCGTCGACCACGCGCAACGCCGCGACGCGATCGCCCTCATCGCCTGCCGGGTGGTGGCCGCCCACGGCTTCGACCAGGCCAGCATGGTGCGCATCGCCCGCGAGGCCGGCTACACCACCGGCATGCTGGCGCACTACTTTGACTCCAAGCAGGACATCATCATCGCGGCGCTGCGCCTGATGCTGCGGCGGATCGAGGAGCGGCTCACGCGCCCGCCGGGTGCGGCGCGCCCCGACCTGCTGGAGCTGCTCGCCGAGGCCATGCCGCTCGATGAGCCGCGGCACGTCGAGTCGGCGTTCTGGATCACGTTCTGGGGCCAGGTCACCACCGACAGGCGCCTGAAGCGCATCAACGCCTGGGTGCACCGCGAGTACATGCGCCTGTTCGAGCGCTGCCTCGCCCGGAGCTGGCCGGAGTGGCCGCTGTGGAATGCGGGGGTGCGCGAGCAGGTGCTGTGCTCGGTGGTCACCTTCATCAACGGGCTGTGCGCCAGCGCGGTCGCCAACCCCACCGACTGGCCCCCGGACCGGCAGCTGTCGCAGCTGCGGCTGCAGCTGCAGCTGCTGCGCGGCTGGGGCGCCGCCGCCACCGCTGCGCCGGCGCAGCGGGCGGCCAGCGCCTAGCGGCCGCGCGCGGCTACTGGATCGCCCACAGCCGCGCGTTGACCAGCAGCGGGTCGGTGAAATTGCTCATCTGGCCCGCCTTGCGACCGGGGGCGGGCTGCAGGCGCGCGGTGAGCGGCTTCTTCCACTTGTAGGCGAGCACGGCCACGTCGCCCACGATGCGCGCGACCTGTGCCTCGGTGACGTCGCCCGGCAGCGGTACGGTGTCCAGGCCCGTCCCGCACACCGACGAGTACGACAGCAGCGAGTCGAGGCTGATCGTGCGCTCGGTCCAGCGCTGCGCGATCACCTCGTCCTCCATGACCGGGAGCATGAGGCCCGCGTAACCCACGCGCGGGCCGGGCAGCTGCTTCTGCGCCTCGGTGATCACGTAGGCCGCGGTCAGCGTCCCGGGCGAGCCGAGCTTCGCGCCGCTGAAGGCCTCGATCGCCGCGCCGATGGAATCGCCCTTCTCGGGCGCCGGAGTCGGATCGAAGCCCCAGTACTTGAGCCCGGTGCGGGCCTCGATGTCGCGCGCGATGCGCTCCACCTGCTGCGCATAAACACCGAGCGCGGCGCGCAGCTCCCCGAGCGCCCGCGGCGCATCGCCGGGTGACTTGGCAAAAACCGCCGCGACCACGCTCGATGACTCCAGCCCCACGGAGAAGCGCCCGCCCTGCCCCTCGTGCCAGGACCCCGGATTGAACGGCCCGCCGGGACCCAGCATCGCGGTGGCGGCGAAGGCGAACGTGCCCTCGCCGCGCGGACTCCTGGCCGCGACCCGCACGATGTGGTGCGCGGCCGCGCGCACCGTGTGCCAGTGGATGCCGTCCTCGCCGGCGATGTGCATGCTGGCATTCGGCGCCTCAGGTCCGGACTGCACCGCCTCGAGCAGGTCCAGCGCCCGCGGGTCGGGTTGATCATCGAGCACCGCCGGCCCGATGTTCATCATCATGTTGCCCTGGTGCCCGATGTGCCCAAGCTGCCGCAGCAGCGCGAGCGCCTGCTCGCGCGGCAGGCTGCCCGCGTAGCGCATGAACGGCTGGGTCGTGATGCGCACCGTCTGCACCGTGAAGCCGGCCTGCTCGAACAGTGCCTGCGCCTCGTGCAGTTGCTTGATGCTCGCCTCGACCTGCTGCGCATAGCGCGCCGCATCCAGGTCGACGAACACGGTGATCGCGCGCACCAGCGGCTTGCCGACCGGAGCGTCCGGCGGCTCGGCCGCGGCCGCCCGGCCCGCGGACAGCAGCAGCAATAGGACGCAGATACTTCGCATCGATTCCCCCCGCACGGCCCCGCCGCGCTTATGCGTCAGCGGTTACGTGTCACGCCCACCGGCAGCGTGTCGGCGGCCTGCATGGCCGGGTCCGCGAAGCTCTGCGGACTCTTCAGGTAATCGAGCGCCATGTCCACCGCGTCATGGCCCCAGAAGAATTCGTCATCGACCACCAGCGTCGGCACGCCGAACACGCCGCGCTCGCGCGCCCACTCGGTGTTGTCGCGCAGGCGCTGCTTGATGGCAGGGTCGGCGAGCACGGTCTGCGGATCGGCCACCCCCAGCGCCCGGGCCACATCAGCGATCACCTCGGGCTGGCTCGCGTCGCGGCCGTCGCGGAAGATGGCATCGAGCACCGCGCCGGTGGCGCGCCGGTCGCAGCCGGCGGCGATCACCAGGCGCAGCGCCGCGAGCGGATTGAACGGATGCGCGGGTGGGAAGCGCATCGGCAGGCCCAGGCGCCGTGCGCGCCACAGCGCAAACCGATAGGTGAAGCGGCGCTTGGGCGGGATCTCCGCCGGACCCAGCTGGCCGAAGTGCGTGAGCAGCGCCGCGAGCAGCACCGGCTTGTATTCCAGCTCCACGTGCGGCGGCAGCTCGGTCAGGCGTGGGAAGGCGAGGTACGAGAACGGCGAGATCACGTCGAACACCCACGTGACCTTCGGTGCCTCAAGCATGGCAGTCTCCGTCAGAGGCGCACCACGAGCTTGCCGAAGTTCTCGCCGCGCAGCAGCCCGATGAGGCCGCGCGGCGCGTTCTCCAGTCCCTCGATCACCTGCTCGCGGTACTTCACCCGCCCCTCCTGCAGCCAGGTGCTCATGTCGGTACGGAAGGCCCGCATGCGGTGCTGGTGATCGAAAATGATGAACCCCTGCACCTTGACGCGCCGGCGCAGCACCGCAAGCAGCAGCTGCGGCGTACGATCCGGCCCCGGTGGCAGCTTCTCGAGGTTGTACCAGGAGATGAGCCCGCACAGCGGCACGCGCGCGTGCACGTTGAGAAGCGGCACGACGGCGCTCAGCACCGCGCCGCCGACGCTCTCGAAGTACACATCGATCCCCTCCGGGCAGGCGGCCGCCAGGCGCTGCGGCAGCTCCGGAGCGCGGTGATCGAGGCAGGCGTCGAACCCGAGCGTCTCCTGCGCATAGCGGCACTTGTCGGGGCCGCCGGCGATGCCCACCACGCGGCAGCCGCGGATCCTGGCGAGCTGGCCCACGACCGCGCCGACCGCGCCGGTCGCCGCGGCCACGACTACCGTCTCGCCGGCGCGCGGCTGGCCGATGTCGAGGAGCCCGACGTAGGCGGTGAGCCCCGGCATGCCGAGCACGCCCAGGGCGTAGGACGGGGGCTTGAGGCCCGGGTCGATGCGGATGAGGTCGCGGCCGTCCGACAGGCCATAGTCCTGCCAGCCGCTGTTGGCGACGACGAGATCCCCGACCGCGAAGCCCGGCACCTGGGAGGCCGCCACCTCGCTCACGGTCTGCCCGGCCATCACCGCGCCGAGGGCCACCGGGGGCACGTACGAGGGCGCATCACTCATGCGCCCGCGCATGTACGGGTCGAGCGACAGGTAGCGGGTGCGCAGCAGCAGCTGCCCGGGGCGGACTTCCGGCACCGGCGTGCTCTCGAGGCGGAAGTCCTCGGCCGCGGGCTCGCCCTGCGGCCGGCGGGCCAGCACGATGCGGCGGTTGACGCTCGCGTCCATCAGCGCAGGAACTCGACCGTGACGCCCGGCGGTGCCGGCACGGTGGCGTCGATGAACAGGTCGCCGAGGAGCTTCGCGGTCGGGTCGACGCTATAGGCCGCGAAGTCGCGCACCCCGGACTCGTACAGCACGCTGTCGTCGATGAAGAACTGCCCGGTGCACTCGCGCGCCGGCCGGCTCAGGATCACGTGCGCGGCGTCCGCCACGATCTCGGGCCTGCGCGAGCGGCGCAGCATCTGCGCGCCGCCGAGTGCGAACTCGACCGCCGCGGTGGCGATGGTGGTGCGCGGCCACAAGGCGTTGCAGCCGATGCCGGCGGCGCGGTACTCCTCGGCCAGTCCCAGCATGCACAGCGACATGCCGTACTTGGACAGCGAGTACGCCAGGTGCCCCGCGAACCACTTGGGGCGGAAGTCGAGCGGCGGCGACAGCGTCAGGATGTGCGGGTTGTCGGCCCGCTTCAGGTACGGCAGACAGGCGCGCGAGGTGACGAAGGTACCGCGGGTGTTGATCTGGTTGATGAGGTCGTAGCGGCGCAGCTCGATCTGCTCGGTGGCGGCGAGGTTGATGGCGGAGGCATTGTTGACGCAGATGTCGATGCCGCCGAACACCTGTGCGCAGCGCTGCACCGCGGCTGCAACGCTCGCCTCGTCGCGCACGTCGACGATGAGCGGCAGGGCCCGGCCCCCGGCAGCCTCGATCGCCGCCGCGGCGCTGTGGATGGTACCGGGGAGCTTGGGGTGCGGCTCCGCGGTCTTGGCGGCGACGGCGATGTTGGCGCCGTCGCGCGCCGCGCGCAGTGCGATCGCCAGCCCGATGCCGCGGCTGGCGCCCGTAATGAAGAGTGTCTTGCCCCTGAGGCTCACGGCTGCCTTCCCCCCGCCACTGGCGCCAGTGTACGCACGACGGGGTCAGCCGTCCCGCCGCGCGGCCTTGAGCTCGACGCGGTTGCCATCCGGGTCCGCGATGTACAGGGACGGCCCCTGGCCCTCCGCACCGTAGCGCTGCGCCGCCGCCTCGGTGCGCACCCCGTGCGCCTCGAGCCAGGCGCGCAGGCGCGGCTCGTCAAAGGGCGCGAGCGTCAGGCAAAAATGCTCGACGTTGTGTGCTCCGGGCGCGGGCGGGCTGCCCTGCCCCAGGGGCCCGTCGAGCGTCACCAGATCGATGAGGCTGCGCCCGGCGCGCAGTTGCGTGAGCCCGACGCTCGCCTCCTCGCGCTCCAGGCGGCAGCCGAGCACGTCGCGGTAGAACTCGAGTGCGCGCGCGAGCTCGCGCACACGCAGCACGATGTGATCGATGCCCTGCACGGCGAACGGCGCGCTCACCGCCGCATCCCCGCGCCAGCGCCCGGGAACGCGCCGGTGCGCCGGGAGCGTGTGCTAGCATCGCCGCCCGCTTCGGCCGGAAGTCTCATAACATGCGCCTGCACTGTGCTGTCGCCTGCATCTTACTCGCCGCCGCCGGCGCTGCCCGCACCCAGGAGCAGGACTTCAGCAAGGTCGAGGTGAAGACCGCGCCCGTCGCCGAGCACCTGTATGTGCTGCAGGGCGCCGGCGGCAACATCACCGCCGCGGTGGGGCCGGAGGGCGTGCTGCTGGTGGACGACGAGTACGCCGCGCTCGCGGACCGCATCCGCGCGGCGCTCGCCTCCGTCGGTGCCAGGGATCAGCCGGTCCGCTTCATCATCAACACTCACTACCACTTCGATCACACCGGCGGCAACCTGCCGTTCGCGCAGGCCGGCGCCACGGTCATCGCGGCCGACGAGTTGCGCGCGCGCCTGGTCACCGGGGGCACGATCGGCAACGGCGCCACGATCAGCCGCGAGATGAAGGCCGTCGAGCCCGCAGCGCTGCCGGTGCTGACCTTCGACCACGAGCTCACCGTGCACCTCAACGGCGAGGAGATCCGCGCCGTCCACTACCCGCACGCCCATACCGCCGGCGACACGATCGTGTACTTCCCGGGCGCGCATGCGGTCGCCATGGGCGACATCTTCGTGCGCTACGGTTTCCCGTTCATCGACCTGAACGGCGGTGGCAGCGTGCAGGGCATGATCGCGGCCTGCGAGGCGGTGCTGACGCAGGTGCCCGCCGATGCGCACGTCATCCCCGGCCACGGCGACCCGGCCGGGGTGGCGGACCTGCGCACCTACCTCAAGATGCTTAAGGACACGAGCGCCGCGGTGGCGCAGGCGCTGAAGGCCGGCAAGACGCTGGCGCAGATGAAGCAGCAGCATCTGCTCGCAGCCTGGAGCGCGCAGTATTCACCGCCCAAGGCGTTCGTCGACACGGATGCATTCACCGATACCCTGTACAGCTCGCTGAGCGCGCACGCGGCGCGACACGGCCGGCCCGGGCGCTGAGCGCGGCGGGGGGCTTGCCTTGGCGCTCGGCCGGGGTATAGCGTCGGCGCGATCCCCCGCCTGAGGAGAGCGCCGTGCGCTGGGACGACCTGCGGCAGAGCACCAACATCGAGGACGTACGCGGCAGTACCGGTGCCGGCGCACCGGGACTGCGGCTGGGCGTCGGCGGCACCCTGCTCGCCCTCGCCGGCGCCTACTTCTTCGGCATCGATCCGCGCCTGCTGCTCGGGCTGATGAGCGCGGTGCCGAGCCAGGGACCTGCGCCCACCGCGCAGTACGGCACGCCGCAGGATGAGCAGGGCCGCTTCATCGCGGCGGTGCTGGGCGAAACCGAGGACGCATGGAGCGCGGTGTTCCAGGCGCAGGGCCGCACCTACACCCCGCCAAGGCTGGTCCTGTACCGCAACCAGATGCCTTCCGCCTGCGGCTCGGCCAACGCCGCAGTCGGGCCCTTCTACTGCCCCCTCGACCGCAAGGTGTACCTCGACCTCGGCTTCTTCGAGCAGCTGGCCGACGAGTTCCAGGCGCCGGGCGAGTTCGCCGAAGCCTACGTGCTCGCGCACGAGGTGGGCCACCACGTGCAGAACCTGCTCGGCATCGCCTCGCGGGTGCACGCCGCGCAGGAGCGCGCCTCGCAGTCCGAGGGCAATCAGCTCTCGGTGAAGCTCGAGCTGCAGGCGGACTGCTTCGCGGGCGTGTGGGCACACAACGCCGACCAGACCAAGCACATTCTCGAGGCGGGGGATGTGGAGTCGGCGCTGCGCGCCGCGGCCGCGGTCGGCGACGACACGCTGCAGAAGCGCGCCCAGGGCTACGTGGTGCCCGAGTCCTTCACCCACGGGAGCGCGGCCGAGCGCACCGGGTGGTTCAAGCGGGGACTGGCGAGCGGCTCGATCGACAACTGCGACACCTTCTCGGCGCGCAGCTGACCGAGCCGTGCGCCGCGCGCCTCACGGCGCGCGGCGCACGATCTCATCAGGAGCAGGGCTTGCCGTGGTCCGGCCGGGCGCCGGCGGTCTTCGCCTCCGCCTCGGTCATGTACTGGCCCTTCTTGGTCTTGCCGTACCACACGTCTCCCTGACAGTGGTAGACGTGGCTGTCGGTGTTGACCCATACCTGTCCCGGGCCGCCACCTGCGGCCGGCTGGCCCGTGGACTTCGGCGCCATCGCAGGTCCACTCATCGCAGGACCTGCCGACATCGCCGTGCCGGACGCCGGGGCGGGTGCTGCCGCCGCCGGAGCCGCAGCCGCCGTCGTGCCCGAGGCCGACTTGTTCACGCCACCGTGGCCTGAGCAGGCGCCGCGGCCACTGTGCGTGGAGGTCGTGCCGTCCTTGCAGATCGTCACCGGGCCGCCGCCGGACCCGGACGAGGACGCGGCGGCGGTCGCCGCCGGGGCTGCGGCGGCCGGCGCGGCCGCGCTCCCGGCGCTGCCCGCGGAGGCCGACTTGTTCACGCCACCGTGGCCCGAGCAGGCGCCGCGGCCGCTGTGCGTGGAGGTCGTGCCGTCCTTGCAGGTCACCGTGCCGGAGCCGGATGCAGCAGACGACGCGGAGGTGGCCGCACCCGCAGCAGGTGCCGGGGCCGCTTCCGAGCCGGAGGCGGAAGCGCTCGCGCCGGCCGACGCTGACTTGTCGATCCCGCCGTGTCCGGAGCAGGCGCCGCGACCGCCGTGGGGCGAGGTGGTCCCGTCCTTGCAGGTCACAGAGCCGCTCGTGGCGCTCGAGGTCTGCGCCGAGGAGACCACGGGTCCTGCAAGCAGTGCAGCGGCGAACATCGCGCCACACATCAAGCCGTTGAATTTCGCGATATTCATTTGTAGTTCTCCCTGATCAGGTACCCCTTGTTCCAGGGCGGCCCAGAATACCCCAATCCTCCCGGGGACGATATCGGCGGACCCGACGCGCGCCACGGCGGAGCGCGCGCCACGGTGTAGTCTTGCGTTCATGAAGGTCCGCATCCTGTCGCTGTTGAGCCTCGCCGTGGTCAGCTGCGCCGTCGCGCCGTGCGCGCGCGCGGAGTGGATGGAGCGCACCGAGGCCATCATGGGCACGCGCGTCTATGTCGAGCTGTGGGCCGAGGATCCGGCCCGCGGCAACGAGGCGCTCGAGGCGGTCATGGCCGACATGCGCCGCATCGACAACCTCATGAGCCACTACAAGCCCGAGAGCGAGCTGTCGAAGATCAACGCGCACGCCTACCAGGAGCCGGTGCAGGTCGACAAGGAGCTGTTCGACCTCATCAAGCTCTCGACCTACTACTCGCAGATCACGCAGGGGGCCTTCGACATCACCTACGCCAGCGTCGGTTATCTGTACGACTATCGCCGCCACATCCACCCGAGCGAGGCGCAGATCAAGTCCGCACTGCCGGCGGTGAACTGGCACAACCTGCTGCTCGATGAGACGCACCACACGGTGCGCTTCGAGCATGCCGGCATGCGCATCGACCTGGGCGGCATCGGCAAGGGCTACGCGGTCGACCACGGCATCGCGATCCTCAAGGCGCGCGGCTTCAAACACGCGGTGGTCACCGCCGGCGGCGACACGCGCATCATCGGCGATCACATGGGACGCCCGTGGCTGGTGGCGATCCGCCACCCCGACGATCCGAGCAAGGTGGTGACGCGCATCCCGCTGTCCGACAGCGCCATGTCCACCTCGGGGGACTATGAGCGCTATTTCGATGAGAACGGCGTGCGCTACCACCACATCATCGACCCGCACACCGGCCACTCCGCCAGCAAGGTGCGCAGCGCCACCGTCATCGCCCCGACGGCGACGCAGACCGATGGCATGTCGAAGACGGCTTTCGTGCTCGGCCCCGAGAAGGCGCTCGAGATCATCAACCGCATGCCCGAATACGACGCGGTATTCGTGTGCCCCGACGGACGGGTGCTGTATTCGAACGGGCTGCGGCCGCCGGCCGAGCGGCCGCCGGGGGCCGCCGCCGCTACTGCGGCGAGCCCCCGTGTTCAGCCCTGAGCAGCGCGTCGACCTCCGCCTCGGCGGCAAACCAGTCCTCGGTCTCCTGGCCGGGTTCGAAGCCGCGACGCTGGGCACGCAGGTAGGCGTTCTGGGCGATCATGCCGCGGCGCTCGTCCGGGCTGACGGCGGCGCGCGGCGCGGCCGGGCTGGCGCCGGGGGTGCGCGCCTTCGGCACGGCGCGGCGCGGATCGACGGGCGGTGCGGGGTCAAGACGGGGTGGCTCGGACGGTCGACGATTGGCCATTGGCTCCTCCTTGGCTGAATCTTTCTTTTACGCGCGTTAACGGCACGCGCGCAAGCGCGTGTGCCGGTGTCCGCCCGCTGTCCGCTGTCCGCGAGCGGACACGCGGACTGTGCGCCCCGGCGCCGGCGTCGCGGCGGGATTTCCTGCAATCTCAGGCTCTTGAGAAATACGGCGCGCGGCTGCAGGGCGCTGGCACGCCTCGTGCAATCTAATCACCATGAAGCTCGCCCAGCTGCGCAAGATCCCGGAGGCGGTCACCGAGGCCGCAGGCATCCGCGGCACCGACGCCCAGGACAAGCCGGTATCGACCCCCGCGGGCCTGTGGCCGCGCCACCGCCTGCCCATCCTCCTGGGTGCCGCCGCGCTCGTGGTGCTGCTGTTCGCGTGGCTGATCCACGGCTGGCTGCGCAGCGGCCAGGTCATCTCGCGCGAGCGCCTGCGCATCGCCGAGGTGACGCGCGGCCATTTCGTGCGCGACGTCGCCGCCGACGGCACGGTGGTCGCCGCGATCAACCCGACGCTGTTCGCCATCGCCCCCGGCACCGTGAGCTACAAGGCGCGCGCCGGGGATGCCATCAAGAAGGGCGACGTGCTTGCCGTGCTCGACAGCCCCGAGCTCAACAACGAGTACCAGCGCGAGCAGGCGACCCTCGACAGCCTGGACGCGGCCCTCGCCCGCCAGCAGATCGAGATCCGCCGCGAGATCCTCACCAGCCAGCAGCAGGCCGACCTGGCGCAGGTCACCATCGAGGCCGCCGAGCGCGAACTGAAGCGCTCGCAGTGGGCCTGGGACCAGCACGTCATTTCCGAGCGCGACTACCGGCGCGCCATCGACGACGTCTCCACCGCGAAGCTGAACTACTCGCACGCGCGTGACAGCGCCGGCCTGCAGCGCGACAGCCTGGCGCTCGACCTGCGCACCAAGCGCCTGGAGCGCGACCGCCAGGCGCTGGTGGTCGCGGGCCTCAAGGACCGTGTCGCCCAGCTCACCGTGCGCTCGCCGGTGAACGGCATGGTCGCGAACCTCGCCCAGCCCGAGAAGACCCGGGTCGCCGACAACGCACCGCTCATGACAGTGGTGGACCTGTCGGCGTTCGAGATCGAATTCCAGGTCGCCGAGACCTACGCCGGCGACATCAAGCCCGGCATGAGCGCCGACATCACGGTCGACGGTCGCGACGTGGCGGGCATCGTCACCGCCATCTCCCCGGAGGTGCGCCAGAACCAGGTCGTCGGCCGGGTCAAGTTCAAGGGCGAACAGCCGGCCGGGCTGCGCCAGAACGAGCGGGTCGCGGTGCGCGTGGTGCTCGACCAGCGCGACAACGTGCTGAAGTTCGAGCGCGGCTCATTCATCGAGGAGGCCACGCGCGCGGTGTACGTGGTGCACGGCGCGCACGCGCAGCGCGTGCCGGTGCAGCTCGGCGCCGCCTCGGTCAGCGAGATCGAGGTGGTGCGTGGCCTCAGCCCCGGTGACCAGGTGGTCATCTCCGACATGCGCGATTCAAACCAAGCGGCCGAAGTCGCCATCTCAAACTAAGGTCTTACGAGGAAGCCCCGATGCTCAAGATGCACGACGTCAGCAAGATCTACCGTACCGACCTGATCGAGACCTATGCGCTGCGCAAGTTCTCGCTCGAGGTGAACGCCGGGGAGTTCGTGGCGGTGACCGGCCCGTCCGGCTCGGGCAAGACCACGTTCCTCAACGTCGCCGGCCTGCTCGAGACCTTCGACTCCGGCAGCTACGAGCTCGACGGCGCCGACGTCATGGGGCTCTCGGACGACGCCCGCTCCAAGCTGCGCAACGAACGCATCGGCTTCATCTTCCAGAGCTTCAACCTGATTCCCGATCTCAACGTCCAGGACAACGTCGACGTGCCGCTGCGCTACCGCCGTTTCAACGCCGCCGAGCGCCGCGAGCGCATCGGCAGCGCGCTCGACCTGGTCGGTCTCGCCTCGCGCGCCAAGCACATGCCGGCACAGCTGTCCGGCGGCCAGCAGCAGCGCGTCGCCATTGCGCGCGCCATCGCCGGCGACCCGGCCTTCCTGCTGGCGGACGAGCCCACCGGCAACCTCGACTCGCTGATGGCACGGCAGGTCATGGATCTGCTCGAGCAGATCAACGAGATGGGCACTACCATCCTGCTGGTGACCCACGACCCGGAGCTGGCACGGCGGGCGCAGCGCAACGTGCACCTGATCGACGGCCAGATCTCCGATTTCCGGGCCTACGAGCCCCGCGCCGCGGCCGCCGCCGGCGGCGCTCAGGCGCTGGCCTGATCACAGCGAAGGAGCTGCCATGCTCGGCTACTACGTGCGGCTGGCCCTGAAGAGCTTCGGGCGCAACCCCGGCATCACCACTCTCATGGTGCTGGCCATCGCGCTCGGCATCGCGGTATGCGTCATGACGCTCACCGTCTATCACGCCATGTCGGGCAACCCGATCTGGTGGAAGAACGACCGGCTGTACGCGGTCACGATGGACAACTGGGACCCCAAGCAGGCCTACAGCAAGAAGTCGACGCTGCCGCCCCCGGAGATGACCTACAAGGATACCCAGGTGCTGTTCCGCTCCGACGTCCCGGTGCGCAAGGTCATGATGTACGCGACCGATGGCGTCATCAGCGGCGTCGGCACGGTGCCGTCGGAGCGCGCGCAGACGCGCGTCACCACGGCCGACTTCTTCGCCATGTTCGAGGTGCCGTTCCTGTACGGCAACGGCTGGGGCGCAGCGGCC
>Ga0134126_10005497_pt1 | contig 15844 bp, 11 predicted proteins | sample KB31752_FD_96881 | JGI IMG/M metagenome (GOLD analysis project Ga0134126, IMG submission 96881) | Terrestrial soil microbial communities with excess Nitrogen fertilizer from Kellogg Biological Station, Michigan, USA - KB3-175-2 | ecosystem: Environmental > Terrestrial > Soil > Unclassified ...
GAACCAGCGATCTTCCGGTGGCGGAAGAGGCGGCGGTGGCGGCGGAGTATCTGGGCTGCGAGGTGGATCGCATTGTGGACGCGGGCGTAGCGGGGCTGCATCGGATTCTGGCGCAGACGGAGATTTTGGCGCGGGCGGACGCCGTGATTGTGTGCGCGGGAATGGAGGGCGCGCTGCCGAGCGTGGTGGGTGGTCTGGTGGCCGCTCCCGTGATCGCGGTGCCGACCAGCGTGGGGTATGGATCGGCGTTTGGCGGCCTCACAGCGCTGCTGGGAATGCTGAATTCCTGCTCGCCGAATGTGTGTGTGGTGAATATAGACAACGGATTTGGGGCGGCTTATGTGGCCGCAATGGCGGTTCGGCGGCGGTAACGGTCCTGTAACTGCCCAATCAGGGCGGCTCAGAGTTTGGCCGGTTATTCATCGGGCATTTGCTGGATTTTCACATCCGGCTGCGACTCTCTCCTTAGAAGCGAAGGTTTTAACTCAACTTCGCGAGGAGAGATGGATGAAGAGAAGCTGGAAGGCGCTTGCGGGTCTATCGCTGGCTTGTACGCTGGCCATTGGACATGCGCAGACAAGCGATGCGGGCACGAACACGGGAGCGGCTCAGGGCCCGGATCAAACTTCCATTCAGGCCCAGATTGAAAAGCTTCGCGAAGCTATGGACGCGCAGCGGGCACAGATTGACCGGTTACAGCGGCAGCTGGAAGAGAGCGACACCAGAAAACTACAGACGCAACAGGCCGAACTGCGGACTCAACAGGAGAAGATCACGGCTGAAGTTCAGCATCCCGACGCGCTGCACTACAAAGGCATTACGCTCTCGCCGAAGGGCAGCTTTATCGAGGCCGCGACGGTGTATCGCAGCGCGGCCACCGGCGGAGGCATCAACACAGCGCTGACAGGCGTTCCGCTGGACCATTCCAATGCCGCGCAACTGAGCGAGTTTTTTGGTTCGGGACGGCAGTCGCGCCTGGCGCTGAAGGCCACTGGTGAGTTGCACAGCATGAAGTTGACTGGCTACTACGAAATGGACTGGCTGGGCGCGGGAATTACATCCAACAACAACCAGAGCAACAGCTACGTTCTGCGCCAGCGTCAGCTATGGGCGCGGGCCGCGCTGGCCAGCGGCTGGACCTTCACCGGCGGCCAGATGTGGTCGCTTGCGGCTGAAACCACGAAGGGCATGGAGAATGGGACAGAGATATTGCCGGGAGTGATTGATCCGCAGTACACGGCCGGGTTTGTGTGGGCTCGGCAGTATGGGTTTCGCGTGACAAAAGATTTTGGCAACAGGTTTTGGCTGGGTATTTCCGCGGAGAATGCGCAGACTCTGAACCCGGCGGGAAGTGATTTGCCGACCAACCTGCTGATTGGCTCGGCTGGGGCGGGCGGCGGGTTATTTAATCCTACGGCGAACTATTCCTTCAACCTGGCCCCGGACATGGTGGCGAAGGCGGTCTGGGAACCGGGGTGGGGGCACTATGAGCTGTTCGGTATTGCTCGCTTTTTCCGCAACCGCATTTATCCGGCGAAGACCAGCTCGGTGGGAGCCTACAATGACTCAACCGTTGCGGGCGGTATCGGCGGCGGCTTGCGCGTGCCGCTGGCGCAGAAGAAGATCTCGGTGGGGCTGAAAGGGTTGTGGGGCGAAGGTGTGGGGCGCTACGGCGACTCCACCATTGCCGACATCACGCTGCGGCCCGACGGACAAATCGCTCCGCTGCGCGCCTTCTCCGCTCTGGGAACCCTGGAAGCCAGTCCAACGAAGCGCTTGAGCCTCTACTTCAACTATGGCGGAGACTATGTATATCGCCGCTACTGGGGAAATGAAGGTTACGGCTCGCCGCTGACCAACATGACCGGCTGCAACACCGAGCCGACTCCGGGCGGGTCGTTCAGCCCAGGCTCACCCAGCGGCTGCTCCGGGAATAACAAGGACGTGCAGGAGCTTAGCTCTGGCTACTGGTATAACTTCTATTCCGGCGGGAAAGGAACACTTCGCCAGGGGATTCAGTATAGCCATATCCAGCGTAACTTGTGGTCCGGCGTTGGTGGCTCGGCGGCGGGGAACGACAACATAGTCGAGACTTCGTTCCGCTATTATCTTCCCTAACTCAGAATTAAAGTAGAGCGCGAGAGAGGGCATCCTTCGGATGCCCTCTCTCGCTTTTCCAGGTCCACGCGGTAAGTAGCTCAGTTCCGTTCCTGGCCATTTACGGTGAGTTCAGTTATGGAAAAATAACTGTGTTTCCGCGAATATCTTCCTTGCGCAACCAAAAATCCCTGAGTAAGTTAATAAAGGATCAATCATGCATCCGGGTCATCTCCCACCGGACATCATAATCGATGAGTAGAAGCGCGTTCGATCGGTCCCCTCCGGTTCGAAACCAATACCAGTGAGCAAAGGACAAAGATATCTATGAGTCGCGAACAGATTCTCGCAGCAATCGACCAGGAAATCGGCAAGCTTCAGCAGGTAAGAAAGTTATTGCAAAGCTCAGGCGGAAGCAAGCTGGTCTCCGGACTTACCGGAGGCGGCAGGCCGCGCAAAAAGCGGGTGTTGAGCCCGGAGGCGCGCCAGCGTATTGCGGCGGCGCAGAAGCGGCGCTGGGCCAAGCAGAAGAAAGAGGCTTCGGCGAAATAACTCGATACAATCGAGACCATGCTGAAGGTTAAGCTGCTCCATCCTGAAGCTCGGGTGCCTACCGTTGCGTATGCCGGCAGTGATCTGGGCTTCGATCTTTATTCCATCGAAGACGCTGTTCTCGAGCCCGGCGTCCCAGTGAAGGTGCGCACGGGAATCGCCGTTGAAGGGCCTCCGGGGTGGGGCTTTGTGCTGGGTGACCGCTCATCCATGGCGGCACGCGGCGTGACGTATGCCGGAGGCCGCATTGACGCGGGGTATCGCGGGGAAATTCTGGTTTGCCTGATTAATGTGAATCAGCCAGATTACTCGCTGCGAGCGATTCGCGATGTGAGCGGAGTGGTAACGGATGTTTCGTTGGAGCGCTCGGATGTAAGCGTTGCAATTCGCAAGGGCGATAAGATCGCGCAGATATCTCCCTTTGAAGCGCGGACTGAGTTGGAGATTGCGGTGGTGGAGGAATTGGCTTTGAGCGAGCGCGGCGGCCGAGGGTTTGGGTCAAGCGGGAGATAAGCTCAACTTATCCCCTCGACTGGAGCGTGCGTTCTTTTTCTCGTGAGGAAGTAATAGGCCGCTGGGGTGACGATCAGAGACAGCACCATGGAAATGAGGATTCCGCCGATCACGGCGATGGCCAGCGGTTGCAGCATTTGCGATCCGGAGCCCATGGCGAAGGCCAGGGGCGCCATGCCGAGGACCGCGGCGAGCGCGGTCATGAGGATGGGGCGAAGCCTGCGCTGCGCGGCCTGAAGCATGGAATCGTAGGGCCGCATTCCAGAGGCGCGATATTGCTCATCCGCGTCGAGCAGCAGGATTCCATTTTTAGCGACGATGCCGATGACCATGATGAGCCCCATGAACGAGGCCACATTGAAGTCGATGCCGGTGATCAGCAGCGCGAAGACCACGCCCGCCGTCGAGAGCACGGAAGAAGCCAGGATGGCGATGGGCGCTGAGAAATTGCGAAATTCGGCAAGCAGCACTCCGAAGACGAGGGCCAGGGCAAGCAGCAGCACGCGCATCAGGTCATGGAAGGACTTCTGTTGCTCCTGATAGGTTCCGCCATAGACGACGCGCACGCTGGGCGGCAGATGGAGACCATCGATAACCTGCTGCACACGTTTTACGGTGCCCCCCAGGTCACCCCCTTCGAGGTCCCCCGTGACCACCACTTCGCGCTGAAGATTTTCCTGATGGATCTCATTTTGCGGCGGCAATTGCTGCACGGTGGCCAGCGCGCCGAGGGTCGCGGTCTTTCCGGACGTGCTGTTCAGCAGCGTATTTTTGATGGCATCGAGCGAGGCGCGATGCGAGTCCCCGTAGCGTACGCGGATGGTGTAGGGCCGCCCGTTGTGGATGAGCGGCTCGGCGGCTGGAACGCCCTCGATGACCGCCGTGGCGTCGGTTGCAACCTCATCTGGCGTGAAGCCGAGGCGGGACGCCACGCCGGGGTTCACCTGGAAGAGCGTGGCCGGGCCGCTGATGGTATCTTCGACTCCGTTGAGAACATCGACGACACCGGGCACCTTTTCAATGGCGGCGCCCACCTGCTCGCCGAGCTTGTTGAGCAGGACCGGATCATCCGCGAAAAGCTCGACGCGGATGGGCTGCGGCGCGTTGGATAAATCGCCGATGTTGTCCTGCAGGATCTGCGTGACTTCAATATTCAATTCTGGCTCGGCGCTGTTGATTTTTTCTCGAACGTCGTCCATCACCGCATCGACGCCGCGATGCCGCTTGCTCTTCAGCTTCACGCTAAAGTCGCCCGTGTTGGCCTCCGTCACCGTCGCCTCCCCTAACTGGGCACCGGTGCGACGGCTGATGGCCTCAACTTCCGGCGTGCTCATCAATATCCGCCCGACGTGGCGCAGGATACGGTCCGTTTCAGCGAGAGAGCTCCCGGGCGGCGTGTAGTAGTCGAGGATGAAACCTCCCTCGTCCATGTGGGGCAGCAGGTTGGAGCCGAGGCTCTGGAAGGCGAAGTATGTTCCGACGACCAGCACCAGGCAGGCAAGCGTGAGCCAGAGCGGCTTCGCGAGAGCCAGGGTCAAGCCTCGCTTGTGCCAGTGGAGCACGCGGCGCATGAAGCCGCTGGTCTGCTCTGGTTCGGCGGCGGCGGACTCGGGCGCAACCAATTGGCGGTGACTCACTTTTTTGCGCAGCAGGTAGAAGCTGAGGCTCGGAGTCCAGGTCAGAGCGAGCGTTAATGAGGTGAGCAGCGCGACCGTCATGGTGATGGCCAGCGCGCGGAAGAAGCTTCCGGTAACGCCGGTGACTACGACCAGAGGGAGAAACACCACAACGGGCGTGATGGTGGAGAAGACGAGCGGCGTGGATATCTCGCGCAGCGCGTTGCGAACCGCCTGCGCGCGTCCCTCGCCCGCCTCGCGATGGAGCACGATATTTTCGACCACGACGATGGCGTCGTCAATGACCAGCCCGACGGCGGCGGCGAGTCCGCCCAGTGTCATGAGGTTGAAGCTCTCGCCGAGGATGGCGAGGAAGACGAAGGTGATGAGGATTGTGACGGGGATGACTAATCCGGCCACCAGCGACGAACCCCAGTCGCCGAGAAAGATGACGAGAATGATGGACGCCAGCACGAGCCCGATGAGGATGGCGTCACGCACGCTGGAAATACTGGCCTTGACCAGCTCCGATTGATCGTAGAAGGGTTCGAGCTTAACGCCCGGAGGCAGCGTCTTTCTGAGCTGGGCCACCTCCGCCGCCACTTCATTGGCCACGGCCACGGTGTTGCTCGAACGCTGCCGCATGATGCTCAACAGCACCGCCGGTTTTCCGTCGGCGGTCACGATGGTGTAGACGGGCTCCGTGGAGGGCTTCACTTCGGCCACATCGCCGATGCGCACGGGCACGCCCGCCGCCGTGTTCTTCACGACGATATTGGCGAGCTCCGAGGCGTCATGGACCTGTCCTCCAACCAGCCCCAATACCAACTGGTGATTACTCTCATAGAGGCCAGGAGAGCTGATCGAATTGGTCGTACGGACGGCGTTCAGCAGGTCGGTGGGGGTAATGCCGGTTGCCAGCAATTTTGCCGCGCTGGGAACAATATGGAATTCCGGCACCTGGCCGCCCTGCACCCGCACCTCGCGCACTCCCGCGAGATGGTTGAGCTGCGGCCTGAGGTCATACGTCGCCATCTCCCACAGCGCGGTCTGGGAAACCGTGTTCGATGTCAGGCTGTAGCCGACAATCGGAAATGACGCAAAGCTCAGCCGTATCGCCTCGATGTGCGCGGTTGCTGGAAGCGTCTGCTGCACCCCGGCGAGCGCGGCGTCCACCAGTTGCAGTGTCTGGAACATATTCACATTCCAGTTGAAGAAGAGGCTGACTTCGGCGGAGCCGCGGCTGGTATTCGAGCGCATCGTTTCCAGTCCCGGCACAATCTGCACGGCCAGTTCGACAGGCCGCGTGATGGTGACCTGCATCTGTTCCACCGGCATCACGCCGTTGTCAATCCTGATGATGACGCGAGGAAAATTTGTCTCCGGAAAAACCGAAATGGGGATGGTAGTCGCGAGATAAATTCCGGCGATGGCCAGCGCGACGGTGAAAAAGACAATAGTGCGGGCATGGGTGAGCAGCCAGAAAGGGCGCTCCGCCGTTTCGGCATGAGGGGGTGTGGCAGAAAAGCCCGCCATTAACTGGCTCCGCCTGATGTCGCGCTGCCTTGCTGAAGGATGGATACTTTGGTGCCGTCGGCCATGGCGTAGGAGCCGCTGGTGATGACAGTCTCTCCGGCTTTGAGGCCGCTGAGCACCTGGACATTTTTCTCATCGCGGATGCCGATGCGCACGTCGCGTTGATGCGCGACGTTTTCGGAGTCAACGACCATGACCATCTGCGTGCCCGTTGGGCCGGTGAGTACCGCTTCTTTAGGAACCACGACTGCGTTTTCAATGGTGGCGGAGGTGATGGAGACGCGCGCCGGAGCGCCTGCTTTCAGGGTTCCGGCTTTGTTTGGGACCTTTACCCATACTTCGATCGTGGTGCTCCCGGGATCGAGCGCGGGGCTGATGAGCGAGACCGTGCCGGGGAACGACTTGTCTGATCCATCGAGCGTAATGGTGGCCGGCTGGCCTAGCTTGAGCAGCCGTGCCTGGTCTTCCGGCAGGTGCATTTTGGCGAGCAGCGTCGAGACATCCATGACGGTAATGAGCGGGGTTCCGGCGGGAGCGGTTTCGCCTGCATAGAGGGGTCGCTCGGTGACAACTCCGTTGATGGGGCTGCGAATTTCGGAAAATGCGAGCTGGGCCTCGGCGTTTTGATATTTGCCTTTGGCCGACGCCAGTTGCCCCTGAGCCGCTTTGACGGCGTCGGCGTGATTCACTGATTTGAACGCCGCGAAGCGCGCCTCGGCGATGTCATACGCGCTCTGCGCCTGCACAAGGCTGGCCTCGGCCGTGTCTACTTCCCGGCCCGGAATCGCGCCCTGCTTGAAGAGCGAAGCTCGGCTGTTGTACACCTGCTGCGCGACATCGAGATTGGCTTTGGCCTGTTCCACGCCCAGCGACGCGGTCTGGTAATCGGCGGGAATGGTCGCCTTGGTCGCGGTGTTGTAGGCGGCCTGCGCCTGCTCATAGGCCCCTTTGCTATCAAGCACGGCGGCGACGAGGTCCTGATTGTCCAGCGCGGCGAGCAGTTGGCCTGCTTTCACCTTGCTGCCGCGCATCACGTAAAACTTGCGCACTGGTGCGGTGATTTTAGGAGAAATGGCCGCCTGCGCTACCGGCGCGAGCACCGCTTCTCCAGTGATGTGCTGCGCAATGGCTTGCGGCGTGACCGTGACGGCTTGCACCTGGACCACCGGTTGTGGCTCGGGCGGCTGTTTGCCGCAGCCCGCCGCCAGCGCAAGCGCGCCAAGCGAAATCGCAAGCAGGCGCGGAATTGGCTGATTCCGTGTTAGAGCCGGACGTACGGTCATTCCCATTACAGCGATCCTTTCTCTTTCACCCTTCCCGCCTTACGGCAGATCGCCGGTCAGCGTTTGCAAATTCGCCAGAGCCACGCGGTAGCGCACGGCGCCGTCGGCATCGGCCTGCTCGGTTGTATCGAGAGTGTTTTCCGCGTCCACCACTTCAAGCGCGGTCGCCTCGCCGTTCTGGTAGCGCAGGTTGGTGAGCCGCAGCGACTCGGTTGCAGTCTTCACGCTCTGGTCCAGCGACGCCACCTGTTTGCCGGCAACTTCGGCCTCGTTGTAATACTCATCCAACTCGGCCAGCAGACGCTTTTGCGTCTGGGTCAATGCGACTTTGGCCGCGCTCTTTTTGGCCTGACTCTGCTTGACGCGGTCGTGGGTGGAGAACCAGTCCCATACCGGAATATCCAAAGTGGCGGAGGCGGAGTAGCCCAGGTTCTTCGGTCTCACCACGGGATTGATGGTTGTGTCGAGAGGCCCGTAGGTGGCGAACTGCGGCGCGTCGATGCCGTAGGTCCAGTTGAGCGAAAGAGCCGGGAGATAGGCCGCGCGCGCCGCGGACACATCGTCGCTGGCGGCGCGCAAGGCTTCCATCGCGGCACGCACGTCAGGATTATTTTTCTGCGCGGAGGCGTCGATGGTCGCGCGGTCCGGGAGGGGCGTCGGCGTCTGGCGGTCGTCCGCGAGCACATAGCCGGTGCGCGGATCTGGAAACAACAGAATGCCCAATTGCAGGCGGGCATTGTCCGCGAGTAGTTGCGCATTTTGCTCGTCGCGCTGGCGCTGCTGCAATACCAATTCGGCCTTGAGCACATCGGCATGCGCGGCGATGCGTCCCTGTTCCAGCTTCTGCGTCAGGTCGGTAAATTGCTGGGCTACCTGCGTCGCGTGGTTCGCCACTTGCAGTTTCTGTTCCGCTGCGAGCACGCCATAGTATTGCTGGACGACGGTGAACACCAGCCCTCGCCGGGCCACTTCCGCCATGGCCGCGGCCTGGGCCGCCGCCGCATTCGCACGCTTGACCTGGGCGATACCGGCGAAGCTTAGCGTTTCCGTAACCATGGCCTGGCTCATGTATTCGTGAATGGCATTGCTGGCGATGAAGACAAACGAGGTCTGGTTGCCGGGCTCCGCCGACGGATTGCGCGCGCCGTTGGATTCGGTAAAGAGATACTGATTGTGGTAGACGACGCTGGGCAGCAGATTGGAGCGGGCAATGGACTTGTCCAGTGCCGCCGATTTGGCCGCCGCCAAGACGCTGGCGAAATTGGGCTCGTTCTTTTCAGCGCGGCGAATCGCCTCATCGAGCGTAATGACGACGGGAGCGGCGGAAGCCGGCTGCGCGGAGGGAGCATTCGGCGTCGCACCGATTCCGTCCTGCGCATGGCCGCCGCTCGCCAGCAGCAACAGGATTCCAGTCAACACCGCTTGCCGTAAGAAGTGGGGCATCTTCGCTTGAAAATCCGTCCTGGAAAAACCGCTGCGGAGAAGCCGCTCTCCGCAGCCGCGACATGGAATACGCTACTTCAGCATTGTCGCCGTTTTCATCACTTGATGACCAGCACCACAAAACTACCCGGCACAATGCTGCGCCACGGATGGGGATGTTCCGCTGTCGGCGCGGGCGGAGGGCCGAAGTCGGCGGTCACGGTGTAAAGCGTGCCGGTCGCCTCATCGAGCGCCATGGTGCGTGCGCCGCGCTTGGTGGGCAGCGTCTGAACCACAGAGTAGGAATCGGGAGAATCCTCATGCACGACGGTCAGCGTGCCTTCGCCGTTGGAGCTGAAAGCCAGTTGATGCTTCGCGTCGAAGCGGGCGGCGTCGGGGCCGTCGCCGATTTTCGGCGTCGCCACTACTCTTCCGGTGTTGGCGTCCACTACGGCCATTACGCCGTCGCAAACGGCAAACAGCCGCGAGTGCGCTTTGTCGATCGCGAGGCCGGAGGGTCCTTCGCAGGGCTTGATGGGCCACGCCGCCAGCACCTGGTGCGACCTGGCGTCGATGTGGACGATTTCGCTCAGGCTCTCAATATTGTCGTAGACCGAACCCTTGCCGTCGGCCACGGGAAACTCCGGCTTGCCGGGAAGGGGCACGGTTGCGACGACCTGGTGGGTGGCGTCGGAGATGACGGTGGCGCTGTTGCTGCGTCCGTTGAAGGCCCACACGGTTTGCGTGACCGGCTCAAAGACAAGGCCGTCGGGATTGGTTCCAGCAGGCACGCGGGCGACGATGGCGTTGGTCTTGCGGTTGAAAACCACAACTTCATTGGCTCCGCCGTCGCTGATGTATCCGAACTTGCCGCTGGTATCGAAAACGACGCCATGCGTGCCCTTCAGTCCAGTAATGTCGGCCTCCACCTTGCCGGATTTCGCGTCAATGGCGACGACGTGGTTGCCATGGGTGATATAGAGCAGCTTGCCGGAGGGATTGACGGCCATGTAGTCCCAGCCGGAGTCTCCGCCAATTTTCCATTGCGTGGCGACGTGATAGGGACCCTGGGCGGTGGCGGGAATCGCAGAGACGGCAAGCAAGGCGATGGCGGAGGCGGCGAGCAGCAGGCCGAAAGATCGGGGCACAAAACGCGGGATGGAACGTGTCATGAATTCTCCAGTGGGCGGCATAGGCCGACCGAAACGCTGTCCATACTCAAGAGGATACGCCGGGAATGCTTCGGAAGCGGAACCTGAAGCATTGGACGCATTTTTCTCCGCCGGGACTACTCGTATTTGAGGGATTCGACCGGGTCCATTTGCGCGGCGCGATTGGCGGGGAGGGTTCCGAAGATGATGCCGATGGCGATGGAGGTGACCAGCGCAATGATGATGGACCATGGGCTGATGGGGATGTTGAAGGAGGTGAACAGGCGCGCCGACACCGGCAGAGCCAAGCCGACGAGCGCGCCGACGACGCCTCCGATGAGCGAGATAAACACGGCCTCAATGAGGAACTGCAATTTGATTTCGCGCGCGGTTGCGCCCAGGGCCTTGCGAATGCCGATTTCGCGGATGCGGGCACGCACGGTGGCCAGCATGATGTTCATGATGCCGACACCGCCCACCGCCAGAGTGACGGCGGAGATGAGCAGCAGCACGATGGTGAGCGCGTTAGCCACCAGCGCGGCCGTGGTGAGCACGGCGGTGAGAGTGGTGGTGGTGTAAACGGAGTTGGGCTGATGGCGCACCTGCACCACTTTTTTGATTTCGCGGGCCGCCTCCTCCACGTCGTTGCGGTCGCGGATGGAAAAGAAGATGTCCTTGACCTTATCGGTGCCGGTGAAATAGCGGGCTACCGAATACGGAACAAGAATGGTCTGGTTCACGATGTCGGTGGACCCGAAGGTGTCTACACTTTCCTTGAAGGTTCCGACGACGGTGAAGGGGATGCCGCGTATCTGAAAGGTTTTGTTGATGGCGTTGTCGGCGCCTCCGAACATTTCGTTGGCGAAGGGCACGGTGACGACGGCGACTTTGGTGTGGGTGGTCTCGTCCTCGTCGTCAAAAAAACGACCCGAGAGAACCACCAGGTTGCGGACATTTTTGTATTGCGGGCTGACGCCGAGCACCAGCACGTCCTTCACGATGCCGCTGCCAAAGCTTACGCTGTCATGCATCTGGAGCAGCGGGGAAGAGTATGCGACGGCGGGAACCTGCTCGTCCACCGCCAGTTCGTCTTCATGGGTGAGGAAATCATTGTTGGTGGTGACATTGCCGGCGCTGCCTCCGCCAGAGTAGCCAAGATCGACCATGTTGGTGCCGATTTTGGAGAGTTCGTCGAGGATGTACTGCTTGCCAGTCAATCCGATGGTGGCGACCAGGATGACGGAAGCCGAGCCGATGACCATGCCCAGCGCGGTCAGGGCGAAACGCACCTTGCTGACCTTGAAGCTGTCCACGGCCAGGCGGACGATCTCGCTGAAGACCATGGTGCGTTTGGCGCTGTCGAGCGTGCGCTGAAAGGAGCGGCGGCTGCGATGGGGGGGCGCGGGGATGCTTTCGGTGGGATTCATGCCTTCCTGAATTAATGCTACTCGCGGGGGAAGGGATTCAAAAGGGTGGGGGGCGAGCGGGCATGATGGGCCGGGCGTCGGCTGGGATTGCATCTCGGCTGCGGAAATTTGTCTCGAAACGCTACACCCACATCACCTAAGGAAGCCCTGAGACGGAATTGTCTGCTAACATCGGCAACAATTCACGAAACTTTAGGGGGCTTCATGCATGGAGAGCGGTTGATGGTAAGTTCGCGGTTTCAAGCCGCGGTCGAGTCCGCAATCTTTCGCATTGAGCGCAACGCGTTTGAGGACGAGTACAATCTCGCCAGGCTGATCAGCGAGGACCACCGGAGGCGGCAGCGGCTGCTGATTGAAAAGCAGATTGACAAGGCCTTCCGGCTGCGGGAATTTTATGAGCGGCTGGAGGCGTCCAGCGTTGGCACCGGGTCGGGGCGCGGGGTCTGTTAAGCTCGCTTTCTTGATTACTCCTCACCGAAGAAGGCCAGGACGCCGATTTCCAGAGTGGACCGCGACGGAACTGCGCCGTTTTCTCCATTGAAAAAATCATGGTTGGAACGGTCGCGCCGGTATTCGAGACGGCCGCGGCCAGAAGCGCCGCTCCCGACTTGAGAAAGCGATGGCATCGGCGCGTATGTTGCGCCTGCTTCCTTATTAATCCTGTGAAACTTACGTGATCTTTTTTCACCGCCGAACTCCGAATCAGTGGTTTGTTTCTTCGCGTGACGACCGGGGTTATCGGCTGCCGCCCTGAACGGCATGAACGTTTCTCTCTTCCGCAGTCCGGGATACACCGCCGGCGGGTTCGTAGGCGGCGGGAGCGCACAGAGTTTCGTGCATTTTATTAGCGAATGTTCTCATTCAGCAATGGAGTCCGTAATTCCGCGTAAATGATTTCCCTTCCAAGTCGATATAGCTCACATACAGGCCGCTATAACTTGCCGGAGAGCGAAGTTATGGCGGATCTGGATCGAGAGCGAGGGATGATATGCAAGCAGCCATGGCGCCATCCGCCGGATTCAAGACCGCCCCCGCCGCGGCGGCCGTTGATCCGCGGGCGGGAAAGTATCTGATTTTTCAGCTAGGCAGTGAAGAGTTTGGAACGAATGTCCTGAAGGTGCGGGAGATTATGAAGATCCAGGACATCACCACGGTTCCTCAGACGCCGGCCTTTGTGAAAGGCGTGATCAACCTGCGCGGGCAGGTGATTCCGGTGATGGATTTGCGCACCAAGTTCGGAATGCCGGAGCAGGAGCAGACGGACCGCACCTGCATCGTGGTGGTGCGAACCAAGCTGGCGGAAAGCGAGCTGCCGGTGGGCATTGTGGTGGACGGGGTGGTGGAGGTGTTGACTCTGGCCCCCGCCGATATTGAGGACACGCCGGACTTCGGTCATGGGGTGGCGACGCCCTATCTGCTGGGCATGGCCAAGATCAAGGGGCGGGTGAAAATCCTGCTCGACATGGACCAGGCGCTGTGCCAGCAGGAGTTGCAGAGCCTGAATGCGCTGCTCCAGTAATTGCGAATTTTGAAATGAAAGATCAAGAACAAAGAAGGAAGGTGAGCGGTTATGGGTTCGACAATGACGATTGGCAAGAGGTTCATCATCACCTCTGGAATTTTGATTCTTCTCAGCACCATCCTGGCGGTGGTGTCCATCGTGGGATTCAACAGCGTGAGCACCAACGCCGCATCGCTTGAGACCAACGCAATTCCGGGCATTGTCTACTCCAGCGACCTGCGGGCCGACGTCAATGACCTGCGCGGCAATTACCTCAGCAACATTTCTTCGAGCGATGCGGCCGAGATTGCGAAGCTGGAGCAGAACGAGGCCGCCATCAACGCCCGCATCGCCGAGGACCTGAAGGGCTACGAGCCGACCATTGTCGACGCGGAAGACCAGTCGAATTTCAACAAGGTCTCCTCGAGCGTGGCCGCCATTCAACAGGGCTGGCAAAAGGTGCTGCCGCTGAGCCGGGCGGGCAAGAACGCGGAGGCGTTTCAGCTTTACCAGTCGGAAGTGCTGCCGGACATGAACTCGGCCACCAGCGTGGCCACTGCCATGGTGGCAATGAACAAGCAAATCTGCAACAAGGCCTCGGAGTCCAACTCGCGCACGGCGCGCAGCTCATGGTGGCTGGCGCTCATCCTCGGCACTGTGTCGCTGGCGCTGGGCATCGTGATTTCCTGGCTCATGGTCCGGGCGCTGAACCGGGAGATGACGCGGGCGGTGTCGGAGCTGACCGAGGGCGCCGAGCAGATTGCCAGCGCGGCCTCCCAGGTATCGGCCTCCAGCCAGTCGCTGGCGCAGGGCTCCTCCGAGCAGGCGGCGTCGATTGAAGAGACCTCGGCTTCGAGCGAGGAAATCAATTCCATGTCCCGCAAGAACACGGACAATTCTCGCTCGATGGCCACGCTGGTCGAGCAGTCGCAGCAGATGTTCCGGAAGGCGAATGGACAACTGGAAGAGATGGTGGTCTCGATGGACGAGATCAACGATTCGAGCGGCAAGATTTCCAAGATCATCAAGGTGATCGACGAGATCGCCTTCCAGACCAACATCCTTGCGCTGAACGCCGCCGTCGAGGCGGCGAGGGCCGGGGAGGCGGGCATGGGCTTCGCCGTGGTCGCCGACGAGGTGCGCAGTCTGGCGCAGCGGTCGGCGCAGGCGGCCAAGGACACGGCGCTGCTGATCGAGGATTCGATCTCGAAGTCCAATGCCGGCAAGACCAAGGTGGACCAGGTGGCGACCGCCATTCGCGGCATTACGGAGGATTCGGTCAAGATCAAGACGCTGGCCGACGAGGTGAACATCAGCAGCGAGGAGCAGACGCGGGGCCTCGACCAGATTGCCAAGGCCATCGGCCAGATGGAGCAGGTGACGCAGACGACGGCGGCCAACGCCGAGGAGAGCGCGGCGGCGGCGGAGGAGCTGAACGCGCAGTCCGAGTCGCTGCGGGATGTGGTGGGGCGGCTGAATGCGATGGTGGGCGGGCAGGAAATCCACGAAAGCCGGGCGCGCGCGCCGAGGACCGTGAAGCCGCACACCGCGCACGCGATGATCCCGCACGTGACTCCGTCGAGGTTCGCCGCGCACGCTCCGGTGAAGACCAGCGAGCAGGCGGCGCGCCCCAGCGGCGGCCACGCATCGGGCGAAGAGAACGGCGCGTTTCCACTGGAGGCGGCGTTCAAGGCGTTTTAGCTTTGGCCTGAGGGCCGGCTGCATTTGCGGGGCGCGCGTCTCCTCCTTGGGGGGGCGCGTTCCCCGGCTGATCTTAAGAGACCTTGGCGAGGAATTATGGGACCGGAGACGGGTCTGGAAAATGCCGTTGAGGCGCTGCGGGTGCGCATCGACGAGTTGACAACGAACTGGATGATTTCAGGTTTGGGTGACGCTCCCGGTGAGCAGCTTGAGTCCCTGAGTGCGGAGGCGGTGCGAGGCGGGTTTGAGGAAACCGCGCGGCTGGCGGCGAGCCTGGCAGAGTCGCTCACGACGAAGGCCGGGGATGTGGGCGCGCTGGATGAGATTTTCCGCGAGGGGTTGAACCGGCTGCGGCTTTCGCTGGACGCGGTGGAGCAAGCTCCGGAGCCGGAGAAGGCGCGCCCGGCTGAGAAACCGGCAGTCTCCTCGAGCTTCGCCGAAGACGCGGATCTGATTCGGGATTTTGTGATGGAATCGCGGGAGCATCTGGACTCGATTGAGGGTCGGATGCTGGAGCTTGAAAAAGATCCCTCCGATGCCGAGACTCTGAACTCGGTGTTCCGGACCTTTCACACCATCAAGGGGCTGGCCGGATTTCTGGAGTTCGGCGGAATTCAGGGGGTCTCGCATCAGGTGGAGACGCTGCTCGACATGGCCCGCAATGGGAAGAAGGCGGTGGACTCCTCGGTTGTCGATGTAGCGCTCGAAAGCGCGGACTACATCAAGGCGGACCTGAACCGCATTGAAGCGCGGCTGGGGGGCGAGGATGCGGGGCGGCAGGCGGACAACGGCGCACTGCTCCAAAAAATTGCGAAGGTGATCGCGGGCGAAGCAGAAGCCGCGAACGCACCGATTTTGAGTTCGGTTTCGGACGCGCCGACGGTGTCCGATGACGACGATGCTATGACGGGGGCTCCGGTAGCCACCGCCCGGCAGCAGCCCGCCCGCGCGGAGGCTGCGAAGCCCGCGGACGGCGGTTCGGTACGGGTCGAGACGGCGAAGCTCGACCGGCTGCTGGACATGGTGGGTGAGATGGTGATTGCGC
>Ga0134126_10005498_pt1 | contig 15844 bp, 14 predicted proteins | sample KB31752_FD_96881 | JGI IMG/M metagenome (GOLD analysis project Ga0134126, IMG submission 96881) | Terrestrial soil microbial communities with excess Nitrogen fertilizer from Kellogg Biological Station, Michigan, USA - KB3-175-2 | ecosystem: Environmental > Terrestrial > Soil > Unclassified ...
ATCATGGCTGGAGAACGAGCTGACCAGGGTCAGCCGGTGCTTGGCCCGGGTGGCGGCCACGTTCAGCCGCCGCTCGCCGCCGTCGCGCAGCAGCGGGCCCCACTGGTAGCGCATCCGCCCGTCGCGGTGCTTGCCGTAGCCGATGGACAAGATGATCGCGTCGCGCTCGTCGCCCTGGACCCGCTCCAGGTTCTTGACGAAGAACGGCTCGGCCCGGTCCTCGCCGAAGAACGCCTCCAGCGCGCCGTCCTCGGCCAGCGCCGGATCCCCGGCCAGCGCCTGACGCAGCGCGGCGTCGATCCGCTCGGCGTGCCGCACGCCTAGCGCGATCACCCCCAGCGACTCCGACGGCCGGGTCCGCGCGTGCTCCAGGATCAGCTCCACCACCTTGAGCACCTCGGCGGTGACCGACACCTCCTGGCCCGCCTCCGGCCCCTGGGCCACCACCACGTGGCGCAGGCAGTCGTCGGTCAGCACGCCGGGGAAGGTGGTCAGCGCCCCGCCGTAGATGCGCGAGTTGGAGAACGCCACCAGCCGCTCGTCGCGGCTGCGGTAGTGCCAGGCCAGCGGCGCGGTCGGCAGCAGCGGCCGCAGCGCGTCCAGGATGGACTCGAAGCCCGCGCCGAACGAGACCAGGCTCTCGTCGTCCTCGGCCGGCTCGTCGGCCTCGTCGCTGAACTGGCGGAAGAAGTTGGTCGGCGGCAGCTGCCGGTCGTCGCCGGCGACGACGATCTGGTGCCCGCGCATGATCGACGGGATGGCGTCCGCGGGCACGATCTGGCTCGCCTCGTCGAAGATCACCACGTCGAACAGCCGAGTGGCCGGCAGCACCTGGCTGACCATCAGCGGCGACAGCGCCCAGCACGGCTTGAGCGCGAACAGCACGTCGCCCGCCTGGTCCAGCAGCCGCCGCAGCGGCAGGTGGCGGCGGCGCAGCGCGGCCTGTTTGCGGATCACCCTGGCCTGCATCGGGTGCTCGTCCTGGGCCTCGCGCAGCCGGTCGGCCCAGGCCCGCCGGACCCGGTCCCGGTTGGCCGAAAGGTGCTGCACGTCGTGGACCCGGAACTCGCCCGCGATCTCGTCCAGCGCCTCGCCCCGGTAGGCCGCGTAGGCCGGGTCGCTGACCCGGATCTGGTCCAGGATCGAGGCGTGCCAGGCGTGCTCGAACGACGCCGCGGCCAGGTCGGGCCCGGCTTGCAGGCGGGCCAGCTCGTCCAGCAGCGCGCCCAGGCCCAGCTCGTCGAAGTGGGCGCCCAGCAGGTACAGCCGGGGCAGCTGCCAGGCCGTGTCCTGGTCGGCGGCCAGTTCGGCCAGCCGCTGCGCCGGGTCGGCCGGCAGCCGCACGTAGCGGCGCATCTCGGCCAGCAACCGCTCGCATTCGGCCGCGCTGGCCGTCAGCTCGTCCAGGCCGGCCGGGAGCCGGGGCAGGCCTGCGCCTCCTCCGCTCGCCTGCGGGCCGCTTGATGCGTTGCCTTCCCTCGTCGCTCGCTCCTTCGTCGCTCCCTCCTCAGTCCAGGCAGCGCGCGGCCCTCCGGCTCGCTCACCGTCGGTGCGGGCCGACTGCCAGTCGGCGAGCTGGGCCGCGGCCTGCGTCAGCGCCGCGGCCAGGTCCTCGCGGGACAGCTCGGTACCCGCCGTCACCAGCCCGGTCGCCTGCTTGCGCAGTGCCCGCCGCTCCCGCAGCCCGAGCCCGCCCCCGTCGCCGACAGCCGTCGCCAGCCGGCCCGGATCGGCTGCGTACACCCCCGGCGTCAGCACCCGCAGTGTCTGCCGCACCCGGTCGAACAGGGCCAGCCGCTCCACGCAGTCGGTGTAGCCGGCGGGCGCGGCCAGCCCGGTCTCCTCGCTGACCTGGCCGACCCGGTGGATCAGCAGCGGCAGCAGCCGGGTGCTCAGTCGCACGGCCAGGTCGCAGGCCGCCCGCGCGTCCTCGGGCGCACCCAGCGCGGCGCCGAACCACGGCGTGCTGTCCGGCCGCAGCACGAACCCGCCCAGGTGCGCGAACTCCCGCAGCTCATCGTGGATCCGGTCGGCCAGCTCGCGGTCGATGCGCTCGGGCATGGCCAGCCGGACCATGGTCCGCGCCGACTCGTCGATGCCCAGCAGCGCCGACTGCACACCGAACGCGCTGACGCCCCACGGCTCGTGCTGGCGGTGCAGCGCGGCCGCGTGCTGGCTGAGCCGCTCCTGCCGGTCGCGCAGCCGCCGGTGCAGGTCGTCCACCTTGGGCTGGCCCGCCTGGAGCGCCCCGTCCAGCGCGTCGCCCAGGTCGCGGGCGATGCGCAGCCGGTCCCTGGTGCCCTCGTGGATGTCCAGCGCGATGTCGGCCAGCCCGACGCCCTTGAGCCGGGACAGCACAGCGTCGATGGCGGCCCGCTTCTCGGCCACGAACAGCACCTTGCGGCCCCGCGCCACCAGCGCCGCGATCATGTTCGCGATGGTCTGGCTCTTGCCGGTGCCCGGCGGTCCGTGGATGACCAGGCTGCGGCCCGCCAGCACGGCGTCGATGGCACTGCGCTGCGAGGAGTCGGCGTCCAGCACCGAGAAGTCGTCCTCAGGCCCGTCGCCGGGAACCCCGCTTATCTCGAACGAGCGGTCGTCCTGGCTGGCCCCCTGTTCAGGAGCGCCGGCGTCGTCGGCGCTGATCAGCTCCTGGGCCACTGGGTCGCCAGCAATCGCGGCGATGATGTCGCTGTCGCCGAGCAGCTCGCCGGCTGCCTGCAGGTCGCGCACCATCGGCAGCTTGGCGTAGGTGAACGTGCCGATGACCTGGCGGTCGGCGATGCGGAAGCCCGGTACCTCGGCCGCCTCCGCGGCCTTGGCCAGCAGGTCGCCGACCTGCTCGGGCGGCGCCTCGGCCAGGTCGTCGGTGGCGGCGCCGAACATGCTGGCCAGCTTGTGCAGCAGCACCGGGTTGACCTCGGTGTCGTCCAGCGTCAGCTCGAAGTCGTCGTGCCGGGCCCTGGTCGGGCTGATGGTCAGGCCGCGCAGCAGCACCGGCGCGGCCGGCTCGAGGAACAGCTCGTCCCAGCAGGCCAGCCCGGTGGCCAGGTACCCGGCCCGGATGCCCCGCTCCTCCTGCAGCTCGCGGGCCTTGCGGTAGATGACCTGCACCCGGCGGATGGCGTCGGCCCGGATGTCCACGTCGCGGAACAGCCGGGTCAGCCGGGCCGACCCGGTCCGCAGGAAGGCCTCGAGCGCGCCGGGGTCGGCGGGCGCCAGGTCGAGCGTGCCGGCCCGCCGGTCCTTGTAGTACAGCAGCGTGTTGCGCCCGCCGAGGTCGGTCAGCGCGTCCACCCAGCGGGCCTGGGCCGCGCCGATCAGCTCGGCCTTGCGGCGGTCGGCCTCGCTCAGCCCGGCATCACTAAGCCCGGCATCACTAAGCCCGCCGTCAGTTTCCTCGTCGATCTGGCCGGCCATGGGCCACCCCGCTTCCGGAAAGGAGTATCAACCCGGCCCACTAAGTTGCCCCCGTCCGCCAAACCATTCGCGCCATTGCTAACGCTTTCGGCGTGTTCGCTATCCGCTGAGGTCGCGGGCGGCGAGGACGCGCTCGCAGCACCCGGTGGCCGGGGTGGCTGCGCCGACCGCCCAGACGCCGTGGTCGGCCTGGCCACTGACGCCGCTCAGGTTGCTGATGCCGTGGGCGTTGGGCCCGTTGGGAGTGGCGACCCGGACCCAGCTCTTCCCGGTCCAGTGCCCGGGCAGCCGCCGTTGTCACGCTGCAGGGCCCAGAACGACAGGTGTTAATGCCGGTGCTGACGGCCCACTTCTCCACCGTGCCGGCGTCGGCCTCGGTGAACGTCTCGCCCGAGCCGTAGTCGTCGATGCCGGGCATCTCGGCGACGCCGACCATGCTCCACAGCTGGCTGGGGCTTTCCGACGGGTACAGCGACGCGAGCTGGCTGTGCAGGCCGCTGGCGGCGGTCTCGGTGGCGGTGGCCATCTCGTGGCTGGTGCCCGTGTAGTAGTCGAAGGTCATCAGGTTGACCACGCTGACCTTTGCCTGGTCGGCGATGGCGTTCTGGATGACGGCCTCGTCGGCCGAGTCCATGCCGGTGGTCGTGCTGGGCATGGTGTACGAGAACTGGATGCCGCGCCCGTGGGCGGCGGCCCAGGACTCGACCTGCGCGACGGCGCGGCCTGGAGCTGCGAGATGTCGCTGCCGAAGGTGGACGAGGTGAGCGGCTGGCTGGTGTCGCCGTTCCAGTACGCGGTGCAGGAGCCGGCGCTGGCGGTCTGGATGAAGGCGAAGGTCAGGTACTTGGCGCCGGACTCGGTGGACAGGGTGGCCGGGTTGTCGCCGTTGTAGGCCTCGTCGGCCGCCGGAGTAGGGCGGCTTCGAGCCGAAACAGTTAGGAAACTTTCCTGTCTTGACCCGGGACGTTCTGCCGATCGCGGGTCAGCGTCAAGCGGTTCGTTCACGCGCCCGGTTGCGCGTGGCGCTACATCCCGGGTTGTAACGGCGACGGGCGCGCTACGACTCGGGATAGAGCGCAGGTCGAGCCCGCAGCCCGACGACACTCCGGCCGCGCCAGGACACGATCGATGACTGTTCGCGCGGGCCGCGCCGCGGCCCTGACGTCATCCCTACGTCTGCGTCACTGGAGGACTCGATGCCGCATCATCAAGGCGGGTCGCGCGTGTCGGCGGTGTTCGAGCAGTTGGCCCGGCTCGTGGTGCGGTTCCGCTTCCTAGTCGTCGCGGCCTGGGTGGCCGGCGCGGTGCTGGCCTCGGTCACTCTGCCCTCGCTGGGCAGCCAGGTGAACAACGACAACAGCCAGTTCCTGCCGTCCAGCGCGCCCAGCAGCCAGGCCGCCAGCCTGGCCGCGCCGCTGCTGGGCCGGGCGGGCAAGCAGAGCCAGGTCATCGTCATCGCCGCGCGGCCAGGCGCCCGGCTGACCGCCGCCGACCAGGCCGCGATCGGGCGCGAGGCCAGCGTCGCGGCCCAGGTCAGCCGCGTGGTCGCGGCCCGGGTCGGCGGCATCTCGACCGATGACCGGGCGGCCGAGATCCTGGTTCAGTCCAGCGTCAACAGCCAGGACCAAACCGGCCAGCAGTCGATCATCAATGCCCTGCGGGCCACCTTCGCCCGTGCCGGCGCCCCAGCCGGGCTCCAGTTCCACCTGGCCGGCCCCATCGCCACCAACGTCGCCAACCGCGCCAGCTCGACCAACGGCATGAGCTCCATCCAGAGCTTCTCGCTGCTGTTCATCATCGTGTTGCTCATCGTGGTGTTCCGGTCCCTGCTGGCCGCGCTGGTGACGCTGATCCCGAGCGCACTGGCCCTGGTCATGTCGATGCGGTTCATCGGCGGGCTCGGCGCCGCCGGCCTCAAGATCTCCTCGGTGACCCAGGTGCTGCTGATCGTTCTGCTGCTCGGCGCGGGCACCGACTACGGCCTGTTCCTGCTATTCCGGGTCCGGGAGGGGCTGCGTTCCGGGCTGCCCGCACGCGAGGCGATCGTGACCGCGCTGGTCAGGGTGGGTGAGTCCATCAGCGCCTCGGCCGGGACCGTCATCCTCGCGCTACTGACCCTGCTGGGGGCCAGCTTCGGGATCTACCACGACCTGGCCGTGCCGCTCGCGCTTGGCGTGGCCGTCGTGGTGCTGGCCGGGCTCACGCTACTGCCCGCCCTGCTGGCCGTGTTCGGCGACGCCGTCTTCTGGCCCGCGCGGATCAAGCCTGGCCAGCGCAGCGACAGCGCCTGGGGCCGGGTCGCCGGGCGGGTAATCCAGAGGCCAGCCGTCACCCTGGCCGTCGGCGTGCTGATCTTCGCCGGACTGGGCGTCGCCGGCCTCGGCTATCAGTCCTCCGGCTTCGGCGGCGCCACCACCGCCCCCGCCGGCACCGACGCCGCGGCGGGCAACGCCCTGCTGGCCGCGCACTTCCCGCAGACCAGCGCCAATCCCGCCGACCTCGTGTTCCGCTACCCCCGCCCGGTCTGGACCGACCCCAGTGCGCTGGTCACCGCTGAGCGCTCGCTGCGCCATTCCGGCCAGTTCACTCAGCTCGCCGGGCCGCTCGACGCCACCGGCCTGACCCTCAGCCCGTCCGGCTTCGCCCGGCTGCACGCCCGGCTCGGCGCCCCGGCCAGCCTGCCCCCGGTCGAGTCGCACGGCGCGGCCGTGCCCGCTGCCGAGTACAACGCCTACCGGGCCGGCGCCCAGTTCGTCAGCGCCGACGGCCGGACCGTCCAGTTCCAGGCCTCGCTGGCGGCCGGCGGCCAGCAGAGCACCGCGGCCATGAACGCCACCCCTAGCGTGCGCATCGCGGTCGACACCGCGGGCCGCGCCTCGGTCGCCACCGCCACCGGCCTGGCCGGCCAGGCGGCCGCCCTGTACGACGTGAGCAGCACCGCCAACCACGACCTGATCAGCATCATCCCCATCGCCGTGCTCGCCATCGGGCTGCTGCTGGCCCTGGTGCTGCGCAGCCTGGTCGCACCGCTCTACCTCATCGTCAGCGTCGTGCTGTCCTACCTGGCCGCGCTGGGCGTCTCCACCCTGGTCGTCATCGACATCGCCGGCCAGGGCGGCATCGTGTTCCTGCTGCCGTTCCTGATGTTCGTCTTCCTGCTGGCTCTGGGCGAGGACTACAACATCCTGGTCATGACCCGAATCCGGGAGGAAGCTCGGCACCTGCCGCTGCGCCAGGCCGTCGTGCACGCCGTTGGCCGGACCGGATCCACCGTCACCGCGGCCGGGCTGATCCTGGCCGGCACCTTCGGGGTCCTGGCCCTCGCGGGCGGCGGCGTGATGGGCGGCCAGCTCCGGGCCATCGGCTTCGGGCTCGGGGTGGGGATCCTCATGGATACGTTCGGAGTCCGCACCCTGCTTGTCCCCTCGGTCGTGGTCCTGCTCGGCCGCTGGAACTGGTGGCCCTCTCCGCTGAGCCGTCGCCCGGCGGCTAGCCTGACCCCGTGGACACAGACCAGGGACCGGTCGGCTACACCGCCGACGGAGGCGTCGCGACCATCACCATGACCACCCCCGCCCTTGGGCTGGCCACCAAGCAGGGGCTGCTGGTGGCCGTCCAGGAGGCCGCCGCCGATCAGGCCATCCGCGCCGTCGTGCTCACCGGCACCGGCCGCGTGTTCACCGCCGGCCAGGACCTCGGTGAGCACGCCGCGGCCCTGGCCGAGTCCGGGGCCGACGCCTTTGACACGCTCGAGGCCCACTACAACCCGGTCATCACCGCCTTGGCCACCATGCCCAAGCCGGTGATCGCGGCGGTCAACGGCACCTGCGCCGGCGCCGGCCTCGGCCTGGCCCTGGCCTGTGACCTGCGGATCGCCGCCGCCGGAATCCGGTTCACCACCGCGTTCACCGGCATCGGCCTGACCCCCGACTCCGGCCTGTCGGCCGCCCTGTCCCGCGCCCTCGGCACCGCGCGGGCCAGCGAGCTGATCCTGCTCGCCGACCCGTTCACCGCCGAGGACGCGTTCAGCTGGGGCCTGGTCGGCCGCGTCGTGCCCGGCCCGGACCTCCCCGCCGCCGCCGCCGAGCTCGCCGCCCGCCTGGCCGCCGGCCCGACCCGGGCCTACGCCACCGCCAAGCGGGCCATCCGCGAGGCCTGGGCCGCGCCCTGGCCCGACGTCCTGGCCGCCGAATCCCGCGACCAGGCCACCCTCGGTGCGACCCAGGACCACCGCAACGCCGTCGAGGCCTTCCTGGCCAAGCGCCGTCCCGAGTTCACCGGCCGCGACTAGCTACGCGCACAAGACGTTTCCGCGGAAACGCCTGGCTGACCGGATCGCGGGCGGCGCCCCGCCGCGTTCACGTCGCGAGTCCCTCGCGTCACACAGCCACCCCAGGCCACAGTGGCCTGCGCCGGGTTGGTGACGGCCGTCACCCACCGCCCGGCAGCCCCTGCCGCCCCTGGTATTCCATGATGCGGCCGCCCGGATTCCGAGTAGTGACCTGGCCGAAAGCCGGCCAGCGACGTGGTTGTTGCTCTCACGTCGAAACAGCGACGTGAGAGCAACAACCACGTCGTTCGGCGGGCTGCGGGCCGGGCGGGGTCCGTCTGGAGATGTACACGGGCGGCCAACTACGGGCCGATGCGGCCACCGGGTCGCGGGCGCTACCGTCGGCTAGTGTCCTCACCTGCTGATACGGCCGAGGAGCCCCGGCCGCCGCTGCTGTACGGGCTGTCCATGGAGCAGTGGACCGCCATCGACGTGCTCGCCGCGGTCGTGGTCGTGCTGGCCGCCTGGTTCAACCTGCACCCGCCTCAGGGCGAGGCCGTGCGGCCGCCGCACGGCACGGTCCAGGCCTCACTGGTCGTGGTCGCGGTCGGGGCCATGGTGCTGCGGCGCCGGTGGCCGCGGACCGTGCTCGCCATCACCACCGCGGCCACGGCGGCGCTGACAGCGATAGGCCGGTCGCCGTTCGTGCTGGACGTGCCGATCATGCTGGCCGCCTACACGGCGGCGGTCAGCATGGTCCGGCGGCGGTCGGTGCCGGTCATCATCGTGGCGGAGGCGGCGCTGCTGGCCGGGGTCATCACGGCCATGGTCATTGACACGGCGGGCAACGACAGCATTCACAGCCTGCTCGCCGCGGCGGCGGCCTGGTTCGTGGGGGACGCGAAGCGGGTGCGGAACGACTACGTGGCCGGGCTGGTGGAGCAGGCGGACCAGCGCCGGCTGACTGAGGTGCAGCGGGAACGGCAGGCGGTCCGGGCCGAGCGGGTGCGGATCGCCAGGGAGCTGCATGACGTGGTGGCGCACAGCCTGACGGTGATGACGGTGCAGGCCGGGGTGGGGCTTCGGGTGATGGACCGGCGGCCGGCCGAGACGCGGCGATCGCTGGAGGCGATCGAGGCCACGGGGCGGACGGCCCAGGATGAGCTGCGGCTGGTGGTAGGCCTCCTGCGGGAGGATGAGGCGGACCGGGAGGAGCTGGCGCCGGCGCCGGGGCTCAAGGACCTGGCCGAGCTGGTCGAGACGGTGCGGGCGGCCGGGATCACCGTGGAGCTGAGCCTGTCGGGGCCGACGGGGCAGATCTCGCCGGCCATGGAGCTATCGGTGTACCGGGTGGTGCAGGAGGCGCTGACCAACGTGGTCAAGCACGCTCCGGGGGCGCGGGCCTGCGTGGACCTGGCCTGCAGCGAGCGGGAGGTCCGGATGGAGATCGCCGACGACGGCGGCCTGACCGGCGCGACCCCGCCCAGCACCGCCCCGCCCAGCACCGCCCCGCCCAGCACCGCCCCGCCCAGTGCGCCAGGCGGCCAGGAGTTCAAACACGGGGTGCTGGGCATGCGCGAGCGGGTCGCAGCATTCGGCGGGTCGCTGAGCGCGCAGCGGCGGCCGGAGTCGGGCTTCCTGGTCGTGGCCCGGCTGCCGGTGCAGGGGGCGTCGTGACGATCCGGGTCCTGGTGGTGGACGATCAGGACCTACTGCGCACCGCGTTCCGGGTGCTGATCGAGTCCGAGGACGACCTCGAAGTGGTCGGCGAGGCCGCCGACGGGGCGCAGGCGGTGGCCCTGGCCGCCACGACCAAGCCCGACGTCATCGTCATGGACATCCGCATGCCGGTCATGGACGGCCTGGAGGCGACCCGCCAGGTCACGGCGGCGTACCCGGACGGCCCGCCGCGCGTGCTGATCCTGACCACCTTCGACCTGGACGAGTACGTGTTCGGCGCGCTGCGCGCCGGGGCCAGCGGCTTCGCGCTCAAGAACCGGTCGCTGGACGAGCTGCTGGCGGCGATCCGGGTGGTGGCCGGCGGCGAGGGGCTGCTGGCGCCGACGGTGACTCGCCGGCTGATCGCCCACTTCGCCCGCCAGCCGCATGCGCCGGGCACCCTGCCACCGAGTCTGGACCAGCTCACGGCGCGCGAGCGCGAGGTCCTGGTGCTCATCGCCCAGGGCCGGTCCAACACCGAGATCGCCGGGCAGCTGCACATGAGCGTGCCGACGGCCAAGACCCACGTGAGCCGGATCCTGACCAAGCTGGGCGCGCGCGACCGCGCCCAGCTGGTAGTCATCGCCTACGAGACCGGGCTGGTCGTGGCGAGCTGACAGCGACTAACCCCCGCTGGCGGCGATCTGGCGGTCGAGTTTCGGCGGACCGGTGATGACGAGCGCGCGGGCGGGCCCGTCGCCGGTGACGGTGAAGCCGTGGAACTGGTCGCGGGGGACGAACACGAAGCTGCCCGCGATGGCGGTCCAGGTCTCGTCCCCGCAGTGGCCGGCCAGCTCTCCGCTGAGCAGGTAGAACAATTCGTCCTCGCCCGCATGCACGTGCGGGGGGACCAGCAAGCCGGGCGGGTAGACGGACTCCATGACCGCGAGCTGGCCCAGGGTGTCATTGCCTGACGCCTTGATCACCACGCTGGCGCCGTGGAAGTCGTAGACCGCGCCGTCACCGGGGCCGAGCACGAAACCTGACATGGCCCTAGCCTCTCACCTGCAGATGCGCCAGGACGCGTCCCGGCTTACGGTGGCGCCATGATCAATCACCCGGAAGCGCCGGTCGCGCCCGTCGAGGCCTATGAACCCCCTTACTACGTGGCTGTCTTCACGTCGGTGCGAACCCAGGACCAGAGCGGCTACAGCGAGACCAGCGCACGCATGGAAGACCTGGTCAAGGACGTCCCCGGGTTCCTGGGGATGGACCACGCGCAGACTCCTGGCGGGCTGTCCATCACCGTCGGGTACTTCCGCGACGCCGACGCCCTCACGCAGTGGCGGAGCAACGCCGAGCACCGCGCGGCGCAAAAGCGCGGGCGGGCCGAGTGGTACCAGAGCTACACCCTGCACGTCGCGAAGGTGGAGCGGAGCTACGGGTTCACGCGAGCGTAGGACCCGCCGAGCCCGACCGCAGGGTGTCCAGGTAGTCCGCCACCTCGGCGCAGCTCGGGTTGGCCGTGACCTCCAGGGAGACCCTGGCCCACCGGGCCGGGGTGGTGTCGTGCTCGGCGTCGCGCGCCCCCGGGTCGGCGCCCGCCGCGACCAGGAGGCGGGCCATGCGCAGGTCTCCCTCCCAGGCCGCCGAGTGCAGCGCGGTCCCCCGCGACCCCAGGGCGGCCGGCGCGGGCCGCGTCACGGACAGCCGCCGAGCCTGGGCTTAGCGCCCGGCGGCGTCGGCACGCCAAAGAGCGTGGTGCTCAGGTTCTCGTACTGCCAGCCGTCCTTGCCGTCCGCCGTGTACGAGATCTTGGCCCGCCCGAGGTGGTACCGGCCAGGCCGGGCGATCGTCAGGGCGATCACGACCAGCCATCTGGAGTAGGTATGCGGCCGGGCGACAGCCGCCGTTACCGGGAATGGGTGGTCAGTCCTGCGGCAGTAGCGCAGATAGTCGCCGAGCCCGAGCGCCAGGTCATTCGAGTGGGGCTGGTAGTAGGCGGTGACGCTCCGCACATGCACCCCCCGTGGCGGCGTGACCAGGGTGACCGAGCGCAGGCGGATGCGCTGACCCGTCAGGTTGGTCAGCTGTGAGAGACCCAGGTCAACCACGTCGATCGGCCGGACGCCGCGCACCCCGTCACCGCTGCCGCCGCCCGAGCCAGCGAAGACCACCCGCTCGCCCGAGCAACCCGCGGCCAGCACGACCACGCCCAGCACCGCCAGGAACAGCGCGATGCGACCGAGCCGATGGCCGGGCAGAGTTCCTGAGCCGTGCGGCAACTTCGTCCGCCCTTCCCCGCGCGCCGGTTAGACCCGGGCCAGGTACGCCGCGATGACGGCGTCGAAGTCGGGGTCCGGGGCCAGGCCCAGGCGGGCTGCCCGGTCGGTACGGAACCGGGCCGGCCAGCTGGTCACCAGCCGGGCCACCGCCGCGTCGGGGACCCAGTCGATCAGCGCGCTGGCGGCCGGGCCCGCGGCCCGCTCCAGCGCCGCGACCATGTCCGCCACCGTGATCGTCAGCGAGGGCATGTTGACCGCCGAGTGGCCGCCCCAGGCGGCGTCGGTGGCGGTGGCCGCGCACAGCAGGGCCGCGATGGCCCGGTCCGGCGAGGCCAGGGCCACCTGGGTCTCCGGATCGACCGGGCAGACGGCACGCTGGCCGGCCAGCGGCTCGCGGATGATGCCGGAAAGGAAACCCGACGCGGCCGCGTTGGGCCGCCCCGGCCGCACGCTGACCGTGGCCAGCCGCATGGCCCGGCCGCGCAGGAACCCCTTGCGGGCGTAGTCGGCCAGCAGGTACTCCCCCATCACCTTCTGGGTGCCGTAGCTGGACTGCGGGTTGGGCCGGGTCTGGTCGTCGATGACCGCGGGCAGCGGGTGGTCGGGCGAGTCCCCGAAGACCGCGATCGAGCTGGAGAACACCAGCACCGGCTTGGTGCCCAGGGCCCGGCCCGCGGCCAGCAGCGCCTCGGTGGCGGCCAGGTTGGCCCGCATGCCGAGGTCGAAGTCGGCCTCGCACTCCCCGCTGACCGCCGCGGCCAGGTGGAAGATCAGGTCGGCCCCGGCCAGCGGGCCCGGCTCGGCCGTCGGACCCGGCCCTGGCAGCGGGCGCGGACCGGCTGCCAGCAGCTCGCCCAGGTCACCCTGGACCGCCTTGACCCGGTAGTCCTTGGCCAGGTCATCGGGGACGCCGGCCTGATCGATAAGGGTCAGGCGGTCGATCGGCCGCGACCCGCCCCCGGCCACGTCGACCTCGCCCGCGGCCAGCAGCCGCCGGGCCAGCCGGGCTCCGATCATGCCGCCGCCGCCGGTTATGACCACGTTGACCACGGCGTCTCTCCTCCCGACCGGTGGCAGCTCGACTACGGTGATCTTACGTGCCGACCAGGAGGACGCCATGCGCGCAGCCGGGACGCACCCCGGTGATGACCAGGCGGGCGGGCCCGAGCGCGCCGGCGACGCCCCCCGATTCGTACCCGACGAGTTCCAGGTCCCGGCCGCGCTGACGGCCGGAGCGCTGCGGCTGGAGCCGATCGGCCCGCAGCACAACGAGGACGACTACGCGGCCTGGACCAGCAGCATCGAGCACATCAGGGCCACCCCCGGCTTCGCGGGCCGCAACTGGCCCGATGCCCGGATGACGCTCGAGCAGAACCTGGCCGACCTGCGCATGCACGCCGAGCACTTCGCCACCCGCCAGGGCTTCACCTACACCGTCCTGGACGGGGCCACCGGCGAGGTTGTCGGCTGCGTCTACATCTACCCGGCCGACCGGGCCGGTCACGACGCACGGGTCCGGTCCTGGGTCCGGGCCGACCACGCCGCGCAGGACGACGAGCTGCGCCAGGCGGTCCGCGACTGGCTGGTCGTGGCCTGGCCGTTCCGGGCCGTCGACTACGACCGGTAGCCAAGACCCGTAGCCAAACCGCCAGCCAAAACCGGTAGCCAAGACCGCCAGCCAAGACCGGTAGCCAAGACCGGTAGCCGGGACCGCCAGCCGGGACGCTACGGAAGCGCCCGCCGGGCCAGCAGCTCGACGTTGATGGCCGAGATCTCGGCCAGCATGGCCTCGACCCGCTCGCCCTGGCCCAGGCAGGCGCGGGCGGGCACGACCAGCGGCGCGGGCACGTATCTCATGCCGCGGATGCCGATGGGGGCGAAGTAGGCGTAAGGTCCATGTCCATCGCCCCCGGCGCACCGGCAGTTGATCTTGCCGCACCTTCGGGTCTGCTCCACCAGGGAGCCGAAGAGGACCTGCTCGACGTCGCCGAGGCGCACCGCCAGCCAACGTCGCCTGGCCCGCAATTCTCGTGTGGATAGTTGCAGCAGATCTAACTTATGTGAAGCCACCACACAAGACTAGCCTTGACACCCCTCGCAGCACCATGTGATCCTGCTCGTGTTAAGCGCTCCCGCTAACCATTAAGGCAGGTATTGAGCTCGTGCGGGCTCGCCCGCATCTTTAAACTTCGTGTGCGCTTTTGGCGTGCAATTTTACGGGTCTGGCAATAACCCTCTCCGAAAGGTCGACCCCTTTGTTAGAGGAAGCAGCTGGTAAAAGCCTGCGTCACTACCGCTGTGTCGGCATCGGCGTCGGTCCCGCAAACCTTAGCCTCGCCTCTCTCTTGTACCGCCATTCAGAGATCACGAATCTCTTCCTCGACAAGAAGGAGAGCTTCGGGTGGCATGACGGGCAGCAGATTCCCGACGCCACCATCCAGGTGTCGATGCTTAAGGACCTGGTCAGCCTATCAGACCCGGCCAGTTCCTACTCATTCCTCTCTTACCTGCACGAACTCGGACGTATCTACCACTACGTGAACGCTCAGTTCGACGCGGTGCCGCGCCAGGAGTTCCGCAACTACATGGAATGGGCGAGCCGGAAGAACGAGAACGTCGTCTTTGGCGAGGAAGTGCTGTCGGTCGATTTCGACAGGGTATTCCGCGTGCGCACGAGCCGCGCCACGGTGACCGCCGACAACATTGTCGTGGGCGTCGGTACTCAGCCGACGGTGCCCCCGCAGGCGCGGCCGTTCCTTGGCGACCATCAGTTCCATGTGAGCGAATTCCTGACCAGGGCCGGGGACCTCGGCGGAATGCGCGTGGGCGTGGTCGGCGGCGGCCAGTCAGGCGCCGAGGCATTCCTCGATCTCATCTCCCGCACCGACGGTGCCTTACCCCGGCGAGTTATCTGGATATCGCGGAGACCGAACTATTTCCCGTTAGATGACTCACCGTTCACCAACGACTTCTACATGCCGTGTTACTCCGACTATTTCGCGAAGCTCGATTCCGCGACCAGGAAAGCCTTCAACGAGCGGTACCTGCTCACCAGCGACGGCATTTCCGAGGCCACGCTGCGGGGCATCTACCAGCGCATCTACGCCCACCGCTTCCTCAGCGGGCTGTCCGATCTGGTCGCGCTCTACCCCAACCGCACCGTCACCGAGGTTACCCGTGCGCCGACCCCGGCCTGGAACCTTGCGCTCAGCCACAATGATCACGACGGCGTGGTCGAGAACGTCGAGCTAGATGTGGTCATCTGGGCCACCGGGTACCGCCCGACGCCGTTGAATTTCCTGAATCCGATCGAAACACGACTAAAGCGGGCGGGCGACGAGTACGAAATCGACCAAAGTTTCGCTATCCAGTGGGATGGCCCGGCAGATCACAACATCTTCATCCAGAACGCGGCACGCCAGCAGCGCGGGCTGGCCGACCCGAACCTGAGCCTCAACGCATGGCGCAGTCAGCGGATCCTCGACCGGCTGCGCGGAGTGCGCACCGAGCAGCAGCAGAGCTCGTTCATCGAGTGGATGTCCAAGCCGTCCGGCGATGAATTCACGGGGACCTAGGCCATGGCACCCCCCGTAGTGGTGATCGCCGGCGCCGGGATAGCCGGCTGCCTGATCGCGCGCGAACTGGCCGCCCGCGACCCGGACCTGTCCATCACGGTGCTGGACCGGGACGCGGTCGGGGCCGGGGCCAGTCGCCGGTCGGCCGGCCTGCACCTGCCCCGCGGGTCGTCGCCGCGAATCCGGCGGATGTCCGCCCGCAGCCACGCTTACTACGCCGATCTCCGGTCCCGCCACCCGGACCTGCCCCTGTATCCCGTCGGCGCGACCGTGATCGGCCCCGGCGACGGGCCCGGCCCGGACTACCTGGCCGAGGCGGCACCGGTCCCCGCGGCCGGGCTCGGCCTCGAGGCCGTCGTCGTCCCCGACGGCCACCGGGCCTGGCGGCTGAGTGGCTGCCACTACGCCGACGTCGGCCAGCTGGCCCGCCGAATGGCCGCCGGACTGCGGCCGCGGGTGCGGTTCGCCGAGGGCGTGGCGGTGACCGGGCTGAGCGCCGGGCCCGGCGCGGTGACCGTGACCACTGGCACCGGAGAGCGGCTGGTCGCCGACTACGTGGTGCTGGCGCCGGGCCCGTGGCTGGCCGCGCCGGCCTGGCACGACCTGGTCGCCCCCCTCGGACTGCGGGTCAAGAA
>Ga0134126_10005499_pt1 | contig 15843 bp, 13 predicted proteins | sample KB31752_FD_96881 | JGI IMG/M metagenome (GOLD analysis project Ga0134126, IMG submission 96881) | Terrestrial soil microbial communities with excess Nitrogen fertilizer from Kellogg Biological Station, Michigan, USA - KB3-175-2 | ecosystem: Environmental > Terrestrial > Soil > Unclassified ...
AAAACCAACGCTGGGCGTTGGTTTTGTGCTTTTTTTCGCGGGTCGGACGGGAGTCGTGCATCTTCTATTTCGCATCCCAACCACACATATCCCTACACTATAGCGCATATCTGTACAAAAGTAAATAAACGCCACCCAAAACGCGACCATAAGTTTCCGGACTCGAAAACGCAACGCATAAAACAGCCCGCCTGATCGACCAGACGGGCATCAATTATATCTTTTTTGCAACTTATGGTTGAATGACAAAGCCGGCAAGCGTTTCCTTCCAAGGTTTTTGGATATCCGTCCACAGGAAGAAATCCTTTCCCCTGCCATTTGTCTTCACCGGGTTTAGCTACCACCGAACCGGTGACGGACAGCCTTACCTACACCCGTACGAGCCTGGCGCCCTGCTGGGGCTTGCACGAATCCAGTATTTCAGCTTCGGCGGGTGTGTCGTCGTTCCGGTGAACATTGCGGAACCGTTAGGCACCAAGGTTGGCAGGCACCAAGTTCCCGTATCCGCCAGTAGCATCACCTGGTTGCCCGGATAGGGTTAGAGGTGAAGCAACCTCTATTGCGGTCCTGAGCCTTTGGGCGGCCTATTTTGTTTTGGTGTTTACTTTTCCGATGCTTTTTGAACGATTAAAGGACCGATCGTTTTATATTTATGCGGCAGTGCGTGCTGTTGGGTTTCTTTTTATTTGGAGGAGAGTGAAGGAGACGAAAGGAAGGACTTTGGAGGAACTGGAGGAGTTGATGGTGGGGGATAGGGGAAATAAAAGATAAACATGTTAAGTAAAACGGATAAATTTTTAGCGATGGGATATAGTGGACGTATGTGCCTGATGGTCATTTGTTTTTTGATGGCCGGCAAATTGAAAGGTCAAAGCGTTGTAGTAAGATTTTCTTCTTCACCAGACGCATCCGGGGTGGAATTTGCCGGGTACAGGCCTTTGCCATTGATCGCTATCGACACAGCGGATGATGTCGTGGTTAGACTTGCCGCATCTTTTTTTGCCCAGGATGTAGAACGTGTAACGGGGCGGAAGCCGCAGGTCGATTCCCAGGGTGGAAAGGCAACGGAAATGATCATTGCAGGGACGATTGGAAGGAGTGGAACGATCGACCGGATGATAGCCGCGGGCAAGCTGGCGGATATAGAAAAGATCAGGGGGCGTTGGGAGGCATCTTTGTGGCAGATCGTTTTGAATCCGATGCCGGGCGTCCGGAAGGCGCTGGTCATTGCCGGAAGCGATCGGCGGGGTACGGCTTATGGTTTTATGGCGCTCTCGAAAAAAATTGGGATATCGCCCTGGTACTGGTGGGCCGACGTTCCTGTGGTTCACCACAGCGCTATATCGATTTCTGTGACGAAACCGGCATGGGACGAGCCTGCGGTCAGATATCGGGGCATCTTCATCAATGACGAGGATTGGGGTATCAATGAGTGGGCGAGGCATACATTTGAAAAAGAATTTGGTAACGGAATTGGGCCGAAGACCTACGAAAAGGTGTTCGAGTTGATGCTGCGCCTCCGATTGAACTATATATGGCCTGCTATGCACGAGGTAAGCAAGGAGTTCGGCAACACGCCTGAAAATGTGGCGCTGGCCGACCGATATGGCATTGTTGCGGGCTCCTCACACTGTGAGCCGATGCTTTATAATAATGTGCATTGGAATGAAAGCAAGAAGGGGCGGTGGAATTACAGCACGAATAGAGATACCATCTACGACACCTGGAAGGAAACGGTTGCCGCTCGAAATGACAAGGAGGCGGTATGGACGCTGGGCATCCGTGGCATTCACGACCGGGGTATGGAGACGCCACCGGCGGGCACCGCAGAGCGCATTGATTTGCTGGAGCGTGTGTTCCGGGATCAGCGTGGGTTGATCGACAATTATGTGACTCGTCGATATGGATCCCCCGCGGAGTGTTTTGTACCCTATAAGGAGGTCTTGCCCGTCTATGACGCGGGTTTGAAAGTACCGGATGACGTGACGTTGATGTGGGTGGATGATAATTTTGGGTATATCCGAAGGCTGTCCAATCCGGCGGAAAGAACGCGGCAGGGAGGGAGCGGATTATATTGGCACTTGTCCTACTACGGTGCCCCTCATTCTTATACCTGGATCAATACTACAGCGCCGGCGCTGATGTGGGAGGAGTTTGAGAAGGCATGGGTAAACCAGGCAAGGACGATTTGGGTGGTCAACGTTGGAGACATCAAGCCAATGGAGCTGGGGATAGATTACTTTTCAAGGCTCTCCTGGGATCCGGCGAGACAAAAGGCAGACGCTCAGCCTTTATTTTTGAGGTCTTTTCTCACCGAGCAATTTGGAGCGGGATTGCAAACTTCTCTACATACGTTGCTCACTGAATTTTACCGCCTCGGGACGATAAGAAAGCCGGAATTGATGAACCGAAACTGGAGTCTATCGCTTTCGCGTCAGCGAGCCGCGGCATTGGGGTCTGCCTACGAAGGGTTATTAAAGCGCGAGGCGGCTGTGTTTGCTAAAGTTCCGCCCGCTGAGCGGGACGCGTATACGGAATTGATCGGATTTCCAGTGAGGATACTTGCCGCAACCGGGCTGATCTTTATCCGCGACAGGGAATCGGTTTTGGCCAATGATCAAACGAAGCAAATCGATCGCCTGAAGTCGTTCATCGAGGGGCTGGTTGCCTATTATAATGATTCGGTCGCAAAAGGAAAATGGCGATTTATGATGCCGGGAATGGTTACCGGGAAGAATTTGCCGGCATGGAGTAGTCAGGTTGCATGGCCGTGGGGCGAGACCCGTGCACCGGATACTAGTAAGCAAGAGGTCGGGCCGGATTTCGTGGTGCCCGCGTCTTCCTTTACTGCTCCCGTGAAGGCGACAAAAGCGAAATGGACGGCGGTATCGGGGTTAGGACCAAGTGGAAGTGCGGTCGCGCTGGAGCCGGCCGGTCTCGATGCCGCATGGGCGATTGGAGATAAGTCTGCGCCGACGATGCAATATACTTTTACTACCGATGGACGGGTTGGAAAGGCGATTCTTTATTTCACGCCGACATTCAGGATCTATCCAGGGATGTTGCTCCGGGTAACTGTCGGGGTGGACGACGACACAATTACGACGCTTGAGGTACCGGGATCCAGTGGTAAAGAGGATGAGAATGGACCGAACCGGAACGAAGGGATACGGAACAACTGTGTCAGTGCAATCGTTGAGCTACCCACCTTGCCAAAAGGCAGGCACACACTCTTTATAAGGGCGGTAGATCCAGGCGTTGTTATCGACAGGATTGGATTCGTCAAATAGTGAAATTGGTCACCTGCTTCGTTCCGTCATTGTCGATGCCAATGAAAATGAAATAGCAAGATCGGAATCGCCCATCGCTATTTCTTCAAAAAGTCAAACAATAGTAGAACAGAAGATTACTGTTGCCCGCCCCGCACTATGGTCTTTGGAAGCGCCGGCCCTGTACAGTGTACATTTAATCGTATTGGATAAGGGGAAATCAATTGATGAAATAAATACGCCTTTTGGAATCCGTGATATAAGGTACGATGCAAACAAGGGGTTCCTGCTCAATGGAAAACGTGTGAAGATGAATGGCGTTTGCCTGCATCATGAAGCAGGGGCCGTAGGTGCAGCTGTGCCTGAAGCAGTGTGGGTTCGCCGGTTGCAAATTTTGAAGGAGATGGGTTGCAATGCGATTCGTACAACACACAATCCGGTTGCTCCCGAATTTTTAGAGCTGTGTGACCGAATGGGATTTTTAGTGATGGATGAAATGTTTGATGTTTGGAGGTCGCACAAAGTAAAATATGATTACGCCGGTTATTTCGATGAGTGGTCTCAGCGCGATCTTGTGAATTTCATTCACCGTGACCGCAATCATCCTTCTGTTGTTTTATGGAGTGCAGGCAATGAAATCGGCGAACAAAGCCAGCCGCAAGGATATGAGGTTTTACGGCCATTGATTGAAACGTTTCATCGTGAAGATCCAACACGCCCTGTGACAACAGGTAATGATCATATTGCCGATGATACAAAACCAATAACACCTGAATTTCTGAGTCTGCTTGATATTGTTGGATACAATTATGTCGACCGCTGGCATGAAAGAAGAGAGTTGTTTTATGATATCGATAAACGCAGCCATCCTGACTGGAAAATGGTGGGGACAGAAAGCGTTTCCGTTTCAGGCATTCGCGGAAATCCGGCTAACCTGGGTGGTGTCATTCGCGCAGAACAGCTTTGGAAATTTGTTTCTACGCATGATTACGTCATTGGTGATTTTATGTGGACGGGAATTGATTACATAGGCGAATCGCGGTGGCCTTCAAAAAACTCTTCATCAGGCGTCGTTGACCTTTGTGGCTTCCCGAAAGATGCTTATTACTTTTATCAAAGTCAATGGACGACAAAGCCGATGATCCATCTATTTCCACACTGGAATTGGAAGGGAAAAGAAGGGAAAGTAATCCAGGTAATGGCATATACGAACTGCGACAGTGTTGAGCTTTTTGTGAATGGAAAATCGTTTGGGATAAAAGCCTTGCAGTTTCCAAGACCTGGAAATTCAGGAGCATGGAACCGGTATGACGTTACTCCTGTAAACAATACTACGGCTGATTTGCATTTGATATGGGATGTTCCGTATGAGCCCGGAACATTGAGAGCAGTAGGAAGAAAAGCAGGGAAAATTGTTGTTCAGGAAGAGGTGCATACTACAGGCGTTCCTGCTGCATTTCGTTTGTCGGTTGATCGAAGCAACATCGAGGCGAATCGGCAAGATGTAGCCCATGTAAAAATTGAGGTAGTTGACGAAAATGGTAACGTCGTCCCTGATGCCAATGAACCTGTACAAATTATGGTTGAAGGAGATGGGAAGTTGATTGGTTTAGATAATGGGAATCCTTTTGATCATACTTCGATGAAGAGTGATCATCGGAATACGTTCAATGGTTTAGCATTGGCTATGGTTCAATCCGGTACAAAAGCGGGAACAATTCGTGTAAGTACCAAGTCCTCGCTCAAGGATGCTTCAATAGAGATTGTTACCGCGAAGCTTGTTGGGGAAATTCAGACAATTGAAATGGTTGGGAAACAGTGGTGAACGATTTTAAATGGATGTGTGATGTCGGTTATTCGTGATATGCCTGGAGTAGTTGGACCTCCGTCCGGCCATAAATCGGGTGGGAAAAAGGGTACTGGAAGTAAATGGTCGGGGTACCGTCGCTACGGATCTTTCCCGAATCGGCTTGACTGGTAATCGCATAACCCCTCCGTTTTTTTGGTCGAGTTTTTGGTCGAGTGCGATACTGTCCAATCATGTAAAGGTAGAAGAAGGTACTCGTGCCACTTCGTTATAAATAACTGAAAAGCAGGAGATAAAATGTCCGAACGTGTACAAAAGCGAAAGGTTCACATTGCTGTGAACCTCGACTCTGCGGACCGGACGGGACTCCGGGAAGGTTCAGACACTATTGATCTTCAAAGATTTAATTTTTTGGTCGCGTTTTTCGTCGCGGGAGTTCTGAAATTCGCGATCTCTTTACAAAATTGTACTTATTCGAACGGAACTAAACAAAGATAGAAAATTTGATTTGTTCGCTTATGCTTTTGGGCGACGGAGGCGTGTGTATGATGTATCGCAGGGTGCTTCTTTGTTACCCACTTTTCCCCCTTGCCTTAGTACGGTCGATCAATTGTGGCAATATGTTAAGTATCAAATATTTATCTTACTCACTTACTTGGTTACTACCTTAGTTACCTGGATTGCAATAATTTATTCTATATACTGAAAGTCAGGGCTTTATCTTAATGCGTCTTCGAATTTGTTATGTTGTTCACTATTAATGAACTATTAAATTTGTGAACAGGAGTGAGAAATGTTCATTATATTTATGTGTTCACTAACAGTGAACAAATTAGAAAATGAACAAAAACGAAATTCTAGATGAGGCTATTGGTAAATTGACAGAGCAAACGGGGATTACTGCCGAATGGGGCCCTTTGCCAGAGACGGGCGCTGATGAGGGTATCGATGCGACTATGACCCTGAATGCGGGAGAGAAGAAAGTCGTCGTCCTGGTACAGATCAAGCGGACTCCTCAGCCTTACCAACTCGATGGGTTTATTCGTCAGGCGCGGAAACATCATCCGTTTTTAGTGGTGGCTGAACAAATTTACCCTGGCATGAAGGGATTGCTGCGGGAAAACAATATCGGTTATCTTGACGGTGCAGGTAATATTTACCTGCAAGCCGACGACCAGCTGATTTGGATCGAAGGACAGAAGCCAACAAAGCAAAAAGACCCTGTTACCAATCGCGCTTTTACCCGCGCTGGCCTGCAAGCCGTGTTTTACTTTTTGCACCATCCGGAAGCTATAAATGATTCGTATCGCCAATTGGCAGATAGAACAGGAACAGCGCTAGGCAATATTCGTCATATCTTCGATGGCCTTAAAACAGCAGGGTATGTTTTGCCGTTGGATAAGAAGCAGATGAAGCTCGTCAAGAAAAAAGCACTCCAAGATAGGTGGATCGAAGGGTACCGGGAGACACTGAAAGCAGCGTTGCACCTGGGAAATTTTCGGCTAAAGGATACCAACCTGTTTTACGAACGGGACAAGCTGATCGGAAGAGTGGAAGGCGTAGTTTGGGGTGGGGAACCTGCGGCAGAAATCTTGACAAATCACTTGCAGCCGGGAGTGCTAACCCTATACACTCCTTTAGCAGCCAATACGATTATGCGCGAATGGAAGCTGATTCCAGATCCCAAAGGAAACATCCAAATATATCGGAAATTTTGGAAGGAACCTGAGTGGGACAATCAGCATATCGCGCCTCCGCTTCTGGTTTACGCCGATCTTTTGGTGACTGGCGATCCGAGAAACCTGGAAACGGCTGGCCTTATTTATCACCAATACCTCGAAAATGAAATGGAATAATATTATTCAGGGAAATATGAGGGAGGCGCTGGAAAGCCTGCAAGGCGTATTTGAGGACTTACATATTGATTTTTATGTAATCGGCGCCGTGGCGCGTGATATCTGGTTTGCAGAATCGGGTCGGCCCACCCGGAGAACACTAGATATCGATTTTGCCATTTACGTGGGTACCCGAGAAGAATATGAAGCAGTGAAACAGTATCTAAAAGAAAAAAAGGGGTACCAGGATAGCCGGGAGAATGTGTTCGTTCTTCTGACGCCCAGCGGTTTACAGGTCGATATCCTTCCTTTCGGAGGTATCGAATTGGACGGCGAGGTGCATCTCGAAGGGAAAGGGCTAACCAATATTCGCGTCAGTGGGCTACAGGAAGTATTCGAGGCTGGCACTGAGACGGTTGCGCAGACAACGGGTAAGGAGTTCCGAGTGGCATCCCTGGCGGGAATCGTTTTGCTGAAGCTTGTTGCCTACGATGATCGGCCAGAAAAGAGGTTCAAAGATGCCCGGGATATTGCCAACATAATCGAGAATTATTTCGACTTGCAGACTGACCTCATCTATGAACAGCACAACGATATTTTCGCCGTGGATGATGGTCATTTAGACCAGTTAGTACTGGAAGAGATCGCAGCCGAAGTGATAGGGCGGGAGATGAAAGAGATTGCTAAGGATAACTTGGAACTCCTGCGAAGGGTGCGAAATATTCTCGCCGGTGCAGTTGTCGAGAAGGACAAGAGCTCCTTTATACGGGAGATGGTGGCCGAAACCGGCCGGCCAGTCAATGAACTTCTTCTTTGGCTCAAAAAAATGGCCAGAGGGCTCCAATAATTAAGTGACAGCTACCTTTCGCGTTCTCTATCGGGATTTATCGGTTTTGGCACAGAAAGCCATGTACCATTGAGCGATCCTTTCAGAATATTATTTTCAAAGACGTTTAACTTTGAGTTCAGGGTAATTATTGCGATAGTCGTTATCGCAGTTATTATTCTTAGACTATAAGTAGAGGGTGACCGCCGCGCCGGCATCAGGCTTGCTGCCTACGTAGTTGTTGTATTTCCAAAAGACATTTCCTTTGAGCGAGCCATTTTCGGGCGGACGTTATGATCCAGGTGAACACGCGGCCAGGAAGAACGTTGCGATGGCGCAAAAGCGGACGCGGATGGCTGCCCGACAGATATTCTTCTTCATAATTGTATTTTGGTAGTGCAATGTTCGTCAATCGGCGGGAAGGTGAGTACGGTTTCCCGTAAAGAGGGGTCCACCGGAGTGGCTATATTGGGTGAACGTTAACTCAAACCCGATCACCGATGGAAGAAAATGTCGACCAACACCAATACCAATGGATCATCAATGAGGGCCTTTTGCGGGATGAAGGGGTACTTTTTGGACTGGCAGGGGTAGCCATCGAGGAGAAGATCGGTGCGATCCGGGATTATTATCGGGTGAAGAGGGCGTCGGCGGAGGCAAAACAGGCGCAGTTGGGAAAGGAGATGGAAACGATGGTCAGTGGCGTAAATGGAGACGCGCTCGCGGAAGTGACAAGGGAGGAGGTTGGGCGGATCAATGTGATACCGATGAGCTTACAGCTTTGTTTATATGCGGGCATCTGCTATTTCAATTTCTATCTCGAGATGTATTGGTTGTCACCGGTGATTCGCTCCACGGCTATTTGCGTGGGGCTTTATCTGTTTGGTTTGTTTAGTGTTTTTATGGGCAGGTCCATCCTGTATAATTCCACGGGGTCGGTGGCGATGGGGCACAACGAGGGGGAGAGTCGGGAGAAATGGAAGATCTACCTGGAGGAGTGGGGCGTGCCGGTGGTGGTCTCGTTGTTTATAGCTGTCTTGCCCGGCAGTGCCTATCCGTCGGTGTACTCGGTGGTGGCGGCCCTGCTTTTTTTCCTCCTTTTTTTACTGGGCGGTAAGGGGTTGGTGAATACGTTTTTTCGGCTGCGCACCGAGGCGGGGGGACATTTCCGTCGCCGCCGGCAGGCGTTACAATCGGCGAAACTGAGGGCGTTGCAGGAAGAGCTGACCGGCGTACTGTCGGTGCTTGCGGCGCTCACCGGCGAGGAACAATATAAGATCCATATCCTGACGAGTGAGTATAATCTGGCAAAGGAGAACCGCCAGCTCGCAGGCCAATTATTTGTAAAAAATTAAAAGTATTGATAACCGATGAATCATTTTCAACAGATACGTTCAGCTTTTTCCAGCAAGAAGCGGGAGGCAAAATCGGAACAAGTTGCGCCGGTGGATGGGACGACTTCCGCGGAGAACGAAGCGCCAGCGGTAGTTCCGCCTCTGTCTCCAGCGGCCGATCAGGGGGCGCCGGTTAACGTGGTGAATATATACAGTCACGGCTTCACGAACGGCGTGTACCGGGTCGAGCCGGATTTGACGGCCTTTGAACGGTTCCTCGAGTTTTCCAACGAAGCGGATAGGATCAAGGAGCAGCGGGCGCTGAACCGGGCGGCTATCAACCGGGTGCGGGAGCGGCTGGACGCGGAGCGGGCGCTTTACACCGTGGATCGCGGGTTTGTGATCGAAAAGGGGAAGGAGGCGGAGGGGATAGGGGCTGGGATGGAGGAATGGGCGGGAAGACGGAAGCAGATGGAGGAGAAAGAAGTGGCGCTCGTGGGGAGACAACGGGAGACGGTGGCCGAATACGCATGGGTGCCCGCGTTGTTGTTTTTGGTGGCGGGTGGGACATTTATCGCGGCGGACATTTCTATCACAAAACAGATAACGTCCTGGGGGTTCAATATGACGGGCGTGCAGGGTTGGATCTATGCGGTGGGCTTGGCGTTTACGGCCTTCCTGATTAAGCCGGCGATCGACCGGTTGCTGGAGAAACCCTATGTGGCGGCCGGTCTTAGAGCTAAGCTGATCTACAAAATTGTGTTGATCGGATTAATGGTATCGGGATTGGTGATGCTCTGGTTTCTCGGGCAGTTTCGCGCGGATTCGGAGCGGGCGGCGACGAAGTTGCGGGCGCTGACGGAGCGGATGGCGGAGACCAAACCGGCGACGCCGGACTTTGTGAAGTTACAGGCGGAGTATGATGCGGTGGAACGCGGGCTGGATCAGAACCCGATGGGACAGCGCGGGCTCGTGTTGAGCGGGCTGCTGTTTGCGGTGGGTGGGGCCGTCTGCCTGACGGTATCGTTTGGGTCGTTGAAACAATTGATCAATCGCTATTGGATCCTGCCGGTGCGGATTGGACGGGTGAGACGGGTGCTTCGGTGGATCGGAAAGCGGTTGGAGGTCATGCGGGCGGAGCAGACGGCGGCGGCGACGGAGCGGGACAAGGCGGAAAGCCGCTTGGCGGCGAGCGACCTGACGGGTTTACGACAGGAATTGGATCGATTGCAAGCGGAGGAAGCAGCGTTGCTGGCGACCTATTACCAGGCGCAAGCGGAGCGGGAGCGAGCCTTATACCGGGATGGCTGTAGCCGGGGAGAGAAATTTCACCTTGACGGAGAGTTGGTGTACCGCGTACCCGGCAACGACGGAGCCCGGTTGTCCCTGGGGAATGGACATGAGGCCGGCGCTGCGTCCGGTACCCCGCGGACGTATACCCGACGGCCGTTTATAAAGATGCGGAAGATGATCGCGGATCAATTCAATAAAAATAAAAACAACGAATCTTATGATGACGGTACGGAGTTCGAGATCATTTCTTAAGCTCATTGCTGCGTCGGTGATGTTGGCCGGGTGCGGGCAGCAGGAGACAATGGCGACGCATGGTTGTAAATTGCTGGTCATCCTGGACAAGACAAATAGTGTGCGGTATGTCCGCAAACGCGCGCATATCCACGAAGAACTGGAACGGCGTTTCAATAGCGCGTTTGCGGACGCGACGAAGGATATCGCCCGTTGGTCGATGGTCATAACGGGGAATACCAACGTGTTCCCTGTACCCGATCGGTTTGGGAAAGACAGGCCGGAGGGCGAGGACGATAGCCGGGAGCAACAGCAGCGGGTGCAAGAATGGACCACCGCGAAACGCATTTGGTTGGAGGGGCGGGTGGAGGACACCGAGGCGCGAATCGATAGCGCGTGCTATAGCAATCGGACCGATATTTTCTCCATTTTCAACGGGATCGGCGAGGTGCAGAAGGAGTGTCACCCGGGGGATAGTGTAGCCGTGATCATCTTTAGCGATATGGTGAACACGCGTGGTCCGATGAATTTGCTGGGTGGGCTTTCGATGGAGAATGCACGGGAGAAGGGTAAGGCGGTTTGTAGCGAGATGATGCGGCGGGGGGAGATGTCCGGAACGGCCAATTTAGACTTGACCATCTACACGCCCGATGTGATGGATAATTCCGCCAAGGTGAAGTTGTTTTGGGATGGTTTTTTTGGCCAGTGGGGATTGAGGCAGGATCAGTATCATTTTGAATAAAGCGGACCAGGGAAAAGGCTATGGGGCCTCGGGTGTGTGGTGGATGATGATGCCGGCGCTGGCTGGGCGGAGCCGGAGGCTGGGCTCCAGTGGATGGTATCCCGGTGCGGTGTAAAATTCATAGTTGCCTCTATAGCGGGCATACCATACATGGCCGGCCGAGTTTATGGTGATTGTGTCGGCTTGGGTGATCTTACGGAGGTGATAGAGGATTGCGGTGTCCAGTGCAATGACCTGGACATTTTCCACTTTTTCATTACACCGAATGGGTTGGTAGTGGTCGCCGGCCCAGAACATACAGGCCTGCCCGTCGATGGCGGGCCGCGGCGGTTTACGGGTCCAAACCATATATGCGGGCATTCCGAATGCGACCGATATGGTTATCGCTATGATGATCCTTCTGCGTTTTCTTTTCTTTTTTTCGACAACCGGCGACGTTGGCTGTGGGATATCCTTAATGGGTTCGGGCGAAATTGGCTCGGGCCCATTTTTAATTTTACCCAAATTCCCGGAGAGCGCTTCTATCGGGGTTTCGATAGGGCGGCTTGGCTGGGAGATTTTGGAATAGTCTATGGCGGGATTATAAGGGCGGGGTGTAAAGTCGACAAGCCAGGCGACGAGTTCGACAACCTTGTCGTCGGGGTTTTTTGTTTTCCCTCTCAGAAAGTATCCCAGGGGCTTGAATCGCTCGAGCGGAAGGGATTCGATGGCGTCTAGACAGGCTTGTTGGCCAGCTGCCGCTTCGAAAAAACCCTTCAGCACCCACTGATCATTTCGGTCATATCTTTTTCTACACGCGTCCATACATGCGGCCTTGAGATTGGCCGGAGATCCTTGGGCGATGTCCATGGAAAGATCCTTTGCGGCAAGCCGCCGATGATAGTGCGCCAGCACGGCCCGATTATAATTGGGAGGTAACATTTCAACAAGTATACAGAAACTATTGGGTTTTCGGAACAAGGACGGCGGCGGCGGAAATCGCGCGGAATTTCAACGGAAAGACCGGAATCATTTGGTGATGAGGGGGTTGGGTGCCTCTATCTTCGTCACCGTGGAAGTCGAAAGTGGTTGAAGGTGGATATCCTGGGAGGGGTTCACTGGAGACCACGATCGACGACCACGCTCCTCCCAGGGTGCAAGAAGCGCTTCTTCACCGGCTTTCATGCTGCATCGGACCTCGGTCCGACTGCGGCGATTTACCCACTTTTCAATTTTTAAACACATGTTCTCTTTATTCCTGGCCTTTTTATTGGCTATGACGAACCCTGCGCATACAGGGACGAACGGATCTTCCAGCAATTCCAATCAGGTTGTAACGCAGGATGATTCCGGCGGCGACACCGGACATATCCCGCCGACAGGACCGGTCGGGCAATAGAAGCAGCAGATCATTTATGATCGACGAGTAAGGCAGGAGTGGTCTTGCCTTACTTTTTTTATACCTTTAGTGAAAACCATTCCTGTTGAAAGTCTATCGACTGCTTTTGGCCCTGTGCGGCCTTCTCTTCTTCGGGTGCAGGCAACTTGACGTTAAGCCGATGCCGGTGGCTACGACGCCTGATTACAAACGGGCCCTTTCTTTTTGGGACCGGGGGGCATTGGACTCGGCCTATTTCTATTTTAACAAGATCGTGACGGGTTCTAAGGATAGTCTGCAAATCGCGATTGCCTATAACAGTATGGCGGTGATGCAGTCGGATGCGGGCGATTATTTCGGCAGTCAGGAGACGTTGTTGAATTCGTTGCGGTATTTGCAGCCGGGGAAGGTCGATAACCGATATTGTTTGGTTTCGGATTACAACGAGTTGGGGAGTAACAGTGTCCAGCTGCAACAGTACGATTTGGCCTTCGAGTATTATAATAAGGCGGTGTACCTGGCGAGGGATAAGGGCGCCCGGGTCGTGGCCTTGAACGATAAGGCCTATGCGTATCAGCAGCAGCGCGATTATTCACGAGCGACGGATCTGTTGGATTCGATCCTGCCGGCGAGTCAGGCCTACCCAAAACAGTATGCACGGGTTTTGACCAATCTGGCGGCGGTCCGCTGGTTGGCGAACCCCCGGTATCTGGCCATTGGCGATTTGTTGAAGGCGATGGCGATCCGGCGGTCGTTAGAGGATGATTGGGGGTTGAATTCGAGTTACGCGCACTTGTCGGATTACTACCTGCACACGCGGCCGGACTCGGCGTTGTATTATAGCCGGGCGATGCTGGCGATAGCGCGGAAGTTAAAGAGCCCGGACGACGAGTTGGAGGCGTTGAAGAAGGTGATGGTTTTAGGGCCGGTGGGGGAGATGCGGGGCACGTTTGCGATCTATGCGACGCTGCGGGATAGTCTGGAGGGGGCCCGGACGCGCGCGAAGAACCAGTACGCGTTGATCCGCTACGAGTCGGAGAAGAACAGGGTCGAGAACCTGCGGCTACAGCGGGAGGCGGCGGAGCGGCGGGTGGTCCTGATCCGGCAGCGGGCGCTTGGTGTCGGCGTCATTGCGATGCTATTGGTGCTGATGGTTGGTGGAATCGTTTGGTATCGGAAAAGGAAACGGGAGTTGGCCTGGGAACAGGAACGGGCTGTTGCCGAGTCGATGTTGGCGGTGTCGAAACGGGTACATGACGTCGTGGCGAACGGATTATACCGGTTGATGGCCGAAGTGGAGCATGGGGCGGGCATGGGCGTGGAGCCCTTACTGGACCGGCTGGAATCGTTGTATACGCAGTCGAGGGATATCTCCTATGGTTCCCCGAAGGCGCCGGGCGGGGACTATGCGGCGAAGCTGGTGGAGTTGTTGGCGGCCTTTGGCGGGGCGGACACCAAGGTGCTTATCGTCGGAAATGACCGCGCCCTTTGGGCGGCCGTAGAGGAAGACGCGCGGCGGGAACTCGAGGCGGTCCTCCTGGAGCTGATGATCAATATGAAGAGACACAGCGGGGCACGGAATGTGGTCGTACGGTTTGGTCGCACGGTCACAGGCGTTCTGGTTGATTATATCGATAACGGGGTAGGGATGCCCGTGTCGGTGGTTTTCGGCAATGGGCTAACCAGTACGGAAAACCGTATTCTTGGCCTCGGGGGGCGGATTATCTTCGGGAAGAACACCCCGCATGGGCTGAGGGTGAGCGTCGATTTACCAATGGATTGATTCATGATGAACAAGAAAGTATTGATTGCGGAAGACCACCAGAGCACGAATATCTCCATCCAGAAGGTATTGGAGGATCTGGGGAATATGGACTCGACCTATGTCTATTATTGCGACGATGCGTTGGTGCGGGTCCGGCATGCAGCCAGCATAACGGAGCCGTTTGACCTGCTCATCACCGATCTTTCCTTCGACCCCGATCATCGGGAACCGAAGCTCGCGGATGGGGTAGAGCTCATTGCGGCGGCGCGGGTAGTACAGCCTGGGCTACCGGTGTTAGTCTTCTCGGCAGAGGAGCGGATACCGGTGATCGAGCAATTGTACACGGTATCGGGGATCGATGGGTTTGTGCGGAAGGGGCGGAACGATGCGCGGGAATTGGAGCTGGCGATCCGGCGCATCGTTGCGAATGAACGATATTACCCGCCCTTTTATCTGGCCGGAATGCGGAAGGGGCATTTGCATGATTTTTCCCCTTTCGATATCGCAATCATCACGCTGATGGCGGAGGGGAAACGGCAGAAAGACCTCCCGGCGAGTTTGGAGGAGCGTGGCATCAGGCCGGCGGGGCTGAGCAGTGTGGAGAAGCGGCTAAAGCTGATGCGCGAGGCGCTGGCGTTTTCGAATAATGAGCAATTGGTAGCGTATTGTAAGGATATGGGACTGGTGTGAACGGCGGTTTTACGGGAAACCGTAAAATTCCCTTCCTTGGGTTCGCTACTTTTAGTTGCAATAGTCAGTTAACCCCTAAACTCTTTTTTATGAAAGTCTTGTTGGTGTCTCTTTTTCTCTTGAAGGGTGCGGTTTGCACCTCGCCGCAGGTTTATATCTGTGACAGCCCGAATTCTATCCGGTATCATCTTAGGGCGGATTGCAAAGGGTTGCGGAATTGTTCGCATCGGATCATCCAGGTGAGTTTGGAGGAGGCAAAGAAGAGGAAGCTGACACTTTGTAAGTTGGAGCAGTAGGTGACTATGAATTCGATCTACAACGATTTCAAAGACCAAATCGAATTTACGGGAAACCGTAATTGCTAGAGGAAATACATTGTAAGTTTAACTTAAAACAATACAACTATGGCTGCAGCTTTTATTGAACATAGGCCTCACGCCTCAAGTGAGCATGTACCTACGTCGCGTTATGTAATCATTGTCAACGGAATTGAGGTGGGTTCATTTGAAACTCAAAACGACGCCAAAAATTTTGCTTGTGCGAGCGGTTATCGCCCGGTACATGTTGCCAGACAACGGCATTTGCAGGATAGGTCCCAGCCGGCGCATTGGCGGGTAGATCGTTGTTCAGATTAAAGAACGGTGTAAACATGCTCGACCCAGGCGTAGATATTCTCTTGCTTTGCGATGCAATT
>Ga0134126_10005500_pt1 | contig 15842 bp, 17 predicted proteins | sample KB31752_FD_96881 | JGI IMG/M metagenome (GOLD analysis project Ga0134126, IMG submission 96881) | Terrestrial soil microbial communities with excess Nitrogen fertilizer from Kellogg Biological Station, Michigan, USA - KB3-175-2 | ecosystem: Environmental > Terrestrial > Soil > Unclassified ...
ATTGAACCCGTGGTTCCTTTTGCGTGCGCCGAGCAGCGTTTCTTTCTTTTTCCGCCAAAGCTGCTTACTCGGCATCCGCATCCTGCCACTTCGCATTGCCGCGCTTCCTCTTCGGGCGCAGCGTCTGAGCGTCGATAGTGGCTGACGAGTCCCAGCGCGCGCTCGGACGCCGTTATTGGCACGGCAACAAGAGTGCTCATCGAAACGCTCCTAGCTCCATCGCACGCAGGCGTGCCGGATAGGCGCGCAGGCGTTCAAATTGTTCGCAGGTCTCGCATAGTACTCGGCCGCGAAACGGGATGCCCACCATCAGCGGCGATTCGCAGCGATAGCAACAGACGCGCGCTGGCTCGATCTGCTGCCGGCGGATGATTTCCACGCAGACGTTAAACGTCAGCCGCGGGATGCGCTCGATGGAGTAGTGGTTCATCGGTTCTGCAGCGCTCGATCGATCTTTTTTCCCAGTTCGCGGATGTCTTCCCGGAGCTCCGCGTGCCGCCTCTCAAATTCATCGCGGGTAACGAATACGGTGCCGCTCGTTCCATGAGCAGCAGAAGCTCGAAAGATCCTCACTCCGCGCTCGACAACAATCGCCATAGCGGCCGCGCCCGCGCTGAAGGCGTACGCAATGGTGTAATCCGGCTTCGCTATGTCACTTACCTGGTTGAGCAGGAGCACTGGGCTGTGCCTCCGGACTTGGGTTTAACGTCACGGGTGGAGCTGTTGCCGGCGGAATGCCGTTTGCTGTTTGCCCGTCGCTGCGCGCAATGCGTCCTGTAAGGATCAAAATCAGCGCGCCAAGCACGGTACTGAATTCATTCTCGGCCCAGTCCAACGTGGAGGCGTCTCCTCCGTGATGAATGATGTGGAGAATCAGGAAGCCGGCCAGGAGCACCAGCGAAAACAGCAGCAGCTTGTCCGTATTGTGATTGATCCACGTGTCTTTCATGGCTGAATGTCCTCGACAAATAGGCTTGCTGCAGGCGGCGGAGGATTCAGCGGCGCGCCTGAAAATTCATATGCCCCCGTGTCCCAAGCCCCACTTGCTGGGCGAGAATTTACTTCCCGGGCGGGGCAGACAACCGTTTCAGCGCTCGCATTGAGTGAGCACGCATAGTTCGTATCGCTGCAAAGGCCGGCAGTCGATCCGCTACAGTTTGCGGTTAGATTTGTCCCGGCCCCGATGGTTGAATTGGTCACAGCCACTGGCGAATAAGCGAAAGTCTGAGATGACGCGTACTGATCGAAATGTGGTGAAGAGTTGGAATCGGCGGCCGCAGAGGTTTGCAGGGTGTTGGTGGTGAGAGTCGCAGCTCTTCCGTTCCAGCTCGCGGTTGCGACTGCGCCGGAGGAAATGCAGTGTGTGTTCTTGATCGTTACCGCGGTGAATGTGCCACCGTCGCCGGAATTCCAGTGAAAGCAGTTCTGCCCGGGCGTATCGACGATAGTGTTATTCCACGCCGTGAACGTCATGCCGGTCTGCCCGGGTACCTGCGGAGCTTCGGGAGAGTTGCCGAGGATGTTGTAGAAGACGTTATTCCAGATGAAATCGATCTCGCTGGTGTTGCCGAACATGAAGGTCTCGCCCACATTGTCATGAAACACGTTGTCGTGGACGTAGTAGGTCGCTCCACCATTCACAATTTCCAGCGCGTTAGGATGGCTGCCGGCGTTTGAATCGGTGACGTTGTAGATCAGATTCCCGGATATCGTGATCGGGCTGCCGTCGGACGAGTAGCCAACGATGCCGTTGGCCAGATCGTGAATCACGCTGTTTAGGACGTTTGGCAGCGCTCCGTCTCCCACGCCGTAGCAAGTTGCGCCTGGCGGGCTCGCGCCTGTCGCATCTGAGCCGTCGATTACCGTGTTTTCGATGTAAGCCGTTCCGCCCCAAATATCGTCCACTGTGCAGGAGCCGTCCGTCACCACGTGCCACGCATGCAGGTACATATTCTTCACGTGGAGGTTGACGCAGGGACCTTCGAAGCAATTGATGTAGCGCAGACCGTTGCCGCCGCCGCGCTTCATTTCGATATTGTCAAAGGTGTTGTTCGAGCACTGCACCGACGAGCAGATATTAATAAAAGTGTCTGCGCTTGTGAGGTTCTGCCCGTCAAATACCGGGCGATTCCACGCGCTCGGGCAGTTCGTGGTGTTGTACCAGGTCTGGTCCACCGTGACGGTGATCGGATTGCCAGATGCGCCGCTCCACTGCCATTCGACGGGCAGATCAGTAGGCACCCACACATCGCAACCCATTAGTATAAAAGCGTCTCCGGCAACAGGTGTATAACTCGCGCAATTCGATGAGCAGCTCGCCATCCCCGGCAAATGCTGCCACGCCGTGGCCTTCGTTTGCGCCTGCGTAGAGGTGTGAGTATCGAGGCCAGATGATTTAGAGACGTAATACGTCGCACCGAACGAAGGCACGCTAAGCAGTCCGATCGCGATTAGCAGAAGGGCAGGCTTCCTCATGGCCGGATCACGAACACCTGCGGCAGAGTGCCGCCTGCGGGGATAGTGCTGGTATAGGAAAGATCAAGAATGATTGACTGAAAAGGATCGTTACTTGTGCCTATTGTAGTATCGGCGGCAGTCGCCCCAGCTGCTGAATTGATGATCCACGAAGATTGATTTTGCGTCGTAGGCGTCTGGCAATTGTCGTTGTCACCCGTTTGCACATAGGCATAGCAAACCCAGGAGCCAGCGTTTCCGGCGACGTGGTGCGCGGTATAGACAAAATTGAAAAGAAGAGATCCTGTTTTCGTCGGAGTGATCGATGGAGTCGTTACCGCGAGGCCCTCGAGGCAGCCTGAGTCACAGGTATCCACGGCAGCTTTGTCGAAAGATGCGGTCGTTTGTCCGCCGAGCGATATATCCTGTGCGCTCACCTGCCACTGGGTAGGGCTTCCTCCGGGTATGAAGGTTACTGTTTTAGAGCCGGATGCGCTCGCGCTGAGGACGTAACAGATGAATCCTTGCCCGGTGTTCGCGCTCGAAACTCCCTGGGCGCTCGCCGGGCATACGGCCGTATCAGAGCCGACGGTCAGCGTTCCTATCGTGCAAGTGTTTTTGCACCACGGCTCGATGATTATCGGATCGCCGACGTTCTGAATGTTTAAGCTGAATGTCGCACTTCCACTCGTTTTTAGAGCCGTGTCTCCCACCTGATTCACGTTGGAAGTTAGCTGCTGGGTTGCGCCGGATGCGATCACTCCGACAGCGATGCCAGAAGATATTTGGCAAGCCAATGTAGCCTTCATGGATGTCAGCGGCGTGCCTGTACTGATTCCCCATCCGACCGGATTACTCCCCGCTGATAAATCGCTCCCCGTGGATGTGAGGTTTGCGAACGTGACCGCGCCCGAGCTTCCTGAGCAGGTCACGGCGAAATCGACGCCCTCCGAAGAATATCCGGGAGAGTAGCGCAGCCCTAGAATCGTCGTTCCGTCGTTCGCCATCTGGCAAATGGAGTTGGTCAGCTGCGCCGCGCAGCCGGAAGCGATGTCGAAAGTGGGAGAACTGTTTTGCCCAGACCACTCCTCAGCGGAAATGTAATTGAACGTGCCGCACGACGTACAGGTAACAGCTTTGCTGACCACCGAAATGCTACTGATGCCGAATTTGCACTGACTAAAGCCGGCCACTGTCGGGGAAGTAGAGGCCGACAAAGGTGTTGCCGCCTGTGTGCCTATCTTAACCACGCCCGTGGTGCCACAAGCCGCGCTAGATACGTTAAAAACCATCGCGTGGCCAACGGTAGTATTTGATGTGAGATTAAAGCTGGTAGACGTGCTCGCCCCTTCTTGCACGAATGCTACTCCTGCGCTCGCTCTACCGCAGCAAGCCAACAGCGCGACAATGAGCAGAATTCGCCGCATCATCGGCCGTCTCTCCAGTTGAGAGTGAGAGCGCCAGGGGTGATGCTATTTGCCGTGGAGTTGCACACTTTGGCGTTGAAAGTGTTCGACGTGAACCACGTATAGATCGAGAGCACTTCGCCGGTTGCGCTGGCTCCGTAGCCTGCGACGGCCGTTGGATCACTGTTGAAGCCAACGGCTGGGACGTCCGTTGTAGCCGCGCCCGTGGCAGTCGCGGTCACTACTGTGGCGCATGCGCCCGAAGCGATCGGGCTCGTGCCTAGCGCGGCGGTACCGCTGGCGATTGTCTGGCTCATGGTGGCGCTACCGGCGGCCGCGGGCACGGTGATCGCACCGCCCTGCAGCTTCGTGCACGTCATCGCGCCCGTATTGGAAATCGTGCAGTCCTGGCTCATCGCAACCGCTGCGGGCAAGTTTGAGCCATTACCCACGAACAGGTCGCCACTCGCGAGGGGCGCGGCGATCGGCTGTTTGCTCGAGTTGCTGCCGAGCAGCAGCGCCGATGCCGGCACGGCGCCGCCGTTGATCGATTGCGCGTTGCCTGTGACCAGGCGCACTTCCCAGATGCCCGTCGCCCCCTGAGTCAGCGTGGCGTACTGGCCGTTCGTCAGCGTGAAAGAGGTCGCTGCGTCGGTTTGCGTCACGCCGTCGAAGATCGAAAACGTATCGGTGCTGCCGGTATTGCGCTGCACCGTGACGCTGCCCGCACCGTCGTCCACGATCGAGACAGGCAGGTTGCCGCAGCCCGATCCGGTCGAGAGCGGCACATTCACCACCGATGCGCCCGATTGCAATCGCAGGATAGTGCCGCGATCGATCAGCGCCGTGGCGCTGTCGCACTGAATTAGATACGGAGTTGCGGTGACGGCCGCGCCGCCGTCTCCGTCCGAAACTCCCTGGCTAATTGGAGCTGGATCCGCGCCATTGGTGAGGCCTACCACCTGGCCGGTTTTTCCGGGACCGATAAACGTGAAGGCTGACGCGCTTTCGGCCACAGCCAGCGCGTGAGCGGTAGGATTCGAAACGCCTGTGCCGCCGCCGGTGGCGTTGAGAATACCAGTCGCCTCGAGCTTTTCCTGATTTGTGGCGGGATTCGAAGGCGTGAGCGTCAAGCCGATCGAATTCGTCACGGAGGTGATGAAATTCACGCTCGTCGATGTGGCATTGTTGATGTTGTTCGTCTTAAACGTGCCGGTGGGAACGGTCGGCGTGCAGCTCGCGCCCGTGCTGATCAGGCAGGTCAATAGGTGCGTAGTGCTGTCCGCATATATACGCTCAGTGCCAGCAGAAGGATTCGAGGGCGCTGAGGTTTCCGTCACGTCGAAATACGAAGACATGATCGGCGTCGCGAGCGTCTTCGCGGACAGCGTCTGTGTGTCCGTGGTGCCCACGAGCGTGCTCGAGCTGACTGGAATCGCATGCGTATTCAGAAGCGCGGCCGTCGTGTTGAGCGAGCCGACCGTACTCAGGTTTAGGTTGTTGTCGATCGTGAATGCACCGCCCGCGGCCGTATCCTGAATGGAGAATACCTTTGAGTTTGCTCCACGCGCAGTGTCCGTCACGATCATCTGGAAACATCCGTTAACCACTCCCGTCGTATTCCAATTGCAATTCACTTTGAGCGCGGGCTGTGCCAGGCTGCCGGTTAACGATCCCTGGAAGATCTGAAAGGGAATCGCAGTGGATCCGCTCAGCGTGTTGATATAGGCGAGAGATTGGGATGAGCCGTCGCCATTCGTGCTCGCGGCACTCTCTGCAATGTCAAGTCCCGTCGCATTGGAAGTATTGAGCGCCCATTCCCATAGCTGCTCGAAGTTTCCGTTGGTGATTGTGTTCGCTGCTACGGCGCTAGTGAGCGAAGAGAGTGCCGTACCGGCCGTGGAAGACGCTACGATCGTCACCACCCCGGCCACCGGGCCAGTGCACGTTGTGTTCGTGCCGCAATTTAGTGTGCTGCCGCTTCCAAGAGGAGTACCGGCATTCTGGAAGTTGATGCTGCCGGATCCTCCGCTGGGCGCGCAGCTCGTGCCCGTGCTCGTAAGGCACGAAAGGGTGTGTGTGCCGCTGTCCGCGTACCAGCGCTCCAAGCCACTCGATGGATTCGCCGGCGCGGACGTTTCGTTCACGTCGATATATTTCGGTACGTGCGCCGTGCCCAGCGATCCGCTTCCGAGATCGAGTCCGTATGCCGGCGCCGTAGTGCCGATTCCCAGCGCGTTGTAAGTGAAAGCGTGCACCGGGACAAACCTAGCGCCGGCAAGATACTGCACGCCAAAAAAGGTCTGTGCCTGGCCTGTGTAGAGTAGATTTGTTGCGGGTGCTGAAAAAACAAGGGCCTGTTGAACACTCCCGTCCGTACGGGCAGCGGTGGTGGTTGTCACCTGCAGGCAATACGCGACCGGGCTCGCTGGTGCCGCTTGCGGTCCGGTCCATGTGAAATTAATAGCGTTGTTCGCGCCTCCCACTGTTACAGCACCGGCATATGCGGGGACAGATCGGACATGGGTATCGGTCCAGCAAGCTGCGCCTAGACCGTCAGCAGTCCAAAGCGCGCCATAATATGTGCCTGCGGAAAGACTGCCCCCTGTAGTCGCTGATCCAGTGAAATTCGTCGGCGGCATTAGCTGGGCACTGGAAATCGTCACGCCGCCGGGAGAAGACTGTGTAACCGTCGCGGTATATCCCAGAGCATTGCCACCGCCAAGAAGAATGCCCTCCGAGGCATCCAGTCCGAGAGTGGAATAGGAGGATGACGGCAGTCCATTTGAAAAGAACCTTAGAGCGGGGACTCCGTGGACGCAAGCTGATGCGTATCCGCTGCAGGCCTGTGGCTTAGTGCTGGGAGTATTAGGATCGATGGCACGCGACTGAAAATCATATCCGTGAGACTCAACACCATCCAGCAACTGTGTGCCCAGTAAAGCCCCTGTGGAATCGATTACGCCGCCGCCGCCCCAATTCAACCCTCCATAATTCGTTCCCGGGTTGCCGGAGGAGGAAGCTCCGTAAAACATTTGGCCTGCGCTGTTAATGACACGGTAATTAAGAAGCTGTCCAGCTTGCGTGTTCATGTAAACCAAGAACCCGGAGGTCCCGCCGACCATATCCGACTGGCTAACGGTGTCCAGCAGGACATTCGCTGGCCCGGCCCCATTCACTAGGTTCCCGGGGGTGGACTCTGCAATCGTGAGGAAAGCCATCGCAGGGTTCTCTTGCGTGATGTTGTGAAAATCCCACGTGCCGGATTGGCTTGTTCCCGATGCTACGTTTTGACTGTACTCAAAGCCTCCGCCAGTGGTGACAACATCCGACACGTTCAAGAGTCCGATTAGCGGCTGCTCTGCACCGAGAGGAGCCTCTCCCGTCAAAAGCAACGTCGGGACAGATCCGGAACCTGTACCAAACGTTTCGAGGGTTCCCCCGGTAATCCAAAACCAAAATCCGTTCGACAGCCTTAGTGGGCTGTTGCCAGGAAGTCCTGTTACCGGAACAGCTAAAGCGTCGTTCTTAAAGCGCATTCCGGTGGACGCATAGCTCCAGATGCACTCGTTGTAACAGGACATTGCAAGGTCTTCGACCGTGACATTGCTCTGTTGCTGAAACAGGAAAACGGGCGCAGCATTGGGGCTTGCTCCAGGGGAGACGTTGATTGCAGCGCCCTCGGGGGCTGCTCGGAACTGAATCCCCGTCGATTGAGAGCCGTTCGAATAAAGGTAAAGATCGCCACACGTGGTGAAGATTGGCGCGGTCGTCGAGGCTCCGGTTTGTGTCTGAGTAACGTGATATTGCCCCGGAGGGAAATAAACGCCAGGACGGCCAACGGCTGTAGGCGAAAGCGAACACGCCGCCGTGATCGCAGCTTGAATTGCCGCAGTGGAATCGATGGATCCGGTGGGATCGGCTGCATACGGCGGCGCCGTCACATCGATATAGGGCCGCGGGCCGCTGAAAGCTGCATTTGTCGACGTCAGAGCCGCATTGGCGTTGAAGACTTCGCTGGCGTTGAGCGCTAACCCGGTGTCGACGATGGCAGCGGCCGCGCAGGTGCCGCCGTTATTTTTCTGCAGCGTGCCGACGCCGCCCGATGGCGTACATCCCGATCCGCCACCTGAAACATTCGAAAGTTTGGGCGCGACGGCGCTCAGCGTGGAGGAAAGCGATTGCGTGGAGCCACTGATGGTGACGTTCGTGACCGTGAACGTCTGCGGGCCGGTGCCGAGCGGCGGAGGAGTGCCCGTTTCCGAAACGGTGAAGGTGTAGGTGGAGCTCGCCGGCAGGATCGAAGCATTCGCCCAGATCTGCGTGCTAAAGGATCCATTCACATCGGCGGTGACGGTGTTGAGGCTCGAGATATAGCAGCCCGAAGGCTCCGTGCACGGCGTGAGGCGCGGCGACCCGGAAGCAACCAGCACGATCTGCACCTGCGCTCCGGCATACGGGATTCCCGAAGGATCCGTGATCGTGCCCGAGACCTGCGTCAGCGTTTGCGCGGAGAGCGAGCCTCCGATCAGGAACGCGAACGCTGCCACCAGCAAAATCTTTCGCATTGGTTCACCTTGAGGAAGTAAGAACGTTTGCGACGTTTACGTTGCTTTTCACCTGCAGGAACTCACCGACGCCGATCGGACCTGCGATCCAGGGCAAAATCTGTTTTGCCTTTCGGTGATCCACGAAGTGCCACACCAGATGCCCACCCGCGGCGATCACTGCGCCGCCGATCGCTGCAGGAACAAAGAACTGCGCGGGCATGGGATGCAGCGGCAAAATAGGATCTGTCTCGATGCAGCGAGGGGAAGCGTTCTGGCAGTGCACGCTGCTGGCCGCATCCGCCAGCGGTCCGCCGATCACAATGCCGTCATAGGCGAGCAGCTCTTTATGCGTGGAAATGTAACGCTTGATCGAATGCAGCGGGCCGGCCGAGAGGCACGGAGCCAGCAGAATCACGCTAATAGCTGCTATAAGTGATCGTGCCATCGGTTTGATTTGCTCCGCTGAGATGGATACAAACCGCGTTGCCTGGCTTCGCCACCAGGCCGCCTCCGGGAAAAGTCTGGTTCCAGGGCGTATTCGCCGCCAGGTGATTCAATCCAGTGAGCTGCGAATTCCCGGTGCCGCAGTTCGATCCTGTACCCTGCTGCAAGTCGATCGCTTCGGCCGTGCCAGAGCTCAACGTAACCGACACGATGCGCACGGAGTTCGTAGACGCGGCCGCGATGATTTGCGTCGGGCCGGCAAGGGCGGTGTTAATGACCAGCGTCTTTTCGCCCAGCGGAGACTGCGCAGTGCCAGGCTTGAAGAAAACGTACGAGAGCGTGTACTGCGTGGTGGATGCTCCGCCGTGGTGATAGTGAAGCTGGAAAGAGCTGTTGGCCACCGCCGGAACTTCGAAGAGCTGCACACCTGCGCTGGCGGCAAGAGAAAAGTTCGCCACCTGCGTGAAATCGCTGCCGGGATTTACGATGTCTACTTCGATCGAGGATCCTGCCGGCGGGCCCCCCGTGCCTCCATCGTCGAATGCCAAAAATCCCGAGGTGCTGCCGTAGGGCGTGGAGATGCTGTTAAATGACGCGTCGACGCTGGCGTCCCCATCTTCGATCAACGTCTGCTCGTAGACCGCAGAGTCAGCCTGGCCGGCCAGAATGCTGGGCGCAACGGAAGTGCCGGAATAGCTGGCTGTGATTTCACAGCCGGTGTTACCTCCATAGGCTTGCGCGCGAATGTACGGATATTGCCCGTAGCCCACGATGATTCCGCTCTCGCCAACTCCATTCGCAGAGATCTGAAACCAGTTCGTGCCGTCATTGCTGCCTTCCAGGTCAACCGCAGGGAAGGGAGGCAGCGCGCCGCCCGGGATGTGTATCTGGTAAGAGAGCACGCTAACCGACTGGCCGTAATTCTGAAATGGCGAGCTGGTCAAATTGCCGCTCGAGCAGTCCGTGAGGTTCCAGAAATTCGAGGAGCTGATCGTCTGCGGAATGGTGTAGACCTGCTGGCCGTGCGCGGGCTTCATCCACAGCGCAGAGAGAATCAGCGCGATCGCGATAATCCAGATTGCCCAGGCGATTTTGTTCGTGCGGCTAATTTCTTTTTCCGTCCGGTCCATTCCGTTCACTCCATTTCGCGAATGCAATCGATCGGCACGGCCAGGCGATTCGGCGTTTCGGACTCGCGCGATTCGGCAAGCTCGCTGCCGGCATGAGGCTCCTCGAGATCCACGTCTGCCCAATCGCGACTCACGTGCAACGAAAGGAATTTTGCTACGTGCGGAACAATGTCCCCGTGGAGCGTGTGCGATTCGCTTAGGCCCACAATCACGGGAGTGCCAGGCGCAAGGCGCAAAAGTTCATTGGCTGTCATCAGCTCGATCCCTCCGGCTCCTGCTCTTTGGGATAAAACCAGCCGCCCAGGCGCGCGGAGGCGATCTGGCCGCTGCCAACGATCGAGACGTTGTGGATAACTACCTTGATCACCTGGTTTTCCTTGATTCGAATCGAGCTCACTTCGCTGGGCAGCGCCGTTGCGCCCAGGGTGACGAGCACGTCTTCGTAATTCGCAATCGGAACGTCATCGGCGAGGATCTGCCAATAAAGTCCGCCAGTCCCTTCATTGAACCCGCCGCCGAAAAACTGATTGCCGATACGCTTGATGATGCCGTTGTAGCCTTGTTCCACCTGAAACTCGAGCACGGTGGCGCTGGCACCGATCGCGGGAAACGCCACACTCGCACCTTCGTCAAAGGCCTGCGAATCGACGCCCGGCGCGAGCCAGATCGGCTGATCGGTGACGTTTACATCGGTGAGATTGTTCACGAGTGGGGCCTCATGCCATGCAGTGCGAAATTCACGGTGTTTTGCGCGGTGGCGCGGTTTTGCATCACGACCAGCACCGGTGTCCGCCTTTCCCACACGTAAGGCGTTTGCAAGATAAACGGGTCCTGCGCATTGCCGCCCACGAGCGCGTTCCAAATCGGCCGATCGGAGAAAACGCCCTTCAGCGCGTTTTTCACTTTCGATTTGATCGATGTGGCAGCGAAGATCTGAATTTGCGCCGAGCCGCCGTTGTCTGCGAGAGAGGCCTGCGAGGTGCTGCAAACGATCATGGTGAGGTGGAAGCCCGGATCCACGGTTACCCGGATGCGTCCGGTGGCTCCCGCTTTCAGCGTGAGGGGCGAGAAATACCACGTGGGCTTCATGCCGCGCATGGCATTGAAGTCCTTCACGCTCGGCAGGTGCATATCGGAAAGGCCGCTGCCGCCCCACTGGTTGAGCCAGTAGTCGTCTAGGTAAAAGCCTCGCTCCCACATCTCGCGCTGGTGAGTTCCGGTGATCATCAGTGAGACGCTTTCCCTTTGCAGCGTTTGCAGCACCGTTTCTTGCGGCACTGCTTAAGACTTTTACCGCAGTGGAAGCACGGCCAACCAAATGCCGTTCGAGCACCACTGGTTCCGACGATGTTTATTCCCCGCACTACGCGGCCTGTTGGGCTTCGTCCTCGAGAATCGACAAGCCGTACATGACCATGTTCAACGTGTTCGGCGCGCCGCTCTGGTCCGTGGCCACGAAATTAACTGCATTATTTTTTGGAATGCGGTACGAGGGGCGGATGGGGAAGGGAAGCTGCGCCGTTCCCGCAATCAGCGTGATGGGCACAATGCCAATCCCGTAATTTTGGTTCGGCGAAATTGTCCAGTATTCCCCGCCACTGAAATCCTGAATCGTAACGAGCAACCTTGGGTCCGTGTAGGTGGCCATCAGGAGCTGCAACTCAAAATCTTTTCGGCCATTGATCTGGATCGATCCCGGCTGGCTGCCACTTGGGGGCACATCGATCTTCAGCGTATACCATGCCGGCTTTTTGCCAGGTGTGGCCTGGATCTGTCCCGCGCCTTCGCACATCGGGCAGCGCTGCCACAGCGTGCGCATCGGATTGTGTACGGCGCCGGATCCCTTACAAACGTGGCATTGATAGGTGCGCATCGCTTTTTCTCCGTCTCTCTTCGTCTTTTTTTACGTGTGCGCCCGCATAGCGGGCGACGATTTCGGCAATACAGCACGCCTGACCTGACGCGGATTACACTCGCTGCTACAAGCGAGGCCGCGGCACTACCGCGCGTGAAATGCACTGCCTTACTCTCACCGCCGCGCGGCGCGAGCCATCGCTCACGCCGTCGCGTTTACATCACAGGACCGCTCAGCAGGCCTTCGAGTGCGAAGGCGATGTTGACGCCCTGGCCGAACGTGGTTCCGCCGCTGGCCGCCGTGGTGAATGCCCCGGCTTGCACCTGCGTTGGATCGAGCACCACGCTGAAGTTCTGCAGCAACGAGATCCAGATGCCGTCGCCCTCAAAGAAAAGAGCGGCTCCGGCTGTCGGATAACCGTTGGCTACCGTGGCGTAGCTGGCGTTCGCCGCGGTGGTCTGGAAGACCGCGCCGCCCGCGAAATTGCCGCCGCCGCCCGGAAGCGATTGCAGCGTGGATTCCCAATACCGCTTCTCATCGATATAGAGCGAAGCCAGCGTGTTGAAGCCCATCTGGTTCGCATCGGTGAGAGCGATATTGCCGTTGTACTGCGCGGTCATACCCTTGATGAGGAAGCGCCGCGGTGCGGCGAGCTGCCCCGGTTGCGTCAAGTTGGTATGCCACCGTTGCTTGGTGAACGCGGTTCCGCCGGCCGGCGTATATTGCTGGCCAACGGGAATCGTGAAGAGGGTTTGCGCCGTCACGGCCGTACCCGCCGCCACTGCGTAGAAATCGCGCAGCTTCAGCGTGAAGATGTCGGCCACACCGGGAATCGTGGTGTTTTTCCGCATCAGCCGCGGACGAAGCGCTTCGCCGACACTCAACGAATGCAACCCGCGTTCATTCAGCTTGGATTCGTGAAACTTTGAAATCCGTGCTCTCATGGTTTTGGTTTCCTCTCTCCGTCGTTGCTTACCTATTCCGATCAGCCCACGACGGCGAGCTGATCGGAGCTAAATTGTTAACTCGCGAAACGTCCCTTCATGCGGACGCCTTTGCCGCCGGTCTGGCTGATGACAGCCGAAGCCGCCGGCGAAGTGCCTACGGGCAGGTTCGCAGGACCGCCCGGCGAATAAGCCGGCCAGTTCAGCGGAGAACCCTGATCCCACGTGGGCACAGGGAACGACGTATTGGCATAGAACGACGTGCCGGGAGCCGCCGCGCCGGTGAAGTCCGAATACAGCTTGATCGCCAGCGAAGCGAGCCCGCCGATCGTCCAGCCGACGCCCAACGGACGCTTCACGAAACGTGCCAACGCCCAGCCGCCGCCGAGTGCCACGGCTCCCTGGCCGATATAATTCAACGGCCCGGAAGGTGCAAAGCCGCTCACGATCGAGCCGGTGAAAAGAAACCCGCCCGCCGCGCCGCCCACCGTCCAGAGCAACTCTCCGCCGGGATTCCGGCGCATATGCCGCCTGTGGTGCCTTCTGCTCATGGTGATTCCTCCTCTCTCGGCCGCGCGCCTGACGCGGGCGATCGCGTCGCCTGTCCAGCTCGTGCGCCTTGGATTTACTAAATAAACTTTCGGCATCGTTTTTTCGTCGCGCCTTACCGGCGCGATGCCTCATTTGCTTTGCTTGTGCGAACGCTGAGCCAATAAAATTTCGCGCTCAAGCGTCACGTCGCCGTCTTTCTTCGCCTGGCTCAGCTTCCGCGCCAGCAGCCAGTCCGGAATCCGCTTGCCTTGCTTCACTCCCAGTTTTTTGTGCAGCAGGCCCGGATGCTTGCCGAAGGCCTTTTGCTCCCACATCTTCGGTCCCGGGTTACGGCGAACTTTTTTCCTTGCGCCCGCAGAGCGGGCGACCCGCCTGCGAGCCTTGCGGCTTTTGCGGCGCGGGTTCTTGTGCGTGGCGTGAGGCCTGTAATGCACACCAGGCAACCCGAGATCTCCGATGCCGCTAAGTAAATTCATCGGTATTGCTCGCTGAAGTTAAATTTTCCGCCCACGAAATAGCCCTCGGCGGATTCCGGATCGAGCCACAGCGCCGGCGCGTTCACGCCATCGGACTGGAAGAACACTTTCATCAGCCCGTAAATGCCTTTCAGCTTGATCAGTCCTTCGGTGAGGGGGCCGACGATCAGATACGGACCCACATTGCCGCGGCAGTGATCCATGAACTTCGGCTCGCGCAGCAGCGGCCGCTTGATCGGCTGATCGGTGCCCTCGACGATCGATCCATCCGAATTCTTCAGCCCTTTGCGCATATCGGGCGGGATCGAGATCAACGGAATTTTGTTGTCGTTCCAGGTTACGAACGTCTGCTGGGTAAATTCGGGATCGGGAACAGGCGCGAGTGGCTCGATCGGCGAGACGATCAACAGCGCCTTTTCGTTGCGCGATTGCGCCAGCAGCGGGCCTTTGCCTGTGGTTCCCCAATCGAGCGCCAGGCCGAGCTTGCCCTTCATCGAGTCCGCCTGGTCGCGCAGCCATTTCGGCGGACGATGCTCTTCGGTGAGCTCGTAGCGCACTTCCACCATGCGACCGAGAATCGAATAGCCGCCCTGGCCGTTTTGCTTCGTGATCTCGCCTGCGCGAATGTAATCGCGATGCCGTTCGATGATCGCGTCCACGTCGATTCCGGAGTTGCGAGAGCCTCGCCAAGCTTGCTGCCGTGTTGCCGTGTGTACCGCTGTCGCCATTAAAACTCCCCTGCCGTTCTTTGAAATTGACCGCATGTGCGCAGCCACCCACCTCGAGCGCACTCTTCCTTCGCGCGTAGCGCCCTGCGCGTGCGCTGTTTCATCGCGCGGACCTTGCGCACGTAATCGAACCGAGTGCTCCAGTCGAATACCGGGCGTTCCGTATCACGCGGTCGATGCCGCCTCCCTCTGCTGATTGCATTTCTCACGTTGCGTGAAGGACCAGGTAGTGCCGGCAGATGCGCTGGGCTTCCGTAATTGAAGAGCAATCCGAGAATCGAATGAAATATGCTCACGCTGCCCTCAATCCAAAAGTGCGTATGCAAGAAGCAATCCGCCCAGCACCAGCACCGGAGTGGGGATTCCCGCCCCGCCCGTTATTGAAGAAATCGCCGAAGAGATCCCGGACGAAATTGCGGACAGCGGATCCGAGCTGCTGGATCCGCTTGGCAACGGCGATCCGCCCGTGAGCAGTCCTGCCTGCAGATCCGCGTTGCGTGCGGCGATCACCATCTGCGCCGCCATGTTGTAGGCGTAGAGCCCGTCGCATTTTTTGTAGGAAGTGCCGCTCTGCATCGCGCTGGTGAAGCTGCTCATCAGCGAGGAGTATTGCGATTGCGCCTGGCTCGGCGTGATCGATCCCGCCGCCAGCGCCGCATCGATCTGCTGCAGCACCTGGTTGAACGCCGGCACCGCCGTGCAAAGCGCCTGATTCTGCGCCTGCACCGCTTTCGCATGTCCCGCTCCGAAGAGCGAGACGATCAATCCGGAGATCGCGCCGATCGCCGTCCCCAGCACCGGCACGATCGAACCCGCTGCAGCTCCCGCTGTAATCGCTCCCGCGGCTACCGCTCCGCCCGCTGCCGGCAGCGCCGCGCCGATTTTCTCCGTCGTATTTGTTCCGGAGATGCCCGAGCAATCCGCAAATTTTGAGTCGGGCGGCGGCCACATCAAGAAGCGAGAGGTTGCCGAAGTCTGGAAGAGTGAATCGATCGAAGCTGAATCGACCGTACAGCCACACTTTGCGGCTCCGCCGCTGCAATACTTGTTGATCGCGGCCGTCGCGTCCTGCGCGTAAGCATCCGCCGCTGATTGCGGCGATGGCTGCGTCGCTGAGGCTGCAAGCTGTGTGGGTATCGTTCCCTGGGCGAGTTGCGCCGGACTGCTGACGATCGCGTTGGATGTCGGCCGCGTATACGGTTGCACGGTCGGAACGGCGCCTAAACCCGGTACGCGCCTGCCCGCGAGCGCCAGCCATCGTTGCGAGTTGTCCCGGACCAACATTCACGCTTACTTTCCTTCC
>Ga0134126_10005502_pt1 | contig 15840 bp, 18 predicted proteins | sample KB31752_FD_96881 | JGI IMG/M metagenome (GOLD analysis project Ga0134126, IMG submission 96881) | Terrestrial soil microbial communities with excess Nitrogen fertilizer from Kellogg Biological Station, Michigan, USA - KB3-175-2 | ecosystem: Environmental > Terrestrial > Soil > Unclassified ...
CGCACCGATGTTTCCCGGCGCCGACCTCGAATGGCATCTGCGTGCCGCATCAGCGGCCCGGCAACGCCGGCTCACGCAGTGAGCAGGTCCGCCACGGCCGTGTGCCCGTAGGCGTTGGCGGCCTCGGCGGGTGTCATCCCGGTGGTCACGCGGTCGTACCCGCCGGTGGTGCGCGGCGTGCGGCTGGCCCCGGCGGCGAGGAGCGCCTCGACGCACTCGGTTGAGCCCTGCACCGCCGCGCCGTGCAGCGGCGTGAACCCGTAGTCGTCGGCGGCGTCCGGGTCGGCGCCGGCGGCCAGCAGCAGCCGGACCGCGCCCGCCTGGGACGCGTCGCAGGCCGCATGCAGCGGCGCATATCCGATGCCGTTCTGCTGTCCGGCGCCGGCTCCGCCGGCCAGGAGCCGCTCGATCAGTGGCAGCGCCCCGTTGGTGGCCGCGTGGTGCAGCGCCGAATAGCCGTCCTCCGCGATCAGATTCGGGTCGGCGCCGGCCTTGAACAGGACGTCGGCGGTGGCCAGGTGGGCGTCGTGCAGAGGGTGCACACCGGGCTGCGCCGGAATGCCGTTGGTGAGCTGGGCCACCACGTATGCGATCGACTCGGCGTGGGAGGCGAACTTGGCCGGCCGATCGGCGTGCACGGCCAGCCGGATCAACGGGGTCGTACCGGCGGTGTCGCGGGCGTCGACGCCGGCGCCGGCGTCGATCAGGATCTGGGCCATGGCGGCCTGCCCGGCCACGGCCGCGTGGTGCAGGGCGGTGCCGCGGATCGAGTCGCCTTCGTCAACGTCGGCGCCCTCGGCGAGCAGCCGCTGGACATCCGCGGCCGAGTCGGCCTGCACGGCATGGATGAGTGGGGTGTAGCCGAGCACGGTCCCGTCGTTGCCAGACATGGTCGCGGATTTTAGCTGTCCGGCCCGGCCGCGCCGACCTTGCGGAAGAAGTCGGCAAAGATCTTGTCCCGATCGGCCCAGAGCGCCTCGCGGATCAGATGCCGAGTCGGGTCGTGGCTCCACGTGCCGGCGTCGGTCAGCAGTGGACTGTGCACCACCGCGGTCGGCACCCACGCCTCGTCGATCAGCCACGCGACGACGGCCATGTCCCAGAGCACCTTCGAACGGGCGAAGTGGTCCGAGCGATAGCCCGCGAAGATGTCCGCGAGGTAGTCGCCGATCGGGCCGGCGCCGCGCACGTACTGGTCGATCTCCGCCTTCGTGGTGCACAGATGCTGGGCGACGTTGCGACACGGCACGTGCACGAGCGGGACGCCGCTGTCCAGCAGCACACGGGAGGCAGCCATGTCCTGGTAGACGTTGAACTCCACGGCCTTGTGCCAGTATCGCGGGTTGCCGCCCAGCCAGACCACCACGATCCGCTCGGCGATGTCCGGGGCGCTCTGCAAGGCAACCGCCACGTTGGTCGGCGCGCCGATGGCCAGCACGTGCAGCGGCTGGTCGCCGGTGCGGGCCCGGACGATCAGATCCTCCGACGCCGGGCTCGGCTCGGCGGGCAGCCAGGTGTGCGAGCCGCGCAGCGCCGGCGGGTGCGGGCCGGGGAGACGATCGAGCAGCCGCCGTATCTCCGCATGGCTCTTTTCCATGCCATCCGACGGGCCTGCGGATCGTCCGTTGTGAAACGGCGCCGCGTAGAGCGCCTCCAGCCGTATCTGCGCCGGCGACAAGAGGGCGTAGACCACCGCGAATTGATCGTCGATCTCGTTGAAGGTGTCGGTGTCAAGGACGGCGCGGCGCGGCTCGGTCATCCGGCCAGAATAGGTGGCGGGCCGCGAGGAGGGCGCACGCGATGATCATTGGCGACCGGAGCGTCGAACCCATTGGATTTGGTACCGCTCAGCTGGCGTTCAAGGACGTGACGGTCGAGCAGGCCGTCGCGACCGTCCGGGCGGCGGTGGACAGCGGCATCAATGTCATCGACACCGCCCTGGCCTACACGCGGCCGGGGGTCGAGTCGTTCGCCGAGGCCGTGGTGGCCGAGGCCCTCGCCGGGCGCGCCGGCATCCTCGTCGCGACCAAGGGCGGGCACCGGCGGGCCGGCGACACGTTCCCGGTCGACGCGCGGCCGCCGTCCCTTCGCGCGGACTGCGAGGTGAGCCTGCGCACGCTCGGTGTGGACGCCATTGACCTCTACCAGTTGCATCACGTCGATTCGCGGGTGCCGCTGGTGGACAGCGTCGGTGCGCTGGAGGAGCTGCGTATCGCCGGCAAGATCGCCATGATCGGGTTGTCCAATGTGGATATTGCCCAGATCGAGCAGGCGTGCGCGGTGGCGCCGATCGTCTCGGTGCAGAACCGGCTGTCGTTCGCCGACCGCGACGACCTCGCCACCGCCGACCACTGCCGGCGGCACGGCATCGCCTACCTCGCGTACATGCCGCTGCACGGCTCGGGCGACGTTGCCGCCGTGCAGGTCGTCGCCGACCGGCACGGCGTCTCGCCCCAGCAGGTGCGCCTGGCGTGGCTGCTGGCCCAGGGCCAGCACATCATGGCGTTGGTCGGGTCAAGCCGGCCGATCACGATCGCCGACTCCGCGGCCGCCGGCGGCCTGCGGCTGGATGACGACGACCTTCACCGGCTCGGCTGAGCCGACGTCACGGGCGGGCCTCGAAGACGAGGTTGAACGGCGTCGTCACGGCGCACCGGACCCGGGTGAAGCCGGCCCGGCGGAGGACCTGCGTGATGCGGGCCGGCCCGGCCTGAGTTCCGAGCGCTCGCTGACCTTCCTGCGCCAGCGACGCCGGCGTGCAGACCAGGGTCGACATGGCGTAGGCGAAGCGCCCGATGGGGTGCAGGTTGCCGGCCAGATCGTCGGCGGCGGCCGGCTCGACGATCATGCACGTGCCGTCCGGCGTGAGGCTCTCCCGCAGCCGGGTGGCCGCCGCCACCGGATCGCCCATGTCGTGCAGGGCGTCGAAGACCGTCACCAGGTCGAAGCCCGTGTCGGGGAGTTTCGCCGCCGGGGCCACCTCGAACGACACGCGGTCGTCGAGGCCGGCGGCTTGCGCCCGAGCCCGGGCGGTGGCCACCGACGCCTCGTGGTAGTCGTACCCGACGAACGTGGCGGCGGGGAAGGCCTGGGCCATGAGCACGGTTGACGCCCCGTGGCCGCAGCCGACGTCCGCCACCCGGGCGCCGGCCGTGAGCCGGTCGACGACCCCGTCCAGGGCGGGCAGCCAGTCCTGGACCAGCTGGGAGCGGTAGAGCGTGCCGAAGTGCCGCTCGCACCCGTCGAACAGCCCCGCGTCGTGCTCATGCCAGCCGAACCCGGCGCCGGTGCGGAATCGCTCGGCCAGGGCATCCTGGGCCCGAAGGACTGCGGTGGCCGTCTGGAACGCGCCGGCGAGGAACACCGGGCTGGTCTCGTCGGCCAGGGCGAGAGCATGCTCGGCGGGCAGGCTGAACCGTTCGCCGTCCGCTTGGTAGGTGACATAACCGCCCGCCGCCTGGGCGCTCAACCACTCACGGACATACCGCTCATTGGTGCCGGTACGCGCGGCAAGGGCGGCCGCCGTGACGGGCCGGCCGTCGGCCATCGCCCGCCACAGGCCGAGCCGGTCGCCGATCACCACCAGTGCGGCGTTGACCGTGGCGCCGACCTCGGCGACGATCTGGCCGACAAAGGCCTCGACCTTCGCCTCGTCAATTGCCCCGATCGCCGTCGTCTGACTCATCGCTGTCTCCTGTCGCTATGGGATGTGACGGCACCGACGCTAGGTGCGCCTGGCGGCCGGATCGTGAGCCGGACCTGAGCACAACCTGAGGCGTCGCCCTCACCGTCGCCTCAGGTCCGGCTCATCCCGCACCGGTCCGCCAGCTGGACGCTCGAGGACAGCCGGGACGCCGCTGGGGCGCCCCCGAGTCCGTGGAGGACCGCATGCACGTCCAGGTCGTCACGTTTCGTCTGGCCGGGATCGACGAGGACGCGTACCTGCGCCACGTCGACGCGGTCGCGCCGGTGTTCGCCGAGATGCCCGGGCTGCGCGCCAAGATCTGGCTGGCCGACCCGGCGACCCGCACGTACGGAGGGGTCTACACCTGGGCCGATCGGGAGTCGATGGATGCCTATCGGGGCGGGGACATCTTCCGGCGGTTGCAATCGGACCCGCACGTGAGCACCCTGGAGTCGCGGGACTTCGCCGTCCTCACCACGCCGTCGACCTTGACCCGGGGAGCCTGACGCCCGGTCGGCGGCCCGCCGGCCGGGAGGACGACGCCCATGACGATCAGCTCCCTGCTCGCGGCCCGGGCGGCCGCGATCCTCGGCCGCGACGAGGAGCGGGCCGCGCTGGGAGAGCTGCTCGGCGGCGACCGGCCGATCGTCGTGGCCGTGCACGGCCTCGCCGGCGTTGGCAAGTCGGCTCTCCTCGCCGCGTTCGCGGCCGACGCGCGACGGCTCGGCGCGCACGTGGTGCCGCTCGATTGCCGCACCGTCGAGCCCACCGAGTCCGGCTTCCTCACCGCATTGGCGTCCGTCACCGGCCGAGCCGTCGCGTCGGTGACGGATGCCGCGGAGGTCCTGGGCGGGCTGGGCGAGCGGGTGGTCCTGACGCTCGACACCTACGAGGTGTTCCGCCTTCTCGACACGTGGCTGCGCCACGATCTGATCCCGTCGCTGCCCGCCAATGTGCGTGTCGTGCTCGCCGGCCGGGAGCCCCCGGTCACCGGCTGGCTCGTGGCCTTCGGCGACCTCCTGCGGGTCCTGCCGCTGCGCAGCATCGCCCCCGAGCACGCTCATCAGCTGCTGATCCGCGAAGGTGTGCCGCCCGGGGAGGCTGCCCGGGTCAACCGCCTCGCGCGTGGCCACCCGCTGGCGTTGCGGCTCGCGGCGACCGCGCGGGCCGGGCGATCGGCGCTCACCGTGCCGGACGCCGCGCTGATGGCCGTCGTCGCCGAGTTCGCGGCCCAGCACCTGGCCGGTCTGGATGCCGAGACCCGCACCGTGGTCGACGCCGCCGGCGTGGTGCGCCGTCCCACCCTTTCCCTGCTGGGTGCGATGCTCCCGGACCGGCCGCCGCAGGACGCCTTCGACCGGCTGCGGACTCTGCCGTTCGTGGAGCTGGACACCGACGGTCTCGTCCTGCACGACACGATGCGCGAGGTGGTCGCGTCCTTGCTGCGCACCAACGACCCGGGCCGGCACCGCGCCCACCGCGTCGCGGCGTGGCGGCAGTTGCGCCGTGAACTGCGCACGGCCGGGCCGCGGGACCTGTGGCGATACACGGCGGATCTGCTCTATCTCATCGAGAACCCGGCCGTGCGGGAGGCGTTCTTCCCGACCGGCGACCACCGGTTCACGATCGAGCCGGCCGGCCCCGACGACGTGCCGTTCATCGAGGCCGTCGTCGAGCGTCATGAGTCGTCGGCCGCCCGCGAGCTGCTGCACGCCTGGTGGCAGGCGCTACCGGGCTCGTTCCAGGTGGCTCGCGACGTCGACGGGTCCATCGCCGCGGTCCGCTGCCTGTGCCGGGACGGCGAGCTGCCGTCCGAGCTGCTCCGGCGCGACCCGGTGGCCGTGGCCTGGCGGACCGACCTGCGCGAGCGGCCCGTTCCCCGGGGGCAGCGGGTGCTGTTCGAGCGCTGGTTGCTCGACCGGGAGACCGGGCGTTACCCGGCGCCGTCGACGGCCGCCCTCGTGCTCGACCTCAAACGGGCCTACCTCGAGCTGCGGCCGGTGCTGCGTCGTATCTACGCGCCGCTGCTCGACACGTCCGTGCTCCCGACCTACGCGCCGCTGGGGTTCACCCTCTGCGAAGGCGTCGACGCCCAGGTCGGCGGTCGCACCCATCGGCTGATGGTGAATGACTTCGGCCCGGCTTCCGTCGACGGGTGGCTGTCCGATCTGGCCGCCCGCGAGATGCTGGTGGACGACGACCTGTTGCTCGATCCGGCCCGGCGGCAACTGCTCGCCGACGGCGAGCGGGTCGACCTCACCCGGCTCGAGTTCGACGTGCTGCACTACCTGTACGAGCGGGACGGGCGCAACGTGGACCGGGCGTCCCTCCTCCGCGACGTCTGGGGCTACGACTGGTCCGGCGGGAGCAACGTCGTCGAGGTCGTCGTCAGCGCGCTGCGCCGCAAGCTCGGGCCGCACGCCGGCTGCCTGCAGACCGTCCGGGGCGTGGGCTACCGCTTCACCGCGCCGCGCTGACCGGTCCACCGGCTCCTACCGGGCGGCGGCGAGCACCGCGTGCAACTCTGCCGGCGAGAGCCGGACCGGGTTGCCTTTCATGCTGCTGGACCCGGCGGCCTTGGCCACGATCTCGTCGGACCGTTGCGCCGGGAGCCCGTATGCGTCGAGCCCGGGCACGCGCAGGAGCGAGACCGTCTCCCGCAGCCAGGCCCCGCCCCGCTCGACGGTGGCGTCGGGCTGTCCGGTCAGGAGCCGCGCCGCGTCCGCGTATCGGTCCAGCGCCGGGTCGGCGGCGTCGCGGGCGCGCAGGGCCTGCACGTTGGCCTCGACGACCGGTGCGAGCAGCGCCGCGCAGGCAGCGCCGTGCGGGATGTCGACCATGCCGCCGATCACGCCGGCAATCCCGTGCACCGCGCCGAGCTTGGCGTTGGCCAGTGCCATGCCGCCGAGCAGACTGCACAGCGCCATGTCGGTACGGGCGCCGACGTCGGACCCGTCCGCGTGGGCGCGGCGAAGCGCCCGGCCGGCCCGGCGCAGTCCCTCGCGGGCGAGCCCGTCGGTGACCGGGTTCGCCTGGACCGATACGAGCGGTTCCAGACACTGCGTCAGGGCGTCCAGGCCGCTGGCCGCGGTGACGTCCAGCGGGCAGTCGAGCGTGAGCAGCGGGTCCACCAACGCCACCCGGGGCAACAGGTACGGGCTGCGCAGACTCGCCTTCAGCCCGGCCTCGGGCGCGGCGAGGACGGCGTTGGCGGTGACCTCCGCGCCGGTGCCGGCGGTGGTCGGCACGGCCACGAACGGCACGCTGGGCCGGGTGATCGGCTGCCCACGCCCGACGATCTCCAGGTGATCGAGGGGGTCGGTGCCGTTGCCGAGCAGCGCGGCCACGGCCTTGCCGAGATCCAGCACGCTGCCTCCGCCCACCGCCACCACCACGTCGGCGCCGTGCGCCCGGGCGGCCGCGGCCGCGTCGCGGGCGTCATCGAGCGTCGGCTCGCCGGCCTGCGGAAAGATCACGTGCGGCGACGGGAGCCGGTCGATCAGTTCGGCGTGCCGCTCCGACCGCGCCCCGGTGCACACGAACGGCCGGGCGCCCAGGCCGCCGACCAGATCCGGCAACTCGTCCGCCCGCCCGGCGCCGAACAGGACGCTGGTCGCGGTGGCGAACGCGAACGACGACCCGCTCATGCCGGGAAGACCGCCGCGAAGCGCGTCGAGGCTCGCGGCCGGGCCATCATCTCCTCGACAGCGTCCCGCCACGCGGCGTAGTGGGCCGTTGCCTTGTGCGCGGCCGGCGCGTCGGCGTCGCGGTAGACCTCGACCAGCACGACGTGCGCCGGGTCGGCCTGGTCCTGCACGACGTCGAAGCGCACGATGCCCGGCTCCTGCACCGAGGCGCGCGCGTTGGCGAGGGTGGCTTCGAGGAACTCGGCGACCCGCTCGGGGCGCACCTGGACGTCCACGTGAACGACAAGCATGCCCAATCGTGCAACATCGGCCGATCGATCGCCGAAAAATGGTTCGCGAGAACGCCGATTCTGCGTGACGATCCCGCCATGGTCGAGGTGCGGGTGACGGGTGGGCCGGTGCGCGGATGCTGGGAGTCGGAGGTGGCGGTGTTCCGCGGGGTCCCATACGCGGCGCCGCCGGTCGGTGCGCTTCGGTTCGGCGCACCGCAACCGGCGAAGGGGTGGGACGGTGTGCGCCCGGCGCTGTCGTTCGGGCCGCCGCCACCGCAGACCGATGCGCTTGGTCGAGGTTCCTCCGAGGCGAAGGGCGACGACTGGTTGACGGTCAACGTCTGGTCACCCACCCCCGATCCGGCGGCGAAGCTGCCGGTGATGGTGTGGATCTACGGCGGTGCCTACATGGTCGGCATGTCGAGTTGGCCCGAATACGACGGTGGCCGCCTCGCCCGCGAGGGCGGCGTCGTCCTCGTGACCTTCAACTACCGCCTCGGCGTCGAGGGCTTCGCCCACCTCACGGGTGCGCCCGACAACCGCGGCCTGCTCGACCAGGTCGCCGCCCTGGAGTGGGTACACGAGAACATCGCTGCGTTCGGCGGCGACCCGGACCGGGTGACGATCTTCGGCGAGTCCGCCGGCGGCAGCTCCGTCGCCGCCCTGCTGGCCATGCCCCGCGCCGCCGGGCTGTTCCGCGGGGCCGTCGCGCAGAGCGTGCCGGGCCCGTTCTTCTCCCGCCCGCTCGCGGCCGACATCGCCGCTGCCTTCGCGGCCGAGGTGCAGCTGCGGCCGACCGTCGCGGACCTCGCCGACGTGGATCCGGCCCGGCTGGCCGCCGCGGGTGACGCGGTCACCGCCACGGCCGCCAAGCACGGGGACCGCTGGGGCCGGGCGGGATACCGGACGATCGTTTTCGCACCTGTCGTCGACGGTGACACGCTGCCGGCCACGCCGTGGCAGGCGCTGGCCGCCGGCGGCGCGCGGGACGTCGCCCTGCTCGCCGGGCACACCCGCGACGAACAGCGGCTGATGACCGCGATGACCGGCCTGCTCGGCCAGGTGACACCCGACCAGGCGGCGACGGCCCTCGACATCTTCGCGCCCGGCCCCGATGGCGCTCGCCGCTATCGGGACGCCTACCCGGACGCCGGCCCGGACCAGCTCTACGAGCTGGTCCACTCCGACTGGCTGTTCCGCATGCCCACCGTGCACCTCGCCGACGCGCACGTCGCCGGCGGCGGGCGGGCCTACTTCTACGAGCTGACCTGGCCCGCCCCGGGCCGGGGCGGCGTCCTCGGCGCCTGCCACGGCCTCGATGTCCCGCTGGTGTTCGGCAATCTCACCAGCGGCGGACCCGCGGTGCTCCTCGGTGCCCAGCCGGGCGCCGACGCCGTCGAGTTGTCCGCGCGGATGCGGGCGGCGTGGACCAGCTTCGCCACCCATGGCGACCCCGGCTGGCCCGCGTACACCGCCGACGAACGCCTCACCCAGATCTTCGACAGTCCCGGCGCCGTCACCACCTATCCGGAACAGCCGTCATACCTGATCTGGCGGGACCATTCGTTCGCACCCCTGACCCTCGCGCCGTCATCCCGATAGCGGCGCGCGGGTCGCGGCGAGTCGCTCCAGCCGGCCGACGGCGTGTGCCCCGTCCGGCAGGGTCGCTATTTCAAACCTCTGCCCGCGGGCCGCCGGGCGACACGGCTACCCGCCGAGGCTCTCGTCAGTCCCCGCAGCAATGCCGAACGGTGGCCGGGTGTCGATCTCCATCCAGCGCTCGGGGTGGCCGAGCGGCACGAACCCGGCCTTCGCGTAGACCCCGTGCGCGTCGACTGTGGCCAGCACGACACGCTTGATGTCGTAGCGCTCGGCCCACTCGACACTCCAGTTGGCGAGGATGGTGCCGAGGCCGCGGCCGCGGTGGTCGCGGTCCACGTACACGTCGCAAAGCCAGACGAACGTCGCGCGGTCGGACACGATGCGCGCCACCGCGACCTGCCGGCGGTCGGCGGTGTAGAGGCCGACCGGGAACGAGTTGGCGAACGAACGCTCCACAACGTCGCGGGTGCGGCCCTTGGCCCAGTAGGCGTCCGTGCTGATCCACCGGACCACCCGGCTCAGGTCGAGGTCGTCCGGGTCTTCGCTCAGCCGATAGTCGCTCACCGCCCCATTTTCGTGCTGGACCGGCGATCGAGCCGTAGCCAGTTGCCAACCGGTGGCCTCGGGCGCCCGGTGGCCTTGGTGTTTGCGGCGGTGACCGGGTGGGAATCGGTCGGCCGCGAAGGCTGCCGGAGCACATCGGAGAGACCGGACGTTGATGCCAGGGACACCGGATCGGGCACAGGTGCTGGACACGTTGCTGTCGGCGACGCGCGCCCTGGTCGGCGTCGCGACGCGGTCCCTGGCCGAGTTGGGGGTCGAGGTGACCCTGACCCAGTTCCGCCCGCTGATGGTGCTGGCCAGCCGTGGCCCGCAGCGGGCCGTCGACGTGGCCGGCGAGCTGGGCGTGAGCCCGTCGACCGGCACCCGGGTGTGTGACCGGCTGGTACGCAAGGGGCTGGTCCGTCGTACCCGCCGCGCCGGGGATCGGCGGGCGGTGTGGCTGGCGCTGACCCGGTCGGGGCGGGACCTGGTGGCCGAGGTGAGCCGGCGCCGCCGCGCCGAGCTGGCCCGGCTGGTCGGCACGATCCCGCCCGCTCGCTATGCCGACCTGGTCGAGTCGCTGGGGGCGATCGCCGAGGCCGCCGGCGAACCGTACGAAGACCACTTGTGGGCCGAAGGACTCGACGAATAATGCAATGTTTGCACAGTGCAAGGATGGGTAGTGGACCGATGTCACCCGGTCGGTTCGTCCCCTTGGCGGATCAGGCCGCCAACGACCGGGTGACGACCATCGGCAAGCACAGATGGGGGTCACGCAGATGTCGACCGGCGTCCTGGTCCAACCGCACCGATCCGGCGGCCCGCACGGTGGGCCCGAGGACTGCGGCTGCGGCCGGGCCGGCTGTCACGCCGACTTCGCCGTGCTCGCCGCGACCGCCGATCCAGCCGCATACGAACGGTTGCGGACCCGGATCATCGAAGCCCATCTGAACCTGGCCTATTCGATCGCCGCCCGATACCGGCGGCTCGCCGTCGAGTTCGACGATCTCCGCCAGGTCGCCGCGCTGGCCTTGGTCGAGGCGGTCAACCGGTTCGACCCGGACCGGGGCACGGCGTTCTCGGCGTTTGCCGTGCCGACCGTCGCCGGCGCGCTGAAGCGCTATTTCCGCGACGAGCCGTGGGTCGTGCAACCGCCGCGCCGGATCAAGGAACTGCGCTTGCGGATCCGGGCGGCCACCGACCCGCTCACCCAGCGACTGCGCCACCTGCCCACCGTCAACGACCTTGCCGAGCATCTGGAATGCAGCCCGCAGGACATCCAGGAGGCGGTGGCCAGTGACGACGCCATGCGGCCGCTGTCGATCGACGTGCCGGTCAAGACCGCCGACGACACCGACCTCGCCTCGACCCTCGGCGATGAGGACGGCGCCTACGACCACCTCGAGGACGTGCTGACGCTGCGCCCGTTGCTGGCCGAACTGTCCGAGCGGGAACAACGCGTGCTCACGATGCGATTCGCCGGCAACCTCACCCAAGCGCAGATCGCTGAAGCGATCGGCTGTTCGCAAATGCAGATCTCCCGCATCCTGCGGACCACCCTCGACTGGCTGCGCCAGGCATTCCAGTACCCGCGATCGGAAGGGTCACGACGGCCAGGCCCGGATGACAACGCCGGCGGTGACGCGACGCCAGTTACCACCGAACAAACGGTCGGCGCCCCAGTGCGCCGGCGCCCGTGCCGCCCGTCGGCCAAGCGGGCGAGCCGCCGGGGGCATCGTGTCCGCCCGGCGACGACGCTCCGGGCCGGGCCGGACCGCCACGTCGTCCGGGCCCGTTCGCCGACCGGTCACCGACGAATCGTCCGGATGGGTCACCGCCGGCCACCGATCGGGGAGCCGTCATGATCACTGTGTCACCCGGTCCCAACGGTGACCCGGCCCACTGGCGGCTGATCAACCGCGGACAGCACGGCGCCGACGTCCTGGCGATGGCCCCGATCGGGGCGACGGCCTACGGCAACTGGCAGGACGCTGTTGAATGCGTGCGCGACGGCCGGGGCGAATTGAAGATCCTCAGCACGGCCGACGGGCACTTCCAATGGACCCTCGCCGACTCCCGGGACGTGACCATCGCCCAGTCGCCGGCAATCTACCGGGACGCCGACGACTGCCGGCAGGCCTTCACGTTCGCTCAGCGGGTCGCCCGCACGGCACTGGGCGCCGGCTACCACCGGACGGTGTTCCGGGCGCGGCCGCCGACGTCCACGCGATGAGCCGGTGCCGTCAACCGAAGGCGAGGAGGGCGACGACGATCAGCACGAGGACGGCGATGGCAAACCACCAGCGGCGGGCACGGTGCCGGCGGCCCCGGCCCACCGTGTGCCCCGCCGGCGGTGGCGGGGCGACCTCGACCACCGCCGGCGCGGGTGGCGGCACGGCGTGGGTGTCGGCTTCGGCGCTGGCGATGAGCTCGGCGATGCGGATGCTGGCCGCGCGCATCTGACCGGCCTTCTTCGCGCTCAGCTTCCGGCCCGCGATGATGCTGCAGGCCTGGGCGACGGCAACGACCAGAACCGGGTTGGTCACGAGGTCGCGATGGCCGATGAACAGGGCCGCGATCATGTTGCGGTCCACCCGCAGTCCCGGTGCGAGCCGATGGTTGCGGATCACCTCGGCGATATGGCGGCGGGTGCTCTTCGGGCGACGCTTCGTGCGTGTCCGGCCGCGGGGGTGCTTGCGGGCGCTGCGCTGCGCGGTCTCGGCGGCCGCCGACGCCAAGCTGGCGACCAGCGACTCCACCGCGTCGTCAGCATCCTGCCAGCGCGGCGTCACTGCCTCCATCAAGCGAGTCGCCCCCTGGTGCAAACCTGTCGTGCCCGCTAAGCCATACGAACCTTACCCATCCGCACGCCCGGCGAACCGGTCCCGTGGGTCGGGAGCTGGAACAGGTTGGAACGCCCTAAAGGTGGGTCCAGACATGACACTGGGCTGTCCGGCGCGACTCGGAGGAGCGTGAGGATGGGTCCCATCGCTCAGCTGTGACACCAGCCCGGCGTCGCTCGTCGCGGTGCCGTCGCTGGTCGGAGCGTACGTTTTCACGGCGGAGTCGCAGATCAATGCCGCAGGGCTGACCGTCGGCATCGAATCGTGGGACAGCTGGGGCCTGCCGTGGGGCACTGTCGTCGGCCAGACGCCGGAGGCCGGCGCAATGGTGGCGCCGGGAACGGCGGTGTTCCTCTATGTGGCAAACGGCCAGGGGTAATTGCTCCAGTGGCGGGCCGAAGTTGAGGGGCGAGTTAAGAATGCTTGAAGGTGTCGTTTGCGTGCCCGTGCGGGCGTGTTTGGAACGTTAGTGTCATCACGGCGTGTTACTCAGCGCCCGGCCCTAGCTTCCAGCCGATGGATGGTCCTCATGCAGCAGGTTCTCGCCCCCAGCCAGCGAAATGTGGTCCCCAGAGTTACGCAGCGTGACGAGGCGTGGCGCCGGTTGTGCCAACTGCACACCGAGGCGTTGCTGACCTTCACCCTGCGCCTGACCGGCGGCGACGAGGTGCGCGCCGAGGCGATCGTGCATCAGACGCTGCTGCTCGCCTGGCGCAACGCGGATCGGCTCGGACCGATTGGGGCGCTCCGGCCCTGGTTGATGAGCACCGCTCGCCGGGTCGCGGGCGGCGATGAGATCGTCGTCCGGGAAATGCTGTCGGCCATGCAGGACGCCGGGCGCACGGACAACCGGGTGCGGGTTGAGGCGGCGCTTGAACGCCTCGCGCCCGAGCAGCGGGCGGCGCTTGCCGCGGTGTGCGGAGACCGCAAGACCGTCAGTGCCGCGGCCCGGTCGGCGGGAGTGTCGACCGGCGTGCTCAAGTCCCGCGTGTTCCACGCGCTCGAGACGATCCGGTGGACCGTCGCCGAGCACGAGCTGGCTCACTAGGAAGCGGGATCAGGGCAGGGGCCGGGCGGCCGCTCCGGCCGAGCTGATCGGCAGGGGCCGGCGTGGCTCACGCACGCCGGCGCCGCCGGGTGGGGTGGGTCCGTTTCCGTGCGGCCCGGCGGCTGTCCGCCGGGTCGGCCGCATCCCGTATCCCAGCCCGGCCGCCACCAGCAAACCGGCCACGAGCACGGACACGCCGAGATGTCCGGTCGCCGTACCCGTACCGAGCGCCGCGGCGGCCAGGACCAGCATCGCGGCCAGTGCAGTGATCCGGCGGCGGTAGCGCAGCCGCTGCCGTGCCCGTCGCCGCCGGGTCGGGCGGCCGTGCCGGCGCCGTGGCGTCGCGGCCTGGCGCCGGCCGCGCGCTCGCCGTTCGGCGGTGTGCTCGGTGCGCAGGCTGGTGCCCGCGTCAGCGAGCACGGCCAGCCAGAACCTCAGCCGGCTGCCGCCGCGAGCCTGGACCACGTCGCGGTAGTGATCGCCGAATGTCTGAACCATCTCTTCGCCGAATGCCCGCCGGTGCGCCGCCGGGTACAGCCGCACGAGCAGCCGGTAGATCCGCTGCGCCCGCCGCCGTCGCCGCGTGCCGTGGCGGTTCATGCCGAGGCCAGCAGGTCCCGGTCACGGGCGACCGCGACCACTCGGGCATAGCGCGCCAACTCGGCGCGGAGGGCATGGCGACCCTGCTCGGTCAGCCGGTAGTAGCGGCGGCGTTCGTCGTCGAGATCGGGCGCCGGCCGCTGCTCGGTCTCCTCGATCAGCACATCGGCCAGCATTCGCTTGATCGACCCGTACAGCGTGCCGGTGCCCATGCGCACCCGCCCCTGGCTGTCCTCGGTGACCTGCTTGGCGATCTCATACCCGTGCTTGTCGCCGCCGGCCAGCGCGAACAGGATGTGGAACACGGCCGGCGTCAGCGGGACTGGCGCCCGATCGTTCTCCATGCCTCGAGTATACGTCCGTTACGGACGTATGCCTATCGAGATCGTCGTGCGGCCTTCGTCGATTGGGCCGATCATGACGGTATGGCTGACATCGAGGTTGTACTGGACCGTGCCGGGTTGACCAATCCCAAGGTGCGCGACTTTGTACGCCATTGGGCGGCGCTGACCGGTGCCGAACGCGTCGAGGTTGTCAGCGCGTCCGACGATGCGCGGCTGATCCGTGAGTCTCTCGAGGCCGGCGAGATCGTCCCGGCCGGCTCGGGCGTGTACTACTCGCGCAGCTACCACAAGGACACTGCCCGCTCCGAGGAGCGGACCATCGTCGCCACGCACAACCCCGACGACGCCGGCGTCTACAACAACTGGCGCCCGGCCGCCGAGATGCGCGAGCTGCTGGAGGGGCAGATGCGTGGTGCGTCGGCGGGCAAGACGATGTATGTGGTGCCGTACCTGATGGCGCCGCCCGGCTCACCGCTGGAAGCGTTCGCGGCCGGAGTCGAGCTCACCGACCACCGCACGGTGGTCCTGCACATGATCAGGATGGCGCGGGTGGGCGTCGAGCATCTGGAGAACCTCGCCGATCCGGCCGACTTCGTGCGTGCCGTGCACGTCACCGGTGATCTGGAAGACCTCGGGCAGGCGACGGACGAGGATCAGCGGTACTTCGTCACGCTCGCCGACGAGCGCACCATCCTGCACTTCGGGTCGGCGTACGGCGGCAACGCCCTGCTCGGCAAGATCGCCCACGGACTCCGGCAGGCGGCGTACGACGGATGGGCGTCGGGGAAGTTCCTCGCCGAGCAGTTCATGCTCATCGGCATCACCGACAAGGAGACCGGCCGGACCTACCACATATGCGGAGGATTCCCGAGCGCGTCGGGGAAGACGAATCTCGCCATGATGCTGCCGCCCGACGCGCTGGGGGAGCGCTACCACGTCTCGTTCTACGGCGACGACATCGCGTGGCTGTGGGTCGACCCGGACGACGGCCGGCTGTACGCGATGAATCCCGAGTACGGCGTGTTCGGCGTCGCCAAGGACACCAACGAGGAGACCAACCCGACGGCGCTGCGATCGGTGGAGGCGGGCACCGGGGCGTTGTTCACCAACGTCGCGTACAACGAGATCACCAACGAGGTGTGGTGGGAGGGCAAGACCCCAGCCCCGCCGGCCGACCTCACGGGCTGGCGGGACTGGCAAGGCAACCTGATCGCCGAACGGCCGGCGGCGCAGCGTGACGCGCCGTGGTCGCACCC